>Ga0136639_10000544_pt1 | contig 12697 bp, 11 predicted proteins | sample AntDrymUQ8592106_2_FD_113739 | JGI IMG/M metagenome (GOLD analysis project Ga0136639, IMG submission 113739) | Polar desert sand microbial communities from Dry Valleys, Antarctica - metaG UQ859 (21.06) | ecosystem: Environmental > Terrestrial > Soil > Desert | place: Antarctica: Dry Valley...
GATAAGGATAGTTGGCGCCCATTGGCCTATGAACTGGCTGGTTTGTTTTTGGCCGCGAGCCTGGAGAGCTGCGGATACGGCTATAGATCCCAAAGCTGCCCACAAAAAAAGATCTGATGGCAATTTGGCCGTCTGCTGTTCAATGGACTTGGCGATAGGACCTTCATCATGTTCTTGGTCGGCTCGGCCATTTTCTAGTGCTGCTTTCATTTGAGTGTTCCTTCTTTATCATTTTTAAAAGGATCTTGGAGAATAAAGCTCATCCAAAGAATTCCTTGGACACTTTCTGCAAAGGCTATTCCAGTTTATGGCTGAGCTTCGCGTTCAGCTATTTAACAAGCAAGACCGTAGTTCTCCAACCATAGCCTGTCCCGAACCAGCGAGGAAACAGACGGGTTTGGTTGGAGATATAAGGGCTCCTGCTATCTCCCAGGCCTCGGATAATCCCCGAAGGGTGCCGGTCTTTCCCGGCTGTCACCTGTAAAGGCAGCCTTTCGGCTGTGGATTCTCTTCGACAATGTTATCCGGCGGCAAATAATTCTAGGAGCCATCCTGTCGTCGAATCTGGGTCTGGCGACAGGCGAAGCTCGTTTCCCATTGAGCAACAATTGCCGGACGATTGACTTCACTCAAGGTGACCAGAGATTGAGTCAGCGCGGCGGTGATTGGGCTGTGAACTCCTACAAAGGCCAATGTGCTGATACCGACTACATGGCTGGCTACGCTCATCGACGTGGTAAGGTTCAGGCGATTCTCTGCTGCTCGCAATAAGCATCAGCTGAGACAAAACACGGAGGGCCTGCCCAGCCGGGCTCTTCCCCTCCAATTGACTAAGTCAAAAAAGCTGATATCGAGCCAAAAAAGGTTTAAAATTCAGGCCTCCTTCCCCCATTTCCATCGCTTCAATCGGCAGCAGTTGAAAACCCCCCGGGACTCGTCTAAGCTCCCTGCCAACGAAGCAGAGGGCATGCGCTATCTTCTAAGGTTCTCGCGAGATTTTCATTCCAAGTTGAGAACTTTTTCCCTTTAAAAGAGTTGGGTTATAAAAATATGAGTGGTACCAGCAAGACGTCGACATCCCCCCTTGATGGCGATCATCCTGAAGAACAAGATTATCTTCGCTATTTTCGAAACTATTCTTATATCTCGCATCAGCGTTCGATGCTTGAAGATCATAAGAGAACAGGGGCCTACTTTCGGGCAATGCTGGACAATCCTGAGCAGTTCAAAGACAAAGTTGTGCTGGACGTCGGGACCGGATCTGGCATCCTTGCGATGTTTGCAGCCAAAGCCGGAGCGAAAAAAGTCTATGCCGTGGAAGCCACTTCGATGGCACTTAACGCCCGTAAATTGGTGGAAGCCAATCATTTGCAGGACGTAATCACTGTGATTCAAGGCACGATTGAATCCGTCGTACTGCCTGAAAAAGTCGATATTATTGTCAGCGAGTGGATGGGTTACCTGCTTCTGCGTGAAACCATGCTGGATTCGGTGTTGATTGCCCGTGATCGCTTTTTAAAGCCGGGAGGCGCTTTGTATCCTTCGCATGCTCGCATGTACTGGGCTCCTATGAAAGCGCCTGGAGCTGCGGCCAGCAATGATGAATACGAAAAGACCATGGAAAATTGGGAATGGTTTCTGATCGATATGAAAAGTTACTATGGCATCGATATGGAAGTTCTCTCGACGGACTACCAGCGGGAGCAGAAAGCTTACCACCTAGCACATGGGGAATGGGCTGATGTTCACCCCTCTCAGTTGCTAGGTACAGCCTTGGTTTCGCAAAAAATTGATCTTCACACGATCACTATCGACGAGTTGAAAGCTGGAATGAGTGGTGAAGGGCTTTTGGAATTGCAGGGGAACGCAACCATTGATGCAATTTGTGCCTGGTTTGATGTGAGTTTCGAGGGTTCCACTGCCAATCCTGTGGCCAAGATTGTCGAGTTGACGACAGCTCCGGATGCTACGGGTGCTACGCACTGGGGGCAAACTGAATTTCCCCTGGTTCCGCCTCTGCACGCATCGGCTGGCGATTCTTTGCGATTGGCTTATACTGTTTTCCGTCGGGAAGATTATGAGCGGTTGCTTCGCGTCAGCTTAAGCCTGCGTCTGGAGCCTTCCGCTTCCGAGCATCCGCTTGTAAAAAAAGATTTTTTGGTCGACTGATTGCTTTTCCCAGGGGTCACCATGCAAAGTCATGGTGACCGGGTATCCTTCTTCAAGTTAGCGCGGATTTGTGCGCTTATCTCTTGCGGCCCCTCCCACATTTATGTAGGTCTCAGGTACACTCGAACTATCGGCTGTTTTAAGGGGGAAACATGGCAATTAGTACCTTTGACTTATTTAAAATCGGTATTGGACCTTCGAGTTCCCATACTGTGGGACCTATGCGTGCCGGGAATCGATTTCTGCTGGGTTTAGAAGAAAAAGGCGTTTTTGACCAAGTAGCGTCCATCACTTGCGAACTGTATGGATCTCTCGCCCTGACAGGGATAGGCCACGGCACAGACAAAGCCATCATGCTGGGCCTATCAGGTGAGCTGCCTGATCAGGTAGACCCCGAAAGCATTGACGCCAAGCTGGCGATTATCAGGCGGGATTTAAGACTTTCGCTGAATGGCATCAAGCCGATTGAGTTCGATCCCAAAAAGCATATTATATTTTTTCGCAAAAAAGTCTTGCCTTTGCATTCCAATGGGATGCGGTTTGTAGCCTTTGATGCAAATTATAAGGAATTGCACAGCCGGGTTTATTACTCCATTGGCGGTGGATTTGTCGTCAATGAAGAGACGGCGAAGGAAGATCGCTTGAAAAAGGACGTGACGCAGCTCAAATATCCTTTTGCCTCAGCAGCAGCATTGTTGGAAATTTGCCGAACCCAGAATCTGACGATTGCTGAAATTATGATGGAAAATGAGAAGAGTTGGCGCAAAGAAGAAGAGATTCACGCCGGGCTCGATAAGATCTGGCTGGCCATGAAAGATTGCATCGATCGAGGTTGTCGCAATAGTGGAATTCTTCCAGGAAGTCTGAAGGTCAAGCGACGTGCCCCCGATTTCTTCAAGGATTTAACGCAAAATCCTGCCAAAGCATTGAAGGATCCTCTTTCCATTTTAGATTGGGTCAATCTCTATGCCCTTGCGGTCAATGAAGAGAACGCCGCCGGGTCGCGGGTCGTGACTGCGCCTACCAATGGGGCGGCTGGTATTGTTCCGGCAGTCCTGAAATACTATGAAGAATTTTATCCAGGTGCAGATCAGGCGGGCGTCTACCGGTTTCTCTTAACGGCGTCGGCTATCGGTATTCTTTATGCAGAAAATGCCTCGATTTCCGGAGCAGAGGTCGGTTGTCAAGGGGAAGTGGGCGTGGCCTGTAGCATGGCTGCTGGTGGGCTGGTAGCCGCTCAGGAGGGCAAAGTTTCCCAGATTGAAGAGGCCGCTGAAATAGGCATGGAACACAACTTGGGATTAACCTGTGATCCCATCGGTGGTCTGGTTCAAATACCTTGCATTGAACGCAATGCAATGGGTGCGATCAAGGCCATCAATGCCTCGCGTATTGCCCTGAAACGAGAAGGCTCGCATCATGTTTCGCTGGATTCTGTGATCGCAACCATGCGGGCCACTGGGGCTGATATGAAGACCAAATACAAAGAAACCTCAAGGGGTGGCCTAGCAGTCAATGTCATCGAGTGCTAGGCAGTTTTTCTTTCTGTACCTTTGCGAGAGGCTCCGGTACAAATTTTGGAGCTGCTTGCCAAGTTCTATCGAAAGGAATCCCCCATGTCTCCGGCGAAACAATCGTTTACTGAAATGCTTGGTATTCAGCATCCCATCATTGGGGGAGCGATGTATCCCTGCAGCAATCCCGAGTTAGTGGCGGCAGTTTCTGCTGCAGGTGGCATCGGGATCGTGCAGCCCATTTCGCTGACATACGTGCACAAGCATGGGTTTCGCGAGGGCTTACGCTTTATTCGGCAGATCACTCCCAAGCCCATTGGGCTCAATCTTCTCATCGAAAAATCTTCACAGAAATACTTGGAAAAAAACCAGCAATGGCTCGAAATTGCTTTGGAAGAGGGCGTGCGGTTTTTCATTACGGCTTTGGGGAATCCGGCGTGGGTGGTCAAACGAGTGGAAGGAACCGGGGCCCATGTTTTTCATGATGTAACAGCTCAATCATGGGCACAGAAAGCCATGGATGCTGGCGTGCATGGTCTGATCTGTGTCAACAATCGGGCCGGAGGCCATGCCGGCAATATTAGCCCGGAAAAACTCTTTGATGATCTCAAAAAATTTGCTGTACCGCTGGTATGTGCCGGTGGCGTTGGCGATGCAGTTCAGTATCGCAAGGCCTTGAGTCTCGGTTATCAGGGTGTGCAGTTGGGTACGCGCTTTATTGCTTCCCAGGAATGCACGGCCCATGAAGACTATAAGCAGGCGATCCTCGGTGCCAAGGAAGAGGATATTATTCTGACAAAAAAGCTAACCGGTGTGCCGGTGGCTGTTATCAATACGAATTATATGAAAAAACGTGGATCACAGGTCAGTGGTTTGGAAAACTTCCTTTTAAACAATGCACGCACCAAGCATTGGACGCGCATGTTTTATAGTATCCGTTCGGTCTGGCAACTGAAGCAAAGTTTGCAGCAAGGCGCTTCTTACAAAGAGTTTTTCCAAGCTGGCAAAAGCGTGGCAAGTATTGACGAAATTAAACCTGTGGCCAGCATTATTCAGGAGCTTGTGGCGAAAGATACTTCTGCAGCCAGCCCTTCAGCAAAGCAATAGTTTGATTTCGTACCCGTGGTATTTCGTTTAAAAGTTCATGTCGTCCCTGGGACACTCGATAAAATTCAATGGGGGCCTGCGTATGATGGGCCGCTTCCATGCACCAGGACGACCATCCCGCTGGATCGATAACTTGCTCCTGAGAGCCGCCGATGATGCGAACAGGCACCTGTAACTTTTTAAGGGTTTCCGGGTCGAACACTCTGTCGCAGGCATCAAAAGTCGCTTCAATCCAGCCAAATGTTGGTGAAATAAACAGATAGGGTGATCCGCGGACGATACCAAAACCAGTAAAGGAGCTGGTCAGATGATTGCCTGCAAAACGATGTTTTTTCTGACTGCCAATCCCAGTGGGCTGTTGCCGAAACACTGTTTTGGATACGACTCGGGATAAGGGTCTGGCGATTTTTCTTGGTAAAGGTGAGTTGGGCATGGCTAACAGTGGGGAGCACAATCCCAAAGCAACTGGCTTAAGCTGTCCACGCAGGGTTCCATGCAAGGCCACCAATCCGCCCATGGAGTGGCTGATGATGGCATAAGGTAAATCTTCCGCAACGGCTTCCATCACAGATGCTGCGTCGGCTGCATAATCATCATAGTGGGCAACAAAAGCCCGGGCTCCTCCGGAATCTCCCTGGCCGCGATGATCAAGTGTCACCCATAAGATATCATCGCTAAGTTGGATCCAATCCGGAACTTCGGCATACTTTTCGATCCACTCACTTCGGCCATTTAGCAAAAGCACTGCTCGGGAAGGCTTTTTCTGCTTGGGTCGATAGACCCCAAAACGGATAGGGACGCCGTCAACCGGCGAATCAAGGTTTGCTATATGCCAGTTGGCTGCTGCTGTTGTATCGGTTGGAGTCATCCATAGCCTCCTGCAGCCAAAGCTGCATTTCACGCGGATAATTGGTGCAAAGACCATCGACTCCGACAGTCATAAGATAAGACCATAGCTGCTCGCGATTGATTTCACGGCTGAGCCCGATATAAGGATAAATTTCCCAACCTTCCAGTTTAATTTGACGAACCATAGAGGGCGTTACCAGCCTTGCATCGGGATGAAAAATCCGCACAGCATTTTTTAGCATAAAATTTTTCGGGCCCAATTGAAATGCCAAGGGCCACCAGAGACTCTTATCCCAAAGAAAAGCATTGCGCACTTCAGGAAAATCTCTGGAAAAATGTGCTACTGTCTGTTCCATGAAAGAGGAAACGATCACTTTTTGAGCAAAGTTTTGTTTAGCTATGAGTTCGGCTACCGCCTGGACAGTGGCATGTCCTGGACTTTTTACTTCCACATTAAATTCTATCTGAGGCAAGAGCTCGGCAAAAACCTCATCCAAGAAGGGCAGTGCTTCACCGTTGGTCAGCTTCACGGATTGTTCGATTTCAGATCTGGTCATGGAGGCAATCAATTTATTGACGCCCGCTGTTCTTTGCAGACTTTCGTCGTGCACAATGGCCAAGTGTTTGTCTCGCGTGAGATGAACATCCAGTTCAATACGATCAGCGCCAGCATCGACAGCCTTGCGAAACGCTTCCCAGGTGTTTTCCAATGCTTCTGTACAGGCTCCGCGATGGGCTATGACTTTCATTCGATCGGTAACCCCCTTCATCTTTGGTAATGTTCCAAGCCTAGCGCGAATTTACCTCAAACTCAACGCTGTTCAAGGGGGTATCTTTTCGTTTCCGTAAACCAGATGTACAATAAGAGTGAGAAGGCTGCAGTCAGCGGTTTTCAGCCAGTGAGCCATCAACCCAAAGAGCCAAGGAAATAACCCATGCGCTTTCAAACTTGCATGACATTCAGTCTTGCCCTGTTTTTGGTTTCTTCCGCCCTTCCGGCTGCAGATATGGGCGGAAACTATAAAACCATGAATTTAACGTTACCATTGATCAACTTCGGTGGAGAAGCCGTACTGAAAGCGGAGTGGAATCTCCGTGGTCGAGGTGCTTTGGGCTTGGAAGCCAACATGATGAGTGAAAGCGAGCTCTATTCCGACAAGGAAATTGAAGAGAAGAATGGTGATTCATTGATGATGAAGGCGTCCCAGTTGGCCATTCTTTATTCGCAATACAGCAATCCGAAGATGCTGTCCGGTGGATACTGGTCTGTGGGTTTGGGTTTTAGGCAGGTGAAAGCAGATTGGGACCAGACGCCGACAGCCAATCAAGATATTCAGGGCGCAAGCCTGAATGCAGAAGGTAAAGTTCGTCATGCTTTAACGGGTACCGGCCCGACAGGTCATGTCCGCACTGGCTATCGATATGTGGCCGAGTCAATCCCCTTTTCGGTCGGCGCTTATATTGGGCTCCGCCATTTCCAAAGTACTGTGAAAGATCAGACTCAATCCGGTGCTGTCATTACAGATGATGACGATTTGCTCGCTCTGCAACGCCGCATGATGAGCCGGCTTGAGCCAGGTATTGAATTAGGTCTGGCTTTTTAAGGGGGGTCGATCCGACTTTTTGTCAGTATGCCTTAGTTGATCATCTTAGTTTCAGCCAATTTGAAGTAGATACAGCTCAGGACTGCCCTTATTCTTTAGGGCCATCCTGGGCTTTTTGATTTGTTGCTGGTCTTTAGGCCGGGGCATAGCTAGACTTTTGCCAATGGCTGTGAAAGAAGAAGCCTTCGAGTCAAGCGTTGAGGAGGGAAACGTGCGGATTGCAATCGATGCCCGCATGATCAGACAGGGCACCATGCACGGGATCGCACGCTATGTCTTTCAGCTCTTGAGTGGGTTGAAGAGTGGCCCTTCGCGTCACCATTTCCTGGTTTTCGTAAATCGAGGCTCACCCCTTTTTAACGAAACATGGCCGGCTCATATGGAACTGATCACAGCGAATGCTCATTGGATCAGTTTGAGCGAGCAGCGGGAACTCCCCAAGCTTCTAAGCCAACTGCAGGTTGATCTCTTTCATGCGCCCTCATTTGTGGCGCCGATCTTTGTGCCCTGTGAAATGGTGATGACCATTCACGATTTGAATCATATGGTATTGCCCCAGTTCTATACTCTTTTCCATCAGATGTATTATCAACTGGTAGTCCGCCGCAGCATTCGACGCTCGCGTTTTATTCTGACTGTGAGCAAATTCAGCAAAAAGGAAATCGTCCGCACGCTGAATTTGGACCCCTCGAAAATATTTGTGACCTATAACGGCGTTTCCGCAGACTATCGACCCATACTGGATCGTGAATATCTGGAATATGTCCGTGACATCTATGGTTTACCGGAGCGCTTCATCCTTTGCGTTTCCAACAATAAGCCGCATAAAAACGTTCATCAATTGGTCCGGGCCTATTGCTATTCCAATGTGGATGTTCCCTTGGTTTTGGCCAGCCCCACCGATGCCAACTTAATTAAAATTGCAGAAAATTATGGCAAAAAGCATCTGATTTACTTTTCGAAATTTATTGAAGAGTGTCATTTGCCGGCTGTCTATACTCTGACTGATTTATTTGTCTATCCTTCAACTTATGAAGGCTTTGGATTACCGCCATTGGAAGCGCTGGCCTGTGGAACGCCTGTGGTGGTCGCAAGGTCCTCAAGCCTGCCAGAAGTTGTGGGTGATAACGCTATTTTCGCTAATCCATTTGATTACAAGGCCATTGCTTCCGCTTTGGAGCAAGGGGTATACGATCGAGGTCTGCGAGACATTCTGCATCACAAAGGCTTGGCGCATTCAAGACGATTTTCATGGGATCAAATGATCGAAAAGACTTTGAAGGTCTACGAACTCTGTGAACAGCGGCCATTACCGGCCAGTTCAGATCCGGCTGCCGTAGCGCTGGCAAAGGCTGGATCACTGCGGAGCGAATCTGGACATGAGCGAGGTTGAGAGTGCGCATAGGTATCAACGGGCGATTTTTGGTAGCCAAGAGGACAGGAGTCCAACGGGCCGCATACAATTTAATTAAAACTCTCTTCGAAATTGATCGAGAGAATGAATATATCCTCTTCACCGGCGAAGAAGAGGCCAAGGAATGGAATTACCCAAATGTCCAGCTGGTGACGAGCCGGCTGAAAGTCGGCGATAATTTGCGTAACCATCTTTGGGAGCAGTTTGTTCTGCCATTTCTGGCGCGAAAGCATAAAGTAGATATTCTGCATTCTCCAGCGAATATGGCTCCTTTATTTTATCGCGGTGCCTCTATCGTTCATATTCACGATCTTTGTTTTGTGGTGAATCCGCAGTGGTATAGTTATCTCTTTCATACTGCGTATAACATTGCGATTCCTCGCTTGGCTCGTCGCGCCACCCGCGTCATCACCAACAGCAACAATTCGCGCAATGACCTCCTGCAATTCTACAATGTCGATGCCAGCAAGGTTCGCCTCATCTATTGGGCTGTGGACCAAACCTTTGGCACAGACCTGATTAAGGAAAATCGAATCGAACAGGAAGGTGATTATATTCTTTATGTGGGGTCACTCGAACCTCGGAAGAATATCGGAACTCTGATCGAGTCCTACGAGCAGCTTCGAACGGATAATCCTGATTTAAAGACCAAGCTGATTCTGATCGGTGGGGAAAGTCCACTTTTTGCGGCTGTTCGCCTGCAAATAAAGCAGTTTCATAACGATGTGATCTTCAAAGGCTTCGTCAGTGATGATGAATTAAAGCAGTACTATCGGCATGCCTTAGTCGTCGCTTACCCAAGTCTTTATGAAGGCTTTGGACTGCCGCCGTTGGAGGCGATGGCGAGCGGTGCGCCAGTTGTCACTTCCAACACCAGTTCCTTGCCAGAAGTCGTGGGAGATGCCGCTCTTATGGTGAGTCCGCATGACTGCGCCCAGTTGGCCGAAACTTTGGCCCGAGTGATTGGCGACAAACGTCTGCGGGATGAAATGCGTCGGCGCGGTTACGAGCAGGTGAAGAAGTTCAATTGGTACAGGGTTGCGAGAAATGTTCTGGCGGTATATTACGAAGTTTACTGCGAAACTGGTCAGGGTCGCGGAGACGCCTGCATGCCCTTTGAAAAGTGGCAGCAGATGATCAAAAGGGAAGAGCATTACATCCGGCAATCAGCGGAACCCAATGCCGACAAGCTACGCTTACGAAGCCAAGCTTCGGGCCTGAATTCTCCTCTGCTGCATCCTGCAGTGCAAAACGTGGGCAGTTTGCGGGTTGGAGTGACACCTCAAAACCCTTGTGATAGTTTCGGACCATCTTGAGGGACTTCACAGTTATGACTCAATTTTTGTCATCAGATGGAAGGGATAAGACCGTGCTACGTGAACGAATCAAAAGTATTCTGCAAAAGGGTCGCGAAGGACAATCGGTCACGGTCCGCGCATGGGTTCGTTCCAAGCGGGTTTCGAAAAATGTCGCTTTTCTCGTTGTGAATGACGGATCCAGCCAGGGTGACCTGCAGCTGGTGATCGATGCCAATAACCCCAGCTTTTCCAAGCTGGAGGAAGTAAGTACCGGGGCAGCGATCCGTGTGGATGGCGTCCTGAAAGCTTCTGAAGGCAAGGGACAGGATTGGGAAGTCCATGTGGATAAATTGGAGATCCTGGGTACCTGCGGTGACGATTATCCCTTGCAGAAAAAAGGTCACACTCTGGAATTCCTCCGTGATATAGCCCATCTTCGCGGTCGTTCCAATACCTTCGGTGCAGTGTTCCGGGTGCGTAACCAGTTGGCCGTGCTAGTCCATGAATTCTTTCAGGGGCATGGCTTTCAATGGGCTCACACGCCTATCATAACCGCCTCGGACTGCGAAGGCGCCGGCGAAATGTTTCAGGTCACGACGATGGATCTGAACAAGCTGCCACGAGATGAAAAAGGTGGCATCGATTTTAGTCAGGACTTTTTTGGTAAAAGAGCCCACTTGACTGTGTCGGGTCAGCTCAATGGCGAAGCCCTCGCTTTGAGCGTTGGCGACATCTATACGTTCGGCCCGACCTTTCGCGCTGAAAATTCCAACACCACCCGACATCTGTCGGAGTTTTGGATGGTCGAGCCGGAGATGGCCTTTGCCGATCTCCAGGATGATATGATCCTCGCCGAAGAATTTTTGCGCTTCCTCTTCCGCGAAATAGTTCGTCGTTGCCCAGATGAATTGGCATTCTTGGGTCAGCATTATAAGAATATGACCCCTGAGCAAATTTCACTCTTAGGTGAACATGGCTTTGGCCGCATTAGCTACACTGACGCCGTTAAGGAATTGAGCTCGGCCAAAGTTAAGTTTGATTTCCCCGTCAGCTGGGGCATCGATCTGCAGACCGAACATGAGCGTTACCTGACGGATACGGTCTTTCAAAAGCCGGTTATTGTGACGGACTACCCGAAGGATATCAAAGCCTTCTATATGCGGCTGAACCGCGACAATAGGACGGTGGCAGCCATGGACGTATTGGTCCCACGTATCGGTGAAATCATCGGTGGCTCTCAGCGCGAAGAGCGTCTGGATGTTTTGCAGCAGCGAATGCTTGATTCAAAGATTGCGCCCGAAGATTTGAGCTGGTTCGTTGACTTGCGTCGCTACGGCGGATGTCCTCATGCAGGATTTGGCCTTGGCTTCGAACGTCTTGTGCAGTATGTCACAGGTATGGCGAACATCCGGGACGTCATTCCCTTCCCGCGTTTCCCTCAAGGCGTTTCGTTTTGACTCAGGTCGGCATGACTCTGGAAATGAGCCCGCATTCCGGCTCCGCCGTCAGGATAGGCAGGCTGCGCTAGGGGCTTTGGTTAAGAACAAGATCTTGACCTGGATTAAGTTTCTCAGATATAGTCCGGGCCTCTATGAGGATCGCCTAAGCTGGCGATAGGTCGTGAGCAGGCCTGCGTGTGTATTGTAGCTGAAGAGCTAGAGAAACACACACAAGCTGCCCAAGGAAAGTTTCTCCTGAGTGGCAGCGGTTCGATACGAGTTTATTTATTGGTATTGCTGGACAAACTGGAGAGTATTATTCCATGAAGACCACGAGCATTAAACCCTCTGATATCAAAAAGCAGTGGGTTCTGATCGACGCTACCGGTCAGTCAGTCGGCCGTTTGGCTTCCCAAATCGCACACATTTTGCGCGGTAAGCACAAGGCAAGCTTCGTCCCCCATTTGGACAACGGTGATAATGTTGTGGTGGTTAATGCCTCCAAAGCCGTGTTCACAGGACGAAAACTCGAAAACAAATTCTATTACCACCACTCTGGTTACATCGGCGGTATTAAGGCTGTCGTGGCTAAGGATTTGCTCGCTAACAAGCCAGAGCGCGTTCTTGAGCACGCTGTGCGTGGCATGCTGCCCCACAACAAACTCGGACGTAAAGTTTTTCACAATGTGAAAATTTATGCTGGCAATGAGCATCCTCATGAGGCTCAAAAGCCTGTTGCTGCTCCCGCTCGACTCGTTAAGGAAGGATGATCATGGCAACGAAAGCAATTCATGCTGTTGGCAAGCGTAAGACATCGATCGCTCGCGTTTACCTGAAACCAGGCAAAGGCAAGATCACGATCAACAAGCGCGATATCGAAGAGTACTACCTGCGTGCAACTTCCAAAATGGTTGTTCGTCAACCATTGGAATTGACCGGTAATGTGGGTAAGTATGATATACTAGTGAATGTTATGGGTGGTGGACTGTCGGGTCAAGCCGGCGCTATCCGTCACGCTCTGAGTCGGGCCTTGTCCGAAATGGATCCTGAATATCGCCGCGTGCTGAAGGCTCAAGGCCTCATCACTCGTGACTCCAGGAAGAAAGAGCGTAAGATGTATGGTTTGAAGTCTGCTCGTGCTCGCTTCCAGTTCTCGAAGCGTTAATATTGGCTGTTCCGACCTTTTTTGGGTTTCGTATCGGCGCTCCGGCTTTGCTGGGCGCCGTTGCTCTTGCGCGAAGGACCGTGCTCTTATGGCTGAAACCATCGACAGCATTGATATCGAGTACACAGAAGACGATAA
>Ga0136639_10000545_pt1 | contig 12684 bp, 10 predicted proteins | sample AntDrymUQ8592106_2_FD_113739 | JGI IMG/M metagenome (GOLD analysis project Ga0136639, IMG submission 113739) | Polar desert sand microbial communities from Dry Valleys, Antarctica - metaG UQ859 (21.06) | ecosystem: Environmental > Terrestrial > Soil > Desert | place: Antarctica: Dry Valley...
CACGTCTCCATCCGCCCCGCACCCGACACCATGACCTGGCTCGGGGCCCTGCTGCCGGTCATCCACGGCGTCGCGGTCTACGCCGCCCTCAAGCGTGCCGCTGACACCGCACGGGCCGGCGGTGACCCCCGGTCACGGGGTCAGGTCATGGCCGACACATTGGTCGAACGCGTCACTGGCGCCACCACCACCGACCCCGTCCGGGTCAACCTCGACCTCGTCATGACCGACCGCACCTTCTTCGACACCTCCAACGAAGCAGCACACCTGCCCGGCTACGGCCCCGTGCCCGCCGGCTGGGGTAGGGCACTAGCCCAGGATGCGGTCACCGGCGCCCAGCTCTGGATCCGCAGGCTCTTCACCTCACCGGGCACCGGGTGCCTGGTCGCCATGGACTCCACCGCCCGACTCGCCCCCAAGGGCCTGGCCCGGTTCATCACCCGCCGTGACCAGGACCTGTGCCGCACCCCCTGGTGCGGTGCCCCGATCACCCAGATCGACCACGTCAGCGACTGGGCACACGGCGGCACCACATCAGCGACCAACACCCAAGGCCTCTGCGCCAGGTGCAACCTCGCCAAACAAGCCCTCGGCTGGCGCGCCAAGACCCTCCCCGGCTCCGGACGCACCCGCCGCCACACCGTCCACACGACCACCCCCACCGGACACACCTACCACTCCCGAGCCCCCGCACCCCCCGGCCACCTCGAGATCTCCGCACCCCTCGAACAGCTCCTCCTCGACCTCACCGGCTGACCGGCGTCAGCTGTGCTCGTAGGTGAGCTGCTCCTGGGTGTCGTAGTCGTAGCAGGAACCGTCGACCACGGCCCACAGGGCTGCGTAGCCGCCACAGTCGTTGACCCCACCGACCGCGAAGCCGTCGGTGCGCAGCCTCTGGACGGTGACGCCGACGAAGCCGCCCGTGCAGGTCGAGGCGTCTGCGTTGCGCTGGGCAAGGTCGCTGATGAAGTCCTTGAAGTCCTGCGGGGCACCCCGCAACTTCTTCGCGTCGGTGCGCGAGAGGACCTCGACACCGGGCGACTCGCCGCCGGCGTAGGCGATGAGGCGAGGCGGTTCCGTCGGAGCCGGTGTGCTCGGCGTGGGGCTCTCTGTCGGAGACGGGGTGGGCGTCGCGGACAACGAGGTGGCTTCGAGGTTCGGGTCAGCGGCGCCAACCCCGTTGTCTCCGCCGCAGGCACCGAGCAGAGGCAGGAGGAGCAGCGGCGCAAGCAGCACCGGTGAGGCCAGGGAACGAGGCAGGGGCAGTGCGCTGCCGATGCGAGTAGTCATGTCGGGGAGACGCGCAGGTCGGGCGATTGGTTGTGGGACCGGCGTACGAATCGCGAGCGAGCAAGCAGCGAAGCGGTCAGAGCTCCTTGCGGAAGTGCACGTCGGCAGCGTCCGGCGTGGGCACTCCCTCCCACCGGAAGATCTCGCGGTAGCCCTGGCGCTCGTAGAACCCGGGCGCCTGGAACGTGAACGACGTGACGAAGACGTGGGCGCACCCCCCGCGCCCTGGCTTCGTCCTCGAACCGGGCGAGCAGCATCGCGCCCACGCCAGCGCCGCGCGCGTCTGCGCGCACCCAGGTCATGGCGAGGCCTGCGGCCATACCCCACGTCCAGCCACTCGCGCCGTCGTCGAGCTCGTCGGACAGTCGCTGGTCGAGCTCCGGAGAACCCTCGCCCACGACGGCGCTGTAGCGCGACACTCCGGGATCTGCGTCGGGGCCTGGATCGCTCATGGGGAGGGATCGTGCCATGGCCGGACACGCGTGCCACAGCGGGCTGGCGCCCGCTCGGTGCCGGTGGTGTAGACACGCTGGATGAGGAACAGGCCCATCGGATCAGTCATCGGGGCACTCGCCGGGCTAGCCTTCGTGCTCATCAACGCCGGGACCGTTCCGGCACCGTTCTGGTGACGACTCGCGGCCGCGATCGCGTTCGTGGCCATCATCTGGTTCGTCGTCATGCGTGGGCCGGAGGTCGACCGCGTGACACCAAGCCGCTCGGCGTTGCGGACCTACGGGATCTCGGTGGCGGCGATGGTCGTTGCGATCCCCGTGGGGGCGACGATCATCACCACCACCTGGGACAGGCCGAACGCTGTCCTCGTCTGGGTGGTGTTCGTCGTCGGAGTGCACTTCCTGCCTTTCGCCCAAGCGTTCCATCTACCGGTCTTCCGCTGGCTGTCGGCGAGCCTCGTCCTCGTCTCCCTTGCGGGGGCAGTGCCCACGCTGGCCTCTGACAGCGCTACCGCGGCTGGCTGGACCGGAGTTGCCGCAGGCTTCGTCCTCTTGCTCTTCTCCGCCGTAGGTCCAGGCCTCACTCGCGGAGCCGCGACACCCCCGACCTGAGGATCCATCTGACCTTGAAACATCCGGCACCAGGCACGAAAGCGGAGTCAGTCCGTGGCCCACCTCTGCGGGACGAACAGAACCAGGCTGGGCTGCTGCGGCAGGTGCCACAGTGACCGGCGACGCTGCGAAGAATTCGCGCTCATGCTGCGAAGACCCCGTGGTGGGGGGGTCGTGGATTCGAGGACTTGCAGTTCAGACGCGGTTTTCTACAAAGGCGCGCTTGGTTCGCACCCATCACCTACGAGATCAGCACCCATCGACTTGGTGGTGCCACACTCGATGTAATCGACTGCCGGATCGGGACACGACATCGCTCTGCGGATGGGGCCGCCGGGCGCGGAGCGGTCCTGGTTCAACCCGGGCCTGGACGGCCGGGGCGTCACCCCCGGCGTTTCATCGACGCGACCTGCACTCGCGCGTGCACGAACGCGTGGTCGGTGGCGTAGCGGACCGGATCGTTGTAGTCGACGACGTGCCTGGAGAAGTCGACCTCGCCGCCGGTGCCCATGACCCAGTCGACCTTGATCGGGCCGGAGCCCGTGTTGCAGTCCCCGGAATGAGAGGCCCCGTTGGAGGCGACCATGCCGGTCGAGGCAGCGACTCGGCAGAAGAACTCGGTGTGCTCGTTCGTGTCGCCAAGAATGAAGACGGGCTTGCCCGTGTTGCGCAGTCTCTTGATGAGCTCGATCTCCTCCGAGGTGGCGGAGTCCCGGGCGCCCTCCTGGTCGCGAGGGGAGTTGTGCACGTCGATGACGTAGAACTGACCACCCGAGGCCCGGTTCTCCAGCCGGACCCACGGAATCGGGCGCTGCTGGTGGTCGAACGTCGTGGTGATCGAGCCGGTGTCGACCAGGGAGAACATCGAGTCGCGCCAGGCGATCTGAAGACGGACACCCTGGTTGCCCAGGGACTTGCCGGGCCAGATGGTGTAGCCGGGGCGCCGGTCCTGCAGGACCGCGAGTTGGTCGTCCTGGACCTCCTGCATGCCGACGATGTCGACACCGCGGTCCCGGATGGCGCCCGCGAGGGCGGAGGCGCGCTTGGTGCCACCGCCCTTGTGCTGGCTGCCGAGGATGTTGAGCGTGCCGATGCGGAAGGAGAACGGGTCGCCGGGCTCCGGTGGCGGCGCCTTCGTGGACGTCTGCTCGGAACCGTGCTGTGACGTCTGGGTTGCCGGGGCAAGGTCACCTGAGCCTTGAGCGCCTCGCGAGACGCTGGCCGGACGGGCATTGACGTCGGCGCCGCTGACGACTGACTGCGCGCCGGCGTTCACGGCCATCTCGTCGACGGCGGCTCCGGGGGAGGCCTGGAGGACCCCTGCTCCGACTGCGGCGCCCGTGAAGATGGTCGCGGCGAGCATGAAGGCTCGGGGGGCTGTAGGTCGAATAGGCATCACGGGAGCCTAACGGGCACGAGGACGAGTGCCGCATCGAGGCCGGGTGCCCGCGGAGGACGGCGACGGTCGGCGGCGACCAGGTCGGGCCACCGCGATGCCGTCAGCACACAGTAGCCGCCCCGACTGATGTCAGGGCGGCTGCTGTTCAAGAGGGCTGGCTCTCGGTGGGATGACCCACCGGGACCGGCGATTCTGCGAAGAATTCGCGCTTATTCTGCGAAGACCCCGTGGTGGAGCTGGCGGGAATCGAACCCGCGTCCTCGAGCGTCGAACCAGGTCTTCTCCGGGTGCAGTCTGCATTGTCGCTTTTCTCAGCCCCGGGGCTCGCACAGACACGTCCCCGACAGGCTCAGTCACGAAAATGTCCCGTTCAACCTCCGTGACCTCAGTTGAACAGCAAGTCTCCTAGATGACGTCAGGGTCCGGGACGGAGACGGATGCCCGGTCTGACGCTTCGATCACTGCTCAGGCAGCGAGAGCGAAGGAACTGCGCTTAGCGTTGGCAGTTATAGGTTTCCAACGATCGTTTACGAGATGACGTTGGCTCCTCGACCCGCTTCCCCTGGAACTAACGTCCCAAGTCGAAACCGATCAGCCCCTCTTGAGTTATGAACACAGTCTAACCGAAGATGCGCAGGCCGTTGCCCCAGCAGACGGCTCGCAGCCAGTCGTCGCCGAGGCCGGTCGCGGCGAGGCCCTCGAGCTGCTCGACGTAGGGGTAGGGGATGGTCGGGAAGTCGCTGCCCAACAGCACCTTGTCCTGCAGGTCGGCCAGCCGGGGCAGCAGCGCCGGCGGGTAGTCGACACCGAAGAACGTGGTGAACACCATCGTCGTGTCGAGGTGGACCCGCTCGTAGGTCTCGGCGAGCACCAGGAACTCCTCGGACTCCGGCGCTCCCATGTGCGCGACGATCACGAAGAGTCGCGGGAAGCGCTCCAGCACCCGGCGCAACGAGTCCGGACCGGTGAACGCGTTGCCGACCGGGCCCGAGCCGGCGTGGATCACGATCGGGGTGCCGGCATCCTCGAGCAGCCCCCACACCTGGTCGAGCAGGGGGTCGTCGAGGTGGAACTCCCCCACCTGCACGTGGATCTTGAAGATGTCGACGCCCGCCTCCACCAGCCCACCGACGTACGACGGGGCCTCGGGCTCGGGGAAGAAGGTCGCCGACCACAGCACGTCGGGGCGGGTGGCGGCGAAGTCGCGCGACCAGTCGTTGAGGTAGGTCGCCACCCCGGGCTTGTGCGCGTAGGGAAGCGTCGAGAAGCGGCGCACCCCGAAGTCGCGGAGGATCTCGACGCGCTCGTCGTGGGAGAAGCGGTAGCGGATCGGCCAGTCGCGACCGATCTTGGGACCAGCGGCATCGAAGACGGCGTAGACCGCGCGCTGGATCGGTTCGGGCAGGAAGTGCACGTGGACGTCGAAGAGCCCCGGTAGGCCGAGGCCCTGCCAGAACGCCCGGACGGCGACCCCGTCGGCATGCGCCTGTTCAGTCACTCATGCCCTTGAGGCGACGGCCGACGGCCTGCTCGATCTCGCGGCTGGCCTGGCGCTCGGCGAGGGAGTTCCGCTTGTCCCACGACTTCTTGCCCTTGCCGATCCCGATCTCGATCTTGGCGCGACCGTCAACGAAGTAGAGCGCCAGGGGGACGACGGTGAGGCCCTTCTCGTTGACCCGACGCTCGATCTTGTCGATCTCGGCTCGGTTGAGCAGCAGCTTGCGCTTGCGCCGGGCGGCGTGGTTGGTCCAGGTGCCCTGGGTGTACTCCGGGATGTGGACGCCGTGCAGCCACGCCTCGTGGCCGTCGATGTCCACGAAGCCGTCGACCAGCGATGCTCGTCCCATGCGCAGCGACTTCACCTCGGTGCCCTGCAGGACCATGCCGGCCTCGTAGGTGTCCTCGATGAGGTAGTCGTGCCGCGCCTTCTTGTTCTGCGCGACGATCTTGCGCCCCTGTTCCTTTGGCATCCGACCAGTCTCTCAGGTCAGAGGAAGTTCATCGGATCCACGGGCTCGCCGTTGACCAGCACCGTGAAGTGCAGGTGGCACCCCGTGGACCAGCCGGTGTCACCGACGTAGCCGACCACCTCGCCCCGCGCGACCTGATCTCCCTCACCGACGCGGTAGCCGGAGGCATGGTTGTAGACGACCGTCATGTTCTTGCCGTTGACCTGGCCAAGGCTGAGGTAGAGCCGGTTGCCATAGACCGAGGAGTAGTAGACATCGGTGACCGTGCCACCGGCTGCGGCGAACAACGACTGGCCGCAGCTGACCCCGAAGTCGGTGCCGTCGTGGAGACCGTAGTAGCCGTAGATCGGGTGGATCCGGTAGCCGAAGGGCGAGCTGACGTAGCCGTTGACCGGATTGCCCAGGAACCCTCCGGTGTCGCCCTGGTAGCCGCCACCACGACGGGCGGCTGCTTCGGCAGCGGCCTGGATCCTGGCCTTGATGCGGTCCTCGCGGCGCTTGAGCGCGGCGAGGATGTCCTTGTCCTTGGCCCGGGCAGCGAGGGCGTTCTCACGGGCGTCGCGGTTGGTCTGCAACAGCGAGATGACGTTGCTCCTGGCGACGCGCGCCTCCTCGAGGAGGTCGCGCACCATCACCAGGTTGGCGGCGGCGTCGGCCCGTCGGAGCTCCATGTCCTGCTGGGCGACCTCGACCTCGCCCTCGCGGAACCGCAGGAGGATCTCGGCCTCGTGCAACCCGGCGTACGCCCGGTCCTGGCTGCCCACGACCGCGTCGGTGGCCTCGATGCGTCGCATCAGGTCCTCGGGGCTGTCGGCATCCATCAGCGAGGCGAAGGCCAGCAGCTGCGGATCGCCGTTCTCGTAGACGTCGTTGACCGTGTTGACGACCATGACCCGCTGCGCGGCGAGCGCGGCCTGGCCGGCGAGCACGTCGGCGCGAGCCTGCTCGAGGGCCTCCTCGGCGGCGACCAGCTTGGCCTGCGCCAGCCGGTCACGCGCCTGGGCGTCCGCGAGTCGGCTGCGGACCTCGTCGAGACGCCCCTTGGCGCCCAGGAGCTTCGTACGGGCAGCCTCGAGCGCCGCCGAGGTGCGCTGGACCCGCTTGCTCGCCTCACCCAGGTCATCGTGCGCGTGCTCGATCTGCTGTTCGACACGTTTCTGCTTGCCCTTGAGGCCGTTGTCGGCATGGGCGAGGGGGATCGCGAGCCCGCCCAGCATGGACGCGGTGGCAAGGGATGCCACGACGACACGCTGACGTGCTGCGCTGGGGAAGTAGCGCACAGGTAAGCCTTCGGCGTTCGGGGAAGTGAACGCCTCGACGGTAGTGGCCCGAGGTCAGACTTTGATGTATTTGCGGGTCAGTAGGAGTGTCGGGAGCAGCGTCAGCACCGGCCCGAGGATCCCGATGCCGATGAGGGTGACGTAGTAATCGTCCCAGCCGATCCACGGCATGAAGGTCAGGCCCTGCGCAGCGCGGTCGATGATGCCGAACTTGAGGAACGCCGCGAGGGCGCCCGCGGCCAGCGCCACACCGAGGAACGCGGTGACCAGCGCCTCCATGAGGAAGGGCAGCGCGATGTAGAGCGTCGAGGCCCCGACCAGGCGCATGATGCCGATCTCCTTGCGCCGCGCGAGGGCTGCGAGCCGGATGGTGTTGGCCACCAGCAGCAGCGCCGCGAGCACCAGGAACGCCGCGGTGCCGATGGCGCCGTACTTGAGCGCGTCGATGGAGCTCAGGATCGGGCCGACGACGTCACGCAGGTCCTGGATGCGGGCAACCCCGGGCAGGCCCCGCAGGGCGCTGACGATGCCCTCGTACTCGTCGGGGTCCTCGAGGGTGATCCAGACCGACTCGGCCATGTCGTCGGCCGTCAGGGCGGCATCGGGGCCCTCGAAGCGTTCGGGCCCGAAGAGCTCCTTGACCTTCTCGAAGGCCTGCGCCTTGGACTCGGTGTACCAGTCGGCGACCTCGGGGTTGTCCTCGACGACGGAGGCGATCTGCTGCTTCTGGGGGTCGGTGACCTCGGAGAGGCACGCCGGGTTGTCGTCGCCGTCGCGGCACAGATAGACGGTGATCTGGAGCTCGCTGCCCCACTGGTCGGCCGCCTTGACCGCCTGCTGGTTCAGCAGGGCGCCGAGGCCGACGAGCGTGAGGGAGACGAAGAGGGTCAGCACGACCGCGATGTGCATCGAGATGTTGCGGCGCAGCCCCTGGCGGAGCTCGGTGAAGGAGTGACGGAGCTGCATCAGACCACCTGCGACCCGTAGCCGCCGCGCGCTTCGTCGCGGGTGACACGTCCGTGGTCGAGCTCGACGACGCGCTTCTGCATCTGGTCGACGACGTATTCGTCGTGGGTGGCCATGAGCACGGTCGTGCCGGTCTCGTTGATGCGGCCCAGGAGCTTCATGATCCCGGCCGAGGTGGTCGGGTCCAGGTTTCCGGTGGGCTCGTCAGCGATGAGGATCATCGGACGGTTGACGAAGGCGCGCGCGATCGCGACCCGCTGCTGCTCACCACCCGACAGCTCGTCGGGCAGCCGGTCACCCTTTCCCTCGAGGCCGACCAGCTCCAGGGTGCTGGGGACGACCCGGTCGATCTCGCTCTTGGGCTTGCCGATCACCTGGAGCGCGAACGCGACGTTCTCCGAGACGGTCTTGCTCTGCAGGAGCCGGAAGTCCTGGAAGACGGTGCCGATCTGGCGCCGCAGTCGCGGAACCTTCCACCCGGCGAGGCGGTTGACCTCCTTGCCGGCGACGTAGACCCGACCGGACGTGGGGCGACTCTCGCGCAGCACGAGGCGCAGTGCGGTGGACTTCCCGGAGCCGGAGGTGCCCACGAGGAAGACGAACTCGCCCTTCTCGATGTCGATCGACACGTTGTCAAGGGCAGGCTTGCCAGGACCGGGGTAGGTCTTGGAGACCTTCTCGAAGCGAATCACGTAGCACGACGTTAGCCCAGTGCCACACCCATCGGGGGACCCCGCCCCGCCCGCGCCCGGCTCAGCCTGTGGCCTCGACCACCCACCACGCGGCGTAGGGCGGCAGCCAGACGTTGCCGTCGTGGCCTGCGGTGACCAGATGGCCACCGATCGCCTCGTAGGGCGTCGCGAGGCCGGCCTCGTGCAGTCGGTGGAGCGGGAAGGGCCGATGCTCGTCGGTCACGTTGTAGAGCCCGACGAACGTCCCGCTGGGATGACGTCGTACGACGGCGAGGATGGCGTCGTCGGTGTCCGTGAGCGTCTCCACGGGCGCGGAGGCGTGCAGCTGCGGCAGGGCGGCGCGCACGCGTGCGAGGTGGGCGATGCCGACGAACGCCTGACCGGCGGAGGTGTCGGCGCGACCACGCTGGTCCATCAGCTCCTCGTCGATGCGGGGCCGGTGGGCCCAGCGGTTGTCCCCTGCGTGCTCGGGCTCGGCGGCCCAGGCGGGGTCGTTGGGCTGCGCGAGCTCGTCGCCGCTCCAGATCACCGGCACGCCGCCCCAGCCCGCCACGATCGCGTGGGCCAGGAACATCCGAGCCAGCGCGCCCTCCGGGTCGAGTCGGTGCTCCCCGAGGCCGGTGAGCGACGCGGCCGTGCCGCTGATGCGCCGGTCGCCGGTGTCCGGGTTGGCCTGGAAGACCAGACCCTCGGACCACGAGCCGGGGAACTCACCGGCATAGAAGTCGCTGAGGAAGTGCCGGTGCCCCGACCCGGTCAGACCGACCGCGCCGGCGTCCAGGTCGTCGATGGCCCAGCCGATGTCGTCGTGGCAGCGGACGTAGGTGATCCAGGTCCCGCTTGGCGGGGTCGGTGGCAGGGCGGCCAGCGCGTGCCGGGCCAGGAGCGTGCTGCGGGTGGCGAGCATCGACCACACCTGCACCATCAGGCTGTTGTGGTAGGCCAGGTCGCTCACGCGACCGGCGTGGGGGCCGGTGCCGAGGTACTGGACCAGGTCGCGCGGACCCACGATCGCCTCGGCCTTGAAGAGGACCGCGGGAGCGGCGAGCCTGGCGACCGTGCGGAGCACCTGGGTGATCCAGTGCACCTCCGCCTGGTTCTGGCAGGTGGTGCCCATGCGCTTCCACAAGAACGCGATCGCGTCCAGGCGCAGCACCTCGACGCCGACGTTGACCAGGTCGAGGACGACCCCGGTGAGCTCGACGAGCACCTCAGGGTTGGCCCAGTTGAGGTCCCACTGCCAGGTGTTGAACGTGGTCCACACCCAGCCGGCGACCTCCTCGTCCCAGGTGAAGCTGCCGGGTGCGAAGTCGGGGAAGACCTCGGGCAACGTCGCCTCGTAGGCGTCGGGCAGGGTGCGGTCGGGGTGGATCAGGAAGTAGTCGCGGTAGGTCGCGTCACCGGCGCGTGCGGCAGCGGCCCAGGCGTGCTCGCTGGCCACGTGGTTGAGCACCAGGTCGACCACCAGGCTGATGCCGCGTCGGCGCAGCTGCGTCGCGAGCGCGCCCAGGTCGTCCATCGTGCCGAGGTCGGACCGGACTGCGCCGTAGTCCTGGACGGCGTAGCCCCCGTCGTTGTGGCCCTCGCGCGTCCGGAGCAGCGGCATGAGGTGCAGGTAGGTCACGCCGAGCTCGCCGAGGTAGTCCAGACGCTTGCCCAACCCGGGCAGGTCGTCGGCGAAGCGATCGGTGTAGCAGGCGTAGCCGAAGCGGTCGGGCTGCTGGATCCAGTCGGGGCGCAGCAGCCGCTGCTGGTCGAGGCGGTGCAGCTCGGGCGAGCGCTCGACGTAGGCATCGGCGGCCCGCTCGACCAGGCGCAGGCCCAGCCCGGGGGTGGCGCGGTAGACCTCGCGGACTGCCTGGTCCAGGTCGGGCCACCAGCGGTCGAGGCGCAGCAGGAAGGCCCCCTGCGCGTCGTCGCTCAGGTCCTGCAGGCGTGCGGCCGCGGCGGTGCGTACGGCGTCGGGGGTGCTCACCCCTGCATTCCTAGCACCACCCGCTCCGTATCGTGTGCCCGTGCGCGCCGTCCGGACCTTGCTGATCGCCCTGGTGGCGACCGTCGTGGCCGTCACCGTGGGCGTGCTGGTCGTCGGGAGCGACGCTCCTGCCCCCGCACCCCCGACCGCCGTACCCGCTCCGGTCACGCTCTCCTCGTTGGACACCAGCGAGCTCCTCGTGGCCCGCACGGACTTCTGCACCGCGATCCCCGAGGACGCCGTGACCGACGCCGTGGCCGGGGAGGTCGAGGGGGTCGTGGCCTACGGCAACGGCCGACACGCGCGCATCGTGGGCTCGCTGCGCGACATCGCGCACGAGTTCAGCTGCGCGTGGAGCGCTGCCGACGGCACGGTCGCCCGGGCCTGGGTCTTCGCTCCCCCGGTGACCAGCCAGCGCGCCGGCACCCTCGCCGAGTCCGCGCAAAGTGACACCGGGTGCACGCCGCTCACCGACGCGCCGTCGTACGGCGTGCCCTCCGTGGCGCTCACCTGCACCGAGGGCGGGAGTCGGCGTCAGTCGTTCCACGGGCTCTTCGGAGATGCCTGGTTGACCTGCCAGCTGACCGCACCGGCCACGGTGCCGGTCGCCGTGCTCACCGAGCGCACCAGCCGCTGGTGCGCGGCGGTGGTCCAGTCCGCGGCACCCCAGGGCTGATCGATCGGCTGATGCGCGCGCCGTTCTGCTGCGGACCGCGCACGCGCGGACCTAGCGTGTGCGGGTGCAGCTGTCATCGCGGTCCCTCGCCAGCGCCGTCGCGCTGAGCTCGGTGATCGCCACGCTCGCGAGTCTCACCGTCGCCGGCCCCTCGGTCGCGGCGGCCTCGGACTCGACGCATCGGACCAGCGCCTCCGGGAAGGTCTACGTCGTCGATCCCGCACCGGAGGGCATCGTCGCGCCGACCCGGGCACCGCAGGCGCGCGCGGCCCTGAGCCGCAGCTTCACCCTGCACAGCAGGCCGGGCTCGCAGCGCACCATCTTCCTCGACTTCGACGGGGCCAGCGTCAGCGGCACCGAGTGGAACGGCGCGGCGACCGGCCTCCCGGCCGGTGACCACCCGGCCTGGGACCCGGCCGGCGACGGTCCTTCGTTCTCCGCGGGTGAGCTGAGCACCATCCAGGACGTCTGGGCCCGGGTCGCCGAGGACTACGCACCCTTCGACGTCGACGTGACCACGGCCGACCCCGGCACCGCGGCGCTCACCCGCTCGGGCACCAGCGACCAGGTCTTCGGCACCCGCGCCCTCATCACACCGAGTGACCAGGCCCTCGACGCGATCTGCGACGGCGGCTGCGGCGGGGTGGCCTTCATCGACGTCTTCGACGAGCCTGACTTCCACAGCCAGTTCCAGCCGGCCTGGATCTTCCCGCAGACGCTGATGGACGACCCCAAGGCGGTCGCCGAGGCCGTCAGTCACGAGGTCGGGCACAACTTCGGCCTCGACCACGACGGGCGGGGTGCCTCCGACTACTACGAGGGCCACGGCTCCTGGGCACCGATCATGGGGGCTGGCTACAGCCGCCCGATCACCCAGTGGAGCAGGGGCGACTACGCCTCCGCCACGCGTCCGGGCGAGGACGACGTGGCGATCATCGCCGCCAACGGTGCCCCCTACCGCGACGACGAGGACGGCGGGACGCGAGCCACCGCCAGCAGTGCGCTACCCACCAGCGTGCCGGCGTACGTGACGAAGCGCAGCGACGTCGACTACTACGCGCTCGGCACCTGCTCCGGCCAGGTCACGCTGCGCGGCACCGTCGCCTCCGTGAGCCCCAACCTCGACCTGCAGCTGCAGCTCGTCGACGACGCCGGCGCCGTGCTCGCCCAGGCCGACCCGATCTCGACGGCCGTCAACGGCGACAACGCCTCCGGGCTCGACGCCACCCTCGCGCAGAGCGTCCCGAGCGGCACCTACTTCGCCGCGGTCGACGGCGTCGGCAACGGCTCGCCATCCACCGGCTACGACGACTACGGCAGCCTGGGCGCCTACCGGCTGGCCGTCACGGGCTGTGGTGGGGCACCCCAGCCC
>Ga0136639_10000546_pt1 | contig 12682 bp, 15 predicted proteins | sample AntDrymUQ8592106_2_FD_113739 | JGI IMG/M metagenome (GOLD analysis project Ga0136639, IMG submission 113739) | Polar desert sand microbial communities from Dry Valleys, Antarctica - metaG UQ859 (21.06) | ecosystem: Environmental > Terrestrial > Soil > Desert | place: Antarctica: Dry Valley...
AGGGTTCTCACACCGACCCAGTCACCGAGGGCCACGCCTGCCGATGTCATCTTCGCCTACGCCGCCTGCCTCAGCACGCACCCACGAGGACCGGGGCTTGCTGGATCTGCTCAGGTCGGTCCCGGACCCTCGCCACCGCCGGGGCGTCCGTCACGACCTCAGCGTCATCCTCGGTATCGGCTTGGCGGCTGTGCTGGCCGGCTGCTGCTCCTTCGCTGCGATCGGGGAATGGGCTGCAGCCTTGACACCGACCGCCCTGGCCCGCCTCGGGAGCTGGGAGGGCGCGGGACGTTCTTCATGCCCGGGCGGCTGAACGCCCAAGGACCGCGACTTGCTTGTGTGTACAGACCGACGAACGCGGCCATCCCGTGCCAGGCAGCAACGGCCTTGGCGGGCCGCGAGGCGACTCGTCGAGCGATCGCCCAGCGAGAGGGGTTTGGACGTGAGACGAAGTGGGTCAGTGGTCGCTGCATCGGACGCGCTGGTGCTGTCGGAACGGCTCTGGACGATCAAAGAGGTCTCGACCTACCTGGGGGTCCCGGTGGGGACCCTCTACCAGTGGCGAAGCCGCCGGCAGGGTCCGCCTGGGTTGCGGGTCGGGAAGCACGTGCGGTACCGGCCCTCTGAGATCGCGCAGTGGTTGCGCGAGGACTGTGACGACGTTGCCCAGCATTGAAAAGCGGGTCCGCGCGGGCGTGGTTTCGTGGCAGGCGCGGTACCGGGACCCGGACGGCGTCCAGCGCAAGAAGGCGTTCCGTCGCCGGCTGGACGCGGAGCGCTACCTCACCTCTGTGTCGCACGACCTGCTCGCGGGCAGCTATCTGGACCCGCGGGCCGGCTCAATCACGTTCGGGGCCTGGTCTTCCCAATGGGTGGACAGCCTTGGGCACTTGAAGGAGACGACGCGGGAGCGCTACGAAGGACTGCTGCGGCGGCACGTGCTGCCGAAGTGGGGTCGACGCCCGTTGTCGACTATCCGGCACGCGGACGTTGCGGCGTGGGTGTCAGGGATGAGCGACGCCGGCCACGGCGCGGGCACGGTGCGTCAGGCCTACCGGGTGCTGTCGCTAGTGCTGGAGGTGGCGGTTCGCGACGGCCGGCTGCACCGAAACCCGGCCCTGAAGGTGGCCCTCCCCCGCATGCGGCGGACCACACCGCGGTTCCTGTCGCCCGAGCAGGTCGTACAGCTGGTGCACGCGGCGGGACCTGACGGACTGAGCATCGGGCTGCTGGCGCTGACCGGGCTGCGTTTCGGCGAGCTCGCGGCGTTGCGGGTTGGGCGGATCGACCTGGTACGTCGCAGGTTGACCATCTCGGAGTCGGTGACGGAGGTGGCCGGCCGGCTCGTCTTCTCTTCGCCGAAGACGCACCAGACCCGCACAGTGCCGATTCCGTCGAGCATCGTCCCCGCACTGGCGGCGGCGTGCGCGGGCCGGGACGCGGACCAGCTGCTGCTGACGGCGCCCCGCGGCGGCCCGGTGAGGATCAACAACTGGCGGCGTCGGGTGTTCGACCCCGCCTGCGGACGGGCCGGGATCACCGGGCTGACCCCGCATGACCTCCGGCACACGGCGGCCTCGTTGGCGGTGTCCGCGGGGGCGAACGTCAAGGCCGTGCAGCGAATGCTGGGGCACGCCTCGGCCGCCATGACCCTTGACGTGTACGCGGCGCTGTTCGACGCGGATCTGGACGCTGTCGCCGACGGGCTGGACCTGCTGGTCCCGAACTTAGAGCTGGGACCACAGTGAGCGGGGTCGTCGACCGGGGGCGAGGTCCGTCAAGCTCGTCGGGCCGCCCGACAGGCACCCGGTGGCTCGGGCAGCTGGGATCGGCCAGGTCTGGTCAGGCGGACGGCCCCTCGAGGAGTGGAGCACGTGAGGCGGGGCGGCCAACCCCGTTGAGGTGCGCGCCCGTGGCGGTCGGTGCCGTCGCTGGCGTAGGGGGGGCCGAGGCGGTCTCGGGAGCCCTCGGTCCACGGCTCGCTGCCCCGCATGTGCCCCCGATGTGCCCCACAGCCCCGACCTCGGCCACCTTGTCGATCCGCCGCAACCGTGATCACGCGTCTGACCAGGCAAGACGTCCTGTGGGGCAGGTGGGGCTTGAACCCACGACCGACGGATTATGAGGCTGAGCCACCTCTCGACGGCGCCGGGCCATGGGGGCTCCGACCTGCGTGTTTACTGCGCGGTCGTGCCCGTCTGTTCGGGACGTTGTGGACTGGATTGCGGACCCTGTGCGGACCGAACGCGTGCCGCCTCGACCAGGGCCAACTGCGCTCGATCCCGGCGCCAGGTCCGGTAAGGGTCCCCGCTCCTCCGGTAGCGGTCCCCGGTTCTCCATGAGGTCGCCTACGCAGAATCTCCACCCCTCGGCTGTCTCGGTCCCATCCAGGGCACCCCTCGTTGCGAACTAGCGCCTGCCAGGTTGTCGGCGGTCATCGTGCTGGTCGCGGGGTCGGGCTGTATCCCCCTGCGTCCTTCTGGGCCAGGGCGGTAGGTGTGCTCCCCGGTGTACTCGACCCGTCGGGGTTCTTCCTGACACGGCTGGGGCTTGGGGGTCATCTCGTCACGTCGGCCGGTCTCTGATCTGTCGCAGGGTGGTGTGCGGGTGCAGGGCTCACGTAGTGACCGCGCAGCGGCTTGGCCTTGCGGCCGTGCGCCGGCCTGTGGCAGGCCCCTGGGTCGGACGTCGTGGGGAGATGACCCCCGTGGTGCGCTACCAACTATCTCGGAGCCGAGGCCCGGGGTCCGGGGCGGAGCCCCGATTGTGGTCACGTCCATGGTGCGAGGCTCCTACAGTCGGTGCATGAATTGCGAGGGTTCGCTGCCTGGTCTGGCCGTCCTGAGCGCAGCGGCGCATCCGCAGCATGAGTAACGACTCGATCCCAATGTTGACCCAGGTGTCGGAGTATGAGGGACAGCCAAGCATTGCTGTCGCGTGCACTCAGCTCGGAACGTCGTTCACCGCGCGGTCAGCGAAACGTGTGGTCGACGAGTGGGTGGAGTTCTTTCAGCGGCCCAGCACGCTGACGAGACTGGACTTCAGGTCTCGAACGCCGAAGCGTCTGTTCGCTGCGCTGGCGGGGCAACCGCAGCTGGAGCGTCTACATGTGAAGTGGGGTGATTACGCAGACTTGAACCCCCTCCGGAGCATGACGGGGCTACGGCATCTTGAACTGCGAGGCGCGTCCAACGTGACCGATGTGACGGCTCTGACGTCCCTGACGCAGTTGCAGGGTCTTGCGCTAGAGGGCTTTCGGGACATCGCGGATTCGAGACCCTTGGGAGCCCTAAGCAGCCTCATCGACCTGGAGCTCGGCGGCAACTGGATGACTCCGCGCATAGGTCGGATAGAATCAGTGCGGTTCCTGAGGACATTGCCACGACTTGAGGAGCTACTTCTTCACACACTGGTTGTGGACGACCTCGACTACAGCCCTCTGCTCGACCTTCCAGCGCTTCGCTCGGTACGGGTCATGAAGGTGCGGGGGATGCAGCCGGGTCACGACGAGCTTCGCCGTCGGCTTCCTTGGTCTGGTTGACACCGATGACCACCACAACAAAGCGGCGAACGAGGCAGCGCTGTTATGGCCGCGGCGGTGCGAACGGCGCCTGCGCCGCACGCGCAAGCCGCCGCGGCCAGCGCCGCGCGTAGCGCGGCGCCTTGATCCCAGAGAGGTCAATTCAGCAGTGGCTGCCCGGCGCCAGGGTTGCCTCCACGGCCAGTCGGGTGCTAGGTGGTGATCCCGTCCCCGGATCGGCACGCATGCTGCATCTCTACACGTTCGATTCTGTCGTCGCCGAGGCGGCGGAGGAGGAAGCCATGGCTGGCTGGGCACCAGGTACCGGTGGCGACCGCCCGGGGCGCTGGTCTGTAGGGCAGTCGGGGGGCGTTCGAGAGCACACGGGTGCCGAGGTCCGTCGGGGTGCGACGCTGCCTCCCAGGTCGCCAGCGAAGATTGGCGCTGCGCTGGGGAGAATGAGATGACACCGCTGCAGTTGCGCATGACGGCGGCACTGGACGGGTTGGAAGCCCGTTGGCGGGAGGTTCACGCGCCGGTGCTAGCCCGGTTACGACCTGGTCTTTCTATCGTCGAGATGGACGCACTGGCGGACGAGTACGGCTACGAGCTTGGGGAGCAGCAGCGAGCGTGGTGGGCCTGGCACGACGGAGCCGAACGGAGGGACGACACCAGGGACACGGATCTGTGGGTCAAACCCTATTCGACGCTGTTCAGCCTGCGGGAGGCGCTCGACTTCGCTGCTGAGGCAAAGACGTGGAACCCCACAGCGAACGAACTTCCCATGGCGTGGGACCCGACGTGGTTGCCGTTTCTACGTGGTGGAGGCGAGTGGGTCAGCCGGACTGCCAGCCCCGGTGGCCCGAGCGCCGTCACCGACTCAAAGATCTTCCCGATCGGGGAGTATTACGCCACGGACTCCATCGAGCACTTCGTCGACATCTGGTGCTGGGGGATCGACCACGGTGTCCTCGTCCTCGAAGCGGGCGTCTGGGAGAACCGCGCCGGCTTGGTACCCGTCCCTGAAATCTTCGATGTCATGGGCATTTTTTAGTTCTCGGACGCCGCTGAGGTGGGCTCCGCCGCTCAGGTTCGGTCCCCGCTCGTCCACTCCGTCTGTCATCGACCTCTCGTAACCATGCAAGTCGAGGTCGTGCATGCTGTAGATGATGGCGTCTGCGCCTTGGAGGCGCTGAGCCTTGCCTTGTTTGTTGGCGTAGCCGATGACTCGCAGCCCCGCTACCCGGCCGGCTGTAGCGTCTGAGGGTGAGTCACCCACGAACACCGCACCTCGCAAGGGGTGCCCGGCCTTGTCGGACAATGCCGTCAAGATGTAGGGGTGGGGTTTCATCAGGTCAGGACGCCCGGGCGGGCGTGTCGACACAGCTCGGATGAAGGGGCTGAGTCCATGGGCCTGCACGTAGCTGGTGATCGCTTGGTGGCCGTTGTTGCTCGCCACGGCGACGACCTTGCCGTGTGCACTCAGGCGACGGATGAGGTCGTGGCTGCCGGGGGTCGGCTCAGCTGAGGCGACGGAGAGTTCTTCGCCCTGGTCGAGCACGTGCTCCACTGCCGCCAATGAGTGCGGCCGATGCTGGGCTGTCCACCGAAGGACGTCGAGCGGGTCGTGGCTGCGGGTGATGGCTTGGCCCTCATCCGGGGCTGGGTCGAGGATGCTGAGCAACGTCGCCGCGAGGTCAGCTGCTCCCCGCCCGGAGTAGACGGCACAGACCGGTCCGTCGAAGTCGAAGACGACCATGGACGCCGCGTCGATGAAGCGGCGCGCTGCTTCGGCGCCGCCGGTCACGGGTGCCGTGCTCGTGAAGCGTGCTGCCACATGCTCTCGAACCACGCGGCGGCCTGGTCGACGTGCTGGGACTCGATGGAGTCGGGCTCGGTGGTCCGGGTGTAGTGGAACAAGGTCGAGTCCTTGCCCATCAGGTCGACGACGTCGGTCCGCGTCCCGTCGAGGGTGATGCTGCGCGGGACTGCTGGGTAAAGGCCGAAAAAGCAGTCGCGTCCGTTCAGCACGTACACCTTGAAGGTGGGCGTCGTGACGGCATAGCGCACCTGCGCGGTGGCCTCCTCGATCAGGCCCATGTCGCGCAGCTCGTCCACCGCCTGGGCGACCGCGTCTGCGCTGCGAGCAAGGATGCCTTCGGCTCGGCGGCGGAACGCCGGGTTGTCGGTGCCGTCCGGGTTCCCAGGCAGGGTCCACACGGTCGTCGGGTCCGGCACAAGGAGGCGCACAGCGATGCTGCGTGGCGCGAGAACGCCGGCTCTCACCTGGTCCAGCGGTTCGGCCAAGGCGCCGGCCAGCGTCTCGCCCGACAGGCCGGCGAAGTCGATGGCGACGTCGTTGGACCTGAAGGCGTCCTCGATGTGAGGGCGTAGCCCCACGGGGCGTTCGGTGCGGGCGCGGACGAAGACTCCGCTCCCCTGGCGTGAGACCACCAGTCCCTCGTCGCGGAGCAGGCGCATGGCCTGTTGGATCGTCATCCGCGCGACCCCGTACTGCTTGGCCAGCTCCGGCCCGGAGGCCAAGCGCTCCCCTGGCGCGACCGACTTGGTCAGGATCGCCGCGCGCAGACGGGCGGCCACCTGCTGGTACGGGGGTCGCGGGTCGTCAGGGTCGAGCGTCATCAGGCAAGCGTAGGTCCGTCCTAGGTCGGCTAGCCACGCTTCTTGACATTGCTAGCTTGGCTAGTCAGGCTAGACAGGACGCACCACAAGGGTGCGGACCGAAGGAGGTCGCAATGCCGAACTACCCAGTTGACAGCAAGAAGGCCGGTCACCGTTGCACCGGGATCACGGGCCTGGTGCCGGTGTGGGTGGAGCAGCCGGGCGGGGGCCGCCGCCCCTCGGACGAGCAGGCCCGGGACGAGGAGACGGGCTTCAAGCTGTGGACGGTCGAGGTGATGTACCCGCAGGTCACCTACGGGCGTGCAGCCACCGTCGTGGCCAACGTGCAGGTGCCTTCGCTGGATCAGCCGCAGGTGCAGCCCATGGCCGAGGTCACGTTCGAGGGGCTTCGGGTCGAGGTCCGGGCGAACAAGCAGGGCCAGTTGTTCGAGAACTGGTTCGCGGACGGCATCACCGGCGCAGCAGGTGCCCCGGCCCGGACCCGTGTCGGCGCGTCCGGTGGTGAGGGGTCGTGAGCCTGGTCGCGGCCACCGTGGTCCTGGGTCTGGTCGTGGTGGTGCTGGTGAAGGTGAAGCAGGTCAACATCGCCGCCGCTGCGGTGTGTTCGGTGTTCGGGGTCCTCCTCGCGGTGTCCCCGGTCGGCCCGAACGTCTACGACGCGCTCACCGTCCTGGGCGGCTGGACCACGTCGTGGGTGGGGGCGCTGTGAGCAGGACCAGCCTGGACAGCCCCGGGCTAGGTCGTCAGCGGCTCGGGGCCGGGGTCGGGGAACGTGTTCATGTCTCCGCGGCCGCGGTCCACGTCCCGGTGTCCTCGCTGCTGCTCGTCTGGGTGCTGCGTCGGGTGCTGGCCGCGCTGGTGTGGCTGGTCCGGCACCCCCTGGCCGTCCTGGGCGCCGCGTTCGGGTACTGGCTGCTGCTGATGACGCAGAACCTCGGCCCTGCCCCTGTCCTCGCCCTGGTCGGAGTCCTCGGGCTCGGGCTTCTCGTCTGGCGTCTGCTCGCCCCGGCCTCGTTCGCGCGGCTGGTGGTGGGTGGGGCGCTGGGCCGGTGGCGGTCGGTGAGCGTGTACCGGCGCTGCTGGGAGCCCGCCACGGTGACAGCCCGCCTGTCGTTGACCTCGGACGGGGTGGCCCGCCTGCCGCAGCTGGTGCGGTTGTCGTGTTCGGGGTCGGTGGACGTGGTGCGGGTGCGGATGCTGCCCGGGCAGACCGTGACGGACTGGGTCGAGGCCGGGCCCCGCCTCGCGCAGACCTTCGGCGTCCTAGACGTCCGAGCCCGCACGGTGCTGGGCAGGGTGCACGAGGTCGACCTGTGGTGCCTGCGCTCCGACCCGCTCCTGGTGCTGGTGCCCGTGCCTGACGCCCCCACGACGGGCTCAGGTGTCGACCTGGAAGCCGTGCCGGTGGGCAGGCGTGAGGACGGCGGGACGTTCACCCTGCGGGTCCTCTATACGCACCTGCTGGTGGCGGGTGAGACCGGCGCGGGGAAGGGCTCGGTGATTTGGGCGTTGCTGTGCGGGTTGGCGCCGGCCATCCGGCAGGGGCGGGTGCAGGTGTGGGCCGTCGACCCCAAGGGCGGCATGGAGCTGGCCTTCGGCGCCCCCCTGTTCACCCGGTTCCTCTACGGCGGGCCCAGCGGCGACGGTGACGGCTCGTCGGTGGCGTGGCAGGAGTCCACGGCCGAACTCCTCGAGGACGCCGTGCGGCTGATGCAGGCCCGGGCCACCCGCTGCCGGGGCGTCGTCCGCAAACACACCCCGACCACCGATGAGCCACTGGTGCTCGTGGTCGTGGACGAGATCGCGTCGCTGACCGCCTACGTCACCGACAACGCCGTCAAGAAGCGGCTCTCGGCGGCTCTGTCCCTGCTGCTGTCCCAGGGCCGGGCCGTCGGGGTCTCCGTCGTCGCCGCGACCCAGGACGCCCGGAAGGAGGTCCTGGGCATGCGGGATCTGTTCCCCACCCGCGTCGCCCTCCGCGCCGCAGAGGCGGAACAGGCCGACATGGTCCTGGGCCACGGCGCACGCAACCGTGGTGCACGCACCGACGCGATCAGCCCCTCGACCCCGGGCGTCGGGTATGTCGCGCTGGACGGGGAGCCCGAGCCGGTGCGGGTGCGGTTCGCCCACGTCACCGACGCCCACATCGCCGGCGTCGTCGCCCGGTACGGGACCGCACCCGTCAAGTCCGAGCCGGTGGTCACGGCGGGGGCGCTGCCCTCGACCGCCTCGGAGCCCTCGGGGGCGGACCTGCTCGGGGTGGCCTCGTGAGCCCCGACCCGCGACGCCCGGTCGTCGCAGCTGATGGCGCGGTGGTGCCGCTGGTGTGGCCTCGTCCGGGCTCGGCGTGGGTCGATGACGCCGCATGCGTCGCCCACCCGGACCTGGGATGGACCACCGACCGGGACCGCCTCACCCGAGGTGATCTGTCCCGCATGGCCGACGTCTGCGCGACCTGCCCGGTCCGCACCTGGTGCGCCGCCGAAGCCAGCACCGCCAAGGCCGGCTTCTGGGCCGGGCAGCACCGCGAGCCCCTGCGGGCCGCCGTCCCGGCCGTAAAGCGTCGTGCGCGCCGTCTGGGCGCCGCGACCGTCACCGATCTGGCGCTGCCGCTGGACGAAGCGGGCCCTGACCTCGCGGACGGTGCCGCATGAGCCACGACACGCTCGCCGGTCTCCTGCCCTGGCTGCTCGTCCCCTCGACCCTCGCCGTGCTGCTCACCCTCGGCGGTGTCCTCCGCGACAGCCTGGCCAGCCGCACACGGACGGGCTCGCCGGTCGTCCCGCCCGGGTGGACGCGCACCGTCACCCGCACCCGTCGCGGTGGCGTCGTGGTCCGCCTGCACCGGCAGCCGACCCCCGACCGGCCTCCGAGCAGCAGCCCGTCGTGAGCGTGTCCCGGTGAGCGTCCCGACCGACCACACCACCGCGCCGGTGGTCTCCGAGGAGTCGATGCGGTCCTACGCGGAGCAGACCGGCGTCTGTGCCCGGCCCCTGCTGCGGCGCCTGATCGACACCGACACCGGCGACGTCACCGTGGTGCCCCTGCCGTGCGGGTCGACCCGGGAGTACGTCTGCACCGCCTGCGCCGGCAAGGCCCGACGGCTTCGCATGCAGCAGCTGGCCGAGGGCTGGCACCGCGACACCGAACCCGAACGCCCCGCATCCCGCGACGAGGCCGACCTGGCCGATGACGAGGACCAGGGCGACGAGCAGGCTGAGGACTCGTCCCGTCGCGTGCGCTCGACCCGTCGTCGCCAGGACGCCGTCGACCTGCCTCGCTGCCCGGTCGAGGACCGCACCATCGGTCAGACCTGGACCGGCAACAACGGCCAGACCTACCGGCCCTCCATGTTCGTCACCCTCACGCTGCCCTCCTACGGCAAGGTGCACCGCAACGGGGCCCCGGTGAACCCGGGGACCTATGACTACCGTCGTGCTGCGCTGGACGCCCTGCACCTGCCGAAAGCCTTCGACCGGTGGATGACCTGCCTGCGTCGTGGGGCCGGGTACAAGGTTCAGTACTTCGCGGCCATCGAGACCCAGCGACGCCTCGCCGGGCACCTGCACCTCGCCATCCGGGGGGCCATCCCCCGCCAGACCATCCGACAGGTGACCGCCGCGTCCTACGTGCAGGTGTGGTGGCCCGCCCACGAGGACTCCGACGTCCGCTACCCCGGCGATGGCCCCCGCGACACCGAGGCGGGTCTGCTCCCCACCTGGGACGGCGAGCACTACATCGACCCGGTCACCGGAGACCGGCTGCCGACTTGGGACCAGGCCCTGGACCGCCTCGGCCGGGCCTGCGAAGTCGACCCGTCCACGCCCCCCGCGCACGTCGCTCGCTTCGGCACGCAGGTCGACATCAAGGGCCTGCACGCCGACTCACCCGACGTCGACCGCTCGGTCCGCTACCTGACCAAGTACCTGACCAAGTCCCTCGCTCACACCCACGCGGCCACCGACGAGGTGACCGGCAGGCCCGTCCTGGACGCGCAGCTGGAGGCGCACGTCGACCGGCTCCATGCCGTGTTGCGGTTCCTGCCGTGCTCGCCGTCGTGCAGCAACTGGCTCCGCTACGGCGTGCAGCCCAAGAACGCCGGCCCCGGCCTCGTGCCCGGTATGTGCCCCGCCGCCGCGCACGACCGGGAGAACGCCGGCCTCGGCGGCAGGCGAGTCCTGGTTTCCCGCGACTGGACCGGCAAGACCCTCACCCAGCACCGCGCCGACCGGGCTGCCGTCATCCGCGAAGTGCTGGAGGCCGCAGGGGTCGATCCTGACGCGAGCCTCGACGCCCGCCGCTGCGCCGCCGACCAGGTCCACGAGGACGGCACTCCCAGGTTTCGGTGGGAACCCGTCGACCGTGACCGGGACACCGGCCTGGACTACGTCCACGCCATCGTCATCGCCGCCCAAGAACGCGCCGAACGACGGGCGCAGTACGACGCCGCGAAACGCGCCCTCGGCCTCGACCTCCGCGCCCTGATCCACGGCCCCGGCCGATCACTCGGACCACCGGGTGGGGCCTGTGGACAGCCTTTCGACAACTCCGACCAGGCCGCGTGAGAGGACCACGACGATGGGACGACGGACAGGTGGTCCGGGCCCCGACCTCGGCGCCCCGGTCAGTGCCGGGGTCGGGCTCGTTCGCCTGCCGACCCTGGTGGTTCGTGAGGCCGATCGGACCGAACCCGCGGCTATGCCATCGTGGGACCCGGTGCCGTTCTCCGCGACGGCTGAGCGGCTGTGGTCGGTGGACGAGGTCTCCTGCTTCCTCGGCATACCGGTGGCGACGCTGCGTGCGTGGCGCTGCCAGGGACGCGGGCCTGTCTCGGTGAAGCTCGGTCGGCACGTGCGTTACGACCCGGACAACGTGAGGGCCTGGGTCGCCGGGCAGGTCGCGTGAGTGTCGTCAAGCGCCCCAACGGCAAGTTCCGCGCCCGCTACCGGGACGTGACGGGTCGCGAGCACGCCCGACACTTTGACCGCCGCAAGGACGCGGAGGCATGGGTGGCGAGCGTCAAGGTCTCCCAGGTGCGCGGTGAGTGGGTCGACCCGGCCCGGGCCAAGGTCACCGTGCAGGACTGGGCGGCTCAGTGGCTCGCCGGGCAGGTGCAGCTGAAGGTCTCCACCCACCGCCGCTACCGGGGTTTGCTCGAGATCCAGGTGTTGCCGACGTGGGCGCAGGTGCAGATCGGCTCGGTGGCCCACGCTGACGTGGCCCAGTGGGTGCAGCGCATGGGCGCAGCCGGCCTCTCGGCCTCGACGGTCCGGCAGGCGCACCGGGTGTTCTCCCTCGTCCTCGACCTGGCCGTCATGGACGGTCGTCTGGCGCGGAACCCGGCCAAGGGCGTCCGACTGCCTCGCGTGGTCTCCAAGGACAAGCGGTTCCTGTCGCACGAGGAGGTGGCCCGCCTCGCTGCTGAGTGCGGTTCACGCGGCGTCGTCGTCCGGGTGCTCGCCTACACCGGCCTGCGGTGGGGTGAGTTGGCGGCCCTGCGGGTCGGCCGGGTCGAGCTCGAACGGCGTCGTCTGCTCGTCGCGGAATCTGTAACCGAGGTCGACGGGACGTCGGTGTTCGGGACCCCCAAGACGCACCAGCGGCGCACGGTGCCCTTGCCGGGCTTCCTGGGTGACGATCTGCGGGCGCTAGTCGAGGGTCGCTCCCCCGATGAGCTGGTGTTTATGAGTCCTGGGGGCGGTGTTCTGCGCGTCGGCAACTTCCGTCGTGACGTCTTCGACCGGGCGGCGGTCCGGGCTGGCGTGAAGGGCGTGACGCCTCACGGGCTGCGGCACACGGCGGCGTCGCTGGCCATCGGGGAGGGCGCGAACGTGAAGCTCGTGCAGCGGATGCTCGGGCATGCCTCGGCCGCGATGACCCTCGACGTGTACGCGGACCTGTTCGACTCCGACCACGGGGACCTGGCGGACCGGCTGGACGCTGCGGTCCGGCTCCGCGCCGACGCCGAGGCGGCCCGTCTGGCGGGTGTTCTGGGACCGTTTGCGGACTCGTTGCGGACCGCTGCCCTCTCGACGGCCCCGGCCGCGACCTGCGATGCAGATGCGCGAGCCTCTGACCAGGCGAAACATCTTGTGGGGCAGGTGGGGCTTGAACCCACGACCGACGGATTATGAGTCCGCTGCTCTAACCGACTGAGCTACTGCCCCTCACCCGGCGATCGGGCCCGGATGGCCCGAACCTACCTGCCCCTGGCTTGGGTCCCCCTGCTCGGCGCCGCAACCGTACGGCGCCGGTGTGAGAGCCGTCACGACCCCCGGCACGCATGGTCCGACGCCTCGGTGGTTACCCACCGGTCGTACACCCACGTCTACGGAGGGTTCCCCGATGGCTTCCCAGCAGTCCATGATCATCACCGAGCTTCGCGCCCTGCTCCGGCTCACCGAGACCGAGATCCAGGTCGCCGAGACCCGCCGGGCGCAGGCCCGCACCGAGGTCGTCGAGCGTGAGCTGGCCGAGAACGCCGACAACGGACGGCTCCGCGCCACCTCTATCGCCGCC
>Ga0136639_10000547_pt1 | contig 12682 bp, 6 predicted proteins | sample AntDrymUQ8592106_2_FD_113739 | JGI IMG/M metagenome (GOLD analysis project Ga0136639, IMG submission 113739) | Polar desert sand microbial communities from Dry Valleys, Antarctica - metaG UQ859 (21.06) | ecosystem: Environmental > Terrestrial > Soil > Desert | place: Antarctica: Dry Valley...
CATGTGGGAGAGGGTCTTCATGTCCGGGGTGGCGAGGAAGAGGTTGACCGACTGGGATTGGTCGATCCACTTCTGGCGGCGTGCGGCGGCGTCGACGATGAACTCGTGGCCGATGCCGAAGACGGTCTTGTGCTTGTGCTTGATGGCCTCGGGGATGTCGTCGATGGAGTCGAGTTCGCCATCGAAGTACTTCAGTTCGTCGAGCATCGCCTGGCTCCAGAGGTTGAGCTTCTTGAGGTCTTTAACCAACTCGGCGTTGAGGATGATGAACTCGCCGCCGAGGTTGGATTTGACGTAGAGGTTTTTGTAGTTTGGCTCGATGCACGGGGTGGTGCCCATGATGTTCGAGATGGTGGCGGTGGGGGCGATGGCAAGGACGTTGGAGTTGCGCATCCCCTGCTTGGCGATCTTTTCGCGGACGACGGACCAGTCCATCTTGCCGCCGCGTGGGACGTCAATTTTCCGGCCGCGTTCCTCCTGGAGGAGGTCGACGGTGTCTTGCGGCATGAGGCCGCGGTCCCACTTCGAGCCTTTGAAGGTGCTGTAGGTGCCGACTTCGCCGGCGAGGTCGGACGAGGCGCTGTAGGCGTAGTAGGCGATGGCCTCCATGAACTCGTCGTTGAACTCGACGGCGGCATCCGAGGCGAAGGCCAGTCCCCTCTTATACAAGGCGTTCTGCAGGCCCATGACGCCGAGGCCGATCGGGCGGTGGCGCATGTTGGCGGTCTTGGCGGCAACGGTCGGGTAGAAGTTGATGTCGATGACGTTGTCCAGGGCGCGGATCGCCACGGTGATGGTTTCCTTGAGCATGTCGTGGTCAAGGGCCCCATCGGCGGTGATGTGGGTGTCGAGGATGACGGAGCCGAGGTTGCAGACGGCGGTTTCCTCGTCGGAGGTGTTGAGGGTGATTTCCGTACACAAGTTGGACGAGTGGATCACGCCGACGTGGTCCTGGGGCGAGCGGACGTTGCATGGGTCCTTGAAGGTGATCCACGGGTGGCCGGTCTCGAAGACCATCTTGAGCATGGATTTCCACAACTCGATGGCCGGGTGCTTGCGGCACCAGATCTTCCCTTCCGCGGCCATCGCCTCGTATTCGGCGTAGCGTTGCTCGAAGGCCTTGCCGTAGAGGTCGTGGAGGTCGGGCACCTCGTTGGAGCGGAACAAGGTCCAGTCCTGGCGGTCTTCCATGCGCTTCATGAACAAGTCCGGGATCCAGTTGGCGGTGTTCATGTCGTGGCACCGCCGCCGCTCGTCGCCGGTGTTTTTGCGCAGCTCAAGGAAGTCCTCGATGTCGTTGTGCCACGTCTCAAGGTAGGCGCAGCCAGAGCCGCGGCGCTTGCCGCCTTGGTTGACGGCTACGAGCTGGTCGTTATGGAGTTTCAGGAATGGGATGATCCCCTGGGACTCGCCATTGGTGCCCTGGATGTAGCCGCCGGTGCCGCGCACGGCTGTCCACGATCCGCCAAGGCCACCGGCCCATTTTGACAGGAACGCATTCTCGGCGATGCCGCGGATCATGATCGACTCGATGGAGTCGTCGACCTTGTACAAGTAGCATGAGCTGAGCTGGCTGTGGAGGGTGCCGGAGTTGAAAAGTGTAGGCGTCGACGAGCAGAAGCGGCGGCCCTTGTAGAGGTTGTAGAGGCGGATCACCCATTCCTCGGGCTTGTTCTTCTCTTGGCGGAACAGGCCCATGGCCACCCGCATCCAGAAAAACTGCGGGGTTTCCAACCGCCGCGGCTTGGCGCCCGTCTTGTCGACCACGAGGTAGCGGTCGTAGAGGGTCTGGATGCCGAGGTAGTCGAAGTCGAGGTCGGCGCTGGGGTCAAAGGCGTCGCAGAGTTTGTCGAGGTCGTAGATCTCCAGCAGGTCCGGGTGGACGCGCTTGATCGACACGGCATACTTCAGGTATGACTTGAACGCCTTCTTGTGGGCGTCCTTGAGGCGCTCGATGCCGTCCTTGTTGATGCTCCAGTCGAGGACTTCCTCGTAGATGTAGGACAACAAAATCCGGCCGGCGAACTTGGCAAAGTCCGCGTCCTTTTCGATCAACGCCTTGGCATTGAGGATGATGGTGTTCTTCAGGTCCTTGTCGGAAATCTCCGAGCCAACCGAGCGGCGGAGTTCGCGCTCGATGGTCGCTTCGTCCAACAACAGGTCGAGGCCAATGGAGGCGTAGGCAATCCGTTTCTTGAGTTCCGTGCCATCCCAGAACGACGACTGGCCGTCGTCGGTGGTGACGGTGACCATGAACTCCTGGTTCGGGTCCTCGGCACCTTCCTCTTGCTCAATGCGCAAGCGCGACCGCTGGGCGCGATACAAGATGTAGTGCTCGGCCGCCTTGAAGTGGCTGGCGCGCATCAATTCCTCCTGGACCATGTCCTGGACGTCCTCGATGTGGACAAACGATTGGTCGCCGCGACGGACCCGCTCGGTCACCGCCTTGGCGATATCGATCGCCGGCTCCGGGTTCTCCTTGATGGTCAGGAACGCCTTGCGCACCGCAATCTCAATCTTGGTCTCCGACCACGGCACCACATTGCCGCTGCGGCGAATCAGGCGCACCGGCAGGCTGTGCAGCCCGGCATTCAGGTCGACGCTGCCATTCTTCTCCATCGAGCGTCGGAACGCCAAGGACTTGGCAACATCGTAGGCTTCGTTTTCGAGCAGGGCTTTTTCGATGAGCAGGTAAAGGTCGGCCTCGGAAAGGCGCAGGCGACCGCCTTCTTCCAAGTTAGACATCAGTGAGTTAGCCACCGAGTGAGCCACGTCGGAGACAAACTTCCGGTTCACGTCCGAGAAGATGCTGGTCTCCTCGGTGCTGCGGGAGATGAGTAGGTCCGCGAGGGAATCACCAATTGCGTCGGCCACATCCTCCAACGAGAAATGCCGGTCCTTGTCGCCACGGGTGACGATGATGTCTGTATTGACCACCCGACGGTCGGTCGCAATCACCTCCCGCCATGCGTATGCACGCTCACTAGCAGGAAGCGAAAAACGGTCAAAGATGACCTGTTTAAGAAGAGAATCTTCGTCGGGATTTACGGAGCGGTACATGAATTGCGGAGTAAAGTTGAAGGGAAGGTTGGGAGCGGGTGAGCGGCGGAGGAAAGCTTGCTAGTGTTCAGTGTTCAGTGTTCAGCGGAGACGAAGAGTGAGCACATGCCTAGCGGAGTAAAGTTGAAGGGAAGGTTGGGAGCGGCGGAGGAAAGCTTGCTAGTCTTCAGTGTTCAGTGTTCAGCGGAGACGAAGAGTGAGCACATGCCTAGCGGAGTAAAGTTGAAGGGAAGGTTGGGAGCGGCGGAGGAAAGTTTGCTAGAGGAATTGTTGGGGGGAGCTCTCTTGCTGAAAACTGAACACTGAAAACCAGCAAACTTCTTCAGGCTTTTCTCGCCTGAATGCTGCGGATGACGCCTTGGAGCATGGCGGAGATTTCGCGGGTTTCTTGAATCATTTCGTGGGACTTATGCAGAGCTGGCAGATCAAGGGCTGCTTGAACGCGTTCTGAAATGTAGAGCTGGGTGCGCAGCTCGCCGCAGGAGCCTTTGCTAATGCGTAAGAAGCGGATGAAGTCGCCGTCGCTGTCGCGCTCGGCGCCTTCGGCGATGTTGGATGGAATCGAGATAGCCGAGCGCTGCAATTGATCCTTCAGGCCAAAGTTTTTCGAGCCATGGGTCGCCACACAGACGTCCACCGCGAGCTGGCACCCGCGCCTCCAAACCTCTAGATCTTCAAAAGTAGTCAACGGCATCGGAAGTTTGTTAGGGTTCAGTTTTCAGTCATTCAGGAATGAGTAGGATTTCGGAAGACTTCGGAAAGTTTGCTAGTGTCAGGCGTCGGGCAGGAGAGGTGGAGAAAGCTCGGAAGTGCGGATTTTCTTCTCTTCCTGAAAACTGAACACTGAAAACTAGCAAACTAAAGGATGTCAGAGTTCATCGTCATGGACAGTGCTCAGCGCGGAGGACTTCTGGTATTCAGTCACCCGACCTTCAAAGAAGTTCGTCTCTTTCTTGATGTCCATCATCTCCGCGAGCCATGGGAATGGATTTGAAACGGAGGCATTAAGCGGCTCCAGGCCGCAGGAGGTGAGCCGGCGGTCGGCGATGTAGTCGATGTAGGTTTCGAAGTCGGTCGAGTTAAGGCCGATGGCGGAGACTGGGAGGCAGTCGCGGATGAACTGCTTTTCCAGGTCGATGCCCTCTTTCATCGTCGCGCGGAGGTCGTTGCGGAAGTCCTCGGTCCAGACGTCGGGGTTTTCGTCGACGAGGTCCATGAGCAGGTTGCGGAAGACTTCGATGTGGTTCGATTCGTCGCGCAGGGTGTAGCGGAACATCGCGCCGATGCCGGGAAACTTGTTCTGGCGATAGAGGCTTAGGATCATGCCGAAGAGCCCGTAGAACTGGGTCCCTTCCATGACCTGGCCGAACAGGAAGATGTTTTTCGCCAGCGCCTGCTTGTTGGCCGTGATCGTCAAGTCGATGTCGCGGCGCAGCGCTTTGCTGTTGGAGACAACAAAGTGGTTCTTCGCCTTGATCGACGGCACGTCCTCAAACATCGCCTCGCACTCGTGCGGGTTGAGCCCCAGCGACGCGAGCATGTAGACCAGGCTGTCTGCGTGGATGTTCTCCTCGTGGGCGTGGCGGCCGAGGACGAGCTTCAACTCGGGAGCGGTAACCACTTCACGAACAACGTGAAGCACGTTGTCGCCGACAATCCCCTCGGCGGCCGAAAAGTAGCCGATGCCCATCTTGATGATCCAGCGTTCAACATCACTGATCTCGTCGGAACGCCACTGCTCGATGTCCTTCTGCATCGTGATGTCCTCCGGCTCCCAGTGGTTGTTCTTCATCGTCTTGTACAAGTCGTAGGCCCACTGGTACTTGAGCGGCAGGATGTTGAAGAACATCGACTCCTTGCCGTTGATGACGCGCTTGCCATTGTAGGCGGCCTCGGCCTTTTCGCGGTCGAGGATGAAGGTCTTGTTGCCCAGGGCAACGGTGGTCGTAGAGGTGGTGGTGGCGGAGGACATGGCGGAAAATCGGAGAGTCGAAGGTCTTAAGGTCTTAAGGTCGAAGGTCGAAGGTCGGAAGGTCGGAAGGTCGGAAGGTCGAAAACAGGGTGGCGCAGGCGCGCTGAAGGCACTGAGGCGTGGATTTGACCACGCACTCCGCGCCGTGCAGCGTCGTGGAGAGTGCTTTAAAAGGCTTGTTGGGGTCAACGAAATTTAGCTCATATGGTATTCACAAATTATTCACAATACAACATGTAGTGGTGTTGCCATTTTGAAAGGCCCCGAGATTTCTCTGGCACAGCCTTCAATCCAAGCAGCGAAGGGAACTTACGCCACCGACGTAAATTTGCCCGTCCGCTCCTCTCGCGTTACGAATTATTTCCCGCCCCCCGGTCGAGCGCACCGGCGAGGGCCGAATGGGCGGAAATTTCAAAACGTCCGGGCGGATTGCCAGGTTGGCGCTGCGACGATGCCGGGCGATGCTTCGGATTTCCTGACTTTCAGCCGCTCGCGGGGTATAAAATTTTATGTTTCCGGCCGTTTCCGGATGAATCCTCGGCCTCCCCCGCCCTGGCGGGCAGAAGTTTTTCTCATAGTTGGCGGCGGCCGCCGGGTGCGGGGAAATGTGGGATTTTTGGGATCGGTCGGATCGGTCGGATCCTCTTCAACCCACAGATCCGACCAATCCGACCAATCCGACCGATCCGACCAATCCGACCAATCCGACCAATCCGACCAATCCGACCAATCCGACCAATCCGACCAATCCGACCAATCCGACCAATCCGACCGATCCTCCTCCCCTCCCCGGCCCCTAATGCGCGACCCACGCCATGCCGAGGCGGATGATCAGCGGCATGAACACCAGCGAGGCGGCGGAGGTGGCGAGGACCACCTCCACGGCCACGCCGGGGCGGCCGCCGTAGAAGCGGGCCATCATGATGGGGAACACGGCGGAGGGCATGGCTGCCTGGACGATAAGGACTTGCTTGAGCTGCAGGGCAATTGGAAGGTAACGTGCGGCCACGATGAAGACCACCGGCAGCATGACCAGGCGGACAAACATGCCGCCCAGCGAGACGCGCAGCGACAGGCGCTCCTTGCCAATGAGGTCAAAAATGACCGTTCCGATCTGCAGCAGGGCAATCGGGAACGCACAGACGCCCAAGTAGTTGATGATGGTGCGCAGGATTTTGCCGGCCATTGCGCCGGTCTGCGGGTCGAAGGCCGCGTCGCCACCGGTGCCAACCAGCAGCAGGCCGACGACCACGGCCACAATCGGGCCGTTAAGCAGGCGTTTGGGCGACTTCAAGGTGGTGCCAGTGAGGAGCATCAGGCCAACGGTCCAGATCGCGATTTCCACCCCGAGGTTGTGGACAAACAAGACGCCAAGCGCGCCGCCGCCGGGGAACAGCGCCATGAGGATAGGCACCGCCAAATAGCCGTAATTCTGCATTCCGCTCGTCAGCGCAAAGGTCCGCAGGCCGCTGCCCGTCGACAGCCCGATAAGCCGCCCAACCGCGTAGGCGAGGGCCAATCCAACAGTTATTAGCAAAAATCCGAGGCCAATCCCCCAGCCGACCACGGCAGGGTCGCGCAAGGTCACGTTGCCGAGCATCTTGTCGAGGATCAGGCACGGGTAGAGGACATGGATGGTGAGCTTCATGATGCCCGCATCCATTTCCGGCACAATCACCCGCGCGCGCCGCAGGAATGCGCCGATGAGCGCAATGGCGTAAATCGGCAGCGTAGCAAGGAGGATGGAGGAAAGCGAAATCACCCGGCGCAGGGGGCGCAAAAATGGGCGAAGTGGAAAGTGGAAAGTGGACTCCGCAAGGTGCAGCGACATTTTGCTTAGTCATTGGCACCGGCAGGCTCGGGGCGGGAAGTTTGCCCTTTTCAGGGATTGGGCGCGGGTGTTAGCATAATCGGTTGATGGTGCCCACTCTGCGAATGCTGGTTTGTTGTTTGGTGATGGCGGCGGTATGCAGTGGAGTGGCGAGTGGTCACGGGGCGCTGCATGAGCGGCTGGAGTGGGTTAACGGTCAGATTGCGGCGGCACCGGAAAATCCCCAGCTCCACCTGCAGCGGGCAAACTTGCTGCGCGAGCACGAGGAGTGGGAAAGCGCGCTAGGCGCGTGCGAGCGGGCTGCGGCGCTGGATCCCGGGCTTGAGGTTGACCCGCTGCGGGCGCGGATCCTGATTGAATCCGGCAAGCCTGGCGACGCGCTGCCTTTGTTGGATGGGCTTCTGCAGCGCCACCCGGAGGATGGGGAAAGCCGGGTGTGGCGGGCGCGCACCCACGCCCAGCTGGGTCAGCATGCGGCAGCGGTGGAAGATTTTCGCGCAGCGGTCGCGGGCAGCGCAGCGCCGCAGCCGGACCTGGTCCAGGAAGCGGCCGAAGCGTTGGCGGCCCATGGGGAAAGCGCGGAAGCGGTTGCGCTGCTGGATGCGGGGATGGCAAAGCTCGGCGTGGTTCCGGCGTTGATGCTGCGCGCGATTGAGCTGGAGGTTGCGGCCGGGGATTTTCCCGCAGCGCTGCGGCGGATTGATCGGATGCAACCGACGTCCCCACGGCCCGAGCCATGGATGGCCAAGCGGGCCGCCGTGCTGGCTATGGCGGGTCGCAGCGCCGAGTCGCAGGCGGCGTGGAAAGATTTGATCCTCCACCTGAGCGCCCTGCCAGAGGCCGAGCGCGGCTCCAATGCGATGAGCCGTCTTAGGGAACAAGCCGAGCAGGCACTCGCCGCGCTCAAGAGCCTTCCGCCCCCCGCCCTACCAAACCCATGAAAACCTTCGCCCTCATCGCCAGTTTGGCATTTGTCCCGCATGCCTCGCTGCAAGCGGCCCCGCGCAGCTACACCGGCGCGTCGGTCACGGAGAATTTTAACGCGCTGGGAACGGGCAGCGTGGTCACCCCGCTCGGCGGTTGGGACGCGGGCCAATTCAATCCGGTGCAGGCAAACCAAGCCGGGCCCGGCAACGCGGTGACCACCGTGACGGACGGCTCGCTGGTGGTCGACGACGGGACAATCTTTCTGGCCAACGGGACGTCATCGATTGGCAACATCGGGACCACCGGCAGCGTGGACCGGGCGCTGGGGAGCATGCCGAAAACCGCCAGCGGCGACTTGTTTTACCAAGTCGCCATCAAGAACGACACGGCCAGCCCGATCAGCTCGTTTGTCCTGAGCTACACCGGCGAGCAATGGGCAAACGCCCCGTCGACCAACCCGGACTCGCTTACGCTTTGGTTCAGCGACAACAATCCGGCCAGCGGGTTTGTCACGATGGGCGCGGCCTTCACGTTCACGGCGCCGAAATTCAGCGCCACGGGGGTTCTGGATGGCAACCTAGCCGCCAACCGCAAGCTCATCAGCGCCACGTTCACTCCGGCGGCCCCGACGGGCAACACGTTCTACCTCCGCTGGTATGACCGCAACGATCCGGCCCAGGACCATCTTCTGGCCATCGATGACCTCAGCGTGACTCCGGCCGGGCGCAGCGCGCCGATTGCGCCAACGGTTTCCATCACCAGCCCGGTTGACCAGGCGGTGGTGGCAAGCAGTTTCACCATCAATGCTACCGCCGCGGATGCCGACGGCACGGTCGCCAGCGTGGCATTTTTCAATGGATCCACCCTGCTCGGCATGGATGTGACAAGCCCGTACTCGATGGCGGTGGCCAATGCAGCGGCCGGCAGCCACACCCTCACTGCGGTAGCCACCACCACCTCGGCAGCCATCACCGTGAGCGTGCCGGAGGCCGCCGCGCCAACCATCCTGCTGGCTCAGAATTTCACCACCGATCCGGTGAACTACGCCCTCCCGGCGGGTAGCGAGTTTCGTTTCGATGGTGCCACCCTAGTCCGCTACTGGGCGAAAAGTGACACCCCGGGGCTCACCGTCAATCCGGCCATCACCGGCAGCGCGGGCGCGTATCTGGCAACCCAGAACATCGATGGCGGCACCGTTGCATTCAGCGCCACCAACCCGGCGCAGATCGACTTCAGCGTGGCCGCTAGCGGGTTCACCACCTTGAACCTATCCATCGCGCTCGCCGGCATGCCCGCCGCGGAGACCAGCAACTTCCTCCGCGCCAAGGTGGATACCAATGGCGACGGGACCTACGAGACGACGATTTTTGATTTCAAGGGCAACTCAAACTCACCCTACACCGATACCACGCTAGGCTCGCTAACCAGCGCCTTCGCCACCTTCCCGACCATCCCTCTGCCGCTGCCAACCGCTCCGGACGGCCAGCTGCGCCTGCGCCTTGAGTCGTTCAACGACACCGACAGCGCCAACGAGGCGACCGGCATCGACAGCATCGTCATTTCCAACATGCCTATTCCGGTCACGAGCTCCGGACCACTGGCCCGTGGACCGTACCTGCAAAAAGCCGCCCCCACCCAGATGACCGTCCGCTGGCGCGGCGGCCAGCCGGTCGCCGGCCGGGTGCGCTTCGGGACAAGCGCCAACAGCCTGAGCAGTAGCGTGGATGAGGCAGTCGTGCCGGGCGCGCCGTATGACCACATTGTCACCCTCACTGGGCTCACCCCGGCAACGACGTATTATTATAGTGTCGGCTCCGCGATCGACACGCTTGCCGAGGGCGCGGAGTTCACTTTCACCACCCCGCCGGTGGCAGGAACCGTCAAGAACACCCGCATTTGGGTGCTCGGCGATGCTGGCACCGCCACTGCCGGTCAAACCAGCGTCCGCGATGCATTCTACACCTGGACTGGCACGCGCGTGCCGGACCTCGTCCTGCAACTCGGCGACAACGCCTACAACAACGGCACCGACAGCGATTTTACCGCAGGGATGTTCAACATTTACCCGACAATGCTGCGCAAAACCCCATTTTGGTCCTGCCTCGGCAACCACGAAACCTACTCCGGAACGCCAGCACCCTATTTCGACATCTATTCGCTCCCGACCGCCGGCGAGTGCGGCGGCACCCCATCGGCCACCGAGTCGTATTATTCCTTCGATTACGGCAACATCCACTTCATCTGCCTGGATTCGATGCTCAGCAACCGCTCGGCAACCGGTCCGATGGCCACCTGGCTCCAAAACGACCTCGCCAGCACCACCGCCACCTGGATTGTCTGCTTCTTCCACCACCCGCCGTACACCAAGGGGTCGCACAACTCCGACACGGAAAACGAGTTGATCCAAATGCGCAGCAACCTCCTGCCGATCCTCGAAGCCGGCGGCGTCGACCTCGTCCTCTGCGGCCACAGCCATTCCTACGAGCGCTCGTTTCTCCTCGATGGCCACTACGGGCTGTCGACCACCCTCACTTCGGCGATGAAGAAAAACTCCGGCAGCGGGCGCCCCGGCGGCTCGGGCGCTTATGTGAAGCCGCTCACCGGCCCGCGCGACCACTTTGGCGCCGTCTATGCCGTCCCCGGATCGGCCGGCAAAATCAGCGGTGGGACCCTCAACCATCCGGCCCACTTCATCTCGCTCAACAACCTCGGGTCATTGGTCATCGACATCAACGGCACCCGCCTCGATGCCACCTTCCTGCGGGAAAACTCCACCACTCCGGACACCTTCACCCTCATCAAGTCCGGTGCCGCGGACTCCGATGGCGACAAAATCCCCGACGCCTACGAAATGACCCACGGCCTCAACCGCTTGGACCCCGCCGATGCGGCACTCGACAGCGATCACGACGGCGTTTCCAACCTCCATGAGTGGATCCTCAACACCGCCGCGAACGCCCCGGATTCCTTCGCCTTCTCCACATCCTTCGATCCCCTTGCCAAGTCCAACACCGTCTCCTTCCCCACCTCGCAGGACCGCACCTACCAAGTATTCTCCTGCAATGACCTCCTCTTCTGGCTCCCCGCCTCAGCCATCCTCCCCGGCACCGGCTCCACGGTCACTTGGACCGACCTCAATGTACCCGAAAAACGTTTCTACCTCGTGAAAGTCGTCACCGTCCCGTGACGACGCGCCGTCATCCGCAAGTACGTCCGGAACCCTCACCCCCTGCCCGCCCAGCGCCCCGACCATTTCACCCAGGACGTGTTCTTGCCACCAACCAGCGGCACATCCTCCATGCTGATGTCACCAATCCATTTCAAAAACTGAGCGGATTGCGAGGGAGTGCTCATGTTGTTCGAGTCGTGTTAGCTTTGCGCTTCCGGCGCGCGCGGACGCGGTTGCTGAGGCATGGAGAGTTCCGCCTGCTCACCCGCGCGCGTCCGCCGCTTCTTCCGCGCTGCCGCGGAGGGAACGTTGAATGGGCGGACGGCGCGTGCTCCCGCCAGCAAGCTGGACGGCTTACAGCGGTAGCAAGCTACAGCAGTCCACGGACGCGGCCTGCGGCCGAGCGAAACCGGCGGAGCGTCATCTGCTGCGGCATGCCGGTGGGGGAGAATCCCGATTGCTCACCCGCGCGCGTCCCCGCCGGTTGACCTGGTGCGGCATGCCGCAGCCGTGGACTGCTGTAGCTTGCTACCGCTGTGATGCTCGCAGCTTGCTGCGGCATGCCCGGGGGGAGAGTTCCGCCTGCTCACCTGTGCCCGTCCTCCGCTTCTTCCGCGCTGCCGCGGAGGGAGCGCGAAATGGGCGGACGGCGCGTGCTCCCGCCAGCAAGCTGGACCACTTACAGCGGTAGCAAGCTACAGCAGTCCACGGACACGGCCTGCGGCCGCGTCCCCGTCCGCCCTCTCCCGCCACATAATGACCAGCCGCATTTCCCTGCCACGGGTCCCGTTTTCCGCGGATTCCCCGCAATCTACCCTATATTCATCGATGCGTTTCGAACCCGAGCTGCCTGATGACTCCACCAGCCTTCTTGGAACCCGCGACTGGCCCCATGCGCCGCCGCACCGCCTCGCGGAGGCTGGGGTCTACTTTGTCACCGCTCGAACCAGAGCCGGCCACCACCTGCTAAACAGCGAGGAAAAGCGGGACCATTTCCAAGCAACTCTCTTCGAGCTTGCCGCAAAGTACGGCTGGATGCTGGAGGCCTGGGCGATCCTTTCCAACCATTATCACCTTGTCGGCCACAGCCCAGATCTTCACCGGCGGGGTGCGATGAACATGTCGAGATTCCTTCGCCACCTGCATGGAAATGCGACTCGGCAAGCCAATCTCATGAATGGCACACCTGGGCGTTCTGGTCAGTGGCAAAATTTCAGGGAAACCCATCTCACCCTTCAGCGTGGCTACATTGCCCGACTCAACTACGTTCACCGCAATCCGGTGCATCACAAATTGGTGGCGCGGGCAACCCAATGGCGTTGGTGCAGCGCGGCTGCCTTCAAACAAGCAGTTAGCCCGGCATGGCTGAAGACGATCTCGAGCTTCCGCTTTGATAAGATAGCGGCTGAAGATGGAGAATGAGGTCAGTAGGCTCGCTATCGCCTGCTGCGGCATAGCCGCAGCCGTGGACTGCCTGGTGTGGCATGCCGCAGCCGTGGACTGCTGTAGCTTGCTACCGCTGTGATGCTCGCAGCTTGCTGCGGCATGCCCGGGGGGAGAGTTCCGCCTGCTCACCTGTGCCCGTCCCCCGCTTCTTCCGCGCTGCCGCGGAGGGAACGATGAATGGGCGGACGGCGCGTGCTCCCGCCAGCAAGCTGGATGGCATACAGCGGTAGCAAGCTACAGCAGTCCACGGACACGGCCTGCGGCCGAGTCGAAACCG
>Ga0136639_10000548_pt1 | contig 12679 bp, 12 predicted proteins | sample AntDrymUQ8592106_2_FD_113739 | JGI IMG/M metagenome (GOLD analysis project Ga0136639, IMG submission 113739) | Polar desert sand microbial communities from Dry Valleys, Antarctica - metaG UQ859 (21.06) | ecosystem: Environmental > Terrestrial > Soil > Desert | place: Antarctica: Dry Valley...
ACGGTTTATTTCGACGGAAGTGTCTCAGCAAGTATTTCGGACTACTTCGACAATTTATCTAAATACCGTTGAAACTACGACTAGCTATCAATTTTTAGCTGCTCCCACTCCCACGATTACCGCGACTCAGATTTCAGCAATCTATCTCTCTCCGCAAGATCCCGACTATTTTCGGACGCTCGGCAAGCTGGGCAATCGTCCGGTCGCCATCTATAAATATCGATTGGATTTAGTTCCTAAGATTAATTAAATTAACGACATCTCCAGGAGATCGGTAATGAAGATTTACTGTTGACTAGCTGAGTTTCCCGATCGAGTACCGCCTCGACTTGGCAATAAATTTCCTGGGCTTCCGCTAACGAATTACCAATACTTGTCAGTCCGACTTTACCAAATTCCGATAAGCACCCCATCAGGTGAAAGACAGTACCTGTCTCAGTGCTCGTATCAAAATGCAAGCGGTGATGGGCAACAATGTCCATCAAATCGTGGGGAAGTAGACCGCGATAATGCGGCTTGTGGAGATTGTCAGAAGCAACATAATATTTAGGCTGCCCTTGTTGACTATAAAACAGCCCATCTTCCAGTTGATAATAACCATTAGTGAGGAATTTTAGACTCATAAACGGATGAGTCGTACCACCCTTGCGGAGGTTGATTTCGATCGCGTGTAAATCCCAGTCACCATCAGTCTTCTGCACCGCAATAAAATCAACACCGAATCTTTCGATGGCTCCTTTAGCTGCTAAATTTTTGCCAATTACCAGTCCCAAATCCTGAAGTTGCTGGCGATAGCCCGCCGCTGCCGGAAATTGACAGCCCAAGAAAATTTGCCCATCGGGACCACCTAAAATTTGATCGTGGGTAGAGAGAATTTCGACCGTACCCATTGGTGTAATACACCCCTGAACGCTGGGAGATTGTTTGCCTTCTCCTTCGACAAAAGCTTCGACGATCGCGCCGAGATGACCAATTTTGACCTGGAAGTTAGCCCAGGTTTCATTACTACCCTGAAAGCTCAACTGTGGGAAAGCATCACCGATCGCCTGCACTCGGGCAGAATCGCTGGTAGGATGCCCTAAAGGTCGCAGATCGAGGAGCGCGTTACCTTCACCAGAAAAGCCTTCATTTAACTTGACGACTAACCGCAGTAAATCGGGCTGTCTGCTCCAGAGCTGCGCTGCTGCTACTGCCAGATCGCGATCGTTAAATACCAACTGACTGCCATCTGGGTGGGAAAGTCCACATTCAGCAAAAATTTGACGACTGCCAGCTTTGGTACCCCAGTAAAGTAAATCGGGATCGAGCGCATAGAGCGGTACGTCCAATTGTAGAGCCAGATCGCGTTCGATTTCCGTTGAATTATAGCAGATCATTACCGATCGATCGGGTCGTAAGGCTTGCTGGATGCGATCGAGCAAGCGCGGTCGATCGAGCATTTTTTGGCTCAGGGGTTGCAGCGAATAATCATCTGTTGAAAATAACAGCAACCGCTCCCGAGCGTGAGAAAAGGGAATTCCTGGTAGTAGTTGCAGATAATAATCGATCGAGATTGGGGCTAATGGTACCGAAGTCACATAGATCAGCCGCGTGCGCGGGTTGGACAATCGCATCAGCGAAAATAACAACCGTTCCTCATAATGGATACACCCTTCCACCTTGAGCAGTTCGCCACGATCGAGACTCAGCGATGGCACGACTAAGATATCACAATCACTATCGATCTGGGCATCAAAACTATGCCACAAACCTTGCAAGCGTGACTGTAATTGTTGAAATTTATTATGTTTCGATCGCGACTCATCACCATCCAACATTGGGCTGTAGCTCCAGTTAATTAATAAAATGACTCAAACACAACCCGATCGATCTTAACTGTCAACTGTCAACTGTTTAAGCCTTACCAAACCGCCGATGACGCTGTTGGTAGTTGAGCAAGGCTTGATGAAAGGCGCGGCGATCGAAATCCGGCCATAATGTATCGGTAACATATATTTCGGCATAAGCCAACTGCCATAGCAAAAAGTTACTAATCCGCATCTCGCCGCTAGTCCGAATCAAGAGATCGGGATCGGGTAAATCGGCAGTGTGCAGATGTTGAGAGAGCAGTTTTTCATCGATCTCGCTAGCTTTAATCATCCCCTGCTGCACTTGGGTCGCAATTGTCTGACAAGCGCGGACGATTTCTTGTCTCCCACCATAGTTAATCGCGACGGTAAATCGCACACCTTGATTGTGCTGGGTGGCGACTTTAGCTCGATCGATCGCCTTGTAGAGCGATGGTGTCAAATTCTCCAAGTCCCCAACCACTTCTAGTTTCACCCCCTCAATGACCATTTCTGCCAGTTCCAACTGAAAGAGATTTTCAAATAAGGTCATCAAAAAATCGACTTCCTCCAGCGATCTCCCCCAATTTTCAGTCGAAAAGGCATAGACAGTCAGCGCGGATATTCCCCAATCCTTGCAGCAACGGAGTAGCTCTCGGAGCGTATCAGCACCGCGTTTGTGCCCCATCATCCGGGGAAATCCCCGGCGTTTTGCCCATCTACCATTTCCATCCATGATCGCAGCGACATGTTGTGGTAAATGATTGCAATCTAAATCGGCTGGTAGTTCGATGAGACTGGGTGTTTTGAAGGTCATCTGAGAAGTTATGGATGATGAATTATGAATTATGAATTATCGCGCCGTAGTAATTTCATAGTTCATTTGTGTTCCGGCAATCGGAGCAATCGACGGCAGAGTCTCACCGCACGAGCACTCAACTTACGTCCCAAGCCCAATAAACTCGGCGAACGCAAATCGGTCTCGCCAATCGGGGCAAACCGAGTTTCCAATAGCTCTTTCAGTTTACTGCTAGTGAGGGGTCGATCGAGCACTCCAGCCTCAGCTAGCGAAATCGATCCCGTCTCTTCCGAGACGACGATACATACGCAATTGTTCGTGCGTTCGGTAATTCCCATCGCCGCTCGGTGGCGAGTTCCTAGCTGTCTGGATGCAGTCCGATCGGACAAAGGTAAAATTACACCTGCCGATACCACTCGATCGCCCCGAATAAATACTGCCCCATCATGTAGTAAAGTTGCATTTTGAAAAATTGTTTGGATTAATTCCTTTGATAACTTAGCATCTAATTTGACACCGGGCACGGCAAACTCCCGCTCATCGAGCATCAGATCGTTAGTTTCCAGGACGATCAATGCGCCAGTTCGTTGTTGAGATAACTCCTTGACCGCATCGACAATTTGGTCGATGGATCGGTCTGCGGTATCGCTAACGCGGTGAGTCGATCGAATTGAGGGCAATAGATTTCCCCGCCCCAATTGCTCCAAAAAGCGGCGAAACTCTGACTGAAACACCACTGACATCGCCAGTGCCGCCCCCACTACTAATTTGTCAAGGACAAAGCTCAACAGCCGAAATTGCAACCGTTCGCCGATAGCAGCAGCTACCATCAACACAATTAGCCCTCGTACCATCCAAAGCGTTCGACGATCTCTGACCGCCAATAACACCAGAAATGTGAGGGCAATTACCAATCCCAGGTCTAGACTTTGGCGTAACCAGGATTCAGTCAACTGGGAATCAAACCCACGGCCCACAGTCATTGGCAACTAATCCACTACAACCAGTCCCTAGATTCTATGGCACATTGGAGCCGATCGACAATTAATTTGAGCTAATATTTATGAGCAATCGACGATTTGTGGGATTCTGGCTCGTCGATCGCTACACTCTCTTCCCGCTGGAATGGCTGTGATATCATAAATATTAGCTTCTTTTCATCACCCAGCATAAACCTTAACTAAATAATTGGCAGCAGATGCTTAGTTTTCGTAACTAGATTGTTTGCTCGATCTCTACACCTCGATCCCCCGATCTCATTCTCACCCAAGCACAACGCCAGATTCACCTACATATATGACCAGTGGTTATCTTCTAATCGGGGCAATGTTGATCTTGGGGGGCATTATCGCGGTGTCTGGAGATCGAATTGGGACGCGGGTAGGTAAGGCAAGATTGACTTTATTTAAACTACGTCCGCGTCAAACCGCAACTTTAGTGACGATTGTTACTGGCACACTGATTTCGGGTTCCGTATTAACACTGATTTTTGGGGCAAGCGAACAACTCCGCACGGGAGTGTTCGATCTCCAAAAAATTCAGCGCAAGCTTTCCGATACCAAGGAAAATCTCAATCGCGCCCTAGAGCAAAAAGACCGAGTGCAACGCGAGTTGGCAGTCGCCCGCGATGAGCAATCAACAGCTCAGAACTTGCTCTCCGGCATCGATAAATCGCTCAAAGACGAACTGCTCAAGCAATCAGTCGCCGCGCAGAACTTTAACAATACCAAACAGCAGCTTCAATCTGTCTCCCGTCAGCGCAATGACTTAGTTGCTGATGTCACAGAAATCGTCCGCCAGCGCGGCGATCTGACCGCACAGCAGCAGGTAGTCTCTACCCAATTCAAAAACCTTAACCAACAAACTAACCGACTAGAAGCGGCAATTACCCCTCTTCAGGAACGATCGATCGAGATTGGTACTCAGAAGTTACAACTCCAAGAGCGACTCGATCTGACTACAGTTTTACCAAATTTACGCCAGCAAACTCAGCGGTTACAAGTTTATGAAAATATCACCAAGAAATTAGAGCGAGATTTAGATCGCCATACCACCAGATTGGTGAGCGTCGAGGCACAACTCCAAACCCATCAACAAGAACTATCGAATTTAAAAAGTCAAATCGAGCAACTAAATCGCAAACTCGAAGTTCGACAAGCCCAGCTCAAGGAAAAAGACAAGCAGCATCAACAGTTGGAGCGAGAATTTCAAACTCGGGCGATGCAATTAAAGCTCAGAGATCGACAACTCAAAAAAACCGAATTACAAATTAAAGCTAATCGGCAGGGTTTGGCTTCGCTAGAAAAAGAAGTTAATAATATCGAACAAGAGTATCGCAAGATTCGCCAAGGTAATATCGGCATTTTTCGCGATCGAGTCTTGGCAAGTAGCGTCATCAAAGTCACCAGCCCCACAGCTACCACCAAAGCGATCGATAGTCTGCTAGTCAAAGCAAATGCCTATGCACTGCAAGCCACAAGTCCTGAAAATCCCGATCCGACACGACAGATAATCACCATCTCACCCAACCAACTAGCTCAACTCAAACAGCAACTTACCAAGCGGCGTAACTATGTGGTGCGAATCTTGTCGATAGGCAACTATGCGATTGGCGATCGCAATATTCAAGTATTTATCGATGCAGCACCCGATCGCCAACTATTCGATCGCAATGCCAAAGTTGCCCAAGTAAGTGTCGATCCAGTGACGATGAATGAAGACCAAATTCGCCAACAATTAAATATGCTCCTCATCGCATCCCAGCTTCGCGCCCGTCGAGCGGGTATTTTGGACGATCGACCGCAAATTGGTGATGGGCAATTGGCGACATACGTGCAGTTCTTAGAACGAGTTAAGACCCAAAAATACCCGATCGACATCATCACGATTGTCGATCGGGATACTTATACATTAGGACCGTTAGTAATCAAATTACAAGCGATTGCCAATGGCAAAGTCCTATTTAGCACCTACTCAGCTACTGCTATTGATGGATAAAGTATATATTAATACACTCATTCAAAAGCAGCAATTAATTCATCTAGGGTACATTGGTACACTGACATCATTTGCTTGAGCTGTGAAGGAACTAATTTTGGTTGAGTGCGTTTGTGCTCCCAATCATTAATCGTTCTTACACTCAGTCCCAATTCAATTGCTAGTTGCAGTTTTGTCAAACCAGCAACTTCGCGTAAGTGAATTGGTGTGATGGCTCGATAACCATGACTGGTTGCGAACCGAAACTGTTGATGGGGCTGCGTTGTTGCCAGTCTCAGCACGTATACTTTTGCAAATTGACCGCCGCGATTTTGCTGTTTGATAGCTACTTTTTGACTAGCTATCAAGATCTTCAGACAGATTTGCAGCATCGAGATCGGACGGTTTAAAGTATCGGCTAGCTCCTTAATTGTGACACCATCTGGACTTTGAGCGATCGACTCAAGTAGTCGATCCGTTGTAGTTAAACTGGAAAAATCGGGGGTTATTTCGACAATTGCCAAAGTTAAGGTTTCCTAACTCGTCGCCTAATAGCTTACCACCTTTATTGAAAATTCATGAATATTGTGAATACGATATTTTTATGGATAACTGTTGGCTTTTTGTAACGAAGTTATGTCTGTTTTTCCACCCTTGACAATTGAGATTGATTCGGATATTGTCTACACAACTAGTGGCGATCGCTGTCTAACATTATCTCCCTGACATCTATCCCATCAGTTTCGATGCTCGATTCGAGCGGCTACGCCAACAAACAAACAGCAAGGTAGATCGCGCTCCAATCTTCCCTCACTCCAAATTTTAAATCTATGGCTCAATTTTGGATCGCAGTCTTCTTCATTCTGTTGGCGATCGTCCAGTTGTTCCAGTCGATCCAAGCAATCAATCTCCCATTTCCAGTGTATTTAATCTTGGGGATGGTACTAGCTATTGCGGCCAATCCCCAGTTAAAATTTTCATTCGGTGCTAACCAACCGGTAACTCTTCAAGAGCCTAAGAAACTAGATCCAGTCTCAACGGCACAGACTACAACACTTTTAGCTGCTGGGGACACCCAAATCGCGGCGAAACTTGACGCGATTGAGCCAAAAACACCCCACACTCGCAAAGCGGCTTCTAAATCATCGCTCCTGCCCACCACCAAACAGCCTCTAAATCCCCCCGTAGCAGTCGAGCCTAAGCATAAGCGTACTCGTAAGGCTACCACCGCTACCACCTCTCCCCAAGTTTGAGATGATGCCTACGCTCAAGTATCACCCTGCCGCAGCAACATTCTTTCTATTCTAGAAATTGTCTCAGACTGAGTTTGAATTAATTGATGCAGCTCGGCTATTTCTCGATCTTTAAGTAAATTTAGCTTCTCATGGAGCAATTCGATCTCCATTTCCGCTTTGACATCGCAGTCCAAATCCTGTTGTGCGCGATGGCGATCGATCTCAGACTGGCGATTTTGACTCATCAAAATAAATGGTGTCGCATAAGCCGCCTGAAAACTCAAGGCGAGGTTGAGTAAAATAAATGGATATGGATCCCAGTGCCCGATGAGAGCCAACACATTTAGCACGATCCACAGTGCGAGTAAGCAGCTTTGGATGATGATAAATCTCCACGAGCCAACCACTTCGGTAACAAGATCGGCAACGCGTTCTCCGCGCGAGGGCGGATGTAGGCTAGCGGATCTAGCCGGTTTGAGCGATCGCAAGTCAGCTAGTCGCTCCAGATCGCTGGCGGTAAGTTGAGGTGGTTTCACAACTGGTGGAGAGTCTATAAATGTTAATAGTAGACAACAAATCGCACTTTTAGCACCCGAAAGCGATCGCTGTGTGAGATTCTTCGCCAAGATGGTGCAGTTGCAGTCTTTTAATTCTGTAATTTCAAAAATTTCTCCAAAGCTGACACCATCCTTGGTGGCCAGCGACGGGTATTTTTGACCCAATCTAAATCTTTATACCGACTATCTAAACCAATCACCGCCACCCAGTTACTTTCAGCCTCACCGCGTTGACCATCTTGCCACAATGCCGCACTCAGAGCTGCCCGCACATCAGGAAAATCGCGATATTTTCTGACAATATTTTTCATATTCCGCATTGCTTCAGTAGTATCACCGCTCTGATAGAGGGCGAGGGCATAATTAGCGCGCGCGAAGGCAAAATCAGGTGCAATTGCCGAAGCCTTGAGGTAGTTTTCGATCGCCGCATCCCATTTTCCCAAACCACCGTAGGCATTACCCAAATTATTGTAAGCCATCGCATCTTTGGGGTCGATCGACAGGATATATTGATAGTCGGCGATCGCGGCATCCCATTTTCCCAAACCTTCCAAAGCTGTCCCGCGATTGAGATAAGCATCGGGATATCCTGGCAATAACTCGATCGATTTATTAAAATCGGTGACTGCTTCAGTGAGTTTATTTTGACTGACACGAGAATTGCCCCGATTGCTCCAAATTGCCGGATTTTGGGGAAATAACTCGATTAATTGCGTCCAATACTTTTCGGCACTACCAAAATCTCCCTCATTTGTCGCTGTAAAAGCTTGGGTGCGGAGTTTGTCGCCTAGTTCAAATTGGGCATCAGTCACATCAGCAGGTGCGGGCTGTGCTAGACCAGGACTAATGGGAGTCAACGCGATTAGCACGACCGCTACCATACTCACTAACCAACGCCACACCATAAGTTTGTCCTAATATTTCACCTCTCACTTTAGAGGAATTAGCCAAAACTATCAATATTAGGGATTTGTTACCGATCGACTCACACTTCGACCGATCTCATCAACCGCTGACGCATTCGTTCGGGTTCGCCACGATCTACCAATCGTCCATTTTCAATCAAAAATGCCCCATCACAATAGTCTAGCTCCTCTAACCGATGCGTCACCCATAGCGCAGTTAAACCCCGATTTTTGACCAGATCGCGGACTTGAGCGACTAAATCTAGTTGGGCATCGGGGTCTAGCAGCGCAGTAGGCTCGTCAAATAAAATTGTATCGATCTGTCTGGCGATCGCCCCCGCAATCGCCACCCGTTGCTTTTGACCGCCACTGAGGGCATATATCGGACGACGAATTAAGTCAGCGAGATTGACAGCACTGAGAGCTTCTACCACGCGGTGTCGAACTTGACTGGGAGTGAGCTGTTCGGCAACCAACCCAAATGCCACATCGGCACCGACTGTGGGCATCACTAGTTGACAATCGGGATTTTGGAAGACCATCCCTAACCCGCCATGAATATCGATCGTGCCAATTTGGGGAGCCAGCAATCCAGCAATCAGTCGCAATAATGTCGATTTGCCGCTACCGTTAGTGCCCAGCAACATCCAGAATTCACCGCGCGGCACACTCAAGGAACAACGATCGACGGCAACTTTACCAGAGGCCCAAGCAAAGGAAAGATCTTTGACCTCGATTGCTGGTAATGAGAGGGGAAAGGATTCGGTCATACAGCAACAGCGGGGGTGGGAAGTAGGGTGATGGCATTCTCGTTCTACTCCGAGCAGATCGATGCCATCTTGACAAACACTCAGTCTAAACTCCAGCGAATGCCACAAACCCAGGTGTTTTACCTGAAGCCGCCGCACCGGACTTCTCATACATTTGAGCGGCGACGATCGATTCAGTCATCACACAAATTTTCTTTTCGGGTTGTCGATCGCACGACAATTCTAGCATCGTCACATCGTGTCCTTTCATTGCATCTAGTACCTGCTGGTAAACGGTGGCCGCTTCTTCGATCGTCTTCCGCTGTACTGACATGGGCATAGCTGTACTTTTGAGCAAGATTTCGATAACGTACATATACAGTATTGAGATTGGGTAGAAACCTTAATTGTACGTTGATTGCCAATTCGGTGGCTAGCAACTGGTAAAATTTGATTGGTTAACTCGATCGATCCCCATTCAGCTTGGTAAAATCCTCATATCGGTAAATCGAATGTCGATCGATGCCAAAATACCGACTCGATCGAGTAAATTTGTGAGTATGAATACTCATGAAACTCTATAAATGAGGGGATATTTGGTTATTATTCACCGAAATCTTAAGTTTTGTCGAAGAAAATGTAAAGATTCTGCCCAATTTGACACAATCCTATTAAAATGAGTAAAGAAACGTAAACTGATTTAATAAATCAGTATAACCTTCGTATACTGACGCATGTATCTCATGTGTCGAGCGCGAATTCTACTGTCCTCATAATATTATCTGGAGATTTACTGCATCATGACCATTGCAGTTGGCAACCAGCAGGTCGAAAGAGGCATCTTTGATGCTGTAGACGACTGGCTAAAAAAAGATCGGTTCGTATTCGTCGGCTGGTCTGGTATCTTACTATTCCCCTGTGCATTCTTGGCTCTCGGCGGCTGGATGACTGGTACAACATTTGTTACTTCTTGGTATAGCCACGGTTTGGCTTCTAGCTACCTCGAAGGTTGCAACTTTCTAACTGCCGCTCTTTCTACTCCTCCCAACAGCGTGGGTCATTCCTTAATGCTGTTATGGGGACCTGAAGCACAAGGTGACTTCACCCGTTGGTGTCAACTTGGCGGACTATGGGCATTTGTTGCTCTTCATGGCGCATTCGGTCTGATCGGCTTCATGCTCCGTCAATTTGAAATCGCTCGTCTAGTTGGAATTCGTCCTTACAACGCGCTGGCTTTCTCCGGTCCAATTGCTGTATTCGTTAGTGTCTTCCTAATTTACCCATTGGGTCAATCTGGTTGGTTCTTCGCACCTTCATTCGGCGTAGCTGCAATCTTCCGTTTCATCTTATTCTTACAAGGTTTCCACAACTGGACTCTCAACCCCTTCCACATGATGGGTGTTGCTGGGATTCTTGGTGGTGCATTATTATGTGCCATTCACGGTGCGACTGTAGAAAATACTCTATTTGAAGATAGCGAAAGCGATAGTTCCAACACTTTCCGCGCTTTCGACCCTACTCAAGCAGAAGAAACCTACTCGATGGTAACTGCAAACCGTTTCTGGTCGCAGATTTTCGGTGTAGCTTTCTCCAACAAACGGTGGTTGCACTTCTTCATGCTCTTTGTCCCTGTGACTGGACTATGGATGAGTTCTGTTGGTATCGTCGGTTTAGCTCTAAACCTGCGCGCTTATGACTTCGTATCTCAAGAATTGAGAGCGGCTGAAGACCCTGAGTTTGAAACATTCTACACCAAGAATATTCTCCTTAATGAAGGTATTCGTGCTTGGATGGCTCCTCAGGATCAACCCCACGAACAATTCATCTTCCCTGAAGAAGTTTTACCTCGTGGTAACGCGCTCTAAAAAGCTTTGAAACGTCGGAAGATAAATATACAATCTATTTATCTTCCGGTTTTTTTAATTTATACGCCTTGACCATCAATGCGACAAGCGAAAACCAAGCTTATCGGTATGCGGGAAAAGCAAAAAAATTGGGTCTTGGGAACCAGGACTTCTGCCCTTGGAGCCGTGGTGGATTGCCGCCACGCAGGAAATGTCAGACCAACAGAGTCAGATGATTCTCGCGGCTTTTTCCAGTGAATTGGGAAGCTGGCATTTGTAGCCTTGGCAATAAATGTTGGTAGTTCACTCGAATTTTATTTTATAGTTCATCGATCGAGGTACTGCAAGAGTGGAAACGCCCTTTAACACTACAATGGTCGGCGGCAGAGACCAAGATTCAACTGGGTTTGCCTGGTGGTCTGGTAACGCGCGTCTGATCAATCTGTCCGGTAAGCTGCTGGGCGCACACGTCGCTCACGCTGGTTTGATTGTCTTTTGGGCTGGAGCCATGTGCCTATTTGAGGTGGCTCACTTCGTACCCGAAAAACCGATGTACGAACAAGGGATCATTTTGCTCTCACACTTGGCTACCCAAGGTTGGGGTGTTGGACCTGGTGGTGAAATTGTGGATACATTCCCCTATTTCGTCGTTGGTGTACTGCACTTGATTTCCTCTGCGGTACTAGGTGTTGGTGGTTTATATCACGCGTTGCGTGGTCCTGACACCTTAGAGCAGTATTCTTCTTTCTTCGGCTATGACTGGAGAGACAAGGACAAAATGACCTCGATTCTGGGCTTCCACCTCATCATCTTGGGTTGTGGTGCATTATTGCTGGTCATCAAAGCAATGTTCGTTGGTGGTTTGTATGATACTTGGGCACCAGGTGGCGGTGACGTTCGCCTTGTAACCAATCCGACACTCAACCCCGCAATTATCTTCGGTTATCTGTTGAAAGCTCCCTTCGGCGGCGAAGGCTGGATCATCAGCGTTAACAACTTAGAAGATGTTGTCGGCGGACACATTTGGGTTGCCTTACTATGTATCGGTGGTGGTGTTTGGCACATTCTAACCAAGCCTTTTGGTTGGGCACGTCGCGCACTAATCTGGTCTGGTGAAGCTTACCTTTCCTACAGCCTAGCTGCTGTATCCTTGATGGCGTTTGTAGCGTCGATCATGGTTTGGTACAACAACACTGTTTATCCTAGTGAATTCTTCGGTCCCACAGGTCCCGAAGCTTCTCAAGCACAAGCATTGACCTTCCTCATCCGCGACCAACGTCTGGGTGCAAACATTGCAACCGCTCAAGGTCCTACTGGTTTGGGTAAATACTTGATGCGTTCTCCTTCAGGAGAAATCATTTTCGGTGGTGAAACCATGCGCTTCTGGGATTTCCAAGGTCCTTGGTTAGAGCCACTACGTGGACCTAATGGTTTGGACTTGAGCAAAGTGAAGAATGATATTCAACCTTGGCAAGCACGTCGTGCTGCTGAGTATATGACACACGCTCCATTGGGTTCCTTGAACTCAGTTGGTGGTGTCATCACTGAAGTCAACGCATTCAACTACGTTTCGCCGCGTGCGTGGTTGGCTTGTTCTCACTTCGTCTTAGGGTTCTTCTTCTTTATCGGTCACCTCTGGCACGCAGGACGCGCACGCGCTGCTGCTGCTTGTTTTGAGAAAGGGATCAACCGTGATTCTGAGCCAGTATTGTTCTTGAATGATATCGACTAATCGATTTCATGAGAGTTTAGTTAGGTAAATAAAGAATCCTGCCAAATTAATTTGGC
>Ga0136639_10000549_pt1 | contig 12676 bp, 10 predicted proteins | sample AntDrymUQ8592106_2_FD_113739 | JGI IMG/M metagenome (GOLD analysis project Ga0136639, IMG submission 113739) | Polar desert sand microbial communities from Dry Valleys, Antarctica - metaG UQ859 (21.06) | ecosystem: Environmental > Terrestrial > Soil > Desert | place: Antarctica: Dry Valley...
GCTTGCATCAGCAGGAACTCGCCTTTGCGAATCAGTTTCAACGCTCGGTCGACTGCATTCTGCCAGCCCTGCATTTCGTGAATTTCTTTCACACGTTTTCCGCCGTCCATTCCTTGTTTAAACAGGGACATGATCTCGCCAGGCTGACGGCCTCGCAGATATTGGTCTTCGTAAAGAATGATTCGATCGAAATGGTCCGCCAGGATTTGGCCTTGGCGAATCATGTCTACATCGCGTCTATCGCCAGCAGCGGAGTAAATGACAGTTCGACTTGGGTGCGGGAATTGGTCGAGCGTTTCAGCGATAGCCAACAAGGAGGATGGGTTATGGCCGTAGTCCACGACAACTGTCGCCCCGTGTATTTCCATCAAGTTAAAGCGGCCAGGAACCTTGTCCATGTGAGACGAAAAGGACTCCAGCCCTAGTCGAATTTGTTCGCAGGGCATTCCCAATGCCCAGCAGGCACCAGCCGCGGCCAACACGTTTTCCACTTGGAATCCGATTCGACCGTTATGTGTTAAAGGAATACGATCCAAAGTTAGGAGAACGAAATCGGTATCCCCTTCGGCCAGAATGACGGAGTTGTCGCGCACAAATGCACCGCGTCCGCCTTTGGCTCGGTGAGCTGCAAGCACAGGGTCGTTTCCATCGAGTGCAAAGAACACGACACCTCCCTTACATTTCTCGGCCATCTCGGCAGTTAGCGGATCGCTTGCCTTGAGTACTCCGTAGCCGTTTTTGTGAACTGCTTCGATGATACAACGTTTAACGCGTGCGAGCTGTTCAAGGGTTTCGATGTCAGCGAGTCCCAGATGGTCACCTTCGCCAATATTGGTAACGACACCGACATCGCAAATATCGAAGCCGAGTCCTTCGCGGAGAATTCCACCGCGGGCGGTTTCGAGTACTGCCGCTTCTACCGCAGGGTTCATCAAGACGGAACGAGCGCTTTGAGGACCGCTACAATCTCCTGAATCGATGCGTCTACCGGCGATGTAGATCCCATCGGTGCAAGTCATCCCGACTTTTTTGCCGGTGCATGCAACCAAGTGGGCAATTAAGCGGGTCGTTGTCGTCTTGCCGTTGACTCCGGTGACGCTGACGATTGGTATTCGTCCATTGTTGTTAGCAGGATACATCATGTCGATGATCGCTTGGCCGACAGGACGCGGCGTGCCAGACGAGGGCTCGATGTGCATTCGCAATCCGGGGCCGGCGTTGACCTCCACGATCACTCCGCGTTGTCCTTGGAGTGGTTGTGTGATGTCTTGGGCGACAACATCAACGCCGGCGATATCCAACCCGATGACTCTAGCCGCTTCAACACATTGGCGAGCGACATCTGGGTGTACTAAATCCGTAACATCCGCTGCTGTTCCGCCAGTGCTAAGATTGGCATTGCGTCGGATTAAGACCTTTTTGTTCAGCGGAGCTATGGTGTCCGGTGTGAGCCCTTGTTCGATAAGCACTCCCAGGGACACTGCATCGATCTTGATTTTGCTCAGCGATGTGCTGTGACCATCGCTTCGGCGAGGATCTTGATTTACGATGTCGATCAAGGTCTGAACAGTCGATTGACCATCACCGATTACATGTGCTGGCTCACGTCGAGCAGCGGCGACCATCTTGCCGCCGATGACCAGGATACGATAGTCATCACCCGGTGCATGGCGTTCGCAAATAATAGAACTACCTTCTTCGCGAGCGGCCGCATATGCCGCTTCGACTTGTTCGCGATTTTGAAGATTTGTGGCGACGCCGCGTCCGTGGTTCCCATACTGTGGCTTAACCACTACAGGTAAGCCGATGTCTTCCGCAGCTTCCCAGGCATCTTCCGCACTCTCGACGGGACGTCCCTCAGGTGTTGGCACGCCAATGGTCTTGAGCAACATACGAGTCAAATCTTTGTCCTGAGCAATCGACTCCGCAATAGCGCTCGTGCTGTCCGCTTCTGCCGTGCAAATCCTTCGTTGAAGATTCCCCTGACCCAACTGAACCAAACTGCCCTCGTTTAAACGACGCCACGGAATGCTGCGTGCTCTAGCCGCTTCGACAATTGCCTTCGTGCTCGGCCCAAGGCAAATTTCGTAGCCATACTCTTTCAGCTTTTCGACCTCTGCCAGAACATCGAACGGAGTGTCATGAACTGCAGCAAGAATAAGCTCGAAAGCTTTCTCGATGCATGCGAGACCTAGCTTCTCCTCTTTGAACGCGACCGCAACTTTGTAAATACCTTCGACGTTTGTTTCCCGAGCACGACCATAACCAACGGGTGTACCCGCAAGCGACTGAAGCTCTAGCGAGACATGCTCGAGAACATGAGCCATGTAGGTTCCGCGACGGAGCCGTACAAAAAAGCCACCACGTTCACCGACGCTGCAGCGGTGCTCGACCATTGTTGGCAGCCATGCCATTAGTCGCTCATTGAATCCCGGAATCATTTCCGAAGAAGTATCCTTGAGTTCTTCGAGGTCGACCCAAGCTTCGAGCACTGGGAAATTTGCCCAGATGTTCGGACCTCGGAGTTTGTTTACCTTGAGAATCTGCATGAATTCCTCTGATTACCTTGGTTGTTGATTGGAGAGAACCTTAGCTAGCACTCTATTGTGTTCGGAACTTGCCGCTGGCGATATATCCAGCAACTTGATTTTCCTTGCTCAAAATTAACTTGCCTGGGCACGGTTGACGGCGAGCTAAAATGTTTGCGTTCTGTCATAGATCACGTTGCAAACCGTGGGCCAAGGGCATTCTGTTTCGTATTGCGATTCATTTCCACTGTGAAAATCGTAAAAGGCGTTTCGAACCGCATTTTTTATCGCTTTGAACATGACGTCGATTCGACTGCATAATCGAATCACAATGAATGCAATCCGTTTTTGATTACTATATTAAGGGATGACAAAGCGACCCAAACGGATTGAGTCCGACGTCGGCTAAACACTTTTGTCGCCACAACCCAAAAACTGAGTTCAATGATAATCAAGGATGTGGAAAAAACCGCATTTTTTTCAGCGCAATGAAACGTTGGGTGGTGCTGCTTAGGAATTTGGTCGAAAAATGTCGGTTGGACTTGTCCAATGCTACCCCTAAGCATTAAACTCATACTCCCAAATTCATCGGCAGCCGGTTGATACATTTGCCAAAGTGGCGGAATCGGCAGACGCGCTGGACTCAAAATCCAGTGTCCTTAACAGACGTGTGGGTTCGATTCCCACCTTTGGTACTGTCCGATTGTCGATGGACTAGGAAAATTTGTAGTTACAGAAATATAGTATTCCACTCAGTTCGCAAGGCGACTGCCGACCGTATGCCAACCATCAATCAATTGGTTCGAAAAAACCGCGTTGTCCAACACAAGACGACCAAGAGCCCAGTCTTGGAGCAGTGCCCTCAAAAGCAAGGTGTTTGTTTGTTGGTTCGAACGATGACCCCAAAGAAGCCGAATTCGGCCCTTCGAAAGATCACTCGAGTTCGCTTGAGCAACGGTAAAGAAGTCACGGTTTACATTCCTGGTGAAGGTCACAATCTTCAAGAGCACTCGATTGTTTTAGTGCGTGGCGGTCGTGTTCGCGATTTGCCAGGCGTGCGTTACCAAGTTGTTCGCGGAAGCCGGGATACCCTCGGAGTTGTTGGCCGCAAGCAATCTCGCAGCCGTTATGGCGCGAAAAAGGCTTAATTTCTACCTCGTATCTCCAGCTTTTTGCAGATTATTTTCGAATTCCTATGGGCAAAATCACCGCTTCTCTCACCCAACTGCGACCTGATCCTCGGTTCAATTCCATTCTCGCCTCCAAGTTCATCAACTGTTTGATGTACGATGGCAAAAAAACCACCGCACAAGGCGTGTTCTATAGCGCTCTCGATGAGATTGCTGAAAAAATCAAGGACAGGCCTTCGATTGAAGTCTTCGAGCAAGCGATCGAAAATGTAAAGCCATATATCGAAGTTCGATCCAAGCGTGTCGGTGGTGCTTCCTACCAAGTGCCAATGCAAGTGAATAAGAATCGTCAACAGAGCTTGGCGTTTCGCTGGGTTTTGACAGCAGTTCGGGACAAGAAGGGTCGTGCTACTCACCAGAAGCTGGCAGACGAACTGATGGCCGCCTACCGAAAAGGAGGTACGGCGATTACCAAACGAGAAAACACGCACCGTATGGCAGACGCCAACAAAGCATTCGCTCACTTTGCCTGGTAGTTGGTTTGCCGGAAAACAGTTTATGAAAAAAATCCGCTTGGAAACAAGCGGATTTTTTTTTGACGTTAGCGGAAGGCTGTGTGCGAAGCTGGCTAGGAGGCATATGTGTGGCACGCTCTGAGGCACGAAGGGCGTACGGAATAAACCCATATTTTTTTGAAAACCGCTCGACTAGAACTGAGTATTAGTTCTCGCTGCTTTTGCGGGGTAAACATGGCTATCGCACTGATAAACGGAATAAACGGAATAACTGCGAACCGACAAATCCGAGCTCGGTTTGATACAGCAAATTCTGGTTTGCTTATCCAAGAGCGTGGCCTACGTTTGTGTTGGCCTCATGAAAGCGGCTTCGCTTTCGGCCAAGGGTCCAACAACACACACGGGAATGTAGAACCATGGGTTCGGCCGAGGCTCCTTCGTTAACTGAACAGATCAAGGAAGAAACCTTCATTGATCGCCACAAAGAGCCCGGTACGGGGGTGCGTGGCGAGCGGCGCCAATTCGGCAACTCGTATCATAACTTAAGCCCAGAAGGCCAACAGTTGGCTGAGGCAATCGACGCTTATAAAGTCGATCACCACCGCCGGTACATTACGACCGACGAATTGCTAGGAGTACTTGGTCGATTGGGCTATACTCAATCTTTACCGCCCACGGTTAAGTTCGAGTCGACTTTTGAGGTCTTCTAATGTTTTTTCCCAGTCCACAGCTGCCATCTCGAAATCAACATCGGCCCACCGAGTCATTTCGATCTTTAGCCGCGACTGTGCCTTGGCGTTAGGCCAGACAGGGAACTGCGCACTGTTCCCCATCGAAAGCCGAGCTTCGACTTTTTCACTGACCAGGTAATCTGCGAGCAATGCGGCTGAGGTCGGATTCGGCGCTTTCTGCAAAACACAAACGGTATTGGGAATGAACAGTGTCCCAAAACCCTTTGAATCTTGGTCCGGAAATACGATCTCGACCGGATTGCCTGCTTCTTTTTCAATAATCGCATCGTCCGTGTCCGTGAGCCCCCATTCCAACTCGCCACTGCTAACAGCCAACGCTACTTGCTTGTTTCCTGCCAAAATCACCGAATGTTGCATCCAATCGTTCGACCATTTTTCCCAGTCCAGCGATCGATCGGCGGCAATGAAAGGCTGGTCTAGACTTAGAACGCCAGTCATTTTTTTTGAATGCGATGAAATGACGGCCATATGCGTCGCTGTTGTCCCATACATCGGATTGGCAAGACCGCATCGGTGATGCCACTTTGCATCGGCTAGTTCCAAAACGCTTTTCGGCCAAGACTCCGGGTTAGGCAACTTGTTCTTGTTGACAATCAGAACACGCGCTCGAGCAGCAAAGCCAATCCACGAACCATCCTTGGCCCTAAACGCTTTTGGCCACGCATCCGGCACTTTCCAGCGACGACTGGCCAGGAGGCCCTGCTTTTGCAATCGGATGGTATGGATAATCTCGTTGTTCCAAAAAACATCACACTTGGGTCTCTCTCGCTCTCGTTCGATGCGAGTCACCAATCCGAGCGTCTTGGAGGCTTCGATATCAAATTGTCGTGCAATTTCAGTTCCGGCATTGGACCTCTCAAACGCGTCCAGGATTGGCGTTGCGTACTCTCGGTCGCTGGCCGAGTAAAGCACCACACTCTTCTCCCGCTGCGGAACGCAACCCAAACTAACGAAGATTAACGAGGCAACGAGTGTATGACAAAACAATAGACCGCCAAAACTGCTGGCTAGATCCATACAACCTGCATATTGGGTCGTATCGAGCGGGGATTTAAGGGTCAAGATGGCACTTTCCTGAAGATGTTTTCGCGAGCGAATCGCCATCGACCTAAGTTAGAGTGTGGATCGGAACCTTTCATTAGGCTCGGCCTGCATCTCCCTTCCCCCCGTGGCGAGGTTGGCTCTCGTTGAGTTAACCTCGCCATTTTCGTTTGTATACCGTATTTACACAATCGCATTCCGCCAAGTCATAAAGCGAAATAGGGCGTCCGTGCCCAATGCATGGATGGTTCGCTACCGCTTTTGAAAACGATACGCAACCAACTTTGCACCCTGCATCCAGTGCAAGATATTTCGATTCATGTTCGACGATCCGACGCTACGTCGAATGCGATTAGCTTTCAACGAAAAATCTGCAAGCAATTAGGCTGCAGCCAATTGAACTTGGCCGGTCCTGGCCATGATGCCTTCGATGAATTCTTCGAAAATGCGGATGTCCAGCGCGCTTGCGGCTGTTGATTCAGGGTGGAATTGGCATCCCACTACGAACCAATCGTCGCTGTTGCTCTCGATTCCCTCGATCACACCATCTTGGCAACGGGCAGTGACTCGGAAACAATCCGCCAGTCGATCGATAGCCATATGATGCCGGCTGTTTACGCGAATTTCACCTTCTCCGTACACTCGGCCAAGAATCGAATTCGACTCGACCACCAACGAATGGCGATGATTCGGATCGTGTGGATCCTTGTGCGGGATTGCCGCTGGCATGTCTATCGGCAAATGATAGAAAAGATTTCCACCTTGAATGACATTGATGAGTTGAAGCCCAACTCCAACTGCCATCAAACTCATTTGTCTATTCGCGATTTCCTGAGCCAAGCGTCGATCAAACTCTTCGCGTCTCGCTTCCATGGGTCTCACAGAGCTGTGCAACATGTATCCATCATTTCGAGGATCCAAATCGCCTCCACCTACCAAAAGGAAACCGTCTAGTCGATCCAGCAATTGCTCGAGACTAGCATGATTTGTTGTGGGTGGCACCAGAACTGGTATACCTCCCGCATTTGCAATGGAATCAAAGTAACCTGCAGCCAAATAGCAATAAGCAGGTGTTCCCTGATTCGTGGCGCGGAAATCGCAATTCAAACCAATGAGCGGCCGTTGGTTCATTCGATAGGATCCTCCTAAATGAAAAAGTGACGTGGCGCAATTGTCTGAGTGAACGGATAATTTGGTTGCTCGACCTTAAAATGGGTCATGCAGGCCAAACCTGTGCTTAAGTAAGGCGATGTTAACGCTGCTAACTCGAATTCGTACACGATTCAGACAAAGGCTGCACTGGAATCCATCCATTGCTGTCTCTCGCTCAAATCGGAAAAAAAGGACTGGCGACACGGTTAAGTGTTTTTGGTGCCTCTAACGAATCATTCGTTTGCATCTTGCCTGGATACTCGACTCCTTTAAGCTCGACTCCGATCCCTCATTCTCACTGACCAGTGACGGGTACTTGCCAGTGGTGAGATAGCAGGAAAGTTAGTCGCATGAAGGACGAAATGCAAACGTCGTACTACATTTAGTATGTGCAGTGAATGCTAGCACGAAACTGTGTGCAAGCATTACTCTCCGTCGCGCATTCAAAAGTTTGTAGAACGGTTGTCCTCAACCGTTCAGGCACTGTGATTGTCGCTCCCTTCGAGACCACACGAGAATCGAAATCTCATTGGATTTGAAAGAAACCAATGCGATTTCTCCCCCTCGCAGAGAAGAAAGAAGGTAGCCGAACAGGTCGCCGCGTTTCGAAAAACCAATAGGAAGCAGAGTATGAACGTGCTCGAGCTAAAGCCAAGACGCCACATTACGAATCAGTTCTCAAGGAACGTCCGCGTGTCGAACGCAAGCTGAACGAATTGGTTCTTCACCACCGCTGCCGAAACGCCCGATATTGGGGCGAAGCAAAAGTTACCATACAAGGGTACATGACCACGTTGGCGGTGAACGCAAAACGAATCTCCAAGCTGATACTCCTGTCCCGAGTTGCGCCTGTCACAGCAACATGCTAGATTTAATGCCATGAACCCCCTGTTTTGAGTTACAAGTCGTAGGATTCAGGTGGATCCACGACAAATTGAAAAAACAACGGGATATGAACAGCAAATGTCCGGAATGCTATTATCCCAGCAGTCGCCCCTAAAAAGGAGCGAGGGGAGCAAGCACAAAGATGTGGGTAAAAATGAGCGCTAGTGCCCGTGGCTAAGTAATACCCATTTAGCGATCACTCTGAAGCCAAAGAATGAGGCCTTCGGAGGGACCTGTTGGAGTACGAAATGAGCCAGCAACCCCCGGTACTGGAACAGTGTTGCGGCGTCGCAACAAGACGATGGGAACGATGTCATCGAACTGTTTGGTTTGACTCCAGACATTGGAATCGGTCGTGCTACCTCCAGATGCAGCAACCAATTTTTTCTCGATGTTGAGACAAGATTGGCCATTTTGAGTGACTAGGAATCGAAGACCATCCGTCTCTTTTTGCTCATCGAGTTGGATTTCATATTGCCCCTTTGGCAGTAGAACGCTTTCGTATTTTTCGGGGAATCCAGATGGGGCTATGTCATCCGTCGCAAGGCAGATACGAACTCTGTCCGTTGAAATGTAGACTTCCCAACGTCGAATCGAATACCAGGGAGACGGCAACTGAACAGCCGCGTTTTTACTGGGGTCGGCAACGATCAGTTCAGGCGATAGCGATTGTAGGTTAGCAAGCCTAGGTTCTAATCTTGCGATTCCGTCTTGGTTTGTCCAATGAGCAAACCAAACACCGGTGCAGAGCGTTGCTAAAATTAGCTGCCTCAGCCCAACTTGCAGTCCGAAAAGTCGCCTTCGTTTTAACCCTTTTGCCTTTGGTTCCATCATGGAGCCTGTTTCACAAATTGCACTCGAGTAATCTCACCACTTAGATTTCCGTAACTCGAATTGTCGAATCTCGACTTCATCGACTCTAGCAATTCGCTTGGAATCTTGATGCTTAGAAACGTAAACTCCTCGTCTGGCTCACACGTTACAAGCCTATCTTTACCCAGCTGCTCAATCTCAAGTCGATCCCATTGTTTCAGGATCGCTGCCGCATAGATTGGTGGCTGGATTCCAGTTAATGAGCTGGACGAGCCAAGGTTGCTAAAGCATTCAACCAGGCCATTGTTTTCACGGAATCGGACTCGGAAAATCGTCTCGGTTGGATTTGCAAAAGATATTCCGCTTGAACTAGAACCTGACGAATTCGATCGTTGGACCAGCGTCATTTTGTAGTTGGCGGGAAAATAGATTCTCCAAGCGAACTCCTTGGGATTTTCCGTTTCCAAGGCTTCAATGTGGACCAGCTTTGGGTCGGAGATTGGGAACGAGCCGATCCGTTTTTCGATGCGAGCAACTTGTGATGAAAGAGATGATCGTTGCCAACCGGACCGCAATGAAAGGAACCCGCCAATCAACGTCAACACGATGAGCGATACGTCGATCAGGGGTCGCCAGTAGCTTTTGATGATGGGCTCTCGCAATCGGTTGGGAGTCATGGATTTACTATCGGCTCTGAAGCCCCGGCGATACGACGCGGCGTTCAACGATCGAAAAACCGTATTGTACAATCAGAGCCAACAAGGCCGCAGGGACCGCTCCCTGCAGGATCAGCGGGATGCTCGACAAACGGATGCCTGTCAAAATCGGTGCACCATATCCACCCGCCCCAATGAACGCCCCGATGGTTGCCGTTCCGACATTGATCACGGCTGCGGTCTTGACACCAGACAAGATCGAGGGCAATGCCAACGGCAATTCGACCAGTCGCAATCGCGCTCGCCGACCAAGCCCCAGCGCGTCGGCGGACTCAATCGTTGCCTTGGGGATCTGGGTTAAGCCACCGTACGTGTTTCTTACGATAGGAAGCAAGCTGTAAAAGAACAAAGCCGCTATTGCCGGATAAGCACCCAGTCCAAACAACGGAATCATGAATACCAAAATTGCCATCGACGGCAACGTTTGTATGACGCCGACCACGGCCAAAATCGTCTGACCAAACGCTTCATTCCGAGCAGACAAAATACCAAGTGGAATGGCGGTGACAATCGCCAGCGTCAGCGATACCGCTACCAAAAACAAGTGCTCCAAGGTCGTCTTGGTAAATCGCCCGAAAAACCGCTTCCACTCGGCCATCGCGCCAACCCCTTGATACGGTATAGATAGGTTCATCTTTTCGTTCAAGAACTCGGCTGCGACATTCGTTTCCAACAGCCGATCGAGTCTCACCTTGGCCGTCATTCCGCTCATCGCCTTAGAATCGATAGCATTCTCAAGTTTCAAATAAGCTGCTGCAATCTTGGGAGCTCGCTGTGCCAAGTCCTTGCGCATGAGAATAACCGAGTAATAGGTTGGAAAGAATCCCTTGTCATCCTCAAGGACTCGCAGTTTATAGAACTCGATTTCTGCGTCGGTCGTGTATAAATCGGTCACCTGGATCGAGTTGTGCTCCAGGCCTCGGTAGGCAAGATTGTGGTCCATGGTTCGCACGTCTTTGTGCGGCAACCGATACTTGGCGGGCAACTGTCGCCAGCAATCGTTTCGCTCCATAAACTCATCGCTGATCCCAAACTTCAGTTCTGGATGGTCTCGCAGGTCGCTGATTTTGGTAATACCAAGTTTTTCGGCAGTGGCGTCTTGCATGCCGAGCGCGTAGGTATTGTTGAAACCGATTCGATCCGTCATGACAATGTCCATCTTATCCATCGCGGCTCGCATGTCCGCTTCGGTTCGAACCTCGACTCCGGGCTCAACGAGCTTGGTTAGCAGCTCTTGGATCGTGCCCGTGTAGTCGACGTACGCGTCGATGTCTCCTTTCACCAGGGCTTTCCAAAGAACTTGCGTTCCACCTAGTTCCGAAAGGTGTTCCACGCTCGCTCCAGCTTCGTTCCCCAAATGGAATAGTAGATCGCCTAGGATGACGGACTCGGTGAAGCCCTTAGAACCGACGCGAACTTTTGGTTTCTGTTGTGCTTGGGTATTGGAGCCCAGCCAGCTTGTGCACCCAAGAACGAACAATACAGCGATGAGATTTTTCATGATTGTGGAATTCTTTGGGCGTTGATGAATCGAGCGACGTATTCGTTGATTGGGTTTTGGATCAACTCTTCGAGCCGTCCTTCTTGAACCACTTCCCCTTCACCCAACATCAGGACTCGGTCGCCAAAGAAGGCGGCTTCGCCCATATCGTGAGTGACCATGATGGAGGTTTTACCGAGCGTTCGAAAGATCTTTCGCAAATCTTCTTGAAGATCGAATCGCACCATCGGATCGAGTGCTCCCATCGGTTCGTCCAGCAACATGACAGCCGGGTCCAGCATCAAGGCTCGCATGATTCCAACTCGCTGACGTTGACCGCCGGAGATTTGGGAAGGGTATCGATCGAGTGCGACGCGCGGCAGTCGAGTCAATTCAGCCAGCTCTTCAATTCGTGCCTTTACTTTCTCTTGATTCCAGCCGAGATGCGTGGCCAGTAGTTCGACGTTTTGCCGAGCGGTCAAGTGCGGAAAGAGTCCACCATCTTGAATCACGTATCCCATCCGTTGCCGCTGTTGTTGAATATTCTGCGAGGTAAGCGGTATTCCATCGAAGAGGATGGTACCCGCATCCGCGTCGATCAATCCGACCAGGATTCGCAGCAAAGTGCTTTTGCCACAACCGCTCGGTCCGATCAAGACGGTGGATTCGCCTGTGCGAAAGTCGACCGTCGTGGGTTTGAGGACTTGAAGGTTTCCAAACGATTTCGAAACGTTGTTCAATGAAAACATAGAGACTCAGTTCTGCTTTTCGCGTTGGGCGTTCATTTCGTCGAGCATCGACTGAACGCGTTCTTCCATTCGATCGGTGAGTTCCGCGGGCGCCATGCGTTTTTCTTTGCCTGGCGCCAGCTCGATCGGTTGGTCGAAACGAACAAGCACTTCGCGATCCGCGTGGACGGTGGGGTATGAGGCTTCGAGCGCATCTTCCTCGAGTTTATCCAGTGTTTCCGCGAGGCGTTCGAGGGACGGTTTTTCTTCCAGGTAGTTGCCTGGGTAGCTATACAGTTGCGTGACTAAGAACATGTTATCCATGTCCGCCGTCCATTGCGATTTTTGTTCTGACGTGGCTGAATTAGCAGCGGTTTCACGAGCTTCGATGATGGCGCGTCGCACTTCTTTGACGCGTTCGGGAATTATGGCTTGCTTGGCCTTGCGCCCGTAACTCGCTTCGCTATCGACTAACAGCGATGAGGAAAGGCGTTCCACCCGTTCGCTCAACGAGCCCGTTTGCGGCATGCGAAGATGCTCCATTTCTTTGAGCGAGAGAAGTCCCTTGGCAACGTGCAGAACGCGTTCCTTGATAGGCATCAATGATTGCGGCCGCCAGTAAAGCCGCTTCTCCAAACGTTCAATGGTTTGCAGCAGACTTGGCGTGGGATCTTGGGTGTACCAACGTTTGATCGCAACCGGCAGGATTGAAATCGGTCGCGTCGACTTTCTGGCAGCCAAGATGGCGATCGCTGCTGCACCGTCTCGGAAAGCAGTCACTCGATCGTTCATATGGTAGACATCCCCCTCTGGAAATATGAGTAGAGGGTGTTTCTGATTTTGAAGAACATCCACGGCTGTCTTGAGCGACTGCACGTCGGAGCCTTCGCGATCAACGCTGAAGCAACCGCAGCGCTGCATGGAATGACGTTCAAA
>Ga0136639_10000551_pt1 | contig 12660 bp, 7 predicted proteins | sample AntDrymUQ8592106_2_FD_113739 | JGI IMG/M metagenome (GOLD analysis project Ga0136639, IMG submission 113739) | Polar desert sand microbial communities from Dry Valleys, Antarctica - metaG UQ859 (21.06) | ecosystem: Environmental > Terrestrial > Soil > Desert | place: Antarctica: Dry Valley...
GTCTTCGGCACCACCACACCCACAGGCATAATCAGGTACACACTCGCATCGGTCGAATACAGCGCCCGCGTCACCGTATCGAACCGTACCTCGCCCGTCACCGCGGCTTCTAACTCCGCCCGCAACGCCTCCGCATTCACCTCGATCGAAACCAAACTCATCGCTCCCAGACCTCTTCCACTACATCGCCCCGGCACGCATAAATACGCTCATGCAAATTCACCGTCGGGTCGCAATGCGGCACGACAAACGCGATCCGCTCTTCTAACAAAGGCAGCGGATCGCAGAACACGAACCCATGCTCATCCCCCGCCCACTGCCACCGCGCCCCCGGTAACCCCTCCGCCTCCGGTCCAAACGGCCGGTCCGTCGCAAACGCCTTAAACCCCGCGTCCACGGTCACGCGGTCGCACTGCGACGCACTGATTACCGTCGTCCACACATGCATCGCCGTCGCAAATGGCACACCGCCAATCCGCCCATACGCCACGTCCATCAGCGCATACGATCCCGCCTGCATCTCCGTCAACTCTGGAATCATCACGTCAATGTCCCACGTCCCCGTCGAGCCCCCCGTCAACCGCCTCGCATCCAATCCCCGCGCCAGCAACTCCCGCTGCACGCCCACCGCCCGCTCAATCGCCGTCGTCGAATGGACCCGCCGCTCCTCCCACCCGTTCGTGTGCGACCCCGATACGGAATACGCCTGCAACCCGCCAAATCGCAGCGATGGCGCGGCGTCAACCGCCAGCGCCAACTCTACCGCCCGCTCATCGCATGGAACGCCCGTCCGGTGATCCCCAATGTCCAAATCCACCAGCACCGTCAGCGGCACCCCCGCCCGTTCCGCCGCCGCCGCGTACGCCTGCACCTGCCGCAAATGATCCACCACCACCGCAACCTCGGCCCCCCGCGCCAACTCCGCCACCCGTTCCGCCTTCCCCAGCGCCACCGGTGTCGTCAACAAAACTCCAATCCCCGCGCCAACGAACGTTTCCATTTCCCGCAGCGTCGCCACGCAAACGCCAACCGCGCCCGCCTCGATCTGCCGCCGCGCAACCTCTACCCGTTTATGCGCCTTCGCGTGCGGCCGCAAAACCTTTCCGGCCCGCGAAACCTCCGCCTGCATTCGCCGGACATTCGCCTCAAACAGGCCCAGATCCACCACCAGCGCCGGCGTCGGTATCTCAGCCTTTCGCATAGGATTCCAATCCAGTCCGCAGCCGTTCCAGCCCCGTCGCCAGCGTTTCGCCGCCCGAAGCAAATGACACCCGCAGCGTCCCCTCGCCCGACGGACCGTACGCCGCCCCATGAATCACAACCACGCCAAACTCTGTCAACAACCGCCGCCGCACCACCTCCGAAGGCACCCCCAACCCTCGTATGTCCAACATGGCGAAGAACCCGCCCTCCGGCGCCATCACCTGGCAGCCAGGAATGCCCGCCAACGCCCGCACCACCCGCGTTCGCCTCCGAGAGTACTCCGCCCGCATCTCCTCCACACACTCCTGCGGCCCGCTTAGCGCCGCCGCCGCCGCATCCTGCACAAACAGCGCCGGCCCACGGCTCGACTGCTGCAAAACCAGCAGCATCGCTTGCACAAACGCCGCCGGCGCCGCGCAATAGCCAACCCGCCACCCCGTCATTGCATACGTTTTCGATAGCGCGTTCACCAGTACCGTCCGCTCCCTTAGTTCGGGCGACAACGCCGCCGGCGAGGTATGCGTGTGCCCCTCGTAGACAATCGCCTCATAAATCTCATCGCTAATCAGCGCCAGGTTCCGCCGTTCACAAAACGCGCCAATCCGTGCCAACTCCACACCAGTGAATACGGTCCCCACCGGATTCCAGGGCGTATTCAACAACAGCGCTTTGCATTCCGGCCGCCACGCCGCTTCCAACGCCTCTTCAGTCAATAGAAATCGCCCGTTCACAATCTCCGCCGAAACCGGCACCGGCACTGCCCCCGCAAGCCGCAGCGGCGACAGATAAGCGTCATAGACCGGATCCGGCAGCATCACGGCATCGCCCTCGTTCAACATCGCCGTAATCGCCACATAAATGCCAAAAGTAGCTCCAGTGGTGACTAGAATCTCCGTCGCCGGATCATAGCAGACACCATTGTCCCGTTCTAACTTCCCAGCGACCGCTTCCCGCAACCGCACCTCGCCGCGCTGGTCCGGATACGTGGTCCGGCCCGCCGCCAGCGACTCCGTAGCCGCCTCGACAATGTGCGCCGGTGTCCGCAAATCCGGTTCCCCGCGCATCAGCGAAACCACCGGCCCGGGCGTCGCCCGCACCTCCGCCAGAATCGTATTCACCGCCGTCGGCCGTAGCCCCAATACGCGGCGGGCAACCGGAATTTTCACGGAACCCATCCCGACTGGTATGCAACGAATCGGACCTCAGCGCGCGTTCGCCGTCGCTGTACAATCAACTCTCCGAATCGATAATCTTACACCCACTCATGAATGCCGCCCCGCTTCAACTTGTCCGCTGAAAACCGCTGATCATTTGGATGCGGAGACCCCCCGGGGTCACGCAGATATTACTCGGCTTTGAGTCGCGGTGGCCGTAGCGGACAGCATCAGTCACTCTGCCGAACAAAGCCACCCGCTGGTTTATGTTCAGCTTCCGTTCCTCGCACCACCGATGAATCGGTTGACCGTCGACGAACTCCATCACGAAGTACGGCCAACCTTCCTGCGTCATGCCCGCATCCAGCAATTTAGCGATAGTCGGATGATCGAGCGAAGCCAGAATCTCTTGCTCCTGCTGGAACCGGGTCGCGTCGATGGTCGAGGTCACGAGCTTGATGGCGGACCGCCGGTGGAACATCTCATCGGAAAACTCTAGGGGTTGCGTTTGCTTCGACGAATAGATAGACTCCCGGCTGGTCCGTTGTTAAATTCCGATATGGAGATCTTTATGAAAGTCAATTTGGCCTCGTTGAGGCTGGTTGTTCCGATGGCGTTTGCCATTTTCGCGCCAACTCTGTCCGCGCAGACGGTTGCTGGGCAGATATCGGGTCTTGTCACAGATCCGTCCGGTGCGGCAATTTCGGGGACAAGTGTGGTGGTTACCGATATTGACCGCAATGTAAACCTTCGCTCCACGTCGAACGAGAGCGGTTTCTATCTGGTGTCGCCGCTGCCGCCCGGGCGATATAAGCTGCGGGCCGAAAAGACCGGTTTCCGCGCGCATGTGGTGGAGTCAATGCCGATTGCGACGCAGCAGAAGGCGGAGATGAATATTTCGCTGCAGGTGGGTTCGGTTTCGGAATCGGTCACGGTTACAGGCGGGGCGCAGTTAGTGGATACGACGTCGGCAACTCTGAGCGGAGTTGTCGAGAACAAGCGAATCATCGATCTCCCTTTGAACGGACGGAATATATACTCGCTGGCGTGGGCGACGGCGGGCGTGTTCCCTCACCGGCCGGCGGCCGGGAGCGCGAACGAAGGGTTTCATTCGATCGGGATCTTCACGATAAACGGCGGGAGGGATTCGTCGAATGCGATTTTGATGGATGGCGTGCCGGTGACGATGAATTCAAACACGGCGAATATGAACGCCAACAGCTCGGTGCCTTCGGTGGAGGGCGTGGAAGAGTTTCGCATTCAGACGAACTCGTATAGCGCGGAGTACGGGCGCAGCGGCGGCGGGGTGCTGACGATCGCGACAAAGTCCGGCACTAACACGCTGCACGGCAGTGTTTTTGAGTTCTTGCGGAACAGCAAGATGGACGCCAACAACTGGTTTGCGAATGCGAGCGGTCGCCCGTTGGCGACATTCCAGCGGAACGAGTTCGGCGTGAGTGCGGGCGGCCCGCTGGTGATTCCGAAAGTTTATGACGGGCGGAACAAGACGTTCTTTTTCATGGTGTACGAGGGAAGGCGGCAGCGGGCGGCGTCGACGCGGTTCTTCACGCTGCCGACGGACGAACAGATGGTGGGCGACTTCTCGAAGACGCTGACGGCGGCGGGGCAGTTGAGGAACATCTTCGATCCGTCCTCGACGGCGGCGGATCCGGCACGGCCTGGGCAGTTCACACGCACGGTGTTTCCGGGGAACCGGATTCCCGCAAGCCGGATCGACCCGGTGGCGGGGAACGTGTTGAAATTCTATGGGCCGCGGCCGAACCTGCCAGGGCAGACGAACACGGGGCAGAACAACTTCTTCTTCCAGGGCAAGGCACCGACGGATGTGGACCGCGGCACGACCAAGGTGGACCACAATTTCAACGAGAATCAGCGCATCTTCTTCCGGTATACCATCTTCCAGAACCAGAATTCGCAGCCGGAGCTTTGGGCTGGTCCGGGCTGTCCGGATGGCGGTTGCTACTCGAACTACGAGCGGCAGCAGAATGCGGCGCTGGACTATAGCTGGACGCTTAATCCGACGACGCTGCTGAGCCTTCGGTATGGGTTCGCGCGGTCGATCCTGGACCGGGGGAGCTGGCACCAGGGCTTCCGCCCGACGTCGCTGGGCCTGCCGGCGATCGTCGAAACCGGAGCGGACTTACTGGTGTTTCCGGAGTTCAATGTGGAAGAGATGACGATGCCGGGATTGGCGCACCATTGGAACTTCCGGTCGGCGAACCAGTCGCACACTTTCGTGGGCACGTTGTCCAAGGTTTACGGCAGCCATTCGTTGAAGTTTGGAACGGAAATGCGCAAGAACCTGATCAATCACATGCAGGCGCCGTGGATGCTGAACTTCTCGTTCAACCGGGGCATGACGCAGGGGCCTGACCCGCGCATAGTTTCGGCGAACGGAGGCTTCGGCTTCGCGTCGTTCCTGTTAGGCACTGGTGCCAGCGGATCCGAAGTGCATGGCATCCGTCCGGCGATCGAGAACAAGAGTTTCGGCTTCTACGTGCAGGACGATTGGAAAGTGAACCGGAAGCTGACATTGAACCTCGGACTGCGGTGGGATTTTGAGACTGGGTTGAGCGAACGCCATGACCGATACGGGGTGTTTGACCCGAGTGCGGTGAATCCGCTGAGCGAGCGAACCGGACTGAACCTGAGGGGTGGATGGACGTTTGCCAATAAGGGCGGGCGCGGCCGGACACTGAGGGAGATCGAGTTCGGCAAGATCGCTCCGCGCATTGGGATCGCATATCAACTGCGCCCCGGGACCGTGATCCGGGCCGGCGGCGGGGTTTTCTTTACCATGGCGACTTATGGCGCCAACAACTATGGAACGGCGCCGTTCCGGGCGTCGACACCATGGGTTACCACTATCGATGGCGTTACGCCGACGGACCTGTTGCGGAACCCGTTCCCGAACGGAGTCTTGCAGCCAGAGGGATCGGTTAACGGCTTAGGCGCCGCGATCGGGCAGGGCGTTGGATCGCCAATTCCATCGTCGATGACGATACCGTATAACTCGCAGTGGAACTTCTCGATCGGGCAGGACCTGGGGAATTCGATGACGCTCGAAATGGCTTATGCGGGCAACAAGGGCACGCATTTGCCGCTAAACTGGCAGATGGACCAACTGGCGGATGCGCAGATCCGGCCTGACGCCGGGCTGCTGGACACGGTTCCGAATCCATTTTTCGGAATCATCCCGGTGGGTCCGATGTCGACCCGAACGGTGCTGCGCGGGGAGTTGCTTACCCCGTACCCTCAGTACCCAGGCGTGGCGTTCGCGGGCACGATGTGGGGGAACTCGAACTTCCACAGCCTGCAGGCAACCTTCAGGAAGCGGTTCTCGCAGAATGGAACTGTAGTAGCGGCGTATACGCTCTCCAAGCTGATTGCCGATGGCGGCGACAATGCTTGGGATGCATCCGGATTCCGGAACTTCAATTGCAGGGCGTGCGAACGTTCGATATCCCCTTACCACTACCCGCACCGGCTGGTTACGACCGGCACGTATGAACTGCCATTTGGCAAGGGCAAGCAGTACGGGACACAGTGGAACGGGTTCCTGAACGCGGTGCTGGGCCAGTGGCAGTTGAACGGAGTCATGACGCTAAGCAGCGGTTCGCCCCAGCAAATGCTGACGACGGGAAACACAAGCTTTTCGTTCGGCGGTGGACAGCGGCCGGATTCGACGGGCCAAGACGCGAGGTTGGATAACCCGACGCTGGGACGCTGGTTCGACACCGGCGCGTTCAAACTGCCGGAGCAGTACACGTTTGGCAACGTGGGACGGATGCATCCGAACCTGCGGAGCGACTTCGTGGAGACGCTCGATATGTCGATATTCAAGCGGTTCGGGATCGTCGGGGAACGCGTGTCGTTGGAGTTGCGCGGCGAGTTCTTCAACGTATTGAACCACCCGGTATTCGGATCCCCGAATACGACGGTGGGGAATGCGCAATTCGGGATTGTGGCCTTCACGGCGAACGCTCCGCGGCAGACGCAGTTCGCGTTGAAATTGCTGTGGTAACTTGAACCTGAACCGATAAGGGGGCAGGCTTTCATGCCTGCCCCCTTATCGCCTGATTGAAGAGCTTGCGTAGGCGTCGCAGGAACGACGGAGTGTCGACGTCTTCGAATGGATCGGAATTGGTGCGGGGCGGGGCTGGCGGCGGGGTGGGGCCTTGCCGCCATGTCTCTCCAGCATTCAGCTTTACCGTAAAAAGCATCGCTCCGGCCTATTTTTCCCGGAAATGGGAAAAGTCATCCGTGCTTAGCCAAACCCCGAGCGGGTTCCGTGGCCCGGCAAGCCCGTGGCGAAGCTCTAATCGCTCGTAGATGATCCCTCCCGGCCATGGCTTCGCTCGCCGGACCCCTCCGGCTTTTCTCCCCGTGCCTTCGCCGCTCAACCACCCGCCCTTCAGCAGCGCAGCCGCGCCGCCGCATGCCAAAAAACTGTCTGCAACGGGAACGCCTCCGACAAATGCACCCCCACCGGTCGCGCCCTCACCTTCACCTGCGCACCGATCTTCAGCAGCCGCGAACGGCTCGTCACCGCCAGTTCCCGCGCCATCTCCGTGCCCGCCAAACCGATCCGCCGGAACGCGCTCATCAGCACATGTCGGTCGGGAAACGCTTGCCGATCGTCATATCCTACGGCCAGACGATCCGGCACTCATGACATTTCGTGGCCGATCGGTTTCAGGGAGCCGCATTGCTCCGGGGAAGGAGCGGTGCCGGCAAGCGTTTTGCGAGTTCGGTCTAAAAGAAGAAGCGGAAGGCGAACTGCACCTGGCGCGGGCTGCCCACCTGGGCGTTATTCCTGTCGTAATTACCGTCAGCGAGCCGCAGGCGCATAAAGCGAGCGTCAATCGGGGCCGGCTGGCCGGTGGTCGAGAGAATGCCGGGGCCGTAGATGCCGGCGCCACCGGCGAAGATGACGTTGTCGGCGTTGAAGAGGTTGAAAAATTCCACCGAAAACTGCGCACGCATGCTCTCTTTCACTACCTTGAAGTTCTTCATCAGACGGAGGTCCATGTTGGCGATGCCGCGGTTGCGGAAGCTGTTGCGCACCGTGGGGACGCCGACGGCAAGGTAGGGCCGGTCGTTGTTGTTGCCGTCGCGGTTGAGGTCCGAACCGGATATGGCGTTGAAGGGCAGGCCGGAGCGGGCGCGGAAGATGCCGCTGACTTCGAAGCCCAAAGGAAGGCTGAACGTTCCGTTGGAGGTGAACTGGTGGCGGATGTCCAGGTTGGAGTAGTTATATTCCTGCTTCAAATCGAAGGAGTTTTCGTAAACGAAGCCACCGGCGTCGCGTTCGTTATCGTCGTCGGAGTAAGTGCTGGCCAGGGTGTAGAAAGCCTGGAGCTGGAAGCGCTTCAAGCGGTACTGGGTATTGAAGGTGGCGGCGCGGTAGAGGCTGCGAGAGGAGCTTTCGCGTATGGTGATCTGGTTTAAAGTAGGCGACGGGCGGGTGCCGAAGGTGGGCCGTCTGGAGAGGTCGGCGGCGGCGACGGTGGGGATTCCGAGATTGTAGTTGCGGTTCCGGAGCAAGTTGGCGGTGTTCACGTAGTGCAACTGGGTGCCGAAGGAGAGGCCCTTCATGACTTCCGATTCAAAGCCGATGCCGGCCTGGAAGGCGCGGGGGTTTCTGAAGTCGGCGGCCATGCCGAGCACGTTGGCGTTGGCGAAGGGGTTGCGGGCGGTGCCGCCGGCGGCAAACGTAGCGGCGGTGGTGAGCTGCGCGATGGTCAGGATGGGAAGTTTATCGAGCGAGGCGGTATTGAGATCGATACCGGCGGCGCGGAAGGACTGATAGATGGTCGGCTGGCCGGGCAAGTTGCCGATGGCGAGCGAAACGTCGCCGGGAGGGTTGCGGAAGCTATTGACCGCGCCGGAGAAGCTGAGCATGGGCGTAGCACCAAAGAACAGGCCGCTGAAGCCGCGTACGACCAGGCGGGAGGGGTTCGAGAACGGCGTATAGGCGAAGCCGAAGCGGGGCATGAACTGATTCAGGGAGTTGGGGATGGAATCCACCTTGGCGAGCGAGCCGAGGGGGAACCTGACGTTGTTGACGAGGGGGAGAACTGCTTCGTTATTGGCAGTCACCGCCGGGTTGTATTGGCCTTCCCAGCGGAAGCCGAAGTCGAACTTCAGTTGGCGATTGAGGTTCCAGGAATCCTGGGCGAAGAAGCCGAGTTGCTTGACGCTGAAATCGGCCAGACCGTTGCCGATGGCGCGGGCGTAGGTGGCGGCGGGAATATCGAAGCGGTTGACGCCGCCGGTTCCGTTAGCGCTCATGGTGCGGAGCAGGGTGGAAATGTCACTGGTGGCAAAGTTAAAGGCGCCGAACTGGTTGAAGGCGAAGAACTGGCCGGCGGAGAGGAAGTTGAGGTCAACGCCAACTTTAAACGAGTGGCGGCCACGGTTGATGGAGAGCGAGTCGGTGAACTGCCAGCGCTTGTCGTCCTGCGTCGTGGAGAGGAAGCTGCGGGTGCCGTAGGTGCCGATGGTATTGCCGAGGCTGGGCGAGTCTGTATTCGCGATGCGGGGGCGGACTTCGGCGGAGCCGGTGAAGCGGAAGTCGTTGACCATGTTGGCGGAGAAAAGCTTGGTGTACTGCATGGTCCCGTTATGGATGCCGTCCTTCTCGGTGCCTTCGTTGGATTCGGCGCTGTTCGTGAAGGGGTTCACGGCGCCGCCGACGGAGACGGCGTTGACTTCGGTCGAAAACGAGCGGTTGTACCGGAAGGTCAAGCGGTCGCCGTTGTTCATCTGATAGTCAGATTTGAAGGTCATGCCGGTGGCGCGGTTGGTCTGGGTGAAGGGCTTTTCGAGGCTTTTGTAATAGTCGTAGGCGACGCGGGTGTCGGCCGTCGGGGTGAAGCTGGCTAGCTGGGGGAAGACGGTCTGGCGCGGAACGTTTGAGTTTTGGCTTTCGATAGCGCCGAAGTAGAACAGCTTGTTCTTGATGATGGGACCGCCGAAGCCGCCGCCGAACTGGTGGAGCGTTTCCGAGGGTTTGACCAGGAAGATGGGGTGTTCGGCGCTGACGCTGCGGTGGCGGATCTGGTAGAACGCTTCGCCGTGGAGATCATTGCCGCCGGACTTGGTGATGGTGTTCATCACGCCGCCAGTGGAGCGGCCGTATTCAGCGGTGTAGCCGGAAGGGATGACCTGGAACTCCTGGATGGCCGACTGGGGAACGGTGATGATGGAACCGGATCGTTCGCCGCCGCGGATGCCGCCGAAAAAGGGCTGGTTGTAGTCGGCGCCGTCGAGCATGATGTTTGAGTAAATGGCGCGCTGGCCGGCAAAGGAGATCTGGCCGCGGGTGCCGTTTTCCACTTGTACGGTGGGGGTGAGCAGGGCGAAGTCCTGGAAGCGGCGGCCATTGATGGGAAGATTCGTGATGGCGAGGTTGTTGACCGTGGCCGACTGGGAAGTAGTTTGGACGTCGACAAGGGCTGCGCCGACTTCGACAACCGTGGCGGTGGCTTGGATGGACATGCGAACGTCGATGCGGGCGGCCGATCCGACGGTGAGGGTGATCCCTTCGATTTTGGATTCCGCAAAGCTGGGGTTGGTGACGGAGAGTCGGTAAACGCCGGGGTCGAGCAGCGGCGCGCGATATTCGCCCGCGTCGTTGGATTTCAACTCGCGCTGAAGGCCGGTGCTGGTGTTCTTGATTCTGACGGTGGCACCGGCAATGGACGCGCCATTCGGGTCGGTGATGAGGCCGTTCAATTGCGCTTTGTTGGCGTCAGTTTGGGCGAAGAGCGAGCTGAGCGATAAACAAGAAAACACCAGTGAGCATAACGGTTTCGTCATTGTGATAAACCCTTTGGGGAAGATTTGACTCATCCCAGGATAACTACACCGCGTTTCAACAGCATGAATTTCCGGCGCGGGGGAACGGGGTATGACCGCGTGGCGGCAGGAATGCAAACTCCTGAACAGGCTCTGCATTGATGGGCTCAAGGAGAAACGAATGACTCGAGTAGGAATAGCTTTATTGGTTTTTGCCGTCTCGGCTGAGCTGCAGGCCGGATGGATAACATGGACAAAAACCTCAATCCTGGCGTTTCCGCTACGAAAGGCACAACTGACTGGAACCATTACGGCGAATCTGCCGTTGCATCCGGATGGTTCGTTCGCAGCCCTGGAGAATAGCTACCGCGACTCGCTGGCAAACGGGTACCTGCCTGGCGGATCGAGCTTCGCGATTCTGGATCTCGATGTTCGCGAGAACTACCGGAATGTAACGACGTTCAACTCAGGCGGCGGGCAGATCACGTCAACATTTCACGACCGATCTGTTTCAGGGAATTCAATCCGAACGAATCTATCTCCGAGAGACTCCTAGGCCAACGGGGGCAGCAGGGTAACCGGATCGCCCAAAAGAAGGGGCTTCCCGAATACCGTTTCCGCGTCTCCTTGCTGCTTCATCCACGCTTTCAACTCTGCCCGCATGGATGCCATCCGCGACGCCTGCATGGGGTCCCCCGCCAGATTTCGCATCTCATGCGGATCCGCCTTGAGGTCGTACAGTTCCTCGGCCGGCCGCTCAACGCTTCGCTTCACAACCGCCGCCGCGCCGGAATTCGTTTTCGCTTCCTCCACCCAACTGTTCCAATATAAGACCCCGTTTCCCCGGCGGTTCCGCGTGTCGTGAGTCTGGTGCTGGAACTCCGGATGCAAATTGAGGATGTACTTCCATTGGCGCGTGCGTAGACTCCGGATCGGGTACACGTTGAAATCCCCGTCGCCACTATGGGTGGTAAAGACCCGGTCGCGATGCCGCTTTGTTTTGCCCAGCAGAAGTCCGGCAAAGGACCTGCCATCGAGGCCGGCGGGTACCTTACCGCCAGCTAATTCGATGAAGGTGGGCAATAAGTCCGGGAGACAAATCATGGCGTCCTGGGTGGAACCCGGTTTGAGTTTGCCCGGCCAGACGGCAAAGAAGGGCAGGCGGATGCCGGCGTCGTACAGGTTCCACTTGGCGAGCGGCCATTGCGCGCCGTGATCGGTTGTGTAAATGAAGAGGGAATCGCCGGGCACGTGTTTCTGCACGAGTGCGCGGAAGTTCCCGGCTAGAGTGTCGGTGTGGGTGACGCTCGTGTAGTAATCGGTGCATTGGCGGCGGGTTTCGGGAGTGTCGACCAGGGTGTCCGGTAGTTTGACCGTGGCGGGATCGTAGTCTTTGTTCTTGACCCAGGGAACATGGGGATAGTGCGAACCGAAGAAGAGGCAGAGCGGTTTCGTCTTGTCGCGATTGGCGAGGAACTGCTCGACGGCGTCGGTATTCGTGGCACCCACATTTGGGCCATCGACCACATCGAAGTTGTAGTACTTCGCCCAGTCGTTGTGGGCTACTTTCCCGAAGCAGGCCATCTGATAGCCCAAGGCTTTGAGCACGGCCGGGAGTCCTAGCACCTCCGGATTGGGTCGCTTGTGGTTCGGTTCTGCGCCGTGCCGGGCGGGCCACAGGGCCGTGAGCATGGACGTCCGGCTGGGGCCGCAAGACGGGGAGGTGTTGAAGGCGTGGGTGAAGGTGGTGCCTTCGGCGGCCAAGCGGGCCAGATGCGGCGTCTGCACGGCGGTGTTGCCGTAAGGCTCGGAAAAGAGCAAGCCGTGGTCGTCTGACATGTAGACGATGAAGTTGGGTTTGGGGGTGGCGGCGGCGAGTAAGGGGCCAGTCGCTATGCCTGCGCCGAAAAGTTTGAGGGTGTCACGCCGTCCGATTGTGTTCATAGATCGAGTCCCCATAGCTTACCCTGTTAGCGAGTTCCAGCGCCCCTTGCACTGCCTGAGGCGCAGGTTAATAATCGAGTGATGCGAGCCGTCTTATTCCTCCTCGTGACGCTGCCGGCCCTGGCCGGGGTGATTGATGGCGTTGCCCGGATGGCGGCAACCGGGACTAGTTTGCTCCGCGCTTCGGACGCGCCAATGCCTCCGCTGTCGGACATCGCTCCAACCACGACGCCGCCCCGGCAATCGAGAACAGCCTCGCCGTTCTTTTGACACCCATCAGAACGAGGAAACTCAAAATCCATTTGCAGGACAGTCCCGAGCACGAAGCACGAATTCTTTCGTGCCGCCCCTGTTAACCATCTATCTCGAAAAGGAACTAGCGCTTCGCGCACCGGTCAAGCCAACCAAGACGACCCGGATACTTGAGAGCAGAGCGGAAGAACACGCAGATTGACACACTGGTGTCCATCTGCAATCGGAGGCAGATCCACTCGGCCACCCAACCGGTAGCTGTCCGCTTCAGCCACCGAAGAAA
>Ga0136639_10000552_pt1 | contig 12646 bp, 8 predicted proteins | sample AntDrymUQ8592106_2_FD_113739 | JGI IMG/M metagenome (GOLD analysis project Ga0136639, IMG submission 113739) | Polar desert sand microbial communities from Dry Valleys, Antarctica - metaG UQ859 (21.06) | ecosystem: Environmental > Terrestrial > Soil > Desert | place: Antarctica: Dry Valley...
AAAGAAGGCGAGCCGGTGGTTGTGGCTGGCAAGTCTGCTTTGCGCGAAGGCAGCCTGGTTCAGGTGATCACGCAGGGTGCGGCGCCGGCCAAGAAGGATGCGGCCAACGCAGTACCGGCCAAGGCCGCGAAATGAGTTCGCCCGGCATGCATGACCCAGCCGGCGCGCACGATCCTTTGCGTGCGCCGACCGGTTTCAGCCTGGTCGAGTTCGCGACGCGCAGGCGCGTTACCGTTGCGATGATGACCCTGACCCTGGTGCTGTTCGGCCTGATCGGGCTGTCCAGCCTCAAGGTCAACCTGCTGCCGGACCTGAGCTATCCCACGCTGACGGTGCGTACCGATTACACCGGCGCCGCGCCGACTGAAGTCGAGACGCTGATCAGCCAACCAGCGGAAGAAGCACTTGGCGTGGTCAAGGGTTTGCGCAAGCTGAAGTCGGTTTCGCGCACCGGTCAGTCTGACGTAGTGCTGGAGTTCGCCTGGGGCACCGACATGGACCAGGCCAGCCTGGACGTGCGCGACAAGATGGAAGCGCTGCAATTTCCGCTGGAAGCATCGCCACCCGTGTTGCTGCGCTTCAATCCATCGACCCAGCCGATCATGCGACTTGCGTTGTCCCCGATGCATTCCGACACGAGCGGTGCCGGCAGTGATGCCGAAGCAATTCGCCAGCTGATGGAGCTGCGCCGGTTCGCCGATGACGACCTCAAGCGCAAGCTTGAAACAGTCGATGGGGTGGCGGCCGTCAAAGTGGGTGGTGGCCTTGAGGACGAGATCCAGGTTGACATCGATCAACGCAAACTCGCCCAGCTTGGCCTGACCCTGGATACCGTGGTGCAGCGCCTGCAGCAGGAGAACATCAACGTTTCCGGCGGACGCCTGGAAGAAGGTTCGCAGCGTTATCTGGTGCGCACCGTCAACCAGTTCGCCACGGTTGATGAAATCGCCAACATGCTGCTGACCACACGCGCAGCGGCAGCCAACAACAGTGGTTCGGACCAGGCGATGCGCGTTGCTGCGGCCAGCGGTGATGCAAGCGTGATGGCCGCCTTGTCGCAGCAAAACAGTGGCAGCAGCAGCGCAGCGGCTGGCGGCATGGCTCTGCGCCTGAAAGACGTGGCCGAGGTGCGCCAAGGCTACAAGGAACGCGAAGCGATCATCCGCATCGACGGCCGCGAAGCCGTGGAGATGGCGATCTACAAGGAAGGTGATGCCAACACCGTCTCCACAGCGGATGCGCTGGAAGCCAAGCTCAAGGACATTCGCGAAAAGCTGCCTGCCGATATCGAAGTCACCACGATCGAAGATCAGTCCGTGTTCATTCGCAACGCGATTCACGACGTGAAGGTTGATGGTGTGATTGGCGGCCTGCTGTCGATCCTGATCATCTTCCTGTTCCTGCGCGATGGCTGGAGCACGTTCGTGATCGGCCTGTCGTTGCCGGTATCGATCATCGCGACGTTCTTCTTCATGGACCAGTTGGGACTGAGCCTCAACGTGATGTCGCTTGGTGGGCTGGCACTTGCCACCGGCTTGGTGGTGGACGATTCGATCGTGGTCCTTGAATCAATCGCAAAAGCGCGAGAACGAGGGCTGGGGATATTGGATGCCGCGATTGCCGGCACCCGTGAAGTCAGCATGGCGGTGGTGGCCTCGACCCTGACCACGATTGCCGTTTTTTTGCCGTTGGTCTTCGTTCAAGGCATCGCCGGTCAGTTGTTCCGCGACCAGGCATTGACCGTGGCAATTGCCATCGCGGTGTCGCTGGTGGTGGCAATGACGCTGATCCCGATGCTGAGTGCATTGAAAGGTCGGCCGCCACTGGGCTTCCCTGAAGAGCCGGCGCATGACCGCTGGGCACCCGAGGGCCGCTGGCAGAAACCTGTGGCGGCCAGTGGTCGCGGCATCGGTGCATTCTTCCGCGGCATCTTCTTCAGCGTGGCATGGGCCATCACACGCGCGTGGCGCGCCGTCGCGGTGGTGGTCGGTCCGGTAATGCGCAAGGCCAGCGACCTCGCGATGTCGCCCTACAATCGCGCTGAGCGCGGTTACCTGCGCATGTTGCCGAACGCTCTGGCGCGGCCAGTGCCGGTGCTCGCAGTCGCCGCGACTGCGTTTGCGCTGACCATGCTGGCGGTGCCGCTGCTGGGCACCGATCTGATCCCGCAGTTTGCGCAGGATCGTTTCGAGATGACCGCCAAATTGCCGCCAGGCACGCCACTCGCCAAGACCGATGCCTTGATCCGCGCGGTGCAGGCTGACCATGTAAAGGACGAGGGCGTGCGCGTGCTGTATGGCGTGTCCGGCACCGGCACGCGTTTGGATGCCAGTCCCACTGAAAGTGGCGAAAACATCGGCAAGCTGTCCGTGGTGATGACCAGCAACGATGCGGAAGTACCTCTCACCGAGGCGCTTCGCAAGACCATGAAGGCGTACCCGGGCGCACAGGTCGATTTCGCCCGACCCGAGTTGTTCAGCCTGTCGCCGCCACTTGAAATCGAGGTGGAGGGCTCTGATCTGGAATCGATTCGTGACGCCGGCAATCGCCTTGCCAAGTTGTTGCGTGGCAATGCGCACTACGCCGACGTGAAATCGACGGTGGAGCAGGGCTTCCCGGAAGTTCAGATCGTGTTCGATCAGGAACGAGCGGCCGCACTTGGACTGACCACGCGGCAGATCGCCGACGTGGTGGTCAACAAGGTGCGCGGCAACGTGGCCACCCGCTACAGCTTTCGCGATCGCAAGATCGACGTGCTGGTGCGCGCGCAGGAGTCTGATCGTGCATCACTTGATGACATCCGCCGTCTGATCGTCAATCCGGGCCGCGGCGCGCCGGTGGAACTGGCATCGGTTGCCGATGTGGTCTCGACCACCGGCCCCAGCGAGATCCATCGCGCCGACCAGCGCCGGGTGGCGATCGTCTCGGCCAACTTGCGTGACATTGATCTTGGCAACGCGATTCGCGAGGTCGAGTCGATGGTGGCCAAGACGCCGCTTGGCACCGACATCGACATGCATATCGGTGGTCAGGGCCAAGAGCTCGACGAATCGATCCGCTCGTTGCTGTTCGCATTCGGCCTTGCCATTTTCCTGGTCTATCTGGTGATGGCCTCGCAGTTCGAATCCTTGCTGCATCCGTTCGTGATCCTGTTCACCATTCCGTTGGCACTGGTTGGCGCGGTCGCGGCATTGCTGGTGACCGGTTCGCCGGCATCGGTGGTGGTATTCATCGGACTGATTTTGCTGGTGGGGTTGGTGGTCAAGAACGCGATCATCCTGATCGACAAGGTCAACCAGTTGCGCGAAGAAGGCATGCCCAAGCGCACCGCTTTGGTGGAAGGTGCACGTTCGCGCCTGAGGCCCATTGTCATGACCACGATGACCGCGTTGTTCGGGTTCATGCCGCTGGCGCTGGCGTTTGGCGAAGGCTCGGAAGTGCGCTCGCCAATGGCCATTACCGTGATTGGCGGTTTGCTGGTCTCCACGATGCTGACCTTGATGGTGATCCCCATCGTGTATGACTTGCTTGATCGCAAACCGGACGAGTTCTATGCCGAACGCGGGCGCCAAGCGCGCAATGACGCGAACGCAGTGGCCGAAGTGTTGTCGCACGAACATGACGCATTGAATGGATTCGAAAGTGCCGGGCAAGCCACGCCCAGGCCAAGCGGAGCTTGAATCGCCAATGAACATCACCGAACTGAGCATCCGCCGCCCGGTCACCACGATCATGATCTTCGTGTCGCTGGTGGTGATCGGATTGATCGCCGGGTTCCGCTTGCCATTGGAATCGCAGCCGGAAATATCGCCGCCGTTCTTCTTCGTGCAGCTGCCCTACCAGGGCTCGACGCCTGAGGAAGTGGAACGGAACCTGGTGCGGCCGGTGGAAGAGGCCATCGCCACCATGCCCGGCATTAAATCGATCAATGCCAATGCCAGTGCCGATGGCGGTGGCGTGTTCGTGCAGTTCAGTGATTTCAGCCGTGACGTTGCGATCGCCGCATCGGAAGCGCGCGAGCGCATCGATGCGATACGGGATCAGCTGCCTGACGATTTTCGCCGTTACTTCGTGCGCCGCTGGAGCACAGGGGATCAGGAAGCGATTAGCCTGCGCCTGACCAGCACGACAGACCTCACCACCCGTGGCGATTTGATCGAGCGCAGCCTCAAGCAGCGGCTCGAGCGACTACCCGGCGTAGCCCGGGTGGAAGTTGAGGGCGTGCCAATCCAGGAGGTCCTGATCGCGATCGAGCCGGATCGCCTGACGGCCAATGGCGTTGGTTTGAACGAACTTGTGTCACGTTTGCAGGCGTCAAACTTTTCGGTCTCGGCGGGGCAGATTACTGATGCCGGTCGCCGCCTGCGAATCCAGCCAAAGGGCGAGTTGACCGATCTGCAGGCGCTGCGCGATTTGCCGATTGCCGCCAATGGCGCGCGCCTGTCCGACATCGCCGAGGTGATACTGCAGCCGCAACGCATGAACTATGTGCGACAGGTGGATGGAAGGCCCGCGGTAGGCGTGGACATCTACAAGGAACGCGCTGCAAACCTTGTTGATCTTTCGCGTGATGTCGGCAGGGAAATCGAAGACCTGCAGACGGATCCGGCGATGCGCGGGATCAGCATCGACGTGACCCAGGACCAGGGCAAGGAGGTCACCAGCTCCTTGCTGGCGCTGGCCGAAGCTGGCGGGGTAGGGTTGCTGCTGTCGATCGCAGTGTTGTACTTCTTCCTGCGTCATTGGCCTTCGACGCTGATGGTCACCACCGCGATCCCGATCTGCTTCGTGATGACCTTGGGCTTCATGTATTTCTTCGGCATCACGCTCAACATCATGTCGATGATGGGGCTGCTGCTGGCGGTCGGCATGCTGGTGGACAACGCGGTGGTGGTGGTCGAGAGCATCTACCAGGAGCGCGAGAAGTACCCGACCCAGCCGCGAGTGGCCTCGGTGATCGGCACCCGACACGTGGCGATTGCGCTTAGCGCGGGCACACTGTGCCACTGCATCGTGTTCCTGCCGATGATGTTCGGCGAGAAGAACATGATTACCGTGTACCTGACCCAGTTGGCGGTCACCATTTCTGTCTCCCTGCTTGCTTCGTGGCTGGTCGCGATCAGCCTGATCCCGATGCTGTCGGCGCGCATGAAAACACCGCCGGCGGTGAAGTCCCCCTTCATTTCCGGTCTTCAAACGCGCTACGCGAAGACATTGCGCTGGTCGCTGGAGCATCGTGGTTGGAGCGTAATGGGCATCGTGATGATCATCCTGCTCAGCATCATCCCGATCAAGATGACCAAGGGTGACGCAGGCGACGAGCAGGACCCGGGCGAGATCGAACTGTTCTACCAATGGAAGGGCTCGTACTCCAAAGAGGAGATGGGCAAGGAAGTCGCCAACGTCGAGAACTACCTCAACGCCAATCGCAAGCGTTTCCACGTTGAACAGATTTACAGCCGCTACAGCGAGCAGGGCTGGGCGCAGACGCGCGTCGACTTGGACATCAAGGATCCGGAGCAGAGCAAAAAGATCCAGGAAGACATGCGCGACGGCTTGCCCAAGTCGGCACGGGCCAATATCGGGATCGGTCGCCAGGGTGGGATGGGCGGCGACGAGAAGGGCATCCAGTTCAGCCTGACCGGGGATTCAACCGAAACCCTCCAGGAGCTTTCCGCGGACATCATCCCGATCCTGTCGCGCAGCAAGAACCTGCGTGACGTGCGGGTGGACACGGGCGACACCAACAGTGAATTGTCGGTGCGGGTCAATCGCGAGCGCGCGGCCTCGTTCGGGTTCAGTGCGCAGGAGGTGGCACAGTTCGTCAGCCTGGCGTTGCGTGGTTCCTCATTGCGCGAGTTTCATCGCGGCGAAGTCGAAATCCCGGTCAACGTGCGCTTCGCAGGTGCCGAGAATTTCGGCGCAGCGGATCTGGAGTCCTTTACTGTGCGCGCAGCGGATGGCCGCTCGGTGCCGCTGCTGGCGATGGTGGATGTCAGCGTGAAGCCGTCATCGACCACCATCCAGCGCATGAATCGGCAGACCATGCTCAAGATCGAGGCTGGCCTGGCGGGTGAAGCGACGATCCCGGACGCAAAGAAGGAGATCGAGGCGACGCTCAAGAACGTGCAGTTCCCGCCCGGATACAGCTACACCTTCGAGGGCGGCGGGTTCGGCTTCAACATGGATGCCGAAGCACAGATGCTGGGCAATATCGGCATCGCGCTGGTCCTGATGTTCGTGGTGATGGCGGCAGTATTCGAATCGCTGCTATTCCCGCTGGCGATCATGAGCTGCGTGCTGTTCTCGATCTTCGGCGTCTACTGGCTGTTCTGGCTGACCGGCACCGAGTTCAACATCATGGCCATCATCGGCATCCTGGTGTTGATGGGGGTGGTGGTGAACAACGGCATCGTGATGGTCGAGCACATCAATAACCTCAGGCGACGCGGGATGAGTCGAACGGATGCATTGGTGGAAGGCAGCCGCGAACGCCTGCGGCCAATCATGATGACCATGGGTACCGCGATCCTGGCGATGGTGCCGATTGCGCTGTCGGATACCCAGATCGCCGGTGAAGGGCCCGCCTACTACCCGATGGCGCGGGCGATTGCGGGCGGCTTGGCGTTCTCGACCGTGGTCAGCCTGCTATTCCTGCCGACCATCTACGCGATGCTGGATGATTTGCGCGCAGGCAGTGGCAACCTTGTCCAGCGTGCGCGGATGAGCCGTCGGCAGCGCCGGGAATTGCAGGTGCAGCCAGTCGCGTAGTTTCTTGAATGCTTGGTTGGTCGAGCCCGGCGGTTCGACCCATGCATTTTGCGCCAGGATTTGTTCGGAGCTGGATTGCCGATGTGATTCGGACTTGCGCCCGGGTGTTACAGCAATTTGCCGAGAATGCGTGCGCCCGAGATCCACACTCCGATCGCGCTGCCGATGTTGGTCAGGATGAACACCATCACCACCCGGCAAACACGGTTGCGATACCAACCGCCCAGGGTCTGCGCGTCGTCGCGCAGAGCAAGGAAATCCGGGTAGGCGGGCTTGCGCAGGTGTACTTCGACCAGGGCGCTGAACATGCCCGGTGGCAAGCCAGGTCGGAACGGCTTCAACGGTGCTGAAATGGCAGCCGCCAGAATGCTCAGGATGTGGCCACGGGCAAGCAGAGCGCCAAGCCCGGCCAGTCCGCCTGTCCATGCCACCCATTGGATGAGCAATTCGCGGCCCAACTCGCTGCCACCGTGCGAATAGCCCCAGGTAATGCCCGCCGCAATCAACAACATCAAGCTGAGCGAGATCCACGGAACCTTGCGCTTGCTGGTCACGTGCACCAGTTCGGCGGTGATGTCATCCGGCGTGCGGGTGTCTTCGGCCAGGTAACGCGCCATGCCTTTCAGATGACCCGCCCCAACGACCGCAAGTACATGGGTCGCACCGTCACTACGCTCACGCAGGCGCGCGGCCATGTACTGGTCGCGCTCGTCGATCAGCGTGGCGTAAAGCGATGGCGTCTCGCGTGCAAATTCGCCGAAGCTCGCTTCCAGCATGTCGCCTTCCTTGAGGCGCTCGATGTCGCTTTCGTCGATTTCGTCGCTTGCAAACAGACCGCTTCCCAGTCCGCCGATCAGCTTTATCCTGTCCCACCAGCGCAGTTTCTGCAGGATCCGCCGAAACGTGATGCCAACATCGCGGTCGATCAGTTGCAGGGGCAACTCGCGTGCACGTGCTTCAAGCGCTGCCGCCTTGAGCTCCGCACCGGGCTCGATGTCAAGCTGCTCGGCCAGTCGCCGCTGATAAGCGGCCAAGGCCAGGTTGGCCGCGAACGGTGCGACCTTGCGCTCGCGGATCACCTTGACCAGATCAAGCTGGGCCAACGCTTCGGGTTCAGTCAGAGCCTTGAGCCGCTGTTCGTCCAGTTCAACCGCGATGGCATCGAACCTGCCACTGGCAATCGCCAAAAGCACGGCTTCAATGCTGGCCTTGGAGATATGTGCAGTGCCCAGCAGGGTGTACTGCACACCGTCGCGCTCGATTTCGATGTGCGGCTGGTCAGTCCAGTCGGCGGCAATTGCCGCGGTAGCATCAGTCACGGTAGCGCTTCACCAAGTCGCCATACGCATCGATCCGGCGATCACGTAGAAATGGCCAGATCCGGCGCACGTGTTCGCTGCGTTGCATGTCCACCTCGGCCATCAGGATCGTTGGCTCGCTGCCAGCCTCGGCGATGAATTCGCCTTGCGGCCCAAGCACATGGGAGTTACCCCAGAAGTCGATGCCGGAGGCGCCCGCAGTTTTTTCAGTCGCAAGTGGTGAGACTTCATGACCCACTCGATTGCAACTGAGCACTGGCACCCCGTTCGCAACAGCGTGGCCGCGGTGGCTGAGGATCCAGGCATCGCGCTGGCGGGATTTCTCGGCGGCGTCATCACTCGGGTCCCAACCGATTGCGGTTGGATAGAGCAGCAGTTCGGCGCCAGCCAACGCCATCAAGCGCGCCGCTTCCGGGTACCACTGATCCCAGCACACCAAAACGCCGAGGCGGCCCACCGAGGTATCGATGGGGTTGAAGCCAAGGTCGCCCGGGGTGAAATAGAACTTCTCGTAGAAACCAGGATCGTCCGGGATGTGCATCTTGCGGTACTTGCCGGCGGTACTGCCGTCGGCGTCGAACACCACCGCAGTGTTGTGGTATAGACCGGCGGCTCGCTTTTCGAAAAGCGAGCTGACCAGCACCACACCATGTTTTTTCGCAAGTTTTCCCAGGCGCTCGGTGGAGGGGCCGGGGATGGGTTCTGCCAGGTCGAACTCATCCACGCATTCGTGTTGGCAGAAATACGCGCCATTGTGCAGTTCCTGCAGCAGGACCAGCTTGGCGCCATTGGCTGCTGCTTGAGCCACGCGCACTTCTATGACGGCAAGGTTTGCCTCGGCATTGCCGATGCCTTGATCAACGATCGCGCGCTCCTGAATCAGCGCGACTGGAAGTTTGTCGTAAGTGGCCATCAAACCAGTCCTTCGGGTAGCTGCATCGTGATGCAGTGCAGGCTTCCGTTTTGCCAGATCAGTGGACGGCACGGCACCGGCACGATTTCGCGATCCGGGAATGCGTTGGCAAGCACGCTGGCGGCCGCGGCGTCGGCAGGATCGCCATAGGCCGGCATCAACACCGCGCCATTGATGATCAGGAAATTGGCATAGCTCGCAGCAAGTCGGCGCGCCTCACCGTGCTCGTTGACGTCGATGACTGGTTTCGCCCATGGCAGCGGGAACAACCGGTAAGGCTGGTCATCCCGGGTGCGCAGCGCGGCGATTTCACTGGCCATTGCCTGCAGCCCCGGGTAGTGCGAATCGCTCGGTTCATCGCAGGCCTGGTACACGATGGCATCGACCGCAGCGAAGCGGGCGAGGGTATCGACATGCGCATCGGTATCGTCGCCTTCCAGTGCGCCATGGTCTAGCCAAAGGACGCGATCCTGATGCAGCCATCCGGCAAGTTTGGTGGTCAATTGCTCTCGGCTGGCTTCAGGATGGCGCTCGTGCAGGCACTGCCAGGTGGTCAGCAGGGTCCCTTCGCCATCGGTTTCGATAGCGCCACCTTCCAGAGCAAAATCAATTGCTTGTCGACTATTGCCAACAAACAACTTCTGGTTGTCCAAGCGTTCGATCAGGCGATCGTCGTTGCTCGCATCAAATTTTCCGCCCCAGCCGGTGAAACGGAAATCGAGCAGCTTGAAACTATCGCCATCGCCATCGCCATCGCCTTCGCCATCTCTATTACGCAGTGAGATCGGCCCGCTGTCGCGCAACCAGGTGTCGTCATAGGCCACGTTGACAAAGCGCACGCGCTCCATATCGATCCTGTTCGAGCGCAGGCGCGCCTCGGCGTAGGCCTCCACGTCTTCGTCGGCCACGCAGATCACCACTGGCTGAAATCGGACAATTGCCGAAACCAGCGCGATATAGGTGTCTTCAACGTCGGCAAGGCGCGCGGCCCAGTCGGTGTCAGCGTTCGGCCAGGCGATCAGTACCGCCGCTTGGGGTTCCCACTCGGCGGGGAAACGCGCGGATGAATCAGTCATTCGGTCTCAGGTCGGTGGCTCAGGGCATTGCGCTTGGTGCAGAAATAGGAGCCGCGATATCAGGTAGTCGGCGGCCGGCGGCCGATCTCGTTCTGGTCGGCTTTGTTCATGACCACGTCGATGACCTTCGTGCGCTCGAAATACACGGTGAATCCCGGGTACATCCAGCGATTGATGGTGGGCCAGTCGCGCTTTTGACCACCACGTGGATCCAGGCGGTCGGTGGGTGCGCCAAAGCGTGCTTCCACCTGCGCCATGCTCATTCCGCGGCGGGGTAGGTTAGCTGGCTCTTCTTGCACACGTTCCATCAGCAGGGTATCGCCAACGATTTGCCTCTCTTGCGCCGATGCAATGGCGCCGAGGCCAGGAAGGACAGCAGCCAGTAGGGCTAAGCTAACGGTAATGCTGCGGGACAAGCTGTTCATGGCGATGCTCCCAAGTCATGTGCACACAGGCTTGTGAACACGTGACCCGAATTCTAAGCCGAATACGTGAACGGGCCGCGATTGCACCGATGAGCATGAACTCCAGAAACAGCGAAGGCCGCACAGGGCGGCCTTCGCATCTACAACCTGCACACGACTCAGCGCTGACGCGCGTTGGTCATGCGCCTATACGTATCTCAGCGCTGGCGCGCCTTGAAACGCGGGTTGGACTTGCAGATGACGAAGATCTTGCCACGACGGCGAACTACCTTGCAGTCGCGGTGACGGGTCTTCGCCGACTTCAGGGAGGACAGAACCTTCATGACAGAACCTCGGCAAAAAATGATGGGTGGTCGCTTGCGGGTGCCGCAAACACTAAGCCGCGCATTCTAACGGGTTATCTCATGCCGAATCAACACGTTGTGGTCAAAGGCTTCAGTGTGCCAATCGCCAACTCATCAAAATGGCACCGGAGGCCACCAAGTTCGCCATAATCAGCTGATGCAGACCTCAGCCAATCAGTCTTCAGTTCCCGTCTTGACGATCGATGGGCCTTCTGGCTCCGGCAAGGGCACTATCAGTCGTTTAGTTGCCCGGCGACTGGGTTGGCATTATCTGGATTCCGGTGCGCTGTATCGGGCCGTGGGCATTGCCGCCAGTTGGGCGGACCTGGACCTTTCTGACCCTTCCGCGCTGGTGCGCTGCACGTTTGATACCGACATCGGCTTCCGTGACGACCCAAACGGTGAGCCGCGGGTGATCGTCAACGGTCAGGATGCCACTGACGAATTGCGAACGGAGACTGCGGGCGGTGCGGCGTCTGCCATTGCCGCCATTCCTGAAGTCCGGGCTGCGCTCAAGGATCGCCAACGCGCATTCCGTCGATTGCCGGGGTTGGTGGCTGACGGTCGCGACATGGGCACCGTGATCTTCCCGGATGCCGGACACAAGGTCTTCCTTACTGCCAGCGCCGACGAACGGGCCGAACGACGCCATAAGCAGTTGAAGGACAAAGGGGTTTCCGTTACATTGGACGGTCTGCTACGCGAGATTCTCGCGCGTGACGCCCGCGATGCCAATCGTGCGGTGGCGCCTTTGCGGCCGGCTGATGAAGCCGTCCGCATCGACACCACCGGCCTTGGTATCGATGACGTGGTCGCGCAGGTGCTGGACGTGATGTCCCGCCCTGCCGGCTGAACCGCAAGGACCAACCGTCGCAGAACTGTTCCGTGGTCGCATCACCTGCCAGCTATTCGCTGTTAGGAGGTGGCGAGCCACGGTTTTCCTTTCAACCATCACACATGGCCACGCACTGCACGCAGTATTCGGGCGCAGCGCTATGCCACACCCCAGGTGGGCCGATGTACGCAGCAAGGTGCTGCGGCGCGACCCGTGTATCCACTGAGATATCTAATGAATTCCGCAATGACCGAATCTTTCGCTGAACTGTTCGAACAGAGCCAGGCCTACATCGCCAAGCTCAAGCCTGGCTCCATCGTCAAGGGCATCGTGGTTGAAGTCCGCAATGACGTTGTGGTGATCAATGCCGGCCTGAAGTCCGAAGGCATCGTGCCGATCGAACAGTTCCGCAACGACGCTGGCGAGATCGACGTCGGCGTGGGTGACGAAGTCAAGGTTGCGCTCGACTCCCTCGAGAACGGCTTCGGCGAAACCGTGCTGTCGCGCGAGAAAGCCAAGCGCTCCATGGTGTGGGACGAGCTGGAAGAGGCGCTGGAAGCCAACGCCACCATCATCGGTCGCATCAGCGGCAAGGTGAAGGGCGGTTTCACCGTCGACATCAAGGACGTCCGCGCGTTCCTGCCGGGTTCGCTGGTGGATGTGCGCCCAGTGCGCGACCCGGTGTACCTGGAAGGCAAGGAGCTGGAATTCAAGCTCATCAAGTTGGACCGCAAGCGCAACAACGTGGTCGTCTCCCGCCGTGCGGTGGTCGAGAGCGAGCATTCGGAAGAGCGCGAGCAGCTGCTCGAGAAGCTGGTCGAAGGCGCAGTCCTGAAGGGCGTGGTCAAGAACCTCACCGATTACGGCGCGTTCGTGGATCTGGGCGGCATTGACGGCCTGCTGCACATCACCGACATGGCCTGGAAGCGCGTGCGCCATCCGTCCGAAGTCGTGGAAGTCGGC
>Ga0136639_10000553_pt1 | contig 12632 bp, 13 predicted proteins | sample AntDrymUQ8592106_2_FD_113739 | JGI IMG/M metagenome (GOLD analysis project Ga0136639, IMG submission 113739) | Polar desert sand microbial communities from Dry Valleys, Antarctica - metaG UQ859 (21.06) | ecosystem: Environmental > Terrestrial > Soil > Desert | place: Antarctica: Dry Valley...
GCGATGTCGGACGAGCCGACGAAGCTGACGGCGTGGACCAGCGGATGGGTCAGGATGGCGTCGACCGCCGCCTTGTCGCCGTGGACGACGTTCAGCACACCGGCGGGGGCCCCCGCCTCCATCATCAACTCGGCCAGACGGACCGGGACGGACGGATCGCGTTCCGAGGGCTTGAGGATGAAGGTGTTGCCGACGGCAATGGCCACGCCGAACATCCACATCGGGATCATGGCCGGGAAGTTGAACGGGGTGATGCCCGCCACCACGCCCAGCGGCTGGCGCATCGAATAGACGTCGATGCCGGGGCCGGCACCCCAGGTGTATTCGCCCTTGAGCACATGGGGGATGCCGCAGGCGAACTCAATCACTTCCAGACCGCGCTGGATGTCGCCTTTGGAGTCGGCCACGACCTTGCCGTGCTCGGCCGACAGCAGTTCAGCCAGCTCTGTCATGTTCGCCTCAACGAGGCGCTTGAACTCGAACATCACCCGCGCGCGGCGCTGGGGGTTGGTCGAGGACCAGCCGTCAAAAGCATTCTGGGCGGCCTGGACGGCGCGATCCATGTCGGCGACCGAGGCCAGCTGCACCCGCGCCTGGACCTCGCCGGTGTTGGGATTGAAGACGTCCGAGAACCGGCCCGAAGCGCCTGTGAAGCTGGCACCGTCGATGAAGTGGTTGATATCGCGCATGGGCGGGCGGTCCTCGGGACTGAAACAGGTCGTCAGATGGCCAGCGGTTTAGCCCCTGACCCGCGCGGGCGCCAGCGGCACGGGTGGGGAGACTCCGGCGGACGGTTCACAGCCGACGAGGGGACGGTTTGAATGACAGGGACGGGTGGTGAGGGGGCCTAGCGAGTGCTGGGAGGAACGACGTTTGCATGGCGAGCCAGCCACTGCCAGCGACCCGCCTCCCACACATAGACGTTCGTGTATCTTCTTTGCAGCGGCACTGGTCCAAAGGCTCGTCCAAGTTCGCTCGTGGCGACGGGCGTGAAGACCTCCCCGCCCATCACGACCGCAACGCCGCCGCTGATACGAACTTCTTCCGGAGTCCGCTGGAACTGTTCAGTGGCGATTTCGCCGTTGCGCATGTTCGCAAGAAACTGCTCGCGCGAGAGGACGCGGCCCCCCGGCGCGTTTATCCTCAAATTCGCGTGCGCAAGCCGTTCCAGGCCAGCGACATCGGCTGCCGCAACCATGGCTCGCTGCTGCTCATCAGCCGAGCGGACCGCCGCGTCGCCTCCATCTGGCGGCGACACCGTCGCGCACCCCATCACGAGAAGAGCCGGTATCCAGTTCAGGTTCGCCATCATTGCACCGTCCCGCGAACAAATGTCTTACGTCTCCCGCTGGCATACGGAAGTCCTTGTTTTACGCAAAGGGTCTCTAGCCGCTCATTGAAATCGTGCCAGGATGCGGACGTTCAGGAGATGCCGATGTCGGCATCAATCCAACAGCGTCCGGACTCAATTGTAATGGAGTGAAATCAATCACTCCCGACTTCCGCTCATCCCCGCGAAAGCGGGGACCCAGTGCTTTTGCTGCGCCAAGTGATCGGGATCGTCGTCCTTGGGCCGTCGGCGCGACTGGATCGCTCAAAACACCAGGTGCCCGCTTCCGCGGGGATGAGCGGTGTTGAATCCGGACCTAGACCGCCGCGTCGAACAGGGCGTCGCGTGCGATGTCGGCCTTGAGCATGGGGAAGAAATGGGTTCCGCCGGGCACGGTCTCGACGGTGACGTGGGGCAGGCCCCGCGGTGCCTCGGGGACGTGACAGGTCGAGCCGGTCTCGCCCTTCAGGATGCGCACCGGGCGGTCCAGCCGCTTCAGCGCGCGCCAAGGGTCATGGCTCTGGGCCGCATAGTTGGAGGCCTCCCACGCCGGGTCGCAGGCCAGGGTGAAGCCGTCTGGCGTCTCGACCAGACCGTCCACCAGATAGTCGGCCAGCATCATCTCGGGCCAACCCTTGAAGGCCCCGCGTCCCGAATAGGCGGCCAGGGCCTGTTCGCGGCTGTCGAACACGGCGCGGCGGCGCAGGGCGTTCTTGACCAGCGGAATGCGCGAGGCGAGACGGTCCAGAAGCGGAAGCTGGAAGGCGGCGACGGTCAGGCGACTCCAGATCACCGGATCGAACAGCACGAGGCCGGCGACCCGCTCGGGGCGTTCGGCGGCGGCCAGAAGCGCCGAGGTTCCGCCCATGGAGTGTCCGGCAAGGACGACCGGCGGGCCGTCCAGCGCATCCAGCAGGGCGATCAGGTCGTCGCGGTGGTCGTGCCAATGGCGTCGGCCCTTCGCCTCGGTCGGCAGCAGGGTCGCGCCGTGGCCGCGCAGGTCCGGCGCCCAGATGCGCAGGCTGCCGGAGAGCGGTGCCAGCAGGGTGCGGTAGGTCATGGCGTTGAAGCCGTTGGCGTGGACGAAGACCAGATCGACCGGGCGTTTCTCATCGCCGAAATCGAGGACGCTCATGGGCCCTTCGCCCGAGGGCGCGCGCACGGACAGCGTCAGTCGACGGGGCGGGGAGAGCCGGATTGCGTCCATGGGGGGGCAGATAGGAGGTCGACGGCCCCTTCGCCAGCGTCCAGGTCGCCTCAGACGGCCACCCGGCAGGCCGGGCAGCGGCCATGCGCCTCGATCGTGGTGCGGGCAATGACGTAACCGGCGTGTTCGGCGGCGGAGTCCAGACCCCCGGCCGCCGGCGCGGACACCTCTTCCGTCGCACCGCAACAGTCGCAGATCAGGAAGGCGGCCGCGTGCAGCGATCCTGCGTCGCCGGTCTCGACATTGCAGGCCACATAGGCGCTGATCGAGGCGATCCGGTGCGCCAGTCCCTTGCGCTCGAGGAACTCCAGCGCGCGATAGACGGTGGGTGGCTTGGCGGGCCGGCCGTCTTCGCCGAAGCGCGCGATCAGGTCATAGGCCTTGACCGGCTCGCCCGCCGCGAGCAGCAGGCCCAGCACCCGCAGGCGCGCGGCCGTCATCCGTTCGCCCTCGGCGCTCAGACGCGCGTCCGCAGCGGCCAGGGCCCGCTCGACCTCGGCCGCGTCCGGCGGGCCTTCGTGATGATGGTGATCGCAGGGGTCGCCCATGGCTCACAGCTAATGCCTCAACCCGGCACCCGCAATGTCGGGCTTGACCTGATGTGATGTTATCTCATAACACAAAACATCCCTTAGCTAGAGTTCCTCATGACCGTGTCTCGCCCCCTTCTTCTCGCCGCCGCCAGCTGGACCGTTCTGAGCGGCGTCGCCCTGGCCCAGACTCCCGTTTCCGTGGGCGCGGCACCGCAGGATCGAAGCGCGCGGCTGGAAGATGTGATCGTCACCGGCACGCCCTTCGGCGTCACCGACCAGGCCAGCCTGCTGGCGGTCGAGGTTCTGAACGAGGAAGACCTGGCCGTGGCCCCGGCGGCGACGCTGGGCGACCTCGTCAACGGTCTGCCCGGCGTTCGCAGCACCAATTTCGCCCCGGGCGCCAGCCGCCCGGTGATCCGCGGACTGGCCGGTCCGCGCGTTCAGGTGCTGACCAACGGGCTTGGCCTGATCGACGCCAGCTCGGTCTCGCCGGATCACCAGGTCGCGGTCGATCCCGCCGAGGCGCGACGCATCGAGATCGTCCGGGGTCCGTCCACCCTCGTCTACGGCGGCTCGGCCATCGGCGGCGTGGTCAACATCATCGACGACCGCATCCCTTCTGAAGCCGCAGAGAACGGCATCGACGGTCACGTCAGCGCCCAGGCGTCGACGGTCGACGAGGGAACCAGTTTCGGCGCGCGCCTGAAGGCCAACGCCGGGCCGCTGGTCTTCACCGTGGACGGCTTCACCCGCAGCGCCTCGGACTATGACATCCCGGTCTACCCGGAATCGCAGCGTCTGCTGGACGAGGAGGGCGAGACCGCGGGCGACGAGCGCACCGTCGAAAACACCTTCGTCGACCTGGACCAGTATGGCGCGGGCGTCAGCTGGATCGGATCACGCGGCTATCTGGGCCTGTCTGTGAAGCGGGTCGAGACGACCTATGGCGTCCCGGGTCACGCACACGCGCATGAGGACGAGGATCACGACGACGAGGATCACGACGACGACCATGGTGATGAAGAGGAAATCGTCACCATCGGCCTGGAGCAGACGCGTTACGATCTGCGTGGCGAACTGCGCTTCGACGCGGGCCCGTTCAGTTCTGCCCGGCTGTCGGCCGGCTATGCCGATTATCAGCACACCGAGTTCGAAGGCGACGAGGTCGGCACTCAATTCTTCTCTGACGGCTACGAGGGTCGTTTCGAGCTGATCCAGCGTGAACGCAACGGCTGGCAGGGCGTGATCGGCGCGCAGGTGCTGGACCGCACCTTCGACGCGGTCGGCGACGAAGCCTATGTGCCCCGCACCGACATCGCCGAGCAGGGCCTCTACACCTTGCAACGCTATGATCGAGGCGGCTTCGGCTTTGAGGGCGGCGTGCGCCTGGACACGCGATCGCTTGACAGCGTTGCCGCCGATCGGGATTTCGACAATGTGTCGGCTTCCGCCGGTGTCTTTGTCCGACCGGCACCTTCCCTGTTCCTGGGTCTGACCTTGGCCCGCAACGCGCGTGCGCCGAGCGAGGTCGAGCTGTTCGCGGAGGGCCCCCACGCCGCGACCGGGGCCTTCGAGGTCGGCGACGTCGATCTGGACAGCGAAATCGCGACCTCAATCGAGGGCACGCTGCATTTCGCCTCGGGGCGGTTCGAAGTCGATCTGCACGTCTACCAGGCCGATTACGACGGCTTCATCGACCTGAGGCCGACGGGTCTGGAAGACGCGGATTCGGATTTCCCGATCTTCCAGTACGTCCAGACCAACGCCAGTTTCCGCGGCTTCGAGGCCGAGGCGCGTTATCAGGCCTGGGGGGACGAGACTCGCGGCGTCAGCCTGTCCGTCGTCGCCGACCAGGTCAGGGCCTCGACCGATCTCGGCCCGGCGGCGCGGATTCCGCCCTGGTCGGTCACCGGCGGAATCGACTGGACCTCGCGCCTGTTCGACGTCGGGCTGGACGTTCGTCGGGTCGGCGAACAGGATCGCGTGGCCGATTTCGAGCTTCCGACCGACGGCTACACGCTCGTCAGCCTGAAGGGCGCGATCCGTCCGTTCGCCGAGCGGAATCTGACGCTCTTCGCCGAGGCGGCCAATCTGACCGACGAAGAGGCTCGCGAACACGCGAGCTTCCAGAAGGACCTCGCGCCACAGCCCGGCCGGAACCTGCGCGTGGGGCTGACCTACCGGTTCTGAAGCTGACCTTGCCCCACGCAGGCGAAGCCTGTTTGCCGCGCGCCTGCGTCTGGGCTAGAAGGCCGCCTTCATTCATTCAAGAGCAGCCTCGCGTCCATGACCGATACCACCACGAACGCCTCGCCCCTGTCGGGCAACGTCCTGTTCTACGGCAAGCCCGAACCGCTGTCGGTCGAGGCCCACAGCGGCCTGGGCGTCGATCCGGTCGCCAAGCCGTATGGCTTTGTCGCCCAGTCGAACATCGTGCCGGTGATGGTCACCGAGTTCGCGCCGGCGGCCCTGTCCTATCCGGTGATCTTCGTCGGCGACAACCGCCAGCCGGTCGCCGTCATGGGGCTGCGCCAGGGCGAAAACCTGTTCGTCACCGACGACGGCGAGTTCCGCGCCGAGGCCTATATCCCGGCTTACATCCGCCGCTATCCGTTCGTCTTCGCCAATGACGACGTCCAGAAGCGCATGATCCTGTGCGTCGACCGTTCGGCCTCCTTCATCCGCGAAGGCGGCGAGACCCCGCTGTTCGTCGACGGTCAGCCCTCGCCCTACACCCAGCAGGCGATGGAATTCTGCAACAATTTCGAGCAGGAGCGTCAGCGCACCGACGCCTTCGTCAAGCTGCTGGGCGACCTTGAGTTGCTGGAGACGCGCGAAGCCCTGTTCACGCCGCGCAACGCCGACGGCTCCTCCGGCCAGCCGCAGAAGATCGCGGAATATTTCGCCGTCTCCGAGGACAAGCTGAAGGCTTTGTCGGCCAAGAAGCTGGTCGAGCTGCGCGACAACGGCGCCCTGGGCCAGATCTACGCCCATCTGACGTCGCTGCTGGGCTGGGATCGCCTGATCGCCATCGCCTTCCAGCGCGCCGCCGCCGAGCAGCCAGTGGCCGGTAACGCCTGAGTGAGTGGCGAGTGACGGGTGGCGAGTGGCAAGTGGCGAGTAATCGCGGACTATCCACCTCCGTCCGCTACGGCTCGGACGGCCCTCGCCACTCGCCACTAATTACGCGTCACTTTGTCAGCGCCGGGCCAGCAGCGCCCGCGTCAGACATGAGAAAACCAGACGACCGGCCTCGTCGAGCAGGTCGTGCTGGGCGATGACGATGCCCTTTTCGTCGCCCACGGGATCCTTGCCCATCACCGTCATGCGACCGCGCATCAGTTCGCCCGCCGGCGGATTGCGCATGTAGCGGAGGCCGTCGACCGCCAGCACCTTGGACTGAGCCCAGCCCGAGGCCTTGTCGGCGAACAATCGGCTCCACAGCGCATAGATCATGGCGTCGGGCGCGCCGTATGCGGGGTCCCAGCCGGGCAGGAAGCGTTCGATGAACACCTCCAGCGCGGCCTCGTCGACCATGCAAGCGCCCAGAGGCACGACCTCGCCCACGCCCAGATCCTCGAAATGGACGTGCAGGGGTTCGCTCATGTCATCCGTCCCGTCAGCCCGCAGGCTCTTCCGAAACCCGCACCAGCAGCTTGCCGTCGTGGTCGCCGGTGAACAAGCGGTTCAGCGATTTCAACGCGCCTTCCAGCCCGTCGTCGACGTGGACCTTCCACTTCACGGTGCCGTCGGCGAGCCACGGCCCCATCTCGCCCACCATGTCGCGGCCCCGGTGGGCATAGTCGAGCACGAGGAAGCCCTGGATGTTCAGGCGGTGGGTGATGATGCGAGAGAAATTCGGCGAGGGCGGCATCTTGGTCGCGTTATAGGCCGAGATCAGGCCGCACACGGCCATGCGCCCGTGGGTCTTCAGCCGGTTGTACACGGCGATCATGTTGTCGCCGCCGACATTCTCGAAATTCAGGTCGATCCCGTCCGGAGCCAGCCGGTCCAGCGCTTCTCCGACGTCCTCGTTCTTGTAGTCGACCGCGGCGTCGAAGCCGAGTTCGTCGGTCAGCCAGCGGCATTTGTCCGGCCCGCCCGCGATGCCGATGACGCGGCAACCGCGCGCCTTGGCCACCTGACCCGCGATCGAACCGACCGCGCCGGCGGCGGCCGAGATGACGAAGGTCTCGCCGGCCTTGGCCTTGAGGACATCGGTGACGCCGAAATAGGCGGTCATCCCGGTCATGCCGAGGACGCTGAGGTTGGCGGTCAGGGGCATGCCCGGAGCCCGATGCACCGGCCGCAGCTCCATTTCGTTGGCGACGGCGTAGTCTGACCAGCCGCCGGACAGCGGCGTCACCACGTCGCCGACGCGGAAGCGGTTCGACCGGCTTTCCTCGACCACGCCCAGCGTCAGGCCGCGCATCACCCCGCCTATGGGCACGGGCGGCAAATAACCTTCGGCGTCGTTCATCCAGGTGCGGTTGGTCGGATCCAGCGACAAATAGACGGTACGGACCAAGACCTGGGATTCGCTCAGCGCCGGCACCGGCGCCTCGACCAGTTCCAGGTCGCCCGACTTGATCAGGCCTCTCGGGCGCTGGCGCAACACCCATTGACGATTGACACGAGCCATTTGGCGATCCTCCGGGTCTTCTTTGTGGACGCGCATAGTGATGCAGACGGCGTCGCTGTCCAGCCGTCGCGTTGGATGGTGCCCAAAGAAAAAGGCGGACCGTTTCCGGTCCGCCGAGTCGCATCATCGAGAATGAGGTGCGGAGGCGACAGATTGGCTTGCGCCAATCTCAAGTCGGGGGGCGTCGCCGCCTCCGCATGTGAAGAACGAGGGTCGCCGTGTCAGGTTCCGCCGCAAAGCGAACTTTTTTCACCAGCTGCGGGGATCCGGAACGGCAACGCCGGCTAACGCGTTCAACGGGCATGTCAAATTTCTGGACGGAGCGCCGCCATGACTCATGAATCTCCCCACGACAAGGCCGCCGACGCCGTTCACGAAGGCCGGCCGGTCGAGGCGAAATACGTACGCGGCGGAGGCCCGGGTCGCCGCATCCTGACCATACTGGTGATCTCGGTGGCCGCGGTCAGCGTCCTGCTGCTGGGCATGTGGTTCGTCAGCCAGGGCGGCTTCGCCCGGACCAACGCCAATGTTGGAAATCAGGCCGTCGACGCCGAAGCCTTCCAGGGCGACGCCGTCGCGCCGCCGACGGCGGACGCTCCGACCACCGCGACGGGCGAGCCGACCAATCCGCCGACTGGCGAGGCCCCCAATGTCAACGCCCCGACCGTCTCGGCCGCGCCGTCCCGGTCAGCGATCCCGTAAAAGAGAAAGCCCCGGTCTCGCGACCGGGGCTTTTTTCGTGTCACGCCGGCGAAGGCGCCTACGCCGCTTCCTTCTGACGCGACGGATGGAAGAACAACGCCTGGCTGATCGCCGCCTTCACCGTTTCGGGCTGGAAGGGCTTGGTGATCAGGAAGGTCGGCTCGGGCCGCTCGCCGGTCAGCAGGCGTTCCGGGAAGGCGGTGATGAAGATCACCGGCACGTCGATGGCCTTCAGGATGTCCTTGACCGCGTCGATGCCCGACGAGCCGTCGGCCAGCTGGATGTCGGCCAGGACCAGGCCCGGACGGTGGCGGGCGACGGCGTCCACGGCTTCATCATGCGTGGTGGCGGTGCCGGTGACCCGGTGACCCAACTCCTTGACCAGGCTTTCGATGTCGGCCGAGATGATGGCCTCATCCTCGATGATCAACACGTCGGTGGCCAGCTCGGCGTCGATGTCCGACTGGGCTTCCGAGATCAGGCGTTCGACGTCGGAGGCGTCCGCATCGAGGATTTGCGCGGCCTCCGAAGGGGTGAACCCTTCCAGCGCGGTCAACAGGAAGGCCTGGCGCGAGCGCGGCGCGATCCGCATCAGGCGGCGCGAGGCGTCGTCGCGGAGCTCGAGGCCACTCTTGTCTTCCAGCTGGGCGCCGGTCGAGACCCAGATCGCATGGAACACGTGATACAGCGCCACGCGCGGCGTCATCTCGGTCGGCAGCTGGCGCTCGCCGGCGGCCAAGGCTTCCAGCGCCACGCGGACGTAGTTGTCCCCGGTGGTCTGATCGCCGGTCAATGCGCGGGCGTAACGGCGCACATAGGGCAGATGCGGCGCGAGACGGGCCAGCAGGCTCATATTGTAAATCCCCGACAAAACCGGGTTCCCACCATGGAACCTCGACAGTGTTCCCAACGTATCAAATCCGCCACGGTTCCCGACCGGGCGCAGAAGCTTGAGCATTAATCGGCGACGGCTTAGGAACCGGAGGATGACGCTGGCGTTTCGGGCATACAGCAACAGCGTCAGGGTGGCAGCCGTTTATTCAATGACAGATATTTCGAACCCTTCCCGCAGTTCGGGTCAGCCCAAAGGCGAGCGCCTTGAGGAGGCCCGGCTGCGTCAGCAGGCGATCGGCGTGAAGCTGCGCCATATGTTCGACGAGGTGGTCAACGAGCCCGTGCCGGACGAGTTCCTTGAGATCCTGCGTCGCGCCGACAAGCGGGCTCCCGAAGGGGGCGACGCATGAGCGGCGCGACCAACCCGCCGCCGAAACCGCCTTCCGCCGACGACGACGCCTTCAAACGCGAGCTCGTCACGCTGATTCCCCATCTCCGGGCCTTCGCGCGCACTCTGACCGGCGACCCGACCGCGGCGGACGATCTGGCCCAGGACGCGATGATGAAGGCGTGGGACGCGCGCGCCAGCTATCTGATGGGCACCAATATGAAGGCCTGGACCTTCATGATCCTGCGCAACCAGTTCTATTCCGAAAAGCGCCGTTCGTGGCGCCAGTCGCAACTCGATCAGGAAGCGGCGGAGCGCACGCTCGTGGCCGTGGACGACCCGGAATCCCCGGTCGCGCTGGACGAACTTCGCCTGGCCCTGGCCACCCTGCCGGAAGAGCAGCGCGAGGCCCTGATCCTGGTCGGCGCGGGCGGCTTCGCCTACGAAGAGGCCGCCGACATCTGCCAGTGCGCGGTCGGTACGGTGAAGAGCCGCGTGTCGCGGGCCCGCAAGGCCCTGCAGGCGACGCTGGAAAAAGGCGGCTATGCCCGTGACGGGCGCGCCGCGGGGGATGCCATGCGGTCGATCCTGGCGGCCGCGGATCGTCTGGCCGGCGTCAGGACCTGATGCATGGGGCGGATCAGGCGCGCGCTCGGTAGAGGCCTCGGCCCGCCGAGATTTCAAGGCGTCCGCTTCCGACTTGGGCTGGCCCTGACCTTCGCCCTGCTGCCCATCCTCGCGCTGGGGATCTTCCAAACACAGTCGCGCTTCCGGGCCCAGGACGTCGAACGCCGCGCCGATCTCCAGTTCGCGGCCGAACGCGCCGCAGCCTACGCAAAGGCCCATCTGGACAGCACCAGCGTGCTGCTTCAGGCGCTGCGCCCCGAGGCGCTGGAAGTCTTTTGCCAGCCGCGCCTGACCGCCTTGGTCGAACAGCTTGAAGGCATCGAGGGGCTGGCGCGCCTGACACCCGCGGGCGGGACGACCTGCGCTTCCAGCGGCCTGGCCGCCACCACCCCGGACTGGCTGGTCCGGGCGCGCGACAGCGCCTGGTTCCAACGCCTGCGCGACGGCGAGGACAAGGTCCTGGCCCGGGCGCCGGCGCACGCCGGCCACGCGCCCGGACTGATCGTGGCCAAGCGGCTGGAACGTCCGTTGGGGACGTTCAACGGCGTCATGCTGGCGGTCATCCCCTTATCCAGCCTCCAGCCCGACGTCGCGGATCCGGGTCTTCCCGAAGGCTCCCAGGCGGCCCTGACCGACGCCGACGGTCGCATTCTGACGGCCACGGACATGGAGGCTTTCACCCTGAGTCGCGGCCCGGCCCTGACGGGTTGGGTCGAGCGCGCCCGCGAGGATGCCTCAGCCATCTTCGAGGCCGACGGCGCCGATGGTCGACGTCGGGTTTACGCCGGCGCGGCGCTGGCGGGTCGCGACGTCTATGCCCTTCTGTCCGCCCCGGCGCCCGGACTGCTCTCCTGGGCGCGGCTCAATCCCGTTGGCGCCCTGTTGGTGCCGCTTCTGGCCTGGCTGATCGCCTTCGTGGCGGCGATGTGGGTGACGGAGCGGATCGTCGTGCGTTGGCTGGCCTATCTGGAGCGTGTGGCGGCCCTGTACGCCCGTGGTCGCTTTTCCGTGCGTCCGGTCCAGGCGATTAACGCACCCTCGGAAATCCGCGTCCTGGCCCGCACCCTGGACGAACTGGCCGAGACCATCAGCACCCGCGACGCCGCCCTGAACGCCGCCCTGGATGAGAAGGACGCGCTGATGCGCGAGATCCATCACCGGGTGAAGAACAACCTTCAGATCATCTCGTCCCTGTTGTCGTTGCAGCAACGCGCGCTCAAGGACGATGCGGCCCGGGCGGCGGTCGGCGACACCCGCCAGCGCATCTCTGCCCTGGCCCTGATCTATCGCACCCTCTATCAGAGCGACGATCTTCGCTATGCCGACGCCAAGGTCTTCCTGACCGAACTGGTCGGCCAACTGGTGTCCAGCGAGGCGGGTCGGGGCCCGGTCGTCACCTCATCGATCGAGGCCGACTCGCTGGTCGTCGATCCCGACAAGCTGGCGCCGCTGGCGCTGTGGCTGGTCGAGGCCGTGACCAATGCCCAGAAACACGCCTTCGCGGGTCGGGGTGGCGACCTGCAGGTCCGGTTCAAGGTCAAGGGCGACACTAGCCTGCTTGAGGTCCAGGACGACGGTGCCGGGGTAGATGACACCATGCGATCCGGCGTCGGCCGCACCCTCATGGGTGCCTTCGCCAAGCAACTGCGCGGCGAGGCCGAGCTCATCCCCGGACCTTTGGGCGGCACCATCGCCCGCCTGACCTTCGCGACCCCCGAGGCGGTCACGCCGACCGATCCCGCCGACCTTGGAACCCGGAACGCGGCGCGACGTTGATACGGCAAGACCTAAACCTCCACCGCCCCACGGAGCCTACAATGCGCAAGCTGTTTGTCATCCTCGCCGCCGCAGCCGCCCTCACATCCGCCGCCTGCAACACCGTCAAGGGTGCGGGCGAAGACGTATCCGCCGTCGGCACCGCCGTCGCCAAATGCGCTGACGGCCAAACCTGCTGAAGGCAAGACCTGCTGATCATGACGCCGGCCAGCTCCTGGCGTCCCATATCCCGGCCGCGACTCCCCCCCGACGCGTGGCTCGGTTGAAGAAGGCCCGCCAGGCTCTCCACGTCGGCGGGCCTTCGAACGTCCGGCGCGTTGCAGCGGCCCTCGCTGGAAAAGTCGAAACGGCGCCCGCAGAGACGCCTCGGGGGGAGAGGTCGCCTCGGTCGAGGGTTCGGGTCTGGACCCCGTCGCACTCAAGGCCGCCAAGGCGGGGTCGAGACCCGCATCAAGGCCGCCCTGATGATCTTCATCGTCGCCGCCTGCGCCCTCTTCGGCCCGCAGGGAGAAGCCTTGGTCGAGCTGTTCCCGACGCGGGTGGGCTACACGGCCATGAGCCTGCCCCACAACATCGGCACCGGCTGGGTCGGA
>Ga0136639_10000554_pt1 | contig 12629 bp, 15 predicted proteins | sample AntDrymUQ8592106_2_FD_113739 | JGI IMG/M metagenome (GOLD analysis project Ga0136639, IMG submission 113739) | Polar desert sand microbial communities from Dry Valleys, Antarctica - metaG UQ859 (21.06) | ecosystem: Environmental > Terrestrial > Soil > Desert | place: Antarctica: Dry Valley...
CGGGTGGCGCACCCCGGCAGCCGTCTTCGCTACCCTCAAACTCACCGCCGTGTAGCCACGACCACTGGAACCCGCCCGAGCACTACAACTCCAAGTGGGGCCAGATCAGAAGAGCACACCCAGTGGGAGCACTGTCAGGCCGTGATTGCCTGATCGCGATCAGGCGGGGGGATCGCCACCCTTGACCATCACCCCGTCCTGTCAATCCCGAGGTCGTGCTGCAGGTGTCGGCCTCTCGCCCACTGGTCAAGGACTGGGTCGTTTGGCCACGATTCACATCGAACATCACTCCGCAATCCCGCTCGGCCGGCGCGCCATCTGGCGTTCAGCACCTCCTCAAGATTCCGAGAGGATGTCGGAAGCGCGAGAAACAACGGCCCCGATCTCGCCCCTGAAGCTGTCGTATAATTCGGCGTCGGGCTTCATGAGTTCCTTCAGAATCTCCCGTTCGGCTGATGCGAGCCTGAATTCGAGCCTGGTTTGGACTCGGCACTGTGCGTCTGCAGTGGCGATGATGCGTTCTTCTTTGGATGGCGGATTGAAATCTGCGGCAGCCACCGGGAATTCTTGTCTCGGCTCCCACCATGCCGAATATTGATGGCCGGAGTCGATCATGCACGCGCTCCATTCTGCGACTGCCTCACGGCCGGCGTCTTCTGTGTAGAGCGCATCGTTGGATGTCGTTTGCAGATCGATGACACGCTTGTAGCCCGCCAGCCCTGGCAAACCTCCGGCGTCTCCCCAGATCGCGGTGTCTGCTTCGTCGATGCAACCTCCGGTCGTTGTGAAGGTGCCGTCATCGCCGGAGTGCTCCGTGCCGTAGAGCGCGTTCAGGTACTCGGTTCCTTCTGCCTCGCGATCAGCTTCAAGTTTAAGAACTTCCGACTCAGCCGCGGCATCCATCTCGGCGTCGGGGTTGTGATAACCAAACTGTTCTGCGGTATGTATCGAGATCAGTCCGTATCGGATCGTTGGGTCCAGAGGAGACGTCGGGCGACCGGCAGGATACGGGGCGTATGTCAGACCTCGATTTCCCATGCACCGATCGATTTCAACCTCCCATGCCGCCTGAATAATTTTGGAGTCATCGGCACTTCTTACAAGAAATACGTCAATCGGCAGCGTGAGATCGTCGCCCGAATCGATCAAGTTGCTCGTTGACGAATTCTCGCCAGACGCGTTCGGATTTTTCTCAGGCCCGCCACAGGACGCGACGCTGCTCGCGAGCAGAAGGACAGTGACGAGACTCCTGGCCACTGTTTGCTGGGAATGAGGCTGTTGATTCACATGAACTCGCTCAGCTAGATCAGGATGCGCGAGGCACCTGTTCCTCACGAGCAGATGCGACGCGCATGCGTTCCTACATGGTCAGCAATTGGCGGTCGTGCCGAACTGGATAGCTCCAATCTGCACTGTGCCCCCGTACCGATTCCCTGTGTTCGGGGTGTCGCAGTTGACGATCGATCCGGTAGTCCGGAAGAAGGTTGCGGCAACCGACCGGCGGTTTGCGCGACTCTGGGCATTCACGCTCAGTCCGCTGATCGTTGAAGCGGTGCTGAAGGTTGGCAAGCTCGTCATCGCGTAAGTACTCCAGAGACAGGCTCTCCCGCTTGGACAGTCGTAGTAGCTGGCCGACGCCACATCGGCGCCCGCGACGGCGAACGGGGTCGCCAGAGCTGCCGCAAGAACCACTGCTCTTGCGATTTTCTTTGGTTGCTTCATAGCAATACCTTTCGTTGGTAGGTGGCTTACAGGGTGAGAGCTATTCGACGATCGGACGACCTTCGCTTCAGGAGCCCGGTGCTTGCTCTCAGGAAACGAGTGTCCGCAAACGGTCCGAGCGTTACAGGCTGACCGCGATCGGGCGCGGGGCGAGAATTTCAAGATGTGAGTCACGGTTTGGCCACCTCCGACGGTCGCCGGTTGCGTGAATGACGTTTTTCCCAGCAGAGTGCGCGTGGGCTTGTTCGGCACCGTCGAACTCGTCGCATGGCGACGCCGTGGAAGGTGGTGCAGCCGGACTCGTCTTACGTCGCGGTCATCCGCGAAGGGTTGTCGCTGGGGCGACTCGTGCTGCTCTGAGTGCTGGGAGAGTTCCTGCTATTGCGCCTGTGGCGAGCCCGATGAGTGGTGCAGTGAGGACGATGATGGGGTCGATGGTGGTGGTCCATCCGCGGCTGGCGGCGACGGCGGCGACGACGAGGGTGGCGGTTGCTGTACCGATGATGCCGGCGATGGTTCCGGTGGCTGCGGCTTCGAGGATGATTTGTCGGGTGATGTGGCTGCGTTTGGCGCCAAGTGCACGGCGGAGCCCGATTTCTGGTCGTCGTTCTATGGTGTTGAGAAGGGTGGCGTTGGCGATGGCGATCGTTCCGACGAGCAGTGAGAGTGCAGCGAGGGCGTAGTAGAGGCTGGTGACGTCAGATTCGACGTTGTTGCGGAGCGTGGTCGGGTCGGGTGGGACGAGCGAGGTAAGCCGCTCGGGGTCCTGCGGGCGGAGTGCGAGTGGGGCTTGGCGCCCAGCGAGCGCTGCGGCTCCGGGTTGGGTGTCGATGAGCACCTCGACGCCATTGGGCGTGGTGTTTAGGTTGCGGTGTTCGGTGGTGGTGGGGATGATGATCGAGAGAAGCAGGTCGGGGTTTCGTTGAACGTCGTCGATGATGCCGACGACGGTGTAGGAGGTGTTGGCGATGAAGACAGCGGGTTGGTTGTCGACTCGTGTGACACCGAGCTGGTCGGCTGCGACTCGTCCGAGCACTGCGACGTCCTCGCCCCGCCGTTGGTGAAAGTCGTCGTAGAGCGTGCCGTCGGACAGCACGGGTTGCGATGCGAGGATCGCTCCGGGTGTGGCTGCGATGATCGGGATGGGTTGAGTGATCGTTCCGAGCGGCCGTGAGGCTGTGTTGCGGGGTTGTAGTTCGCCGTTGTCGGCCACCGGGTAGCGGAGGCCGGCGTGGTTGATTCCGTTGAGTTTCTCGAGCCGGGCCTCGACGTCGTCGGGGAAGGGGTTGGTGCCGTCAGGGTTGGCGTCTTGAACGCGGACCTCTGTTGCTTTGAGTGCGTCGAAGCTTGAGGACACCTGCGCGGATGCGGTGGCGGCGAGCCCGGTGGTGGTGACGAATGCTGCGACTCCGAGGATGGTGCCGAGCGCGGTGAGCAGGGTTCGGGCTGGCCGGCGGGTGATTGCTGCGGTGGCTTCGATGGCGGTGTCGGACCATCGCATTTTGGAGCGCAGGTCGGTCATGTGCGGATGAGGGGTTCGGTGAGGTGTCCGTCGGTGATCACGAGGCGGCGTTGGGCGCGTTGGGCGGTGTCGGGGTCGTGGGTGATCATGACGATGGTGAGTCCGTCTTGGTGGAGTCGTTCGATGAGGTCGAGGACTTGGATGCTGGTGGCGGTGTCGAGGTTGCCGGTGGGTTCGTCGCACAGAACGAGTGAGGGTTCGCGGATCAGCACTCGAGCGATTGCGACTCGTTGGCGCTCACCTCCCGACAGTGTCGAGCACAGTGCGTGGGTGCGGTGGGAGAGGCTGACTTGTTGAATGACGTCGAGCGCCTTGCGTCGGCGGTCGCGGCGCCCGATGCCTTGGTAGGTGAGGCCGAGCTGCACGTTGTCGAGGACGCTGCGATAGCCGATGAGGTGGAATGCTTGGAACACGAAGCCGAGTTTGTGGGCTCGGATTGCAGCTCGTTGCCGGTCGTTGAGGTTCGCGACGTTGTCGCCGTCGAGCCAGTATTGGCCTGTTGATGGTTCGTCGAGGAGCCCGAGCAGCGCGAGGAGTGTCGACTTGCCGGATCCAGACGGCCCGGTGATGGCCATGTAGTCCCCACGGTTGATCGTGAAGCTGCATGGCTGCAATGCGGTGACGGGTGGCGGGCCTGGGTAGCTCTTCGAGAGCTGGACCACGCTCACGACGCTGTCGCTGCGACTGGTGTCGCTCATCGACCGACGATCACGTCGGAGCCGACGGAGAGGGTGTCGGGGGTGGTCGGGGTGATGGCAACGAATCCACCGGCGCTGAGCCCTGCGGTGACTTTGACGACGACGGGTTCGTTGGTGGCCGGGTCGATGATGTTGACGCGGGTGCTGCCGTCGGCTCCTGACGAGACCGCTGCGAGTGGGACCACGAGTTCTTCGGTGTCGGTTGACGCGGCGGTCATGGTGACGCGGACGTTCGTGCCAGCGAGCGTGTCGGGGAGATCTTTGTCTGGGGTGATGGTGATGGTGTGGCCGAGTTGGCCACCGGTCCCGGTGGTCGGGCTGGCGGCAACGGTGGCGACGGTGGCGGGGTAGATGGTGTTGGTGAGTTCGTCGAGGATCTCCACGGCGAGGCCTTCGGTGACGAGTCCAACTTGGTCTGGTGGCACCGCTGCGTTGACGACCAGGCCCCCGGTCGCGAGCGTCACGAGCGAGTTGATCGAGGTGGTCTCGCCTGCGTCACCGTTGGCCGTCGTGGGGTCGGCGACCAATGTTGTGACTGCGGTGAGGACCCTTGATGGGGTCGTGGTGACAAACACGACTTCGCCTTGGGGCACGGTGGGCCCGTTCACTCGGTCGAGTTCGCTGACAGCGTTGACAGCATCATCACGGGCGCCGATCGCTGTGTCGATAGCTGCTTGGAGTTCGGTGACGTCGACAGGTTGGTCGAGTTCCCGCCGGGCAAGAACCGCGATGTCGTAGGCGGCTTGTGCGCCGTCAACGGCGTCTCTGGTGTCGCGGATGGTGTCACCGAGTGCGACGTCGGCGACTGACACAGCGATGTTGGCAGCGTTCCAGTCGTCTGGTGTTGCGTCCGGGTTGTTCTCGACGCCGGTGCGGGCGGCTTTGGCGACGTCGAGGTCGGCTTGAGCGAGCGCGACATCGGTGGTGACGTTTGCTTTGGCTGCGTTGAGGGCGCGCCCGGCGGCGGCGACTGCTTCGTCGGCTTGGGCGATCACCGACCGTGCGGGCCCGCGATCGCCGTTGCCGAGAGTGGTCTGGGCGGTGCTGAGCGCTGCTGTTGCGTCGCTGACGGCCCGTTCAGCGATCGCTCGGTCGGCTGGGTAGGTCGCCGATGTGGGGATCGGCTGGTAGCCGGCCGCCTCGTAGAACTGTGCGACGGCAGCTTTCGTCGTTGCGCCGAAGTTGCCGGTCTCCTCGACAGCGATTGCGTATCCGAGTCGTACCAGTGATTGCTGCAGGGCAGTGACGTCGTCGCCGGTCATACCGGGCTGAAGGCTGCGATACACAGGTGTCTCACCCTGGAAAGCGAACACGGGGCGACCGGACACTTCGACGACTCGGTCACCTTCGGCAACGATGTCGCCGGCGGTGACAACCGTGCGTGTCAGCACAGGCGTTCCTTCGACCGACGCAGGCACACCCACAGTGGTTTGCGACAGTGGCTGCACGTCGCCACGGGTCACGAGCGTTGCGGACAACACACGAAACTCCACCGGCGCAGTGATCCATGACGCCACCGGTTCAGCAGCGCGTGCGGCGGCCTGGTCCGGGGACTGGGTGTGCGATCCAACCCACCACGCTCCACCCGACGTTGCGATCAGCACTCCAAGGGCACCAACCCAGGCAAGCCGGCGCCACCAGGACCGAGGCGGCCCCGGTGCGTCGTTTTCGACTGGATCGTCTTCGACTGATTCCTCGACGCCGGTTTGGGTGCTGAGTCGACGCCGGTGTTTCATCATTTCGATCGGCTCGGCAAACTCCGTCATCGTGAGCTCACTTTTGCTCGTGCATGTGCAGGATGTGGTCGTGTTCTTCTTGGGCGCGGACACATCCGGGGTGCGGATCGGGGAGCACCTGGCCTGCAGGGTTTCGGCATTGGCCGTCCCTGCGCCATCCGTTACACGCCCGGCGTAGCACCCACGCAGCCCGTTGTTGTGGTGTTCGCTCTGCCATGACTCGCTTGCCGAAGATTCGGTGTTCCTCCTGTGTCACACGTGTCCAGCTGATCGACGATCGTTACGTGGCTCAGCTGATGAAGACCGAGGAAACAACGTTGTCCCAACCCGACAGCATCGATGATGCTGACGCGTTCGCTGCGGTGTTGCCGCCGTAAACGCCCGTACTGACGCCCGAGTAGAAGGTCGACGAGCAGGCCCCGACCCGGTAGCTCGAGGTCCGGTTGTCGAACCCGTATGCCGACAACGACACGGACGTCCCACGGGTTGAGAGACTGATGACGGCACCGGTCTGGCCGGTGCCGTCATAGAGGCGCAGCGATGTCGAACAGCTCAACGCTCGCGATGCCGGCGGGTCGGCGGCGATGGCGCTGTCCATCTCAGTTTCGCTGCGATAGCAAGAGGCGCCGGTGTCGGTGATTGTGCAGGCCGTAGCTTGCCCCCATCCTCGCGACATATCGAACGTGCGCCCCTGGAAGGTCGCAATCTGTCCCGGACTCGCGTCAGCAGCTGAGACGCCGGTGGTCGACGCCGACACGGCGACAAGACCGATGCCAACAGCGGCGAGGATGGTGATGAGGCGGTACTTCACGGTGACCTGCTTTCACTTGTGGACCCGGCGTCGGTGCCCGGGTCGTTGTTCAGGAATTACGAGCCCCAAAAATGAGGATCTGCTGACCGCCGGGGTCGATCCCGACACCAGCACATGGCCGGGTTTCGTCGAACGGCTCCGGATTGACCACGGTCCACCCGGTCAAACCTGACGCGTCGAGTTGGCGTTGCGCCTCAGCGAGAGCAGTGTCGAGGTCGTAACAGCCGGTAAGGAACTTCTCCGCGAGCGAATCCTGCAACGCAACGACGCTGACCTGATCGTCGCTCAAACCGGGGTCAAGCTCGGCCAGGCCGAGCTTGCCGCAGATGTCGGAGTCGGCCGGATACACCGCAGCAAGATCGGCCGAGTTGACGCATCCCGACAACGGCGGGACCTCACCGTCACCAAGGGTGCCATCGGACCACAACACAGCGCAGGCTGCTACCGGGTCGGACGACGGTGCGAGCGCGACGACATCGCCCCGCGGATCGGTGCTGGCCATACATGCCACGCCGGTCGGGTCCGACACCGACGAGATCCTCAGTACGGCGAACGCTGCGGTCGCGAGGACAACGACAGCCAGACCGCCTCCGACCAGCCACGGCCGACGACGCGACCGGGCGGTCACTGACGCGGCGCGGGGTTGTTGGAGGATGTGGGCAAGGATGTCAGCATCGCGGCGGGCGACGTCGTCGGGGTCGAGGTGTCGGCTCGGGTTCAAGTGTTTGAACAGCTCGATCGGATCAGTACCGGTCATGGCGTCTCACCGTCCTCGTTCAACTCCACGAACCGTTCTCGCAGCTTCTTTCGCGCCCGGTTCAGCCGCACCCGGACCGCGCCCGGCGCTTCACCGGTACATATTGCGATCTCGAGTGGGGTCATCTCGTAGAACCCTGTCAACACCATCACTTCACAGTCCGCCTCGTTCAACTCGCCCAATGCCTGCAACAACGGTGCAACCTCGGCGGGATCGAACCCCTGCTGCACCACCTCGACAATCACCTGGGGTCGTGCGTGCTCGATCGCCGCAACAAGGGCCTTCGAGCGGCGCCCGGTTCGCCAGACGTTCCGGCAGTGATTGCGGACCACCCCGAACAGCCATGCGCGTTCGGAACCCTCGGGGATGTCGTCGAAACGCTGCCACGCAGTGAGCAACGTGCGCTGCACCACATCGTCCACCTCCTCGTCGAGGACCAAGGTCATCGCATACCTGCGGACATGACCGGAATGCTCCACGAAGAAGCAACTGAACCGCTGCTCGACGATCGGAACGCTTCCCACCACTGCGAGTGTCCACCAAGCACGCCCGCGTTACACGACACCCACAAGAAACTTCGCGGACAACGGCATCTTCTGTCCGCTGAACATCCCGCGACCGCAGTCATGGCGGGTCCCAATCGCCGAGCCATCTTCAGTCGAACCACCCCGTACGGACAACGTATGACCAGAACAGCGGGGCGGCCCCCAGTCAAACCTCTCTGGTCAGTCACAACCAGACGCTTCGACCACACGTCATCGGCGAGGACCGGAATCCGGCTGTGTTCAACTACAACACCGCTGCGTAGCTCGATCGGCGCCATACGGTTCAGTTGTGAAGTCCCACTACGTCGCGCGCACCGCCGTCGGGAAATGTGGACGCACCCGAAGAACTTGAGAAACACAACCCGACCCGAACGAGTGCGACCCTGCGCTGAGGCAACCCGCTCGAGCAGCTGTCCGTTGGCCAGCGGACTCGTTGATCTGCTCATCCGTCGACTGTCACTGTGCCACTGCGGATTTCCGTGACGAGCTCTCCGAGCGATCGAAGATACGACTGCTTCATCTCGACGGCGTGCTTCACATCTTGCGGATGGGACTCGACGAACTGCTCATATGCGGTCCGCAGGGATTCGGAGAAGCTGGCCGTTCGTGAAGTCTCGACATCGCACTCGTAGTCGATCTCCCGTGCATGAACTTCTTCAGTGCTGACGGCAGCTTGATCTTGGAACGCGTAACGTTCGGACGCGAAATCGTCAGGATCGAATCCTTGGTCCGATAGACATCGACGGTACGACGACTCGGACGCGAGCACCGACTCAGAAGTCTTGGCCTCATTGACCGCATCGACCAGCAAGGCATCGAGGGCGTAGTAGGCGATCAGATAGTCGACCTCGTAGGACGCAACGAGTTGGCTCGCCAGTTGCTCGCATCCATCGCGCTCGTCGGACCCGCGCAGCGCATCCGCGTAGGAAACCGATTGAATACGGTCCTCGTTCGGATTCGGGGGCGGAGAGATCGGGACGAAGTGAAAGCCGAATTCGCGTCCGGCATCAATGTCGAGGGGGTGTTGAGAACGGTCCCCGACCAACTGAAAGCCAACAATCTTTGTGTAGTCAAACCCTCGCGCTCTCATGCACTGGAGGACGCCTTCCTGGGTTGCGTCGACGACAACACCCATCTCGTCGTCGGTAACGGCGTAGGCAAGATTCCGATTCAGTTCCTCGATGAGCGGGTTGTCGCGAACGGCCGCGTCGATCACTGGTACGGGCGATCCAGCACCAGTGAGCGACGCTGGGGTGGCGGGCTTTGCGGTGCTGTTGGCGTTCGAACAACCGGTCACTGCGACCAGTATCGACGTCGCAAGGATCGCGATTTCCGGCGCCACGCGTCGCCGCTTCCTCTGCCGCTCGATCATCTCGTCGCCCTACAGTGACGCTGGGCAGGTGCTTGCGGACGGAACGGCCCCTGAGCCGGAATAACGGCGAAGGGCGCTGGTTCTGGCGTCAACCGGCACGAATCCGTTCGCCGCCGATGTGACTGTCCAGATTTGAACGTTGCCGCTCTGTCCGACCGGGTTCAGATAACCGCACACACGATTGAACGACTCCCTGTTTCGAACCGACGGTGTGTCGTTGTCGACGTTCGATCCGTTGCCATAGTTGTTGTCCCTCAAATCGTCATCGTTCGTGTCGAATCGGTACGTGGTGTTTGCGTCTCCGGGAACCTGGCCGGTGATGGTGACGTAGGAGGTGCAGATTCGGCTTGTGATGCACGTTCCGGAATCGGCAAACGCTGTGCCGCCTCCGAATACCGCTATCCCAGAAGCGCAAAGCGTGGCGGCGGCCACGATTGTCATCGTGCTCCGGCGTAGGGCGGTTGCCTGTTTCATGATCTTGCTCCTTGTGTCGTCGTTCTGGGCCGACAGGCGACCCTGTCAATGAGTGTCCGGCTCACCGGATTTCGTTACATCGCGACACTTGATGGAGCGATCGAACGCCATGATCGAGTTCGTCTCGTCGCGGGCCCCTGTCGGTGAGCGATCGGTCGAACTCGATTGCGTGGATAGCCCGGCGCATCGAATTGCCGACTTGTATGTGGGGTGCCGGTTGAGGCGGGCTCAGGTTCGTAGCGTCCGGTAGGTCGTTGGTCGGGTTGGCTCGTCAATCGCCTGCCGCCTTCGGGTTGGCTCTGCCAGGGTCTGCCTTCCGATCAACGACCGGTAGTGGTCTGGCTCAACAGAGGTGAGGTCCCGCTCATTGGGTCTGAAAGTCGGCATGCCGGCCGCTGCTTTCCCACCCCGGTGAGCAGGACCGAGCAGTCATGATCATCGGAATTGATCCCCAAAGGTTTCGCACACGGCCAACGCCGTGGACCCGGCAACGAACTCGACGGCAGCATCGCTGCGCATCGATGCGTCGTTCGCCGGCTATCGAGAGTTGATGCGATGGTCCAAGCAGTTCCCCGAGCGCCGTTGGGCGGTCGAGAACGCACGCGGCCTCGGTCGGCATTTCGCCCAGTGGCTCGTCGCACGCGGCGAGTTCGTGCTCGACATTCCCTCGAGTGCGACTGCACGCGTGCGCGAACTGTCACGGGGCAGTCGCCGCAAGACCGACGTGATCGATGCCGCCGCTGCAACGAGTGTGGCAGCACTACACGGCGATGCAACGGTCGTGACCGCTGAGGATCACACCACCGTGTTCGCTCTGCTCGAGGAACGCCGGACGAACGTTGCTGCGCAACGAGTTCGGATCGCCAACCAGCTGCACGCCGTGCTGCGCGACCTGGCTCCCGGCAGTGCTGCGCTGGCGTTCATCTGATCGCCGTCACCCAAGTTCGGATGCGCAACTGTCCGCTGAACATCCCGCGACCGCAGTACGGCCGTCCTTTGCTTCAGGAGCTACGAAGGTACTGTCGCACGGATTCAATACTTTTCTCCGCACTCCGTAGGGCTTCATCCAAACTGGATCCGTTCTGCTCGAGCAAGGCGCGTGAGACGTCATTGGCAACCTCCGCTTCAGTGCGCTGTCGATCGGCATTGCATTGATCGGGTCCTCCGAGTTGTTCGATCTCTTCTTGCCGTAGCAGTTCTGCTTGTGCGAGTAGTTGCTCCTGCGTGATCTCACCCTGTTGCATCTGATCGACGGCGACGTAGTACTGATCCAAGACGGCTTGACCGGCCGCAGCAAGGGTCTCAGCTGAGTACCCCGACTCGGCAAGGCACCTTTCGAACTGCTCGATTGCGGTCTGATACCTCGGATCGGCAAGCGTGCGAGAGTTCTGATCGGTGACGAGTTGATTTGCGAAGTCGCTGACGGTTCGCAAGGGATCGACGGCAGAGGCTCGGGCGGTTGACTCGCACTCGCTGGCCGCCGCAACGAACTCAGTTGTCTGGCCTGCCAGGTCGGTAGGTGAGCTCATCAAGGCCATGATCGCCGCTGCCATCCGTGAACCGGTGGGCGGCAGTGCCCCAAAGGCGTCGAAACCAGGGCCAGGGTAAAGCGCCTCCGTCACGACGAAGCCACGGTCGCGCAGGCAGGACGACGCAACTTCGTGGACCTGCAGACCGTAGGCCCTCGATACCTCGTTCAGGGTGAAACCGATGCGATCCTCAAAAGCGAGTTCCAACGGCGTCGGCGCGGCGGACACGGGAGCCCAGCTCGGTTCGTACTCTGCAGACCGTCCGACATCACTCGTTGGCGGATCAACGTCAGACGCGACCGACCCGCTATTGGTACCAGCGGATGACTCGGAAGAAGAGCCAAGGCCGCTGGTCGAGGAACACGAAACCGCTGCGCAGCAGACGACCGCTAGCGCCAGGCTAGAAGCCGTTGTTCGCATAATCGAAAAAGTGACAGCCGGTGTTCGTGTCGCAAAGCCTCAATTTGGCATCCCCGTCAAAATCAGTGAAGCTGTATGAAGCCCAGTTCGACAACGACGGATTCGATGCCGTTGGAAGCCACGTCCCGTTCTTGTTGTAGAGCACGTACGCATCGCCGCCGTCGGCAAGGGTGTCGCGGAATTGACCGTTGTAGTCCTTCAAGTTGTCGCACGTGGCAGACAGAGCCCGCTCGGTGGAGTACACGCCCACCGGATTCGACGGATTCGGGGACGTGATCTGACCCGGAGCACCAACGCCTGTACAACGTGCGGAGACGCTGGAATTCAGGTCGAAGGCTGTCAGGCTCGCCAATGCCAGGAGCGCTCCAATCGCCACACGAAGGATGCGTTGCGGTTGTGAAAGTGTGTCACTCATTTTCGGTTCTGCTCCTTTTGGTGAGAGAGCTGGATTGCTCCCGTGCAGTAAGTGTCCGGAATCGTGCGGAGCGTTACAGACCGACAAGATGAGCCGCCGTCGGCGTCGACATACGCGGCTCTTCGCGTCTGGGGGTTGGGTTCGGTTGATCGGGTAGGTCTCGATTGCGTCCCAAAGCCCCGCAATTCTCGGTGATGTTGACGTCATCGACGCTTGAAGAGCGGAGCTGAGCCCTTCGTAGCGGTCCAGTTGTTGTGCGACTCTGTTGCCCGGTTTCCGGGCAGGAAAAACAGCCACGACATGGCATCGAAGAAGCACCGCGGCGCACGCCGGATCAAATCATCCGCAAGCTCGCCGAGGGCAATGAGGGGCCACGCCGCATGACCCACGCAGACAACAGAAGAGCCGAAACTCCGGGGAGATCACCTGAGCGTGATCCCTATCGATGTCGCCGGACCAGACGCACACTTCGCTCAACCGATTCCATTGGCCCCGCGCTGAACTTCCGGCGAAGTGTGGGACGTCAGGTGCCGATTTGAGAGATTCTTCTATGTCTGTCAAGCAGCGATTTGGGGCCCGGGCGGGTGCTCGAGGAGGCGCCAGACTCGGCGTGCGATGTAGCGCTTGA
>Ga0136639_10000555_pt1 | contig 12628 bp, 10 predicted proteins | sample AntDrymUQ8592106_2_FD_113739 | JGI IMG/M metagenome (GOLD analysis project Ga0136639, IMG submission 113739) | Polar desert sand microbial communities from Dry Valleys, Antarctica - metaG UQ859 (21.06) | ecosystem: Environmental > Terrestrial > Soil > Desert | place: Antarctica: Dry Valley...
AGCATAAATCTAGCTGGCTCGATTGGTTATTTTGGTGGAAGTAGGTAAGGGGTAAGGGGTAATGGGTAATGGGTGACACTTTTTATCCCGATGCCACACCCACCGATCCTCACTTTAACAGTTGACAGTTGACAGTTGACAGTTGACAGCGAAAAGTACCTAAGTAGGGTGGGCAGTGCCCACCAACTAGGTTTCAGGTGTAATCTATTTTATAAATAATTGCACCTACCTACTTATTTGAGGAGAGCCACTCTTCAATATTCAATCTGTAATTGTTAGGATAGAGATCGATCGCTTATGGATGACTTTTAATCATGGGTCGAATGCAATGGGCACAGCTTTTTTCTCGCAAAAGATCTGGAATAATTCAACCAGAGCAGCAGGAAGTCGGGCGCAGTCATTTTCAAAAAGACATCGATCGGATTATTTTTTCTAGTGCTTTTCGACGGCTCAACCACAAAACTCAAGTCCATCCGCTGCCAGAAAATGATAATATTCACACCCGCTTGTCCCATAGTTTAGAAGTTTCATCAGTTGGCAGAAGTTTGGGTACCAAAGTCGGTCAAAGATTGGCACCAGAATTAAGATCGATCGGGATCGAGCCATCCGATGTCGGCGATATCGTCCAAGCCGCTTGTCTAGCGCATGACATCGGCAATCCACCGTTCGGACATTCTGGAGAGGCAGCAATTCGGCAGTGGTTTGGCAAAAATGCCGATCGAGATTTTCTCAAAGACTTAACACCAGTCGAACTAAATGAGTTTCAATATTTTGAAGGTAATGCTCAAGGTTTAAGGGTAATTACTAAACTTGAATATTATTTGTTTGAGGGCGGAATGCGCTTGACTTATGCTACTTTGGGCGCGTTTCTCAAGTATCCCTGGACTTCAGATTTTATGCTCAAAGGTGGGAAAAAGAAGTTTGGCTGCGATCTCACAGAGCAAGATCTACTCGCCGAAATTGCGTCCGAACTCGGCTTGATTCCCCGCTCGACAACTGCCTGGTGTCGCCATCCCCTCGCCTATTTAATGGAAGCTGCCGATGATATTTGTTATGCCTTAATCGATCTCGAAGATGGGATTGAGATGGGTTATATTACTTATGATGAAGCGATCGGTATTTTAGAAATCGTCTTTGATTTTGAGACGATTCCACCACTTCATTCTAGTTGTCAGGGTAGTGAATTACTCAGACGGACGATCGCGATCGCCCGTGGCAAAGCCATGAATATACTCATTGAGGGAGTTGTCGATACTTTCAGCCAACAACAAGAGCAGCTCTTGACTGATAACTTCCAGTATGAAGATCTGATTGGTGCCTGTGGGGGTCGGGTGAAAGCATGTATCGATCTGGCTAAAAATACCGCCAAATCCCAAATATTCGATCGTCCACGCAAAATTGCCATCGAAGTCGGTTCTCATGCCACGATCGATATTTTACTCGATGCGTTTATCGTCGCCTCACACAATTTGTATACCGCTGACGATCGCCATCCCATTTGTGCCAAATCACAGCAGATTTTAAATTTAATGGGCAGTCATCAACCAAAACCAGATTGGTCTTTACATCATATTTATATGCACGCGATCGATTTTATCTCGGGTATGACTGATAAGTATGCTGTAGCTACTACCAAACAGCTTGGTGAAATAACTGAGTAATTAGCTCGATCTGTTTAGTAGCAATCGACCGAGATCGGTTATAGTCTATTTTAGGGCTAATTATTAATTGGTTTGTGTGGGTGAGGTTTACTTGGTGCGTTTTCATGGACGGGAAAAAGTAACCGAAAATGCATCCGTTAAATCCCCACCCTAGCAACAATCCTCCACTCAAAAGGTAGATTTAAACCCCTAATTTTTGTGAAAAATCAACTAGAAAGAGATAGGATCGGAGATTTAATGTTAGCAACTTTTAAGGTGCATTGGCGATCGCTAGTCGGGGCAACATTGCTGGCTGTTGGGGCAATCTCAATTCCGGCAATTGCCACAGCTCCGCTGCCACCCCAATTAGTATTATCAAAACTCAATGGTAAACCCGTAAATATTTTGTATGTGACCCAGAGTAGCGATCGAGTATTAGTCCGATGTTATCCAGGATTAAAACCGAGTATTGTCGTCAGAACCCAAAAGTCGGGTACAAAGGAAGGCGTGTTAACCTGTAGCGAATAAAATATTCTGAGGAATTAATTTAACCGATCGTGCTGTCTTGCTCTCATTCAATTTTTCAGATTTCAATAAGTTTTTAGTAATATTTAGAGAGTCTTGCATATTGCCAATAAGATGCTATTGTTAAACACAGCATTTTTCATCGGGCATCTTCACCACCATCATGAAACACCTGACCCCTGCTTTATTTGGCATCATCCTATCTGGAGGACTAATCGCGTCATCTGCTCTAGCTGCGCCCACAGTACAGCTCCAAACCCAACATTCGATCGCGACTCAGACTGACAGCTTGGCTCCAGTATCGATCGCGACCGAGCAATTAGCTGATGTCTTAATTGGGATGATGTATTTTGGATTGCCTTGCGCGGCTCTGTTAGCCGTCTTACTCCATCACCACCGCGCAGCACAACATGCTCGGCTAGCCGCACGGTTGGTACCGATTCGGATTAAATCCCGGTCTTAACGTCTAGTCCCGATCTACAGTCCCAATACCTGGACTGTAGATCCAGCCACAATCGTCGTCGTGTCGATCGGTACCATTGCCAGCGCATTGGTACCAGCGAGATTAATCATATTTGCGGAGCTTTGAGTGCCGCCAGCCAGACTAAATTGAGATCGTCCATCGATTAACTCCAACTTACCCCAGAGGTAAGTTTCGCGCTGGCCATCGGCAGTTAAATCTTGAGTAGTTGTGACCTCCATCCAATTTGGGTGCCAGCTAGACTCCGGCAATCCAGCAGATTTGGCGATCGCCAGTTTCACAAATCGCCAGCAACTCACTAGAGCCGAAACGGGATTACCTGGTAGTCCGAAATAGACAATAGCGCGATCTTCCCGAGCGAATTTAGCCACCGTCAGCGGTTTACCTGGTTTGATTGCGACCGAGCGGATCTGAATATCCCCGCCTAATTCCGCCAGGATCGCCTCTACATAGTCATAATCGCCCACAGAGACACCACCAGTCGAAAGCACGAGATCCGCTGAATCAATCGCTTCAGACATGGCAGCGGTCAATTTTGCCCGGTCGTCGGGGACAATTCCCATGCAGATCGGGATGCCGCCAGCTTGAGTGACAAAGGCCGCCAGCGCGTACTGATTGGAATCGACAATTTGCCCTGGTTTTAGGGTTTGGCTGGGTGTTACCAACTCATCCCCAGTAGACAGGATCGCCACGCGCGGACGACGGTAAACCTCAACTTGGCTGTATCCCGTCGCCGCCAAAATAGCGATTTCGGGTGGGTTTAAAATCGTACCCGCAGCCAGCAGCGAATCGCCAATCCGGGCGTATGTTCCCCGGTGGCGAATGAACGACTTTGCCGTCGGTGTTATCTGAATTTTGACAAAATTTTTCTGAACCCGCTGGGTATGCTCTTGCATCACGATCGTATCGGCACCAGCCGGGACGATCGCACCGGTAAAGATTCTCGCGGCTTCTCCTGGTTGAATCTCCCGTTTGGGCTGATATCCCGCCGGAATTTCTTCGACGACTTCCAGGGTAATCGGATGCTTGGGCGTACTCGATCGCACATCCGCAAATTTGACGGCATAACCATCCATCGCCGAGTTATCCCAATGGGGAAAATCTAACTTACTCTCGATCGAATTTGCCAAAATTCGCCCCGTCGCAAGTGTGAGATCGATCGATTCTGTTGCTCTGACTGGGCGGACTAAATCGAGAATCATCTGTTCGGCTTGGGAGACAGGCAGCATATTTTAGAAAAATGTTGGTGCTGAAATTTTAGGACAATCTAATGTAACGGTAAGTTTGATATTAACGTCAAATAGCTATCGTTTAGATAGAATAAGTGAGATGAAGTCATTCTAGAAATAATTGAGGTCAGTTCATTAACAATGATATTTAGATAAAATATCATTGTTAATGAATGAGATGATTTCAATCGTGTATTTAGTGATTTTCCGACAGACTACTTAAATAGGTACAATTATTTACAAGATAGGCAATGCCTGAAACCTAGCCACGGGTTGTCAGCTACTATCCAACGTCGATGATTAGATTGTTTCAAGTAAACAAACCTGGAGAAACTTTAAAAAACTCACCTAATACCTTAGCTTGCGCTCTAGTAATTACGCTCTGACCATTAATCAATTCTGACACAATCTCCTGCGAACCAACTAGAGCGACTAGATCTGCTGTTTGAGTATGGTTAGATAACATCAAATCTTGTAAAAGCTCATGAGGAGCTACATCATCCATTGGATAATGTAGCTCCTCATAGTCTTCAATTAAAGCAACTATCAGTTTTAAAATTTTTATTTCTGCCGCTGTGCGCTCTACTTTAAATGTTAATCTTTCGGCTATTTCTAGAACGCGATCGTATTCTGCCTCAGAATCGATGACTTGAGGTGCAAATTCAGTTAGCAATTCTAGATAGTTATCTCGACCTAATGTAATAGTCATCCACTTTTAAAAATAAGGATTGTTTTTCCAATCGTCTTTATCATATTCAGCGTGGGTCAGGAAATATTTATAATAAACAGTTTGAGTTTGGTAATCCATCCCCACAATTAATCGATCGGTATTACCTTTAATATTAAAGACAGTGAAGTTGCCGACTGCTTCTGCCTCTGGGTAATCTTGGCGAACTTCCTCTAAATTTTGCCACGATGCCTTTGCGACTGTGGCATACCAGCGATCGACAATTTTAGAGACGTTAGCATATTTAGATACATCTGCACGAAGATTGCGAATCGAGATTAAGTGCATAGTCTGAATATTGACAATCTAATCGCCACCTTTCAATGCCCGATTAAAATTCTGACGATAGGAAGCATTAAAGACATAACAAACTGGCCACAACAAAGCGAGGACGACCTTAGTCGGGAGGGTACGTTGATAGTTCGTCCGGTTGAAGTTGCGCGAAAATCTCCAGACACCATATCCATAAGCCCCAACTAAACCAATGACAACGAATTTCATAAGTCTTGCCTAAATCTTGATTAATGATGATTGTTACAGAATCGGCAGTGAAATTGCACTACTATGGCAATCTACATTCTATTTTAGCCTGATTCCTAAACGATCGATTGGTGTGGATATATTAACCTATGCGATCGGGCAAGGCACAGGCTTGACAAATAGCATCACAATTGAAAGTGTATTGGGTGACTACCCCCTGGAAAAAAAGATATGCAATTGCGCGCAGTATTGATGGCTGGAGGTTCGGGGACGCGGTTACGACCTTTGACTTGCGAACTACCCAAACCGATGGTACCAGCGATCGATCGCCCGATCGCCGAGCATATTATCAATCTGCTCAAACGCCACCACATTACCGAAATTATTATTACCTTGCATTATCTCCCAGAGGTAATCCAGAATTATTTTGGGGATGGCAGCGATTTTGGAGTCAAAATTCACTACGCGATCGAAGCCGAACGCGCGTTGGGGACGGCGGGCTGTGTCAAAAACGTCGAAGAAATTCTCGGTGGGACGTTTCTGGTGATCAGTGGTGATAGCCTCACCGATATCGATCTCACCAGCGCGATCGAGTTTCACAAGCAAAAAGGTGCTAAAGCCACAATCATCCTCACCCAGATTGCTTACCCAGTGGACTTTGGGGTGGTAATTATCGATGAAAATAAACGGATTCGCCGCTTTTTGGAAAAGCCCTCCCCGAGTGAAGTATTTTCGGATGCTGTCAATACGGGCATCTATATCCTCGAACCCGAAGTCCTCAACTACCTCCATCCCGATACCGAAGCCGATTTTTCCCAGGATTTATTTCCCCAACTGCTAGCTCACGATATCCCCATGTATGGCTATGTTGCCAAGGGGTACTGGTGCGATATCGGTCAACTCGATACCTATCGCGAGGCTCAATACGACGCGCTTCGGGGCAAAGTCCAGCTCGATTGGCCATTTCCTGAAACTAGCCCCGGCATTTGGATCGGTGCGAATACTTATATCGATCCGAGTGCCCACATTGAAGCTCCCGCAGTCATTGGCGCAAACTGCAAAATCGGCGCACGGGTGAAAATTTCCGGCGAAACGATCGTCGGGGATAATGTGGCGATCGGCCCAAATGCCAACCTCAAACGTCCGATTATCGGGAGTGGCTCCATCATCGGCGAGGATGCCCAGCTCCGGGCTTGCGTCTTGGCGCGTGGGGTCAGAGTCGGTCGCGGTGCCCAGGTGCTCGAAGGGGCAGTTTTGGGGGCACTGTCAAATGTGGGCGAAGAGGCGCAAATCAACCCCAATGTCCGTGTCTGGCCGAATAAAGAAATCGAACCCCTCGCCGTCCTCAATATCAACCTGATTTGGGGTCAAATCGCCCACCGCAACCTGTTCGCCCAGCGCGGCGTACAGGGATTGGCAAATATCGATATCACGCCAGAATTTGCCGTCAAATTGGGTGCGGCGTATGGTTCGACACTCAAACCGGGCAGTCAAGTCACCGTCTCCCGCGATCAGCGGAATGTCTCGCGGATGGTATCGCGATCGATGATTGCCGGATTGATGTCCGTTGGCATTAATATCCAAGATCTCGAAGCTACCGCCATCCCCGTCGCCCGGAAGATTATTTATGCCCTCCGCCAACGCCAAGATGAAGTCAATGTTGTCGGCGGCATTCATGTCAGATTGCATCCCGATCGGATGGATTCGATCTTAATCGAATTTTTCGACGATCGCGGCATCAATATTTCGACCACCCAAGAGAAAAAGATCGAATCAGCTTATTTCAAAGAAGACTTGCGCCGCGCGCGGATCTCCGAAATTGGCGATGTCAATCGGTTTTCCCAAGGCATGGAAATCTACACATCTGCCTTCCAAAAACAACTCAATATCGATGCCATTCGTCATGCTAGCTTCAAAGTAGTCGTCGATTATGTCTATGCGGTTTCGGGGGCGATCTTACCAGTACTGCTATCGAAATTCGGCTGCGATGCCGTCGTCCTCAATGCCAGCCTCAGCCAGATGTCGCTGACAGCACTCGAACGCGAAGCCTTATTAAACCAACTCGGACATGTCGTAGTCGCCCTTAAAGGCTCCTTTGGCGTGCAAGTCTCCGCACATGGCGAACAACTGATCCTCGTAGACGAAGAAGGCGTAACCATTCGCGGCGATATGCTCACCGCCCTGATGGTGCAAATCGTCCTCACCGCCTATCCTGGCGGCACCGTCGTCGTTCCCGTTCAAGTATCCAGCGCGATCGAACAAATCGTCCGCCGTCATGGGGGCAAAGTTAAGCGGACCAAAGCCAGTCCCACCGCCCTGATGGAAGCCTGTCAGCAGTTGCCAAATGTCGTCCTGGGTGGGAGCGGCGAAATGGGCTTTATCTTCCCTGAATTTCATCCCGGCTTCGATGCGATGTTCTGCATCGCCAAACTGATCGAAATGCTCACCCGTCAGGATCGATCGCTCAGTAGTCTCCACGCCGAACTCCCCCGCGTCTTTTATCGCAGCCACTCGATCCGCTGTCCCTGGACGGCAAAAGGCGGCTTGATGCGCTACATTCTCGAAAATCATCAACCCGAATATCTAGACACCGAAGATGGGGTCAAAATCATCAATTATCAAGACGATCGCTGGGTGCTAATTCTCCCCGATGCTGGCGAACCTTTAGTCCATATTTATGTCAATGGGAACGATCGCCATTGGGTCGATGAAACGATGCGCGAATACCGCCAACAAGTTCAAGATTTTATCGAACAATATCGTCAAACTAGTGATTAGGGATTAGGGATTAGGGATGAGGTTTTAGGAATGCGGGGAGTAGTAAAAAATCAAGTGCCAAATTGTAGGGTGTGCGATTGTGCTACGCGATCGTACCGATTTGCGATCGATCTGGAACCTCATGTTCTACCCCCGTCTGTAAACTTATTATATTCATTCTTCATTTGATTATCCCTAAATTATGATGAAAAAAATTCAAATAATATCGATCGGTCTAGCTCTGGCTCTATGGCCGACTGCTCTACACGCACAACTAGAAACTCAAAATAGAACAATCGTCAATAGTTCCATTGCGGCTAGAAAATTAGTTGGTAAGCATAAGCTTAATCTCCAATGGATTGGGTGGAACAATTGGGCAGAGTTTGGTAATCTCCAGGTAATCAATCGTCAAGGGATGATGTCGATCAGAGGTAGCCAGACTAAAGGTGATGACTATCTACAGATCGACGGTAAAATCCTCAGTATTCAAGATAAACAGTTTACATTTCGAGGTAAAATCGTCACGCGAGTAAGTCACATCAATCAAGGGCAATCTTGCGAACGAGATGGAAAAATGATATTTAAAATCACTGAGAATAGGAAATATTGGCGATTACAACAAATGCAAAGTCCGTGCGATGCTGTGACCGACTATGTTGATATCTTTATGCGATAAATAGTACTAATATTTCTATTAACTAACGTCCCAATGTCGAAATAAACCACCCGATCGCAATTCCTAAACCACCAAATTTCACGGCTTGCCAAAAGGATTCCCACATGTTTAATAGTCGGGATTATAACATCAGATCTAATTCTTCCAAACGCGATCGAATTCCAGCGTTCCATCAACAGGGGTAGTATTTGAAGTTTGTCTCGATCCCAAAAATCTAACGATCGATTAATTTAAAATCCTCCCTAATCTATGAAAATTAGAGAGGATATTCAATCTTTAGCCTAACCCAAAAGGTTAGAGTAACTTATCGACATTCTTGGCAGTTTCAAAGAAGTGGGCGACATTTTCTTCTGGTACAGTTGGTAAAACACCATGACCGAGATTCATAATATGCCCGGTTTTACCAGCCTTGCGAACCGTATCGACGATCCGATCGCGGATGAAGTCCTTGGAACCATATAATGCACAGGGGTCCATGTTGCCTTGTACGCCCAAATGCGCCCCAATCCGCTGTCTGCCTACTGCCATATCGACTGTCCAATCGAGACTGACGATATCGACACCAGATTTACCCATGAGTTCCAATACGCCGGAGCTACCGCTGATGTAGAGGATCAGGGGCGTATCGGGGTGAGTGGCTTTTACCTGTTGAACTACGCGTTGCTGATAGGGGAGGGCGAAGGTTTCATAGTCTTGGGGGCTGAGTTGTCCCGCCCAGGAATCGAACATTTGGACGACTTGGGCACCGCAATCGATTTGATAGCGGACGTAGACGGCGATCGCATCGGCAATTTTAGCGAGTAAACTGTGGAGCATCTGGGGTTCGCGGAAAGCCATCCCTTTGATGTTGGCGTAGTCTTTGGAGCTTTTACCTTCGATCGCATAAGCTGCTAATGTCCAGGGTGCGCCGACAAAGCCGAGGACGGTGGATTTATTGCCGACTTCCCGGCGGAGGGTGCCCAAAATTTCTTTGATGAAGGGGAGGGACTCTTCAGGATTGAGAGGGTGGAGCGCATCGATTTGCGCCTGAGAGCGGATTGCTGGCTCGATGATCGGCCCTTTGCTCTCGATGATGTCGAAGGGAATGCCCACGCCTGGAAGGGGCGTGAGGATGTCGGAAAACATAATTACGCCATCGGGTGCAAAGGCACGCCAGGGTTGGAGGGAGATTTCGATCGCGAGTTCGGCTTTTTCGGATCGATCGCGGAAGGAGGGATATTTATCGCGGAGATCCCGATAGACTTTCATATAACGCCCCGCTTGACGCATCATCCACACTGGCGGACGATCGAGCGTAGCACCCTTAGCTGCACGCAATAATAGCGGTTCTTGATTTAGATCTGTCATTGTTAATTAATCTTACAGTTATTTAATATAGTGTTGCCGATGTCCAGTCGCGATCTAGCCTGCTCTAGGTCAATCCACATAGACTCCAGAATACCAAACTAGCTACCCTTTTGTCTGAGCAGTGGTGAGGATCGATCGGATTTTTAATACTTAGCTACCCGCCTTTGTTTCTAGGGCGATGGAACGAACCCAAGCGGGACAAAGCCCAAGATCGCCCTTTTCGCTGTCAACTGTCAACTGTCAACTGCTAACTGTCAACTGCTAACTGTCAACTGTTAAAATGTGAGAAAGGGCGATCGCCATGTCAACTCAAGCTAGCATTGTATTTCCCCATCAACTGTTTCGACAACATCCCGCCTTAGTCGCTGGGGGAATTGTTTATCTAGTCGAAGAGTGGTTATATTTTCATCAGTACAATTTTCACCAGCAAAAATTATTATTACATCGCGCCACGATGCGGATGTATGTGGATTATCTCACCGCGCAAGGTTACGCGGTGCGGTATATCCCAGCGACGAGTGCCGAATGCGATTTGCAACTACTTGTGCCCATCATCGCTAGTGCGGGAGTGCGCGGACTCCATTATGCTGATGTGGTGGATGATTGGCTCCGACAGCGGTTGACGGCGGGAGCGCAGCAGTATGGGATTGTGCTCAAGGAATATCGCACGCCGAATTTCCTGGAAGATCCGGCAGAAATCTCGGCATTTTTTGACAACCGGAAGAGTTATAAGCAGACGGATTTTTATATCGACAGACGCAAGCAACGAGAAATTTTACTCGATAAATTTGATAAGCCGCTGGGCGGACAGTGGACGTATGATGTGGACAATCGCCAGAAATTTCCCAAACACCAGTCGGTTCCCGTTTTGGATCTACCCGGATTGAATGAGTATGTGCGGGAAGCTCAGACTTATGTGAGCCAAAATTTTGGCAATAATTATGGCTCGGTAGCGCAGCCCTTTGCAGCGGGATTTTACCCGACGACTTATGCTGAGGCGGATGATTGGCTGACGGACTTTTTAGAGGTTCGGTTTGCTGATTTTGGGGTGTATGAAGATGCGATCGTCTCAGCAGAGACGGTATTGCATCACTCCGTATTATCGCCGCTACTCAATACTGGACTGCTATCGCCCCAACAAGTCATCGACGCAGCTCTGACAATGGTCGATCGGGTGCCGCTAAATAGCCTAGAAGGCTTCATTCGGCAGCTAATGGGGTGGCGGGAGTTTATGCGGATTACATACGAACGACGAGGACGCAGCCAGCGCACACGCAACTATTGGGGCTTTAGTCGGCAGGTTCCCAAAAGTTTCTGGAAGGGGACTACTGGGATTTTACCGCTCGATGTCACGATCCAAAAAACTCTTCACAGCGGTTACGCTCACCATATCGAACGACTGATGGTAGTAGGTAATTTTATGTTGCTGTGTGAGTTCGATCCTGACGAGGTGTTCCGCTGGTTTATGGAGATGTTCGTCGATGCCTATGATTGGGTGATGGTGCCTAATGTGTATGCGATGAGCCAGTTTGCCGATGGTGGCGGCATGTGTACCAAGCCCTATATCAGCGGTAGTAATTATCTGATGAAGATGAGCAATTACCCCAAAGGTGATTGGCAAGTAACTTGGGATGGTTTATTTTGGCGGTTTATGCACGTCCATCGCGATTTCTTTTTGAGTAATCCGCGCTTGGGGATGCTAGTGAGAACTTTCGATAAAATGGCTCCAGAAAAGCAGCAACAGCACCGATTAGCAGCGGAGAAATTCTTGAAAAGTTTAGATGTTTAGACGCGACGATCCCCAACTCATCGCCCCTAGTCCGATTGGTAGAGTGGCGATCGATGCCAATGCCATTCGCCAATCGATGAAACATCGCAATGGTAAACAGTTGACAGTTGACAGTTGACAGTTGACAGCGAAAAGTGCGTTCTTGGGCTTTGCCCAAGTAAAGCACCTTTTCAAGAGAGCGAAGTTGTTAAGAGAGATTTACACTCCGTCTGAACAACTATCGCACCTTTAGGCAAGAGGCTCTAAACACCTACTGTTTGGTAAAATCAACTGTAGATGGTAATGACTATGGCTTTTTAACCGATCGAATTGAGTTCTATTTCTATAACAAGCCCCGATAACGGATAAACAGCAACATTACCGCCCACGAACCTAAGGCAACTTTGATGGCGACGAGCACATTCAGGATCGGGATAAATCCACCACTAATTAATGCGCCAAATTCGCCGTGGGGCAATTCTACACCGGAGAGATTAATTGCTGCGAGGATGATGAAAACTAGTGCGGAAATTTTTTCCCAAGTGGCGGCGTGCCAACGCTGGTAGAGTCGATCCATCTCTGCTGTAGAGGAGGTAATTGCCACTAAGCCGATGGCGGTACCACCAGCTACACCTGCGGCAAAACCACCACCGGGGCTAAGATGTCCGCGAAGTGCCAGTTCGATACTCACTAATGCCGCAATTGTCGCCCCTAGTCTAGCTAAGACGATCGAGGGTGAATCGGTAAATTGATAGACTGTGGTGGCAGGCTCTTCGGTGGAGAGCAAGAATTTTACGCCTAAGATGGAGATCGTAAAGACGACGACTTCAAAGATCGTGTCATATAGTCGATTTCTCAAGATGATCCCTGATACGGCATTGGGGATACCAGTCTCGCGGACGATCGTTTCGACGATCGTCAGTTGTGATAAGTCTGGGAGCGCGTTGGAAGTCAGCAGGATTTTCACTCCCAGGGCGATACCTGCTAGTAGATAAATC
>Ga0136639_10000556_pt1 | contig 12627 bp, 17 predicted proteins | sample AntDrymUQ8592106_2_FD_113739 | JGI IMG/M metagenome (GOLD analysis project Ga0136639, IMG submission 113739) | Polar desert sand microbial communities from Dry Valleys, Antarctica - metaG UQ859 (21.06) | ecosystem: Environmental > Terrestrial > Soil > Desert | place: Antarctica: Dry Valley...
AACGTATTGACTTGGGCGAAAGAACTGGGGATGGACATGCCGAAGTTCGTCGCCGCGCTGGATTCGGCGGCGGTGAAAGGGCAGGTTGACCGAGACGTGAAGGAGGGAGACCGGATCGGCGTGCAGGGGACGCCGACCGTTTTCCTGAACGGGAAGAAGTATCAGGGAGCGCTGGACCCGGGCGTGTTCCTGCCGGTGTTGACGAAGGAGCTGGTGGGCCAGTAGCCTCTACTGCGGATGGGTGATGACCGTCTTCGCGGTGCCCTGCGCTCCATAGGCCTGCACCGTATACAAGCCACTCGGCCACTGCCACAACGGAAGGCGAAGGAACGTGGTTCCGATCACTTTTTCCTGCATCACGATGGCACCGTCCGGGCCCGTAACGGTCAGCAGTTCAGCCCATTCAACGCGGGCCTCCCGGCAGGGTTTCACCGTTCCGGGCGAGTCGGCCCCAGGGACGGAGCCGCAAGCGACGAAGACAAGGCCCAGCGCAGTTATAGACTTCGGGGTCGATGTTCAGGCTGATGCCATATAACTCGCTGCGAATCAGCCGGTCTCCGATCCACGCCTCTACGAGGTCGAACCCTTGATCGAAGCCGCGCGAAGAGCCGCCCGCCAAGGTTCGCACAATTCTTACGGGGCCGACGCCGCGCGAGAGCGTGCCGGTTTCCCTTAGGAAACCGGGGAGAAAGTAGCTGTAGTTATCGACAAAGATGCCCGCGGGCACGGTCGCCTGGGGAGCTTCGCGCAGGGATTGCGGTTCATCGACGTTATTCACCAGCCGATGCGGGCCGCCAAGCGCTGCCATTCGTCACGAGCGACCAAACTTCGCCCGGGACGGTCTCCTGCCGGGTCACGCGCCAGGTCTCGTAAAGGCCGGTTTGCTGGCGGCTATTGACGCGGAACGTCCAGGAGTGCCGACGGCGAGCGGCCACAGGGGCAGGTCGATGCAGTTCACGCGGGCGGTGACTGTGGCGAGCGTAGTGCCGCTGGGAGCGCGCAGGGAGAACGACTGGCCGTCGGCGGTGAGAGCGGTGCCTTGGGTAAAGAGAGTGACCGACGGCGCGTCTGTGGAGGTCCAACGAAGCACTGCTCGGCCTAGTCCGTCCCGGCAGTCGGTGATGACGGTGGGGTCGAGACGGAGGAAGGTGACGGCGAGCAGCAGAAGGTTCATAACATGGTTTCAGCGGTGACCGGTTTTTGGCGAATCTCCATGCAGCCGCGACCGGTGGGGAGCACCTTATCGGGGTTAAGGAGACAGGTGGGATCGAACAGCGTTTTGAACCGGCCGATCATGTCGAGCGTGTCCGTCGTGAAGAGCTTGGACATCAGCTCCATTTTTTCCATGCCGACGCCGTGCTCGCCGGTAATGGAGCCACCGACGGAGATGCAGTGGCTGAGGATGTCCTCGCCGGCCTGCCGGGCTTTTTCGAGTTCGCCGGGTTTGCGGGCGTCGAAGAGAATGATAGGGTGCATGTTGCCGTCGCCGGCGTGGAAAATGTTCGAGATGGTGAGGCCGTACTTTTCGCTGATTTTGCCGATTGCCTCGAGCGTTGACGCGATTTTGGTACGGGGCACGACGCCGTCTTGCACGTAGTAATACGGGCTGACCCGGCCGACGGCACCGAATGCGTTCTTGCGACCCTTCCAAAGCAACGCGCGTTCTTCCTCACTCTTAGCGATGCGGAATTCTCGGGCGCCAGAGGCCAAACAAGCCTCGCGAACTTGCTCCAACTGCTCTTCGACGGCTTCCCGGAGGCCTTCGAGTTCGATGAGCAGGACGGCGGCGGCGTCGAGGGGATAGCCGGCGTGGGTTGCTTCTTCGACCATGCGGAGCATCACGCCATCCAGCATTTCAACCGCCACGGGCGTAATCGCGCGGGCCGCGATCTCGCTGACGGCGTTGCCGGCGTCGGTCGGAGAGTTGAAGATGGCCAGGGTCGTTTTAACCAGTTCGGGCTGGCGCATCAATCGGAGGACGACCTTGGTCACCAGCCCCATCGTGCCTTCCGAGCCCGTCATCAGGCCGACGAGGTCGTAGCCAGGCAGGTCTTGTTCATGGCCGCCCGTGGAGATGACGCTGCCGTCGGGCAGGACCATTTCAAGGCCGAGGACGTGGTTGGTCGTCACGCCGTAGGCGAGGGTATGCGGGCCGCCGGCGTTCTCGGCGACATTGCCGCCGATGGTGCAGGCGCGTTGGCTCGACGGGTCGGGCGCGTAGAAGTATTTTTGCGCTTGGACGGCCAGCGTGACGTCGAGATTGACGACTCCAGGCTCGACGGTGATCCGCTCGTTTTCGAGATCGATCGACAGGATCTTATTCATCCGGGCGAAGGCGATCATGATGCCGCCGCGCGCCGCGATGACGCCGCCGGAGAGGCCTGTGCCGGCACCGCGGCCGACGAAGGGAACCCCGGATTCCCGGGCAAGATTGACGATGGCGACAACGTGGGCGGTTTCGCGCGGGAAGACTACGGCGTCGGGGCGGTGCTTGTCGACGCCGCCGTCGTACTCGTAGAGGCTGAGGTCGGCGGGTTGGTCCAGGACGCCCTTGTCACCGACGATCTTCTTGAGTTTGGTAATGACTTCGGGAGCGATCATCGCACGTATCCTTCAAGGCGTTTGAGCAGGGCGGGGTCCATCCAGTCGCGGTCGGAGATGAACTTTTCGACCACCTTGCCGTCGGGGGTGATGACGTAGGTCTCAGGGATTTTGAAGGTCCCGTAATCGGAGGAGATGTTGGCCTCCGGGTCGCGGGCGGTTTCAAACGAAAGCTTGAACCGTTGGGTGAAGGCTTTGTAGGCCTTTTCATCCTGGTCGATGGAGATGCCGACGACCACGATTCCTTTCGGGGCGAGGGCGCGGGCCATGGCGTTCAAGCTCGGCAGTTCGTTGACGCAGGGCGGGCACCAAGTGGCCCAAAAATTGAGAACCAAAAGTTTACCGCCGAAATCTGTGCGGGATAGCTTGGTGCCCCGGTCAGAGGTGATCGCGAACTGTGGAGCGGTATCGCCGACATTGACTAGGCGTTCCCGAAGGGAATCGCCGACGATGGCGACGAGCCCGACGGCGAGGGTGGCGGCGGCGATTTTGAGCCACTGATCTGGATTCTGCATGGAGGTTAAAATAACTAGTGTATCCCTGTGCCAGATTTTCGCATCCTATCGACTGTAATGCTTATCACGCGTCGCGTTGAATTTTCCTCGTCCCATATTTGCCGGAACCCGCAACTGTCCGAAGAAGAGAACGTACGCCTGTACGGCCCTGCGGCCAATGTGAACGGCCACGGCCACAATTACGTGCTGGAGGTGTCTCTGGCCGGTGAGGTGGACCCGGTGACGGGGATGATCTACGACCTCAAGGACCTGAAGGACGTGATGATGGAAGAGGTGGTGGACCCAATGGATCATCGGCACCTCAACTACGAGGTTCCTCCGTTTGACAAGGTGATTCCGACGACGGAAAACCTGGCGGTGGAGATTTGGGCCCGCTTGGATCGTCGCTTTCAGGGTGGGCCGGCGCGGCTGCACACGGTCCGGTTGTTTGAGACCGAAGACACGTGTGTGGAGTATCAGGGCTCCTAATGACGGTCAGCTTGACGCGGAACTATCGTTTTGTGGCGTCCCATCGTCTCCATTTGGAGCAGTTGAGCGCAGAAGAGAACCAGCAGCTTTTCGGCAAGTGCAACAACCCTTACGGCCACGGGCACAACTACATGCTTTCGATCACGGTGAAGGGTGCCTTGGATGAACGGACCGGGTTGGTGGTCTCGCTGAAAGACCTTGATGGGTTGGTCAGTCGCGAGGTGCTCGACCGTTACGATCACCGGTATTTGAATTTTGATGTGCCTGAATTCGCCGTGACTCCATCGACGACCGAGAACATGGCGTTTGCGATTCGAGACCATTTGCTGCGGGAGTGGAACGGTACATTAGGGGCCTCAGCTCCCCAACTGACCAATGTTCGGGTGCAAGAAACAAAACGCAACTCTGTTGAGTTGACGCTCATCGGATGAGGATAAGAGCTCGGAGTGAAAATGAAACAACGTAAAGCTGTGGTGAAAATTGTTCCGGTGTCGCAGCAGGTGGACATTGCTTCGCACATGAAAGAGGTCCTGACGGGATTGGGTGAAGATCCGGCCCGTGATGGCCTCCTGAAGACTCCAGAGCGCTACGAGAAAGCCATGCGGTTCCTGACGTCCGGCTACCAGGCGGACGTCGACAAGTTGATCAACGGAGCGTTGTTCGACGTGGACTATGACGAGATGGTGGTGGTCAAGGACATCGAGTTCTTTTCGATGTGCGAGCACCATATGCTGCCGTTTTACGGCAAGGCCCATGTAGCCTACGTCCCGAACGGCAAAGTAGTTGGCTTGAGCAAGATTCCTCGGATCATCGACGTTTTTGCCCGACGGTTGCAGGTGCAGGAGCGGATGACGCAGGAGATCGCACAGACCTTGATGGATGTGTTGCAGCCTCGCGGGGTTGGAGTGATCGTGGAAGCGCGGCACTTCTGCATGATGATGCGTGGTGTTGAGAAGCAGCATTCATCGACGGCGACCAGTTCTATGCTGGGTGACTTCCGCAATAAAGAGACGCGGCACGAATTTTTATCGCTGGTCCGCCATTCGAGCCTGCACGATTAGTAGACTAAAGGGAGCATGTCTGTTCCTTTTCGCCACTTCACTGCGCCGGATCTTTTCGGGGCCCCGATTGAGGTAGAGTTTCGCTGGATCCAAAACGGGATCTCGATCCGTCACGCCGATACGGTGGATGTGAAGTTTGAGATTATGATGGAGGGGCGGCGCGAGGAGCGAATCCTCGCGTTGCCCCATCCGCATTTGTTGCGCGTTGCGGCCGAGACGGGTCATCCGATCACCGATCCGTGGTGCAGTCGGATGGCGGCTCTGCACTTGAAGTACATGATTGAGTCGGGCGATGATTTTGAAAAAGCGCTGGTGACCTTGACCGGGGACCAGATGAGTGAGTACGCTAGACAACTCAAACCAGAACTTGCAGAAGCTTACTGAGCTTCGCTATTTTTTGGGTTGCATTCGGTCGATAGTTTCGTATAAATCTGTAGCGATGGCCCCGGTATAGGGTGGTCAGTCTGGAGCGTGATTTCCCATGGTGAATTGTCCAAAGTGTGAAGCGGTGATCGAAGTTGACGAGGATGAACTCGACGCCGGTGACGTTGTCGAATGTGAGGAGTGCGGCGCGGCGTTGCGCGTGCTGAGCACCGACCCTCTTGAGTTGGCGTCCGATAAAGACGACGACGATGAGGATGAAGACGACGCCGAAGACGACGACGAAGAGGAAGAGGAAGAAGACGACGAGTTCGACGATGAAGACGAGCTCGAAGACGACGATGACGAAGACAAAGACGAGAAAGACTGGTAGTTTGCTGCTCGTAATTCTGGCCATCGCGGGAGGTTTGTTTCTTCCCGCGATGGGTTATGGAGAGGAGAAGAAGACGGCCTCGGTGATTGCCGGGACGGTGTTCCGTGAACCTGGCTTTGCGCTGCCCGGGGCGGTGGTGACGCTCGAAGAGCTGGAGCCACCCCCGAAGGGAAAGCGTAGCAAACCACAGAAGGTCTCGAGCGATGCCCACGGAGAGTTTGCGTTCCGTTTGCCGCCTGCGGAGACGAAGTTCAAGCTGACCGCGGTGGCGAAGGGATTTGGTACGCAAACGAAGGAAACGGCGACGGTGCCTGGTGTGCGGGTGGATGTCTTCTTCGAACTGAAACCCGAATCCAGGTAGAATCATCTATAGGTGTATAGAACTCTTATGTCCCGTCCCATCTTCACGGTCGTATTTCTTGCCGGATCTCTGGCGGTTGCGATGGCGCAACAGAGCACCCCATTGCCCGGAGGGAGCTATGGCAACTGGTTGCCTGGTTCCAATGCGAAGGGGCAGGCAAAAGAGGACGCCAACACGCGGGCGGTGCAGGGTGCGGTGAAGTCGGCGGATGATCAGATCGTGGAAGGTGCGGTGGTCCAGATCAAGAACACGAAGTCGATGCAGGTGCGGAGCTTCATCACGAAGGCGGACGGCATCTTTACGTTTACCGGCTTGAGCACGGGAGTAGATTACGAAATCCGAGCGTCCGGGAAAGGATACGAGAGCGCCGTGCGAACGGTGAGCACGTTTGACGATCGGAAACGAGTGATCGTGAACCTTAAGCTCGAAAACAAGGTCGAGCCCAAAAAGTGATCCGGCGGGCGTTCCTGGGCGCCTGGGCGGGTACGGCTACGCTGTGTGCGGCTGGGACGACGATTCGTCTGAGCCGTTTGGACGGACGTCCGGAGGCGGTGGATTTGGCTGCGGCCGAGGCGACCGTGCTGCTGTTTCTTTCGACGGTGTGCCCGATTTCGAACGCTTATTCGGACCGGATCAAGGGGCTGGTGGCTCGCTATGCGGGCAAGCCGGTGAGGATTCTGCTGGTGAACGCCAACGACAACGAAGGGGTGGATGAAGTGCGGTCGTACGCTCGCGACGTAGAGTTCACGGTGCCGATGTTCAAGGATTGGAGCAATGTGGTGGCCGACCGATTCGATGCTCGCATGACACCGGAAGCCGTGGTGGTGGACAAGACCGGCGAGGTCCGCTATCAGGGTGCGATTGATGATGCCAAGAACCCTGCCAGGGTGAAGGTGGAGGCGGTGCGTTTGACCGTGGACGCGCTGCTGGCGAAACAGCCGACCGAGATTGGCCGAATTCGCAGCTTTGGCTGCACGATTAAGCGGGTACGGAAGGAACCATGAAGAAACTTATTGCTTTGGTCGGGTTGGCTTTGTTGGGGGCGGAGACGCCACTCGTGAAGGTGAACGAGACGTTGTACCCGAAGCTGATCGCCGAACGGAAGGGCAAGGTCGTGCTGGTGGACTTTTGGGCGACGTGGTGCGTACCGTGCCGGAAGGAGATGCCGCTGGTGGCCAAGCTCGAGGCTAAGCTGAAAGCGAAGGGGTTCGTCGTGGTGACGATTTCGTCCGACGAGCTGGACAACGAGCCGGCGGCGCGAGCGTATTTGAAAGAGGCCGGAATCACGACGACGGGCTATATCAAGGCTCCTAAGGACGACGACGCGTTTATTCGGCAGATTGACCCGAAGTGGGGAGGCGAGTTGCCGGCGCTGGTGCTTTACGACAAGACGGGGAAGAAGGTGAAGGTCTGGAAAGGGGAGACGGCGATCGCAGAGATTGAAACCGTCGTCTCGAAGCTGCTTTAGAACGAGTACGTCATCTCCAAATAGCCGAACCTTGCCGGTGGCTCCCGACGTGTAGAGCTTCTTGACGACGTCCTTGCCGTCGGCGAAGCCGAAGTAGGCGGCGAAGGTTACCCGAGCATTGGTCCGCCATTTGACGGAGACGTCATAGAGGTTAGCGAGCGACTGTTGGCCGTTGGACGGGCGACCGGCATAGCCGAAGGTCCCGGGTTGAAAGACGCCGCCGCCTTGATACCAGAGGTCGTTCCGCTGGGCGAGCGACAGGGCATGGTATTGGTTGCTGATCGTCCACTTGGAGTGGGGACGGAGGACCACGCTGGCGAAGATGTCGCGGTATACAACTCCGGCTGGGCGGCTTGCAGCAGCCAGTAACAGGCTCCAAAAAAGATCGGTGAGGAAGCCGGAGGACAGGGCCGACTATAACAGTGTTTCATCTTGCGGTTCGAGCGATTCGCCGTGGGCCATGAGACAAAGATTAAGTTTCGATCATCCGGTGGCGCTGTAGACGAGAACGGGCTTGATTTCAGCTCGAAACGGCGACGGAGTCACGTTTTTGGGGGCATGGAAGCCGGTGAGGACTTGGCTTTGGTCGTCGGCCTGAGTAGTTGTTTCCTTTTTCTTTTCAACAAGTTCGATGTTTGTAATTTCCGCAGCCGGCGGATTGTCGAACTGGGTGGCCGCTTGGGAGGGTCCGAGGATTTGCGCGTTCCTCGTGAGCGGCATTTTGGGCAGAGGGTCCAGTTTTCTGATGATGGTCAGCTCTCGATAGCTAGCGTTCATGAGTCGGACGATGGCTGATTCTTCGCGTCGGAACTCTTTGGGCAGTTTTGATTCGATCCCGATGCGGAACGCGTTTACGCTGTCGAGATTACAAAGTTGGTCGTCGGTCGCGCCAGGGTGCGCCAATTGGGCCGCCTGAGCGAGGCAATCCTCGTTGAAGACGCGTTCGTTTTTGGTAAGTCGCATTAGGCGCCATTGGAGGTCGCTGATGCGTTGGACGATGCCGACTTCGACTTCGTCTCGAGGCTGCAACTTATCGGCGAAGTTAGCGAGCAATTTTTTGTAGGCGGTGGGTCCCTCTGTGGGTAGCAGGACCAAGCTTTCGAGCTGGGACATATCGATGATGCTGGCCCGGGCACCGTGTTTGAGTCCGTTTAGGCGGACATTCATTTTTCCGACTTGTGATTTTGGTCCGGTGCTTTTTTTCGCATTTTCGCGATTGATTTCGGCGCGACGGGCCTTTTTCTGTTCATCTGTCAATTGGTCTGCCATTGTGGAAACTCCTCTTAGAAATGGAAACGCCCTGCCTGTTAGCCAGGGCAGGGCGCGTTTGCTATTTCTATTTACATTATAGGCATATGGCACCAAATTTACGGGGTATTTAGAACGCCTAAAATGCAGTTAAGTGCTTATAAAGGCAGGGACTAAACTTTATTTTGATTGCTTGTGAACGGCTTTGGGAGGCGCGCAATAATTCGTAGTTTCTTGGCGAGGAGACCGAATTCGTGGTGAGCTGGCGTGAGATTCGCGGCCTTCAGGCGCGCCGACAACTCGATGGCGAAGCAGTCGGCCGAAGGGCCACGGCGCAGGTCGGCGTTCCTTATTCCCGCCACCTGCCGGAGAGCAGAGGGACGGCTTGGGTCCTCGATCACGCTTCGCCGGCGAGCGCCCGGCGATAGTAGAGGTCCGCACAGCCGCTGGCTCGCTACCGCCAACAACAAGGGAGGTGGCGGCGGTATCCCCGGCGGTGTTCATCGTGGATGGGGCCGGGGCGGGTTACGCTACCGCGCTGAACGAAGATGGAACGTTGAATACTCCGCGGAATGCCGCACCGCGAGGATCGGTCGTCTCGGTTTGGCTTACCGGATTCGGGCGGATGAGTCCAGCGCAGGAGGATGGGGCGATAGCGGCGGGGGCAGTGTCTAGCCCCGTGTTTCGCCTAAAGGTCTGGCTCTCTGGCCTGGCGGCGGGCGTGCTGTACTGCGGCAACGCAACGGGGTTAATAGCTGGAATCATCCAATTGAATTTGCGCATTCCGCCTGTCGAGACCGGAGGAACGGTGAACATCCAGATCGAACTCGGCGACGGTGCAATGCGGAGTACGCAGGGCGTTTTTCTCGCTATCCGCTAGACGGGCCGCGAAGCATTACGCAGCGGTTTTGATTGTCCCCGCCCACCACCCGCTGCTCCGCGTCGAACAGGGTCAAACGCCATTATGGAAGAGATGCTCGATGACGCGGACGAAATAGGCAGAGCATTGACGGCCTCGCGGAGGAGTCGGCGGTTCGTGCTCGGGAAGGACTAGGCGGGGTTGTGGCACAAGTTGCACTCGTTGGAGGCCTTATGTTCGTCGTGGCAGGCCATGCAGGCGACCATCGTGATGGGTTTTTCCTTGGTGATCACTTCGCGCTCGGCGACCGGGCCGTGGCAGCGGGCGCAGTCGGCGACGGCGTGAGCCTTGTGGGAGAACCACACGAATTCCGGTAGTTTGTAGACTTGGACCCAGGGGACGGGAGCCTTCTTGCGGGCGTATTCAGCGAGGAGTTGGATGTGCGGGCTCTCCTTCTTCACCGCGACATGACAGGTCATGCACTTGGACTCAGCAGGGTAAGTGGCCAGTTCGCCCTTGCCCGGCATGGTGTGGCACTCCGTACACTTGAGGCCCATTTTGAGATGGGTTTTGTGGCTGTAAGGGATCGGCTGGTCGGCACCCGTTAGTAGGGCAAGGGCGAGCAGGCTAAGGCAGAGCAAACGCAACGTAAGAATCTCCTGACTTGGTGCTTAGACGGGCACCGCCGCCGCAGGCGATGACGATGTACTGTTTGCCGTTCAGCGAGTAAGTGGCGGGGGTGGCGTAGCCGCCGGCGGGGAGCTTGGTCTCCCAGAGAATGGCTCCCGTGGCGGCATCGAAGGCGCGGAACATCTCGTCGCGGGTGGCCCCGATGAAGAGGAGACCGCCGGCAGTTAGAATGGGCCCGCCGAAGTTTTCGGTGCCTACTTCCTTTTCGGTAGTGTCGTTTTTGCCGAGCACTTTTTGCCAGAGGAACTCGCCTTTGTTAAGGTCAATGGCGGTGAGTTGGCCCCAGGGCGGCTTGACGCCGGGGTTGCCTTTTTCGTCGCGGAGCTTGCGGTATCCGCCGATTTGATAGGGATACGGCGAGCCGGCGGGCGCGTCGACGATCTGCATGATGGACGGGAGGTTTTGGGAGTTGACGTAGAGGATGCCCTTGGCGGGATCGGCGGCGGCACCGCCCCAGAGTCCTCCGCCGACGGTGCCGGGGAGCATAACGGTGCCCTGGCGGCTGGCGGGGATGTACATGCCTTGGTTGATCCAATCCTTCGACATTTCTGTGAAATGAGCCTTTACTTCGGGCGTGATGTCGCTGGGCTCGAAGTGTTGGGGGGAGAAGGGCGGAGGCTTGAGGGGGATGGGCTGGGTTTTGGCGGTGACCTCGCCGGGGATGGTGGAGGCGGGGAAGGGGCGCTCTTCGACGGGGAGGAGCGGCTTGCCGGTTTCGCGGTCGAGGACGAAGACGTAGCCTTGCTTCGTGATCTGGGCGACGGCGGGTTTGCCGCGCCATTGGATGAGGTTGGCGTTGACGGGGAGGTCCATGTCCCAGATGTCGTGATGGACGGTTTGGTAATGCCAGATGCGCTGGCCGGTATTGGCGTCGAGGGCGACGATGGAGTTGCCGAAGAGGTTGTCGCCGACGCGGTCGGCCCCGTAGTAATCGAAGGATGGAGAGCCGAGGGAGACGTAGACGATGCCTTTGGTTTCATCGAGGCTCACGCCGCCCCAGTTGTTGGTGCCGCCGGCGGTTTTCCAGGCGTCTTTGGGCCAGGTTTCGTAGCCGAACTCGCCGGGGTGGGGGATGGTGTGGAAGATCCAGCGGCGCTTGCCGGTGCGGACGTCGTAGGCGCGGATGTGGCCGGGGGCGGCCATGCGGGGGCCTTCGCCGACACTGGATCCGATGATGAGAAGGTCCTTGTAGATGACGCCGGGGGAGGTGGCTCCGTTGAAGGCTCCGGGCGGGTCGCGGTCGAGGTCTTTCGAGAGGTCGAGGCGGCCGTCGGCGGCGAAGGAGGGGATGGCTTTGCCGGTTTTGGCGTCGAGGGCGAAGAGTTGGGCAGCGGCGGCGTAGAAGATGCGTTTTTCGCCATTTTCTTCCCAGTACATGACGCCGCGGTTGACGCCGCGGAAGCGGGAGGCGGGCGGGGCGAAGCGCCAGAGTTCTTTGCCGGTGGCGGCGTCGAGGGCGATGGCGTCGAGGGTGGGGGTGGTGGCGTAGAGGACGCCGTCGACGATGATGGGGGTGCACTGGATGGCGGTGCGGCCGCGGGGGTCGGCGTCGCCGGATTTGTACTCCCAGGCGACTTTGAGCTGTTTGACGTTGGCTTTGTTGACCTGGGTGAGAGGGGAGAAACGGTTGCCGTCGTTCGAGCCGGACCAGGATCGCCAGTTTTGTTGGGCGAGGAGGAGGGTGGGTAGGAGGAGAAGAAGCAGGAATGTGCGCATGGGCTGCTGGGAATGACTTTATCAGGAAACGGGTGGGAGACTCCACCCTGCGTGGGTGCTTTCCAGGGGCTCGCGGCTTCGGGTGAGCCGGCATGCTTCCGTTGCTTGTGATAATGGGAGCCTCACGACGCCTTCAGAACTCTTGGAAATTGATCTACTTACGCACGCTAGTCAGACCCCCAGTCCAAGTGATCTATGGAGACTTACCAACTTGATCGACATGGCCAGGGACCATAGCCCTGCGCATGTAGCGGATGAAGTAGGCGAACTCGCAGAAGCGGGTTTCGGGGCGACGACGTCTTGAACAATTAGAGAAGAAGCAACTAGACGATTCAACAATTGATCGCCTTTCCTCGTCACAACTGTTGCGTCAGAATGGACAAGAAACATCCCTCAGAGAGTTGAAAGAGGCGTATGAAGACCTCAAACGCAGTCCGTCCGATCTTTCCGGGGCCATTCATCATGCAATGGCAGCGCTGGAGAACACGGCAAAGGTTATTGCCGGCGACTCGAAAGAGGGGCACGGGTTCTCTTCCACCCTATCGTACGGTTGCACCAGTCAAGCCGATTAGATACTATCTCCGGCTAGGAGTTCTTTGTTATGAAACTGATCCTTCGTTCGTTCGTTATTCGAATTGCTGTCCTCTCTATCTCGTTCCTATCGATAGGAACTGGTCCGGTTTTCGGTCAAATGACCACTGAGCAGCGATTGTTCGACTTTCAAGTTCTGACGTCGCTGTATGCGAAGCGCTATGCGCCGGCCAATTGGAAAATGGAGGCGATCGGTGTGAATATCTTCGAGGTGAAGCCGTGGGCGGACCAGGTGCGGGCCGCTAAGTCGGACTTGGAATATTTTGAGATTGCGTCGAGGTTTGTGGGCAGCTTC
>Ga0136639_10000557_pt1 | contig 12622 bp, 11 predicted proteins | sample AntDrymUQ8592106_2_FD_113739 | JGI IMG/M metagenome (GOLD analysis project Ga0136639, IMG submission 113739) | Polar desert sand microbial communities from Dry Valleys, Antarctica - metaG UQ859 (21.06) | ecosystem: Environmental > Terrestrial > Soil > Desert | place: Antarctica: Dry Valley...
CGCCGGAAAGCTGAAGGTCTTCGGCCTCGGTGGGGCGCAGGTTGTAATGGGTGAGGTTCACCCCGGCAAGGTCAACGGCACGAGGAGCCGGTAGAAGATCGACCGCTTTTCCAGACCGATATCGTGGAAGTTCACGATCTGGGCGAGGAAGTCGTAGGCGCGGATGAACGCGTTCACATCACTGCGGAAGAGGTCCAACTCCTCGACACGGCCGACGTCCCCCAACTTCAGGGCGTCCCGGTATTGCACCGAGTAGCGTTGCTGGGCCGGGGTGAGCCACTTCGAGTAGGCGTTGTTCCCCTCCTCCCGCGCATAAGCGCCAGCGGCACCGTCGACCTCAGACTCCTCGTAGATGAGGGCCTGATCGAGTTTCGCCCGCACCGCGTGGATGAGGTTGGGGTCGGAGTTCTCAGCCAGCGTCGCCGACCGGTAGCAGGTCTCGAACGCCGCGAGGATCTCCCCGGGTTCGTTGACGAAGTCCAGCACAAATGTCTGGTCCTTGCCCGTCGCGGTGCGGTTCAACCGCGACAGGGTCTGCACCGCGGTCACGCCGGAGAGCTTCTTGTCCACGTACAAGGCCACCGGCACGATACCCCAAGTACAGCGCACTCCGGCTGAAGACGGGGATCTTCAACTGCTACGCGCTATCTACTGCTTGCACCTTCTGAGTAATCTCGACCCCGAGGGCTGCGTTGCCCTCGGGGTCGTCTCATCCATGGGAGGTCGCGCGTGAACGAAACAAAGTGGGACGGTGCTGAGAAGTACCTTGGCGGGGCGGACTGGATCCCGATGCGGGGCATCGATCTGGATTTCCTTATCGTCTATCAGGCTCCGACCGGCAATGTCGCGCGCGCTCCGCTGCCGCCGGAGCAGCGCCGGCGGCGGTCCGGCGCCCCGATCAGCCCGTCGGACCTCGAGACGATCGACGATGACACAGACGAGTATTTGGCGATGGCCGGTGTCCCGCCGGTCCCGCGCAACTACCAGTGGTATGTTCGCCGCCCTCAGGGGATGGCAGATGAGGACTTCTTCAGGCTGATGCACGCGGCCGTCTACGACAACTGGCCGGACGACAACATGCCGAACCATCATCTGGCGCCGCTCGGGCGAGCTCTCGCGGAGCTCTATTCTCACCGCTAGTCTGCGTGGGGAGACATGTGCCGCGCATGTACCGGGTGAAGAAACCAACCCCTAAAGGAGCACCCCGTGTCTCTAGAAAAGGTCAACAGAGTCCGACTGTCCCCGTCCACGCTCGAGAACCTGCGTGAGACGAACGGTTTCGAACCTGAGACCTTGTACGTGGTCAGCGCCGACGAGTACAACGAAACCGGTGTTGTGGTCACCCCGTACGGCGGTGGAGCGTACTACTACGACACCGAAGCCGACGCCCTCGAAGAGCACGGGTGGATCTGACGTCGGACCGTCGAACGACACGGTGATCTTCGACGCGACCCGCGGTATAGTCGTCGGCGACGAGGAGATGAAGCTCCTGTCGAGAGTTGTGTCGGAAGACGGGCTTTCCACACACGTCTAACCGTGGGGTCCGGAGTTCTCGTTGCGTTGGGATTACACGAGCCCTGAGGGCTTCGACCCGACCACCCTCGCCGCCCGGCGCCTCTGCTTCCTGTTTACGACGCAGGCCACCGCGTGGATGCGAATGCAGTCGAAGTTCTGGCCACAGGAGTGGGCTCGGCGCACGGACGACGAGACCGAGGACGAAGCCCAAAAGCTGTACGGGAAGAGGACCCCGGCACCTTATTCAACGCCCGCACGTACTGCGCCGCCCTCTGAGCTGGGCGACGGCCGTCGCCGCGAGCAGGATCGCGGAGATTCCGGTGAACACCCATGCGGTCGCGATCACTGATCCGGTGACCGCGAGCACGCTCGTGCCTGCCGCACCCAGCACGACTAAGGCGACGGACCTTCCGGCGAGATCAGACGGCACCGCGCTTTTCCGGTGAGCGTCCGGACAGGAGCAGGGCGCCGGCGAGTGGCGCGAGGCTGATCAGCGGGATGCCGCCGACGACAAGGGCGGTGCAGGCGAGGGAGCCGGCCGCCGCGCCGATCCGACCGTACGGGCCTTGCCGCCGAGTCCACTGTTCACCTCATCCGCCTATCGCCACGCGGTTCCCGATCCCGACCACCGACCATGTGAGAGCTATCACCGCGTACGCGGGCGTAGAGCGGGACGCGGCTCCCGGCCGCTTCGACGGCGAGTGCGGAGACGGCGAGGGCAATCCACACGACGATGGCGATGGAGGACAAATGTGACACCCGCCGGGCGAGAGGTCCGAAGCTGAGCGTGCCCGCGAACTGACCGGCGCCCCAGACCGTGGCGAGGATTCCGACATGGCCGAGGTCGCCGGTGAGCGCCGCGTGGACGGGGATGCCGACGACGGCGACGCTTGACGCGGCGAACGGGGCGGCGACGGCGAGGGTCGCCAGCCATGATGCCGGAGGTTCGGACGTGGTCACCGTCGGAGACATGCGGCCAAGCCGCACACGCACGGGCCTTGGCTAATTGCGGGTTCTCTCGCCACCCGAGACTTTTCTCAACCGACCCGAGACTCAGAGTCCGCCTGTGGCCGGGGCTGCGGCCACACCCCGGAGCGGCGGCGTTCGCGTGATCGGAAAATCGCAGGTCGGCTGAGAACCGCTGCCGGGCTAGACCGTAGCCATAACGCAAATCCGTAGTCTCATCTCGGCAGAGAAGTCTCACCTGTCGTGATAACCCTCAAGCCGTGTGGGCGCTTGGGCATTCCCAGTTCATTCAGCGGCTCCTGGTGCTCGGCGGGCCGCTCGTGCCCGACCGGGCAGTGCAGCACGGCGTTCGACACGGTGTGGTCGATGCGATGCTCCGCCATCGGACGGCTACAGACCGGGCAGGTCGCAGCGCCGACCTGCTGCACGACCTCCTCGAACGGTCCGCTCGGCGGTGGTCCGAGCGGACCCTCAAAAGAGCGGTTCAGCCAGTCGATAAATCGGAGGTAGCGCCCGGCTTCACTCGATCCGTGCGACTCGGGGCGTTTGCGTGAGCGTTCCGTCGTCTCATTCATGGCGACAGGGTACGCCCGACAGTTCGTCAGCGGGAGGGGCCAAAGGCCGGGGTCCTCTCCCCGACCGGAGCGACCGAGGCCGACCGCTCCGAGTGCACGAAGCCAATGCCCACGAGGATCAGCCCACCCCCGAGCAACTGCAGCATCGTAAGACTTTCCCCCAGCAGCATCCACGCCCAGAGTCCCGCGGCCGCAACCTCGAGGAGGCCGACGAACGAGGCGAGCCGTGAGCCGAGCATCCCGCCCGCGGTGATGCTCGTCGCGTAGGCGACGGCTGTGGAGATGACGCCGACAATCAGCATCGGCACCCACCACGGGGTGGCCCGGCCGAGCAGCGCAACATCGTCGATGGAGGCGGTGAACGGCACCATCCCGAGCAGACCGGCGAGAGCGAGAAGGACGGGTGCGATCAGGAGCCCCGCGGATGCCAGGGCGACCGGCGGCAGTCCGGCGCTCGGCCGCGCCGCAATCACGAAGTAGCCGGCACAGCAGACCATCGCCGTGACGGCGGAAGCGATCCCGAGCGGGTCGAGTGCGCCGGATCCGGACGGAGACACGATGAGCAGCAGCCCCGCGAAGGCCGCAACCGACCCGGCGAGAACGACGACCGCCGGCCGTCGCCGCGTCATCGCCCAGGCGACACCGACGAGCAGCAGCGGGGCCATGTACTCGATGAGGATGGCGGTGCCGACGGGGATGCGCTGCACGGCGGCGAAGTAGAACAGCTGGGTGCCGGCGACACCGACCGTGGCCATTCCGAGGATGCGCCAGCGTCCCAGCCAGACGGAGCCCCAGCGTCCACGCAGTGCAAGCACGGCGAATGGCGCGAGGATCAGTCCGCCGGTGAGGGCGCGAACCGTGACCGCTGCGGCGGGGCTCCAGCCTCCCTCGAGGAGCGGCTTGATCAGCGCGCCGGAGACCCCGAACGATGCTGCGGCGACGAGTGCGAACGTGAGTCCGGCCGAGAGGGGCGAACGGTTCACGCGCATCCTTCCGTCATGATCTAGTGCCGCTGTTGACACTGACATTAGGGTGGGGGTGAATAAGGAGTCAAATTGCATTTTGCCCCTGACACTGAAGACCTTCTGGCGTTCAACGTCGCGCTCGCGAACACGGTGCCCTCCGCGACGAGAAGCGGCACTGACGAGCTGTCGTCCACACTGCAGTTGCAGACCCTCCTTGCTACCCATGGCTACACCGGGCGCGTCGATCGGGATGACGCCGAACTGGGCGATGTGCGCGCGGCGCGCCTCGAGCTGCGACGCATCTGGGCGCTCGACCGCGACTCGATGGCCACCGAAGTCAACGCCATGCTGCGCAACACTCGCGCTCTCCCCCAGCTGGCGCGCCACGACGGATTCGACTGGCACTTGCACGCCACCAGGGCAGATGTCCCGCTCGCCGAGCGCATCCGCGCCGAGGCCGCACTCGCACTCGTCGACGTCATCCGCTCGGCCGGAACGGACCGTCTCCGGATCTGCGAGGCGGATGACTGCGAGGGCCTGTTTGCCGACCTCTCCCGCAACGGCTCGAGGCGTTACTGCACCGTGCGCTGCGGCAACAGGATGAACATGGTCGCGCACCGCCGGCGGCAGAGCGCCGAGTAGACCGCGGGGATGGGCCGCAGCCGACCGTGCTGCGTGCCTCAGGTGATTGGCCGACCCTCGGTGCTGGCCATGATCCAGTCCATCGCCGCCGGGCAGGCATCGAGAACTGAGATGTGGCCATCGTTCGGGCGGCACCAGAGTTCGGAGCCATCGATCCGGCGGGCGAGCCAGTCGCCGTGGGCCGGCGGAACCACCCGGTCCTGTCCGCCCTGCACGACCAGGACCGGTGTCTCGATGCCCGACACGTCGAATCCCCACTGCATCACGAAGGCGAGGTCGTCGTCGATCAGCCCGTCGGCGCCGTCGGCTGCCGCGAGTCCGGCATCCGCGCCGAGCGACGACCAGCCGCCTTCCAGCGCGGCGTAATCGCTTTCGGTGAAGCTCTCCGGGTCGAACTCCTGCGTCCGCTCGTAGTGCTCGCGGGCCTGCCTTCCGGCCATCGAAGCGCGCAGTGACGCGCCGTCGGACGCCATTCCGGCGAGGAAGTCGAGTCCCTCGGCATCCGACGGGGCGATGCAGGCCAGGAGCGCGACCGCGAGCACTCGATCGGGCAGCAGTGCGGCGCACGCAAGGGCGTGCGGCCCGCCGCCGGAGGCGCCCATCACCGCAAACCGCTCGATACCGAGCGTATCGACGATGCTGGCGACGTCCCCCGCCGCCGATGCCACGTTCCGGTCCGGCAGCGGCGACGACCCGCCGTAGTTCGGGCGCCCGTAAGACAGGAGGCGGATGCTCCGCTCGGCGGCAGCGGTGGCGAGGGGCTCGAGTAGCGCGCCCGTCTGGGGCGACCCGTGATGCCAGATCAGCGTGAGCGCGGGGTCCGCTCCGGTGACGCCGCTGTCGTGGACGCGCAGGGTGCGGCCGTCGTCGAGCCGGATGTCGTGGGTTGTGCTCACGCGAATAGCGTACGTCCACGGGAGGGCACCCGGCTGGCCGCTCCGGGTTCGAGTTAGCGTGGAGCACATGTCAGCTCAGGTTCACCAGCCGTTCTCCTCCCTCGACGACTTCATTGCGCTCCCCCGGATCGAGGGCCTCGCCCTCTCGCCCGACGGGCACCGGGTGGTGCTCACTGTCGCGACGCTCGCGCGGGACTCCACCTCCTACGAGAGGGCGCTCTGGGCGGTGCCCGCCGACGGCACCGGTGCACCGACGCGGCTCACCCGCTCCGCGAAGGGCGAATCCGGCGTCGCGTTCACCGGGTCGGGCGACGTGCTTTTCGTCTCCAGCCGGCCGGATGCCGCGGCCGAGAAGGATACCGAGGCCGCGCAGCTCTGGTTGCTGCCCGCCAGCGGCGGCGAGGCGCGCGCGGTGACCCGTCTCGCGGGAGGTGTGTCTGGCATCGCCGCGACGGCGACGTCATCGGACACGATCGTGGTCACTGCTGACCTGCTCCCCAGCGCCGACGGCCTCGAGGCGGATGCCGCCGCGCGCAAGAATCGCAGCGATAAGAAGGTCTCCGCGATCCTGCACGAGAGCTACCCGGTGCGCTACTGGGACCACGATCTCGGCCCGGCCGAGCCGCACCTGCTCTCACTCGACCTGTCGAATCTCGCCGAGTCGATCGCCGCACCGGTGACCGCCGACGCCGACGCCGACGCCGCGTACCCGGCCGACCTGCCGAGGCCGAACGATCTCACCCCGGCGCCCGGGCGCGCTGGCGACACCGCTGGCCAGGCCCTGACTCCCGACGGCCGCGCCGTGATCGCCACGCTGCGCGTGCAGGAGCAGCGCTCGGGCCGGCACGTGCTGGTGGCGATCGACGTCGAGTCCGCGCAGCGCACGACACTCTTCGACGAGGCCCGCGTGCATTTCCAGTCCCCCGTCGTCAGTCTGGACGGGTCTCGTGTCGCGTTCGTGCGCAGCACATTCAGCACCCCCGATGGACCGGCAGACCAAGAGATCTGGGTTGCCGGCATCGACGGGAGCGATCCGCGCCGCCTCGCCGCGGGCTGGGACCGCTGGCCCTCGAGCATGGTTTTCGATCTGGGCGACGAATCCCTCATCGTGACGGCCGACCACGGTGGCCGCGGCCCGATATTCCGCATCCCGCTCGACGGTAGCGCCGCTGAGCAGCTCACCAGCGACGACTTCAGTTACACCCACGTCGCCGTCGATCCGACAACCGGTGACCTCGTGGCGCTCCGCTCCTCGTGGGTGGCGCCGCCTCATCCGGTGCGGATCACCCGGGCGGGCGACGTCGTCCCGCTCGCGACGCCCGCGACGCTCCCCGAGGCACCCGGTTCGATCACCGAGGTCGAGACCGTGGCGGAGGACGGGTCGCCGCTGCGCGCATGGCTGCTGCTTCCCGAGGGCGCCGACGCCCAGCATCCGGCCCCCCTGCTGCTCTGGATCCACGGCGGACCGCTGAACAGCTGGAACGCCTGGAGCTGGCGTTGGAGCCCGCTGCTCGCGGTCGCGCGGGGATACGCTGTGCTGCTTCCCGACCCCGCGCTGTCGACGGGGTACGGCCTGGACTTCATCGCGCGCGGCTGGGACGCATGGGGCGCGAAGCCGTACACCGACCTCCTCGCGCTCACGGATGCCGCCGAAGTGCGCCCCGACATCGACGCCGCGAAGACCGCCGCGATGGGCGGCTCCTTCGGCGGCTACATGGCGAACTGGATCGCCGGCCATACGGATCGGTTCACCGCGATCGTCAGCCACGCGAGTCTGTGGGCGCTCGACCAGTTCAACGGGACGACCGACAATTCGCAGTACTGGCAGAGCATTTTTTCCCCGCAGGGCATGATCGACAGTTCTCCGCACCACAGCGTGCGAAACATCTCGACGCCGATGCTCGTCATCCACGGCGACCACGACTACCGGGTTCCGGTCGGCGAGAGCCTGCGGCTGTGGTCGGAGCTCGCCGAGCACCACGCCGAGCCGGACGGCACGACCCGGCACAAGTTCCTCTATTTTCCGAACGAGAACCACTGGGTGCTGGGCCCCCAGCACGCCGTCGTCTGGTACCAGACGGTCTTCGCCTTCCTCGACCAGCACGTGCACAGAGCGGATTGGAAGCGCCCGGAGGCTCTCGGCTGACGACAGCTCGACCCCTGTTTAGGGGGGCGCGGTGTCCCCTATAAGGAGGACTATGCTCATGTTAACCGCCCCCCAATGGCCGCCGCGGTTCGGCATGCACCACGACCGCACCCGAATCGTCCGCCGCGGTCGGACACCCGAACATGGAGTCCCACCATGCCCGCTACAGAAAATTCCCCCCTCGCGCCCTCCGGCTGGTACCGCGACCCCCTCGGCCTTCCGCAGCTGCGCTGGTGGAACGGCATGATGTGGACCAACCAGATCGAAGAGCCGCGTGCCGAAATCCAGGTGTCGTCGGCCTACAAGGTGGAGCTCGTCAGCTCCCCCTGACCTGTCGGCGCTGACTGTGTCGTGACGCGAAGTCTCCCCGGCCGCCATTCCTATCGTCCGGGGAGGTCTCCGGAGCGCTACCCTGAGGTCTCTACCTCGAGGAGTGCTCATGCCCGGTGACGGCCCCGCCGACTTTAGTCCCTATGCGGGGCTGGTGGTCTGGCCGAGCGGTCTCGGCGCCCTCACCGATCGCGGCTCCTGCCCCGCCTGCTTCTCTCGTCTTCCGGGCAGAGTCTGCCGCGACTGCGGACTGGACCTCAACCATCCCGCCGCCGAGGAGCTGTTCTCGGCGTCGCGCGAGGCCTCCTCGACGCTCTCCCACCGCGTCGACATCATCGGTCGTATGCGTTTCGAGACGGATGCGCGTGCCGCAGCCATGGCAGCCATGGCACTCGCGGCTGCTTCCGGGTCGACTCTGACAGCTCCTGCCGGGGCGCCGATCGCTGTTACGACTCTCGAGGCCGTGGGTTCCGCTGTCACGCCCGTTGCTGTCACGCGTCCCGCGCCTCCCGCGCCTCCCGCGTCTCCCGCGCCTCCCGCGCCTCCCGCGTCTCCCGAGCCTCCCGCGCCTCCGACGCCTCCGGCGGGTTCCGCTCCTGTTGGCCCGGCTCGCCGCCGCGTCTCGAGTGTGCAGCTGGCGCTGCTCATCGTTGGTGTGTCGGCACTGTCGGTCGGCGCGATCTTCTTCCTCGTCTACGCCTTCATCAACTTCGGGCTCGGTTGGCGCTCGGTCATCATCGGCACGATCACGGTCGCCGCGATCGCGGGTGCGGAGCTGCTGCGCCGTCGGGGGCTGCGGACGACCGCGGAGGGAATCGCGAGCTTCGCGATAGTACTCGTCTACCTCGACGCGTTCGCCATCCGCGCGACTAACCTCTTCGGCGTAGGCACCGTCGACGGCGACGCGTTCTGGGGACTCACCCTCGTCGCCTCCGGCACCGCCTTCGTGGTCTGGAACCGCGCGTCGATGCTGCGCGCGCCGAGCATCGCCGGATTCGCGACCTTCGCGCCCGGCGTCGGCCTTCTTGCCTATTCGGCGGCGGCGTCGGCACCCGAGTCGGTCAGGCTCGGGATCAGTTTCATGGCCGTCGCCGTGGCGGGCATCGTGCATCGTCTGGCCGGACGCCCAGCCACGGCCACGAGCATCCAGGCCCCCGGGCGCACCGAGCGCTGGATTGCGCTCTTCACGTCGCTCGCTGCTCTGGCCGGAGCGGCTCTTGCCGCCCTCGCCATGATCTGGCTCGATCCCGTACTCGGGTCGGGGAGCGGCGCGGATGCGTGGGCGTTTGTGGGGCCTACAGCATCCGCCACAATTTTCGCCGTGATCGGACTGACCGCCGCGCTACACATCGTCGTTCTGCGGTCGCTGCCCGAGCCACGCCCGCTCGTGTTCGGCGCCGTGTTGGCGGGAGTGCTCGGCGTGGCGTTTGCCGTGACCGGCGCCGTCGCGGTGGTTCTCGATTCGGGCCTCACCGCGGTCCTCGTCCCGCCGGTCGTCGCCATCGCGGTCGCCCTGACCCTCGAGGCAGCCGCGCGCCGCGTGACCGATCCCTTCCTGCGCGGGAGTTTCGCTGTGGCCGGAGGCGGAGCAGTCCTCGTCGCGGCAATCGCCGTTGTTCAGCCCCTCGTCACGAGCGGCACCGCGACACTGCTCGCTCTCGCGGCCGCGCTCGCGGAACCGTGGACGCTGTCCCCCACCGACACCATCGTGGACCCGACGGCGGCACTCCGCGACGCGATCCTCACGCTCGCGGCAGTGACCGTTCTCGGGGCGATCGGTTGGGCTGTCAGCGGTCTGCTCCGGCGTCGTAGCAGCCTGCTCGCGTTCGCGGTCGCCGCCGTGCTTATCGTCGCGGTCCCTCTGCTCGGAAGCGTGGTGCTGGTCTCGATGGGCTGGCTGGTTCTCGGGGTGGCCTCGCTCGCCGCGCTCCTGGTATTCGCCCGCGCGGCCCCTGACGCGGCGATAGGCCGGTCGGCCGTCACCCCCGCGCTTCTCCTTCTGCTCGCCGTCGCGACGACGGCCGGCTGCACGCTCGGCTGGGCCAGCGAGGCGACATGGGCACCCGCGACCGCTGCGACGATCGGCGTGGCTCTCGTGGCCCGTGCGCTCACCCGCAGCGCAGGCAACCGCGCGGGCCTGCTCGGCATCGCGCTCGTGCTGATTCTTGTCGCGGCCGCCGCGGCCGCACGCCAGCTTGGCATCACCGCCGACGTCGTCGCGACAGACGTCGTCGCCACAGACGACTCGGTGCGGCTAGTCGGATTCACCGCGGTCGTGGCGCTGGGGCTCGGTGCCCTGCCGCTCGACAGGGTGCTTAGCGCACTCGACCGGCGCACGCTCTTCTGGATCTCACTGGTCGCCGCAGGCGGTTCCGCTGCTTGGCTGCAGTACGGTCCCGCATCCGCGACGTCGCTTCTCGCCCCGGTTCCCTCGGTCCTCGCCCTCAGTGCGATGCTGCTCGCCGCGCTCCTGCTCTGGACGGCCCTGCCCTCCACCTCCACCTTCTCGGTCGAGCGGTCCACGGCATCCGTCGCGATCGGGCCTGCCACGCTCATTGTGCTGCTCTCGGCCGCGCTCGCGATCGATGCGCCCGGACTCGCCGTCGCCGTCGCGCCCGTCACCGCCGCGTTGCTGGTCAGCGCCGGATCGCTAGCCGTCGCGCATATTCGGCAGACGCGGATCCCGCGCGAGGTGCGCGATCTCGGCGTGCTGCTCGTCGGGGCGCCGCCGGTCGCGCTGGGCTTGCTCACGCGCCAGGACGACTCGACCTGGCTGGTGCTCGTCATCGCCGCGATCGCGACCCTCCTGCTCGGCACGAGCCGCGACGGGGTGTTCGCCTCGACGTCACCGCGCCGGTACCTCGCCTGGGTGGCGCTCGCCCTCGCGACGACCGGTCTGTGGCTCGCGCTCAGCGACCGCGGCGTGACCGTGGTCGAGCCCTGGGTGCTTCCGCTGTCGGGGGCATTGCTCATCATCGCGGTCCTGCTCTGGCGAGCCGATCGCGCGGCGGTGTCCCAGAACGCGGGCCCGGGCCGGGTCTCCGGCGCTGTTCGGGTCTCCGGCGCTGTTCGGGTCTCCGGCGCCCTCGCCGCACCCGTCGTGGCACTGGCCGCACTGCTCGTCTCGATCGTGCCGATCGCGGTGGTTGCCGCGGACGGCCCACCAACTCGGGCGATCGTTGTCGGCGGTGTCTCGGCCACCCTGGTGCTGCTCGGCAGCATGGTCGTCGGGCCCGCCAGCATCCGTCCCTATCTCGACGCCGCGGCCCTTGCCGGAGGGATCGGAGTCATCGTCACGACCGTCGCACGCGCGGCGAACATCGTGGTCGACAGCGGTCCGGACAGCACGCCCAGCGGGGAACTTGAAGCCTGGCTCGGCTTCGCATTGCTCGTGCTGGTTGCGGCCGGCTTCGGCCTGAGCAGGGATCAGCTCTCCGGTGCGGCGGGAGACGCGTTTGCACGCCAGCGACTCGTCGCCAGCCAGGCGCTCGCGATCGTCGCGTTCACTGCCGTGATCACGATCGAGGCAATGGCATTCGACGACGGCCCAACCGGTCTTCTTCGGGCGTTCGGCGTGACGCTCGTGTTCTGCGGCATCCATGTCATCGCGTTCCTGATTGATCGTGTGCCGTTCACACAGCTCGTCGCGTGGCTCGCGCTCGCCTATGCTGCCAACGCCGTGATCGTCGGCGTCGTGGCGGGAGCCCTCGACCCCCTCGAGATCGGCACGATCCCGCTCGCCCTCGCCCTGATTGCGACCGGCGCGGTGCGGCTGATCTCGGACCCGGATGCCCGAAGCTGGCCCTGGCTCGGACCCGGCGTTGCGGTTCTGCTCGTGCCGTCCCTCGTCGCGACAGTCGGCGACAACCCCGCCTGGCGTCTCGTCGGCATCGGCGTCGCGGGAGTCGCGATTCTCGTCATCGGCGCGGTTCGGCGGTTACAGGCTCCATTCCTGATCAGCGCCGCCGTCGTTCTTGTGCATGTGATCGCGACGTTTGCTCCGCAAATTCGGGCGGTCTACGAATTCTTTCCCTGGTGGTTGTGGCTCGCGGTCGGTGGCATCATCCTCATCGGCCTGGCTGCGAGGTACGAGCAGCGAATCCAGAATGTGCGGGGCGTTGTGCTGAGGGTGAGTGGGCTGCGGTAGTTCCTTCGGGGCCGTCGTCAGCTGCGCTCGCTGGTCTACTCGCCTTGCGCGCCGGGTCTCGTCCTGCGCCGGGTCATGCCCCCCCCGGTCCTCTCTCCCGCCCGGGGTCTCCTTTTCCGCCGCGTCTTCTCCTGCGCAGGGTCTTCTCTCCCGTCGCTTCTTTTGTCCCGCCGGGTCAGCTCTCCCGCCGTGCCTTCTCTCCCGCCGTGCCTTCTCTCCCGCCGCGTCTTCTGCCCCGCCGGGTCTTCTCCTGCACAGGCCTTGTGAAGAAATTCTTATCCCCATCAGCCATTTCCTCTTTCGAAAGTTTGTTCGATCTGGGAGGATTGTGGCATGGACCAGCTCCCGAACACCCTCCGCGACACAGCTGACACCGTCGCCGCCCTCGGAGCATCCGCCGGGCAGTTCACCGCCCTGGATGATGTGTCCCTGTTCGCCGC
>Ga0136639_10000558_pt1 | contig 12619 bp, 9 predicted proteins | sample AntDrymUQ8592106_2_FD_113739 | JGI IMG/M metagenome (GOLD analysis project Ga0136639, IMG submission 113739) | Polar desert sand microbial communities from Dry Valleys, Antarctica - metaG UQ859 (21.06) | ecosystem: Environmental > Terrestrial > Soil > Desert | place: Antarctica: Dry Valley...
CGGTCTCGTCACGGCGGTCGGCTGTTCTCTCGCACAATCCGGGGGAAGTTCGTCGTGTTCCCCGCCGGGTCTGCCCGTTCCCCCGAGACACTGTCGTCGCGTGTTGGCTGGGTCAACTCTGTCCGGCGGCGGGAGAACGCGCCATAGGCGGCTGCCGCCAGTTCGGGGTGCATTCTTGTGCGGCGGCACAAGGAGGTCGGCGGCCGGTTCTAGGATTCAGAGATGACAGATCAGCAGGGAACGCTCGCCGGCGCCGAATCGGTGCAACTCTTCACCGGCCTGATCGACGCGGCTGACACCCTGACGGATGCCGTCTGTGCCCAGATCGTCGGCGCCGAGCAGGCGTACTCCGACACCGGTCTGCTCCCGTTCGAGCTGTTATGGTCCGTGGTCGGCGAAAACATCACGGCCCTCATCCATGCACTCGAGGTCGGTGAGGCAACCCTCGACGCGCCCCGGCGGGCCGGCCAGGTGAAAGCGGAGCACGGCATCCCAATGGCCAGCCTGCTGCACGCCTACCGGCTGGCCGGCCTGCAGATCTGGGAGGAGCTGGTCGCGCGTTCCGTGGCCTCACAACGGTTCGAGGCCCTGCTTCTGGTCTCTTCGGAGGTGTGGGGAATGATCGACACCTTCTCAAGCGCGGCCGCCGAGGCCTACCGGGAGGTGGTCGACGCGCAGGAGAGGCGCAACCGCCAGGCCAGGAGCCTGATGCTGCTCAGCCTGCTCGACGGCAATGCGACGCCGGCCGACGCCAGCCGGGCCCTGCGCGCGCTCGGCCTGCCGGAGCACAGCACGTTTCTCCTGGTGGCCGCGGAACTGAGCGGCTCGGGCTCGGCGTCCCTGCCGGGCATCGTGCAGACCCTCCGGGGAGCCGGGCTGGCCTCTGCGTGGACGGCGCTGCACGGTGACCAGGTCGGCATCCTCAGCGCTCCCCTGGGGCACGAAGTGGCCGCAGGCCTGGCCATTCTCGCTGCAGCGGCGACCACCAGGGTGGGGGTCAGTCGCCCCTTCACCGCGGTCAGCGGAGCCCCGGACGCCCTCCGGCAGGCCCGGCTGGCGATCGGTTGCCTGCCGTCGGCGAATGTCGGCGCGCACGCCTACGGTGCCGCCCCGCTCGACCTGGTACTCGTCACCCAGCCGGACTACGCGGCCGAGTTGCAGGAATCCGTGTTCGGAGACCTGCTCGCCGCTCACGACGCCGACGTCTTGCTGGGCACCCTCGAGGCGTGGTTCGCCGCCGATGGTTCCACGACGGAGACCGGCCGCAGACTGCACTGCCACCGCAACACCGTGCTCTACCGCCTCGGCCGCATCACCGACCTGACCGGTCGTGCGCCGGCCCGGCCGATCGAGGCAGCCGAACTGTATGCGGGCTTGCGGGCGGTGCGGCTGGCGCGCTGAGCCGGTGTGGTGGTTGAGCGGGCCGGATCCCGATCCCGGCCGGCTCAGTCGAGGTCGTCGGGATCCTTGCCCGTGCGTTCGCCGCAGTCGAAGGCGGCGATGGCAGCCGTCTCGACCGGGTCGAGGCTGAAGTCGAACACGTCCAGGTTCTCCCGGATGCGCGACGGCGTCACCGACTTCGGAATCACCACCGTGCCCAGCTCGAGGTGCCAACGGATGACCACCTGTGCGGCGGACTTGCCGTATTTGGCGCCGATGGCGTCCAGGGTCTCGTTACTGATCGCGCGGCCGCGGGCCAGCGGCGACCACGCTTCGGTGCGGATGCCGTGGGCCGTGTCGTACGCGCGCACCTCGGACTGCTGCAGCCACGGGTGCAGCTCGACCTGGTTGATGGCCGGAACGACTTCCGTCTCGGCGAGCAGGCGGTCCAGGTGGTGGGTATGGAAGTTGGACACCCCGATCGAACGCGCCCGGCCGTCGGCGCGCAGCCTCTCGAGTACGCGGTAGGCCTCGACGTACCGGTCCTGGCGGGGCGCGGGCCAATGAATCAGGTACAGGTCGACGTAATCCAGGCCGAGTTTGGTCAGGCTCTCGTCGAAGGCGCGGAGGGTCTCGTCGGTGCCGTGGCGGTCATTCCAGACCTTGGTGGTGACGAAGACGTCATCCCGCGGCAGGCCGGAGCGAGCGATCCCGTGGCCGACCCCGGTCTCGTTCTGGTAAAGCGCTGCCGTGTCCAGGTGACGGTAGCCGGCCTCGAGCGCGACCTGCACGGTGTCGGCGGCCGTGGCATCCGGCACCTTGTACACACCCAGACCGAGCTGGGGGATGAGATGTCCGTCGTTGAGTCGCAGCAGTGGTGAGAACGTCATCTCTCCATCTAACCTCTCCCGAACCTAGGAGACCTGCACCTGGATCGGGGCGGTGTCGGGGAGGGGGCTCGCGTCGCGACCGCGGAGGTCAGGGTGCCAGCGGCGGCCGAGTGCGGGGATGATCGTTCCGAGCGCCGCAAAGCCGGCCGCGATCAAGATGGCGGCCGTGGCACCGCTCTGGTCGATCATGAAACCGGCGATGGCAGAGCCCATGGCTGCCCCCATCAGTTGCCCGGTGCCGACCCAGCCGTAGGCCTCCGCCGTGTCGCTGAACTTGACGCTCGCGGACACGATTCCGAACAGAACAGCGAAGGCCGGTGCGATGCCGATGCCGGCCAGTAGCAGGGTGGCGGCGAGCCACCCGAAGCTGAGGTTGCCGATGGCGGCGAGGCTCAGGCCGACGGTGACGATCAGCATGCGTCCCGCGAGCGCCCACGGACCGATCGGAGCGTGCCCGAGGGCGAGGCCGCCGATCAGCGAGCCGGTTGCGAAGATGCCGAGCACCCAGCCGGAGTCTGAACTGCCGTGGCCGAACGCGGCTACCACGCCGGCCTCGACCGCGGCGCAGGCGGCCACCAGCATGAAGCCGACGATTGTGCTGAGCATGACCGCCGGGCGTTTGAGCACGACACCGAGCTTGCGGCGGCTGCGCGGGATGCGCACCCGGCCGACCTCGGGCAGCACCAGGAACCAGATGCCGCCGCCGATCAAGAAGACGGCGGCGAGCAGGATGCCGGCGACCGGGCTGACCTGGATGGCCACGAACGTGGCGATCACCGGGCCCATCACCCAGATGATCTCCTGGGCCGACGCGTCCAGCGAGAACAGAGGGGTGAGCTGGCGCGAGTTGACGATCTTGGGGTAGATGGTGCGCACGGCCGGCTGGATCGGCGGCGTGGACAGTCCGGCGATCAGTCCGATGGCCATCAGCGCCCAGATCGGCATGGCGACCAGGGCCATCGTGACAATGGAGGTCGCACACACGACGAGGGTGACCGTGATGACGGGGCGCATGCCCCAGCGGCCCATCAACCGGCTGGTGAGCGGCCCGGCGACGGCCTGGCCGATGCTCATAGCGCCGAGAACGAGGCCGGCGGCGCCGTAGGAGTCGTAGACCTGCTCGATATGGATCAGGAACGCGAGCGACAGCATTCCGAACGGGAAACGTGCCGTCAGTTGTGCGGCGATGACGCGAGCGACGCCCGGTGTCTTCAGAAGGGTCCAGTAGCTGCTCACTTACTCAAGTCTACGTCCGCCGAGGTAGCGTGAGCGCGTGCGAATACTCATCACGGCAGACGAGCTTGCGGCAATGCTGCAGGACCGAAACGACGTTCGGGTGCTGGACGTGCGCTGGCAGCTGGGTGGGCCACCCGGCCACGCCGAATACCTCGCCGGCCACATCCCCGGCGCCGCGTACGTCGACCTGGAGACCGAGCTCGCCGGACACGGGGATGCGACCGACGGGCGACATCCGTTACCGCCCCGCGATGCCGTGCAGGCCGCCGCTCGCCGCTGGGGTCTTGGCGACGGCGACACGGTCGTGGTCTACGACGATCTGGGCTCGATGTCGGCGGCCCGTGCCTGGTGGCTGCTGCGCCACGCCGGTCTGCGCGACGTGCTGCTGCTCGACGGGGCGCTCGCCGCCTGGCGTGCCGCCGGCCTGCCCGTCGCCACCGGTGCGGAGGTGATTCGTTCGGGCACCGTCAGCCTCTCCGACGGGGTTCTGCCGGTGCTCGACCCGGATGCCGCAGCTCGCCTGGCAAGCACCGGCGTTCTCCTCGACGCCCGCGCCGCGGAGCGCTACCGCGGTGACATGGAACCGATCGACCCTCGGGCCGGCCATATCCCCGGGGCGATCAGCGCGCCCACCACCGGCAACCTCACCGCCGACGGACGGTTCCGACCGGCCGCCGAACTACGCGCCCGGTTCGAGGCGCTCGGAGTGCTGGCGACCGGTCCCGTGGGCGTCTATTGCGGTTCCGGGGTCACCGCGGCCCACGAGGTGGCCGCGCTCACGATCGCCGGGTTCGAGCCGGCCCTCTACCCAGGGTCCTGGTCACAGTGGTCCAACCTGCCCGGCCGCCCGGTTGCGACCGGGCCGCAGGCGTGAAATCCGCGCGAAACACGCTCCCGGTCATACTGGAGCACGAGGATGTCTGCCCACGCACAGTTGGGCTGGCCCAAAACGTTATCTGCGCAAGGAATCGGCGTCCGTGAGCTGTTATATGCTCGCTTTTGTCGAATTCCGTTAACGGACCTCAAAGACGAACCAGAAACATCCGACAACCACGAAAAAGGTTTCGCAATGCGCGCACACTACCTGCTCCCGGCTTTCGCCGCCGTCACGGCACTCCTGCTCACCGGGTGCGTGGACAACTCCACTCCCTCCACAAACGGGTCATCCGACGGGGCGTCCGCCACCGACGTCACTGTCAACGACGCGGCGGCGGCGCTTCTCCCTGCCGAGATTGCGGATTCGGGCAAGCTCGTCATCGGCACCGACCCGACCTACGCGCCCAACGAATTCAAGAACGAAGCCGGCGAACCGATCGGCTGGGGCATCGAAATCGCGGAGGCTGTCGCAGCCACGCTCGGACTCAAGCCGGAGTTCCAGGTCGCAAAGTTCGACAACATCATTCCGAGCGTGACCGGCGGCAAAGCCGACATCGGCGTGTCCTCCTTCACCGACAACGTCGAGCGCGAGAAGCAGGTCGACTTCGTGAACTACTTCGTCGCCGGCATCCAGTGGGCCTCCGCCGCCGGTAAGGATGTCGATCCCGACAACGCGTGCGGGCTCAGGGTCGCCGTGCAGACGACCACCTTCGAAGACACCGATGAGGTGCCGGCCAAGAGTGACGCCTGTGTCGCGGCCGGCAAGCCGCCGATCGACAAGCTGAAGTACGACACCCAGGACCAGGCCACCAACGCGGTCGTGCTGGGCCAGGCCGACGCCCTCAGTGCCGACTCTCCCGTGACCCTCTACGCGATCTCGAAGACCGAGGGCAAGCTGCAGCTGGCCGGCGAGACCTTCGACGTGGCACCGTACGGCATCGTCGTGGCGAAAGACTCCGAACTGAGCAAGGCCGTCCAGGCTGCCCTTCAGGCAATGGTCGACGACGGAACCTACGGTGACATCCTCGAGGACTGGGGCGTGGCGGATGGTGCGATTGATCCGATCACGATCAACGCGGCTGCGAACGGTTAACCCGTGAGTACCACAACTACGCCGGCGGCGGGCGGGACACCCCGCGCGCCGGACGAACCGTCCCAATCGGTGCCGATCATGGCCATCAAGCTGCGGCATCCCTTGCGGATGGTGTTCGCCATCCTGATCGTCGTCATCTTCGTCTCGATCGTCGTTGACGCCGCGGTCCGGCCTGCCTATGACTGGCCGGCCGTGGGCAAGTACCTCTTCGACCGGCGCATCTCCCAGGCGGCCGTCGTGACCCTGCAGCTGACCGTCTACTCCATGGTGATCGCGATCATCCTCGGGGTGATCCTGGCCGTGATGCGGCTCTCGCCGAACCCCGTGGTCAAGAGCCTGGCCTGGTTCTACCTCTGGGTCTTCCGCGGCACCCCGGTCTACGTGCAGTTGACCATCTGGGGTCTGATCTCGTTGATCTACTCCAGCATCGACATCGGCATCCCCTTCATGGACCCGTGGGTTTCCTTCTCGACCAACGCGGCGCTGAGCACATTCACCATCGCCATCATCGGGCTGGCCTTGAACGAGGCCGCCTACATGGCCGAAATCGTGCGCGCCGGTCTGCTTGCCGTGGACCGCGGCCAGGAAGAGGCCGCGACCGCGCTGGGAATGAGCTGGGCGCAGACCATGACGCGGGTGATCCTGCCGCAATCGATGCGTGTGATCATCCCGCCGACGGGTAACGAAGTCATCTCGATGCTCAAGACCACGTCGCTTGTCACGGCAGTGCCGTTCAGTTTCGAGCTGTTCACCCGGTCGCGGGACATCTCCGCGGAGACGTTCAACCCGATTCCGCTGCTGATCGTGGCCTCGATCTGGTACCTCTTCTTCACGTCCATCCTGATGGTTGGTCAGTACTTCCTCGAGAAGCGGTTTGCCCGCGGCGTGGGCGACCGGCAGCCAGATCGCAAGGATGCCGTCGGCACCGCAACGGGAACCTTCACCGGAGTCGTCCCCGTCGTCGGCGCCGGGCAGCCGACGGTGATCGCACCATCTGGCCAGGACGATCCACCAGCCAACCCCGGAGGCGTGAAATGACCGACGTGAACACGCAGGGCGGGGCATCCGTCACGATTCCCCCCATGGTCCTGGCCGAGCAGGTCTCGAAGAGCTTCGGCTCGAACGAGGTGCTCAAGAGCATCTCGCTCGAGGTGAAGCGCGGGGAGGTGATGTGTCTGGTTGGGCCCAGTGGGTCAGGCAAGTCCACGTTCCTGCGCTGCATCAACCACCTGGAGGTGCTTTCCGCCGGCCGGCTCAGCGTCGACGGTGAGCTGATCGGCTATCGGGAGGCCAACGGCAAGCTCTTTGAGATGGCACCCAAGGAGGCAGCCCGGCAGCGCCGGGATATCGGCATGGTGTTCCAGCGGTTCAACCTGTTCCCGCACATGACGGCACTGCAGAACGTGATGGAGGCGCCGATCCGGGTGAAGGGATTACCGAAGGCCCAGGTGGAGCAGAGTGCGCTCGACCTTTTGGCTCGGGTAGGTCTGGCCGAACGCGCCAACTACTACCCGGCGCACCTGTCGGGTGGGCAGCAGCAGCGGGTGGCGATCGCCCGCGCCCTCGCGATGGAGCCCAAGCTGATGCTCTTCGACGAGCCGACCAGCGCGCTCGACCCTGAGCTCGTCGGAGAGGTGCTCGACGTGATGAAGGGCCTGGCCAAATCGGGTATGACCATGATCGTGGTCACCCACGAGATGGGCTTCGCCAAGGAGGTCGCAGACTCGCTCGTCTTCATGGACGGCGGCGTGGTCGTCGAAGCAGGCGACCCCGACGAGATTCTGACGAACCCGCAGCACCGCCGCACTCAGGCATTCCTGTCGAAGGTGCTTTAGCAGTACACCGTCCGTCGTCGTTCGTGCCGAGTGTCCCCGCTGTTGCGGCGGATCTCGGCACGAACGACGATTCTCGTGTGGCGGCGCTACACCGGGCGGCTCTGCGGCGCCGTGGCCGAGGTCATCGCCGAGTCGTGCTCCACGACGTCGCCGAGCACCTCATCGATCTGCTTCATGCTCTCGGCCGGGATTTTGACGCCAGCGGCCTTCGCGTTCTCGCGCACCTGCTCGGGCCGGGAGGCTCCGACGAGGGCAGCCGAGACGTTGTCGTTCTGCAGCACCCAGGCCACGGCCAGCTGCGCCATCGACAGGTTGAGGTCGGCGGCGATCGGCTTGAGCCTCTGCACCCGGGTCAGCACATCGTCGTTCATGAACCGGCTGATCATGTCCGCTCCGCCCTTGAGATCCGTGGCGCGGGAGCCGACCGGCGGGGCCTGGCCTGCCTTGTACTTGCCGGTGAGCGCGCCCTGGGCCACGGGGGACCAGACGATCTGGCCGATGCCGAGCTCGCGTGAGGTCGGCACGACCTCGTCTTCGATGACGCGCCACAGCATCGAGTACTGAGGCTGGCTCGAGATCAGACTGAATCCCATTTGCTTCGACAGGGCGTGGCCGGCGCGCAGCTGCCCGGCGGTCCACTCGCTGACACCGATGTACAGTGCCTTGCCCTGCCGAACGATGTCGGCGAAAGCCTGCATGGTCTCCTCCAGCGGGGTCTCGGTATCGTAGCGGTGCGCCTGATAGAGGTCGACGTAGTCGGTCTGCAGGCGGGTCAGCGAGCCGTTGATCGACTCCATGATGTGCTTGCGGGACAGACCGACGTCGTTGTGGCCGCCCGGACCGGTGGGCCAGTAGACCTTGGTGAAGATTTCAAGGCTTTCACGGCGCTGGCCCGTGAGGGCGTCTCCAAGAACGGACTCCGCCTTCGTGTTGGCGTAGGTGTCGGCGGTATCGAAGCTGGTGATACCCACGTCGAGCGCGGCATGCACGCACTGCGTGGCGATGTCATTCTCAACCTGCGAACCGTGGGTGAGCCAGTTGCCGTACGTGATTTCGGAAATTTTCAGACCTGATGAACCGAGATAGCGGAATTCCATGCCTACAGCCTAGGTGGAGGCCTGTCGTTTCAGCTGGTCAGGGCCTTGTGGATTCGCTGCAGGGACACGGGTTCCGCGGCCTTGAGCTCCTGGGCGAAGAGGCTGATTCGCAGTTCTTCGATCAACCAGCGCGCACGCACCAGATTGACGGCCGAGTTCGCCTGCAGGGGGATCTTGCCGCCGGCATCCTCGAACCGGCCCGTGGCTGCCTGACTCTCGTTCATCCAGACCCGGTCGCGGCTCGGGTTGTCGCCGAGCTTCACGATGCGGGCGGTGATGCCGGCGAGGTAACGCGGCAGGTGGCGCAGTTGCACGAGGCCGGTGGCACTCACGAATCCGGGATAGACGAGTCCGGCCAGCTGCGCGCGGGCATCCGTCAGAGCCGGCAACAGTGCCATGCTGGTGGACGCCTTGAGCGCCTTGTCCGCGGCCCGCGCGGCGGCGAGGATGCGGGCGACGAGACCGACCGTGTCGAACATGGAGTCCATCACCACGCCGGAGACGCGGTCACGGATGGTGTCGAATTCGGCTTTCATGAAGACTTGGCCACCCGGTTTGACCCGGAAAAGCACGTCGTCGACGCTCGCCGCGAGGCAGTCGTCGAACAGCGCCTGGGTGGTGCGGTACGGGCTGGTGGCCAGGCTGAGTTTTTCGGCCCCGGTGAGGTGCTGCTGTACATAGGCGACCGGCGAGGGCGTGGCGAGCAACAGCAGGCGACGCACGCCGCCGGGAAGGGTGCGGGCCTGCTCGGCCTCCGTGCTCATCATCCGGATCGCGACCGACGTGCCCTCGTCGATGAGGGTCGGGTAGCCGCGGATGGTGTGCTCGCCCTGTCTGGTGTCGAGAAAACGGGGCAGCTCGGGGAAGTCCCAGGTGGTGAGCCCGGCGCGCTCGATCGCGTTCGTGGGGGTGGCAGCGGATGCCGCGGCGACGCTCTCTCGGACCTGGGTGCCAAGCCGGCGCTGCAGTTCGATCAGGTCCTTGCCGGAGGCGATCGGGCGCCCGCGTTCGTCGACGACGCGGAAGGTCATGCGGAGGTGGGCCGGAACCCGACCCAGCTCGAAGTCGTGCGCCTTCACCGGCACGTAGGTGAGCTTCTGGATCAATCCGGCGAGGGTCTCGGCGAAAGGCACGTCGTCGCGGTCGAACAGGATCCGGCCGGTGGTTGAGCCTGTCGAGACCCCGACCGACACTCCGTGGGCGCCGGGCACCCCGACCGACACCTCGCCGGGTGCCGCCGGCAGCTCGCTCAGCAGCCGTCTGGCCCAGTCGGCCGCCGGCACGACGTTGCGACGGATGCTCTTGGGCAGCGATTTGATCAGCGCCGTGACCAGGTCGGCGCGGAGGCCAGGCACCTGCCAGTCGAAGCCGGTGGGGGAGAGCCGCGCGAGCAGGGCCAACGGGATCTGCACGGTCACGCCGTCGTCGTCCGCGCCGGGCTCGAACCGGTAGCTGAGCGCCAACTTCTGGTCGCCCTGGCGCCAGATCGGCGGGAACGCGGCCTCGTCGATCTCGGGGGCGTCTTCGGCAACCAGCGCCTCGGCGGTCATCGTGAGCAGGTCGGGCGTGTGGGTGCGCGCCTGGCGCCACCAGGTCTCGAACGTGCGCGTGGAGCAGACGTCGGCGGGAATGCGTTTCTGGTAGAACTCGAACACGGCCTCGTCGTCGAAGAGGATGTCGCGGCGCCGCGTGCGCTCCTCGAGCTCGGCGAGTTCCTTGCGCAGGCTCGTGTTCGCCCGGTCGAAGGCCGTGACCCGCTGGTCGATGCGGTCGAGGTCCCATTCGCCTTCGACGAGCGCGTGCCGGATGAACAGGTCGCGGGCATACGCCGGGTCCACGCGGGAGAGTTGGATCCGTCGGCGCGGCACGATCGGTACCCCGTAGAGAGTGACCCGCTCGTAGGCGACGACCGCGCCCTGCTTCTTCTCCCAGTGTGGTTCCGAGTAGCTGCGCTTGCAGAGGTCGCCGGCGAGCGGCTCGGCCCAGGCTGGGTCGACGACCGCGTTCATCCGGGCGAACAGCCGGCTGGTCTCGACCAGTTCGGCGCTCATCACGGCGTTGGGCTGCTTCTTCGCCAGCGCCGAGCCCGGGAAGATCACGAACCGCTGCTGACGCGCACCGATGTAGTCCTTCTTGGCGGTGTCCTTGAGACCGATATGGGAGAGCAGTCCGGCCAGGAGTGAGCGGTGGATGCCGTCGGGGTTCACGCTGGGATCGCCGATGTGCAGGCCGAGCGGCTTGGCCATCTGGCGCAGCTGCTTGTACACGTCCTGCCACTCGCGCACCCGCAGGTAGTTGAGGAACTCGTTCTTGCACAGGCGCCGGAAGGCGCTGGAGCCAAGGTCTTTCTGCTGCGCCTCGAGGTAATTCCACAGGTTCAACAGGCTCAGGAAGTCGCTGGTCGGGTCCGTGAACCGGGCGTGCTGCTGGTCGGCCTGCGCACGACGTTCGAGGGGTCGTTCGCGCGGGTCCTGAATGGTGAGCCCGGAGACGATCACCATCACCTCGCGGCTCACCGCCTGGGTCTTCGACTCGATCACCATCCGCCCGAACCGAGGGTCGATCGGCAGCTTCGCGAGCTGCTGGCCGATGCGCGTGAGCTTGGAGATGCCGGGTTTGTTGCCGGCCACGCGCCCGGCGGTGTCGGGTGCCACCGCGCCGAGTTCGGCGAGCAGGTCGAGGCCGTCCTTGATGCCGCGCGAGTCGGGCGGCGTGAGAAAGGGGAACGCGGCGATGTCGCCGAGGCCGAGCGAGATCATCTGCAGGATGACCGCAGCCAGGTTCGTGCGCAGCACCTCCGGCTCGGTGTACTCGGGGCGGCGGGTGAAGTCCTCCTCCGAGTAGAGGCGAATGGCGATGCCGTCGCTGGTGCGGCCACTTCGGCCCGAGCGCTGGTTCGCTGAGGCCTGCGAGATCGCCTCGATCGGCAGCCGCTGCACCTTCGAGCGCACGCTGTACCGGCTGATGCGGGCGGTTCCGGCGTCAATGACGTAACGGATGCCCGGCACGGTCAGGCTGGTCTCCGCCACGTTGGTGGCGAGCACGATGCGCCGCCGCACGCCGGCCACCTTCGACGGCTGGAACACCCTGTGCTGATCGGCCGAGGAGAGCCGCCCGTACAGCGGCAGGATCTCGGTGGGGCTGGTGCGCCCCGAGGAGGCGTACTTGCCCTGCAGGGCGTCCGCGGCGTCCCGGATCTCGGTCTCGCCGCTGAGGAAGACGAGCACGTCGCCGCTGGACTCCCGGTCGAGCTCATCGAGCGCGGCGGAGATTCCCTCGATGTAGTCCCGGTCGACGGTGGGCGCGGCATCCGTCAGGTCGTCGTCCTCGCCGTCCATCGCCTCGGCGACCAGCGGGCGGTAGCGAATCTCTACCGGGTAGGTGCGCCCGGAGACCTCGATGATCGGGGCCGGTGTGCCGTCGGGCGCCGCGAAGTGCTCGGCGAAACTCTGCGGGTCGATGGTGGCCGAGGTGATGATGAGCTTGAGGTCGGGGCGCTGCGGCAGCAGCTGCCGCAGGTAGCCGAGCAGGAAATCAATGTTGAGGCTGCGCTCGTGCGCCTCGTCGATGATGATGGTGTCGTATTTTCGGAGCATGCGGTCGCGGTGCATCTCGTTGAGCAGGATGCCGTCGGTCATCAGCTTGATACGGGTGTCCGGGCCGACCTGGTCGGTGAACCGCACCTGGTAGCCGACCGTCTGGCCGACCTCCTGGCCGAGCTCCTCGGCGATGCGCTCCGCGATCGTGCGCGCGGCGAGACGGCGGGGCTGCGTGTGGCCGATGTTCTCCCGGCCCAGCTCGAGGCAGATCTTCGGCAGCTGGGTGGTCTTGCCGGAGCCTGTCGCGCCGGCGACGATGACCACTTGGTTGTCACGGATGGCGCGGGCGATGTCCTCCCGGCGCTGGCTGACCGGAAGCTCGGGCGGGAAGGTGATTTCGACGGGGATCATGAGCCTTCTATCGTATGACCTCGCGGTGCCGGGCATGGTGTGGGCCTTCACGCTTTAACCGCACGATGTTAGCATCAAAGAATGATCAATGACGAAGGGGCAGGGGGCCGGCACGCCGCCCTTGCTTCCGACGCCCGGCGGCAGGTGCTCGAACTCCTGATGGGCTCCGCCGCCGCGCTCGACGCCGCCGCGGTCGCCTCACGCATCGGCCTGCACGTGACGACCGCCCGGTTCCATCTCGATCAGCTGGAGAATGCCGGCC
>Ga0136639_10000559_pt1 | contig 12619 bp, 8 predicted proteins | sample AntDrymUQ8592106_2_FD_113739 | JGI IMG/M metagenome (GOLD analysis project Ga0136639, IMG submission 113739) | Polar desert sand microbial communities from Dry Valleys, Antarctica - metaG UQ859 (21.06) | ecosystem: Environmental > Terrestrial > Soil > Desert | place: Antarctica: Dry Valley...
GATTCCAGCGGACGCATTGCTTTTGGTGCGGTCAGTTTTGTTCACGTCGAGCAGCGAGATAGACAACTACTCATCCAAGCGTTTCACACTTTCCCGGATGATTGCGCGATCGTAAAATCGGTGTCGACCTTTTCGGCGGCGTAAAAGTAGAAGCAAAAGAAAACGTTCCAGCGATTTGAAGGAAACCCTGGAACGCAAATCTTTTTTGTTGATTTTTCGCTGATGCTGTGATCGTCGCGGCACTGTTCTGGGTGTCACCATCAGAGGACGGAGCGGCATGAAAACAAGCCGGCTTGGAGCTCAGGAATTGGCGAAGACAAGTGTGCGAACAAGTGCATCAGGGAGAATCAAGGTGACTACTTGGCTGCAATCGTGCCGGTGACTGTTGTTAAATAGTCTCCAGCCGCGAACAAACCATATTCTTCGGTAATGAAGCTCACTGTTAGGTTGAAGTTGGCGCGACCTACTCCGTTCGACGAGGCTGTCACCTGAGCGATTCCGTCATTCCCAACATAGTTGGTGACGTCGCTCGCAGTGCCAACTACCCATGCGGCTGTTCCCTGTACGGTACCCAGAGCAAGGTCAAGCTTGGCGTTGCGCTGGAATGTATTGTTCGTCGAATGAACAAAGGGTGTCGCAGTTGCAAAGCTCACGTTGACGCCGTTGAGCATGTTCCCCTTCACGGCCCAGACTTGCGCTGGAAACGCTTGAGGTGCATCCGTCTCGTTGTGCGTAATCACAACAGCTGATGTGGGTGCAACGATAGATAGGGAGGGAGGGACTATCACTTTAAAGGTTTGGCTGCCGCTGGTCTGAGCCATTGCGTCGCTTGACGCAAAGCCGATCAACGCTGCAGTACAAAAGCACGAAAACACAAATTTCTTAATCATGGGGCAAACTCCAGGAAAAACTCTAGGGGGGCAAAATCGGGGGCAATATCTCGAGCACGATTAGCTACTTCATTTTCGGGAACAGAAAAAGTTAGCTCCTGTTTTAAGCACGCAAGCGAAATTCCAAATCTTTTTCGGGTTGCGAATTGCAATTGGGATTGTGGGGATAGTTGCACGACGCTCCGCGTCGTGATTCCTGCGACGCGGAGCGTCGCACAACTAAGGGCAATTGGGCCCGTGGTTCGATCTTTAACCAGGGGTGACGAACTGCGAAAGAAATTCGGTCGATCAACAAAAGTCTGATTTGTGCAGTGGGATAGGCTTCTAGCCTGTCGTTTTCGACTTGACAGGCTGGAAGCCTATCCCAGTCATTGACGAGTCGCCTCAAAAAACACTACTCAACTTTTTTCAACTTCGGTGATTCGATAGAAACCGGTTTGCTCGACCCGGCCACTGCTAGGTCTGTCACTTCAAACACTTGCTCTACGAGGACCGGGCGATCGCCATGTTGCAATTCACATTTCATTTGATACTTGCCGGGCGCAAGTGGTTGTTGTATTCGAAATTCCAATTTGGATGATTGGCCGGGCATCAGCCATTTTCCGAAGCCCGCTGGAATTTGCACGCGTGCACCACGTTCGTCGAAGATACTAAGTCGAGCCTCAAGCGCCAGGTGCGTACTACCTTGATTGGTGACCGTATTGCGGAAACAAGTGTACTTGCCAGTCGCATCCCACTGCACGGGTGACATTTTGACCTCGGTCAACGGAGCCTTTTTCAAGGCCAGGGCCAATGGTAGATCGCGTGTTTCGTCATAGTCTTTTCGATCGGAACGGCATTGCACATGGAGTGTTCCGTACAACATCGGTTCCTCAGCGTCGCTCTGGCTCTTTAAAGTAATTGCAATTTTGCGATTGCCATTGGGTGCTATTGTAAAGTTCTGAGGTTGGACCGTCGCTGCGTTGAAAGCTAAGCCAGAAGCATCGAGTGCAGATAAATCAATCGTTTTTGCGTCCTTGCCGTTGTTCTTAACAAGAAGTATCATGCGGCGATTTCCTCCTCGTAGTTGAGAGAGCATAATCTGCGCTGGGGACACTTGCACATCCTGTCCCAACTGAGCAATCAGAACTTCTTGAGCAGGGAAGTCCGAAGCATTCACTTCAACCTTGTGTGTTTTTTTGGCGAGCACTTTATCACCGAGCAGGATCTCGATATCTGCGTCATAGGTCCCACTTGCGATCGCTTCAGGGAGGAGTTCGACCATGCGGATTCGACTCTTAGGAAGGATACGGCCAACAAATCGTTCGTCGGTTTCCATCGACTCGCGAACAGGCATCGCCAATCGAATAGATCTCGCTGTTCGATCGCTCGGCGATGATCGCAGTTTGGCCCTTACCTCAAACTCAAAAGTGGAATCAGATGGATTGAGTATCTGCGCCATTAGTTTGGGCCGGCCATCGACCGGGACCATATCAAGCTTTTCGACCGTCAGGACATTTGCGTTTTCGCCTCGAACACCATCGACCTCAAGATCGATGCGCAAAACATATTGAGTGATGAAGCGAATCGCTGCTTGCGTCTTTCGTTTGTTTGGGTCGGCGTTTGCTGCCAATTTTGCGGCTGTGCCGACGTCCTTAACCAGAATTCCGATCGAATGGAATTTCCCTTCACTTCGTGGGAATTGCACTAGCCCCTGGATTTTCACGGGTGTATTTGGTGCGAGCTTCATCTTGGACGGGGAAGTTAGCTTGATCATGTCGGCTTGCGGTGCTTCTTGGTCATGTAGGATCATTCCAGAGATTTCTTGACGCAGGCCGATCGGGCTGACCTCAATATCCGAATCGCGATTTGCGGACTCCACCGAGAATTCGAAGCTCACAATCGCACCGTTTTTGGCGGTCAAATGATGTGAAAGCGGTTCGATTCGAAAGGTAGGCTCGAACGACTCAGTGACTGAGATCTCTTTCCCTTTGTTGCTCGCTTTTGGACCGCTTGTCGTGCTCTGACCGCGAACGGTCGTTGTGAATGGTAATACGATTAAAACGATGGCACTCAGTACGACGGCCAAAGTGAAAGGGTGCTTCAACAACATTGGATCTTAGGGGGCTTGCAGTTCTGGTACGGATGGAACACCGGAGAACGAAGACGATTCCCGACAAGCATAGCTATCCACAACCAGCTTGGGAGAAATGAAGATAGCAACTTCCGCATCTTGTTCCTGCTTTTCAATAGTTTGAAAAAGCCGACCTGCAAGTGGGATCTTACTCAAAACAGGGATTCGATTGACCCGCTCAACCGTTTGCCGTTGGACTAGTCCACCTATGACGATTGTGTGGCCCTCTGGAACGTTCACATTGGTCGATACGGTTCGGCGGTTAATGATCGGAAAAGGATTGGAGGTGAGGACGGCATCACTGGAGCGAATATCTTCACTTACTTCGGCCTTGGCAATGTTGACCGAGATCATGTCCCCATGCAATCGCGGCGTAATCTCTAAGCTGATTCCAGCCTCGACCTTTTGAATGACAGGTGAAAAGAATGCGTTAGCCGCCGAGCCTTGCAAGCTGAAGAACGTTTCTCGATTGATCGCGATGGTGGCTCTTTCCCCATCTTTGGTAGTCACTCGCGGCGCTGCGCGAATGGTGATGTACCCTTCCTGGGCCAACAATCTCACAAAGGCTGATGTCACCGCAAAATCCGAGAATGCACTTCGAGCTCCTGCTTGGCTGGTTGTACCAGAAAAGCTCAACCCCGTAATTCCCGCCTTGAACGAGTCGACACCATTTACTCCAACAACATGATTCCAGTCCAATCCGAATCGGAAACCGCTATCCGGTGCCACAACGCATACGATCGCCTCTAACTCAATCTGTGCAACTGGTGTATCCATCTCTCGGATTCGCACCATGATCTCTTCGCCAATCTCAGGTGGAGCATCAATGAGTATCAGGTTTCGGCTGTCCGAACTGCTAATAAACTTTTTGTATCGCGGAGGGAGGAGCGGCAGCAGCACCTTGTTGTCATGATGCAGCGGCGAGTACTGGTACCTTTTGGCAATCTTTGGGAACAATGGGGAATCGGGATCTGGAGGTGCGACGTAATAGGTGCCATCCTGATAAGAGTAATAGAAACCTAAAGGTGCCAAAACTTTTGACAACGCTGTGTCGAATGTACTGCTCTCGATGTGGGCGCTGGTGACACCGCCAACGGTGTCGTCAACGATTACGGTATGATTGCTATTCGTAGCAAGCACCTGAATGGCTTCTCTCACGTCCGTCTGATCGAAGTCTTCGTTGATTGTTCCTTTTTCGAATGTGGGCGGCTCTACTTCGCGTACTGCGTTGGCTTCCCGTTGGACGTGTACACTTGCGAGGATCACCGAGTCGCTTGGTTGTTGCAATAGATTCGACCAGGCGTCTGATGAAGCCCATGAGCCTGTTTGAAAAAGAGGAGGTTGCGATACGGGTGATTCCGGGGTTAATTTTAATTTTGGCGGCAACTGAACGGCCAGGCTCGGCTCAACTCTTTGCGACGGAAAATTCGAATAGGGTTTCGTCTGGTAATTGTCTGGCGTTGCAGTCTGGTCCGCTTGCTGAGCAATTACCATGTGGCGCGTTGAGGAAGGGCTAGGTTGAATGACTGCCGGTCGCTCGTTCGCATTGCGAATTGCTTCATTGTAGAGGTCGCCAATCGACTTCCTCTGGATCTTGTTGTTCCCCAAACAACCACACATTGCTATGCAACACATCGTGGCGCAAGCGAGCATCGTCCTTTTGCAACGCGATTGGGTTGATGGGAATAGAGCAGGATCTGTCATGCGAGGTGTTGGTGCGCGCCGATGTTGTCAACCAATACTACGGGAGTTGCGGCTGCGGGGTCTGCGGGGGTGGTGCGCCGCCAAATGGCCCGCCATTTCCAAATCCGGGCAATTGGAAGTTTTGGAGATTTGGGAACTGAGGGAGATTCTGTTGAACCCCTTGTTGCACTTGTTGCATACCTTGTTGCATTCCTTGCTGCAACGGTCCAAGCTGCTGCGACAGTGGTCCAAGCAACTTGCCAATTCCCTTGTCGATCTGTTTCTGAGCGGCACCCTGCAGTGCAGCGGTTGCCAGCTGCTGGCCTATCGACGCGAAGCTACTCAGGTCCATCTGAGGGCGCTGGATCGTGCCCCGAACAGGAATTTGAATCTGTTGACCGGCCAGCGACTGCAACAAGGGCGTCTTGTCGACCCAGTCTTTCAAGATTGGAACAGCAGCAATCAGTTCGAGCTGGCCATCCATTCCAACAGAGCCTGACGTGTTGATGACAACATCACCTGCTTGGATCTGCATGTTCTTGTGGGCAACACGTCCTTGCTGAACATCGAATCCAATTTGTTGTTCAGGCAACTGAAGCCAAGTTGTCTGTTGTCCGCCTCCGTCCGTCGCACCAGCCCCTTTGCGTAACGCGCGTACCTGTTGCACCAAGCCGAGTAGCTGATCGGCCAATGGTCCGGGTCCAACATTCGCTCCATGCACTTGAAGCTGGCCTCGAATCGTCTGCCGCTTCCAGTCTGTTGGAACAATGGAAGCCTCGTCGATTTTGAGGCTCAAGTTTCCTTGGACGCTAGCCACATCCGCAAGAATCGGTGCAACATACTTCAACCAACCTTGACACATTTCACGAGTGATGGCAACGTTCTCGATTACTTTTTCTGGGCTTTGAACGATCACGATCGGGTTACTTGCCACGTCGCCGTCTAGATTCCAACGCAACGTTCCCTGTGAGACAGGGATCTCGGCTCGCGATACGAAACGCCCGTTCTCGATTTTGAGTGGGAAGTCCGCTGTTCCAATTTTGATGCCAACTACATTCGCGCTGTCCCAGCCGATTTGCGATTTGGCTTGAAGCGATTCTGCCCAGTTGCCATTCTTACTCGATGTCCAAGTGACTTCGAGTGGTTGGGTCCGTTGCCCCTGGACTGTCAAGGAATCACCTATCCATGGGCGGAGTCGCTGAGCTACACGTGCGGCATCGTATGTCATGTTTCCCTGTGAGACCAATACGGACTTTTTGTCCTGTGTTGTCATCGTTGTTTTACCGGCATAAGCGATCCACTCGGTCATGAACTCCGCCTTTGGAATCTCGAGATTCCCTGTACTGACTTCGTAGCGACCATCGACCAGCATTTTGGCTTGTGGCTCTTCCCACAATACCGACGAGTTATTTGTCCTTGCGGCGACGGTGTTGACGAACTGGCCTGATGCTGGGGTTGGATTTGCTGTCGCATTGCGTTGCAACACCCGAATATTTTTTGCGTCGGTAATCATTTGCCAAACGAGTTGCTGCGAATCGACCTGCCACGCGATTTCACCCGTGATATCCCCCTCCACAGATAGATCACTCGAAGAACTTCCGTTGGCATTTTCAAATTGAACGGCAGACATCAGGCTGCGAGGGTCAATGCGATATCCGGCTTGTCCTTGGCGAGCCAGTTCGCGATTTGGAACTGCAGCGTCTCGGGCTTGCATTGCAAACGACTCAGACTGGATAAGCAAACTGTCGACTTGCAACCGTCCAAGGCTTTGAGAATCAATTCGTCCAGCAAAGTTTCCGACCATGCGTGGTTCGCGAAAAACGGTTTCACCACTCGTGACCATAAACGGTTCGGTAACAAAATTCGCCTTAGTCACCTCGATATGGTTGACGTCCATGGCCCCACGGGCTTCCAGTTCGCATTTGCCTCCCAACTTGATACCAGGGTCGACACCTGCAAACAACTGACCTCGACGCTGCCAACCGCCGAGATCTCCGACGAGCTTGAGCTGAATACCTGCTGGAGGCAACGGAGCCATCCCAGGTGTGGCGCTCGAAAGCAAAATCGGTTCTAGGATTTGTGCGGAGAGCATTTCACCCGTTGCGTGAAGCGAAGCTTGACCATGGTCGATTTGGATGATGCGTCCCTGGTCGATTCTTGCCACCAAGTCGAATGCACCATCCCATGCCGGTTCATCGAGCTGACCATTCTTGTTCACTATCTTGACAGGGGTCGTTTGAAGCTTGCCGGTGGCCGAAAGTCGATTGCTGCCATCCTGTTTCCAACCAATATTGCAATCGGCTGATCCACTTAAGCTCTCAACGGGCAACGCAAACCATTGAGAAAGGCGTTGCTGCATCTTTGCCAAATCGAATTTCCCAGTGAGCTGCCCTTCCTGCAAGTCTCCGTTGCCTTCAATTTTGCAAAACTCGGCGGTGCAATCGGCCTTGAAACTCGGCTGCCCCTGGGCATTCGCAGAAACATCGACGGACGCTTGAAGCGCTTGATCCCATCGCATGGATGTTCCCTGCACGTTTGCTTGCAGACCACCCAGTTGCATTCGATAAGTGCTGGTAGGAGGTGTGACGCTGACAATTCCGATACCATTGGATGCCTTTCGTTGACTGGCGGTCATCGTTGCATTGCCCGCGAGCAATTGCACTTGGTCCTGCATCTGGATCAGGTCCGGTGCCACTTGAATCAGTCGGGCCAAGTCGACGTTGCCTTGGACCTCGAAATCGGAATCGTTGAGCCACGGCTGTGTCAGCGTTGGGATTGGTACAGGCCAAGCGATATCTGCATTTGCAGCAAGCGCACCGATGTCGCACTGCAGCGTTGCATTCTGTGCCAAAAGTCGATTTTGGAGGATCTGAACATTCCCGCTCAACTTAATCTGCTGAATGCCTGCTCCGCGTTTGCCCACAAGCGTCGGAGCCACAATCCGAAGCGAATCGATTTGTGCGGTTTGTATCTGAGCCTGAATGTTGCTGTTGCTGCGCATCTCAATGTCCGCTTGGACGGTCGCCAGGCCGAGCAGCCGCTCGATCGGGATCTCGGGAATGCGTCGCTTGATCAAACTGAACCACTGGAGCGGCAAGCCGTTCGTTGAGATGTTCATCTTCGTTGGGATCACGCCACCGGTCGATGTACTTGCCGAGTCCGCAAGTGGCTGCGTTCGAACCGTAAATTGGCCACCCATCAACGTCTCGCCGGGTAACGATGCCGTTTGCTGCACGATTCCAATCAATGTCATCGGAGGTATGGGCTGCTCATTCGTCGGCAAAGGAATGTCGGCTTCGCTGACCTTAAAGTCCCACGAGGTTAAATCGACGCTATCTCGAGCATGGATCATCGCGTCCGCAATACGAATTCGACCGGTCGGCAAACTCGATGTTGTCGACGAGGCGGTCGGATTCGTCGCAGGCGTCGGCTTACTGGACATAAGAAGTGGCTTGATGGCCTCCTCAATGTTGGTTGTGCCTGGCTGTACGTCCACGACAGCCTCTGCGCCTCGAATCGTGATGGTACCTAGATTCTTGTAATTGGTTGCCAGCCGAATCAGATTGAGTTCGGTCTCGATCTCCGCCACCGTGACCAGTTCAGAACCTTTGTCATCCACCAATCGAAGCCCGCGAACTTTGATCGATCGGAGCCAACCACCCTCGATACTCGTCAAGTCGATTCGCATCGGAGCGATTCCGGCGTTGCGATTGATCAGCGAAACCACGAGTTCGCGGTTCTGAAACGCAATGGGAACCCCGACAATAATGGCAGCGATCAAGGCGAGAAACATTCCAAGCAAAATCGTGCGTCTCTTAAAACGCTTGCGTTTCGTCGGCCTCGTATAAGCAAGTTCGGCATTGGTTTGTTGTGTCATTTTCCGAGTCGTCCTTCCGTGGAGATTTCGGTTTCGCAATCGAAAGCTATCAAAAAACAGCTACTTGGAGATATCGTCCCGGAGTCTAGTGAACTGGGGACTGGTAGGTCGAGAGAGAAATCCTTGGAAAGACCCCAGGCTTTTAAGCAATTGGCAGAAATGAGTGCCACGTTAGGCCATGCGGCAGTTCGGCGATGGTCGCTAGCTCCAAATGAATAGTCCGCCTACGGGGGAAAGCAACTCTAGCCCTTTCCAAAACGGCCATATATCTCCGGCATTCCGGAGGACTCTGCTTCATCGGCTTCGAAAACTGGCTTGGTTGGCACTGGATGAAATCGAGGCCATGGGGCAGGATTCGCGTCTGCCTTCTTTGCGTGAATCCAACCTTGAACGGACGCTTTCGCCGCAGCGCAGCGTCCCGGTTGTTGAGAAACGAATTCGGTTACGCGGGACGGCACGAGCTTCAATGGATTAAGCTGACTCGCCCATCGCTTCATGACGGCTCCCCGGTCGTACAACTCGCAGTATTCGCCCGAGTCTGGAGCGATATTCATCCCGCAATTGGTAACTGATGAAACGTTTTTTTGTGGCGTCTTGCGAATGGTAACACAGCCCGTGCTAGATGGTAGAACCAGCAACAGCAAAGCGAACAAGCGTCTTTGGAGCTTCTTCCTTGCCATCAAGTTCCCCCCCTTCTCTTTCCTTGGTTCGTCGTTTCCCTGCGAGTATCGATTGCTATCAAGATCGTGGCTACTTTGAAGTGGGATAGGCTTCCAGCCTGTCATTTTCGAAGCGACAGGCTGGAAGCCTATCCCACTAACTAGCTATCGCATGGACTTGTTATCGTCACGGAGGCTGGAGCGGGTTGAGCTAATTTTTCCGGTTGTGTAAGCGGGGTAAGAGAGGACAGCGAGAAAGCAAAAAAAAACCGCCGAGCGGGAAATACCACTCGGCGGTCTTGGTTTTGTTGCTAGGAGCAGATTATCGGCTGGAAGCCGAGAGCTCTAGCAGAGCAACGAAATTAGGAAGGAGACTTTGTGGAAGTCTTCTTAGCAGCCTTCTTCTTGGCTACTTTCTTCTTGGTTGCAGCCTTCTTAGGTGCTGCTGTCTTCTTGGCAGCAGCTTTCTTAGCTACCTTCTTCTTCGTTGCTACAGCTTTTTTCTTGGCCACGGATATATCCTCCGAAAAGCGAAACTATTAGTTGCCGCACCGACCGAACATCAGAAGCAGTAGATGATCGATCTATGTCTAGCAACCGGTACTTAAAAACCCTTTGTCGAAATCTTTTGTCTGGTGACGTCGTGTCGTGTTCTCGACGAATCGAGTACCCAAACAATCCAACTTCTTCAAAGGAACAACATCCACTGCGACTATTTGTATAAAAGTCGAAAGTTAATGCAACATCTTTTCGACAATTTTTCCACATAAATGAAACCAATTTTCCACAACAGCGCGACGAACGAATGCGATCCAGGTGTCCATTCATCGATCGATCCAAGCAACTTTTTCCGATCGTCGTTGCAGTGATTCGACATGATGATGCAAGCACTTTTTTTGATCTCGCATGCATCGTCAAAACGTTGAATTGAATCGTCGATGCGGTCGCACAAGCGACGTGCAGCAGAGACAGACAACGTATCGAACGCGTCGTCATGGAATGCGAAAAACCCAATAAATTTATTGTCTCATTGCAGTTGCATGCGCTCCATCGTGAACATGTGTTCGACGCATTGCAACGATTGTGTTCATCGATCACGACGAAGTTCTGTGCGAACGATTCACGATCGTGATAACGTCTTGCAACGAGTCTCAATCATGTCGCGCACGAGCAAAAAAAACGACAGCGATGATCGCTGTCGAATCGACATGAACGCGATGAAAAATCGATCGCGCACGGGTCGAAAAATAATTGGAAAATTTTTTTCGCAATCACCAGTTTCGAGGTCCATAACCGCTCTGAATGGTCTGAATGTTGTTCATCACCATCGATGCGATGAACAATGCATTGAGCTCCATGCCGTGTGTGATGCACCAAAATGCGAGAGCAACTCCAACGACCGCGCTCAGCGCATGCGCCTCCATCAAACCGCTGGTACGTCGATACATGCCGATCAAGTGTTGAGCGATATGGCCACCATCGAGCGGGTAGATCGGTAGGAGGTTTATGATCGCCCACCAGATACTGGACGTAACCATGAATCGAACGAAGGCATACGCGAACGGATTTCTCGGCGTGCCGACATCCAATCGCATGGTGTCCGATAGCCATTTGAATTCCGGTACGAAAATCCCACAGGAAATGGCAACGATTCCGACACAGGCAGCGAGCAACAACTGAATCGCCGGGCCCGCGCCTGAAATAATGATCTGATCCCTATGGCTTAGCTGCGTTCTACGCCCATTTCTTCCCCAAAGCATTCCTGCACCAGGTATGGCAAGACCGCCCATGTGGTAGAGAACGATGTCGCAACGTATGCGGAAATAACGAAATGCCAAACCATGGCCAAGTTCATGCGTTAAGATCGAAATGAAAGTGACACCCACCCAGATCGCTAGTATCGCGCCCAAATTGACTTGCATGCCGCCATATGTACGTTGGAGCTGCATGGCATGGCCGTAGCCCAATGCCGCACTGACGGCCCAAAAAAGCCACGAGACTCGGACCGGAAAGCCAAAGATTTGAAAACGCCAGTCGTATTGGCTCGTTTGCGGTTCGCCCATTAACATTTCGGAAACATTCCTATCTGGTTTTTAATAAGTGATTGTCGGCCCCCGACGAGCTTGTCTCGTCGGAGCCTAAGGTTTACAGCTAGGAAGCGTCTACCCAGAAACAGCCGCATCCCCTCTCATGCCAACGCCGGAGACGTTGGCATGAGAGGGGGATGCGAACACTCCTTGACGGGTTCGGTCCCTAGCCACGAACCTTTACGTCCCATGGGGCGAGCCCATCGAGGCGTTATCAAGCGAGAGAGTCTCAATCTCACTCTCCACCCGGGTCCGCCTGAAGGGCGAGGACTTTTTCCATCAAAGCAGGAATGATTTCAGCCGGAACAAATTTGTCCAAGGAACGCCCGTGACCAAGGCTGGCAATCTGCTTGATCAGTGTACTGGAGACGTGCGCGTAAACTTCGTCCGCCATCAGAAAAACCGTTTCAATGTCGGGGTCCAGCTGACGGTTGGCCATCATCATCGTGAACTCCGCCGCAATATCGGTCAAAGGACGAACTCCTCGGACCATCACCCTCGCTCCACTATTGCGCACAAAATCCACAGCCAAGCCATCGAATCGCTCCACCGTAACGTGTGGTAAGTGTCGAGTGACCCTTTGTAGCAAATCAATCCGCTCATCGGTCGTAAACAAAGATTGCTTGGCAGAATTCACTCCGACACCAATCACCAGCGAGGAATACAACCTCGCGCTCCGTTCGATAATATCCAAATGCCCGAGGGTGACGGGGTCAAACGATCCAGTGTAGACGGCTTTGTTTGGGCTAAGTTCAGTAGACATCACAGCACCTTAGGAAAACTGGGACAATGTTTCCCGTTTGCTAAATCGTAAAAAGGTAAACAGGTAGAAGAAAAACATGACTAGTCCGATCACAATCGCAAGACCGATTGAAACAACCATTGCAATTTGAATGACAAAACCTAAGTCCGGGCCGTTCGCCTGCTGCTCCTGCATCTGCTTGGTCGTCTGCTCCATGACTGGGCCGATGGACAGATAGTTGACAACGCAACCGTATGCGGTCTCAGCAATCTTAAAAATAGCCATGAATCCCGCTACGTTGCGAATCAGTCTTGCTCCCTTCAGCTTTTGCTGGAGGCCCCATATACCACCGATGATTTCAAGAACCGATACCGCGAAGTTGATGATCATCACCAATATCGCCACGGCCATCGCCCCTGGAAAAATCTTCATGGGATTGAATTGCGTTTCGTCATTCATCAGGGCAATGATCAGCATGCCGAGCACTCCCTGAATGGTAAAGAGCACACCTAGCGATCCCAAAATAATAAAGAAGATGCAGACGACTTTCAAAAATCCCCGAAGTGGC
>Ga0136639_10000560_pt1 | contig 12602 bp, 11 predicted proteins | sample AntDrymUQ8592106_2_FD_113739 | JGI IMG/M metagenome (GOLD analysis project Ga0136639, IMG submission 113739) | Polar desert sand microbial communities from Dry Valleys, Antarctica - metaG UQ859 (21.06) | ecosystem: Environmental > Terrestrial > Soil > Desert | place: Antarctica: Dry Valley...
GAGGTCGGTTTCGACTCCCTCCAGTACGACGACCAGATCGGCAAGCTCGCCCTCGTCGGCGCGGGCATGCGCACCAATGCCGGAGTCTCGGCCAAGCTCTTCACGGCGCTGTTCGACGCGGGCATCAACATCGAGATGATCTCCACGAGCGAGATCCGCATCTCTGTGGTCACCCGCGCCGACACCATCAACGAGGCGGTGCGGGTCGTGCACAGCGCCTTCGACCTCGACACCGACGACGTCGCGCTCGTTCACGGTGGGACTGGCCGATGAGCGTGGGCGTACGCATTGGCGTGGTCGGCGCGACCGGGCAGGTCGGCGCCGTGGTGAGGCAGCTGCTCGAGGAGCGCGACTTCCCCGTGGCGGAGATCCGCTACTTTGCCTCGTCGCGTTCCGCCGGAACCACGCTGCCCTGGCGTGGCGCCGAGATCGTCGTCGAAGACGCCGAGACCGCCGACCCCACGGGCCTCGACATCGCGATCTTCTCCGCGGGGGCTACAACCTCCAAAGCGCAGGCGCCACGGTTCGCCGCCGCCGGTGTTCTCGTCATCGACAACTCCTCCGGATTCCGCATGGACCCCGACGTGCCGCTCGTCGTGAGCGAGGTGAACCCGCACGCGATCGCCCGGGCAACCAAGGGAATCGTCGCCAACCCGAACTGCACCACCATGGCTGCGATGCCGGTACTGAAGGTTCTACATGAGGAGGCCGGGCTCCAGCGACTCGTCGTGAGCACCTACCAGGCGGTCTCGGGTGCGGGGCTCGCCGGGGGAGAGGAGCTGCTCGAGCAGGCCCGTGCCGCCGTGGCCCAGGATGCGATGGCGCTCGTCCACGACGGATCCTCCGTGCAGTTCCCCGCACCGGTGAAGTTCCCGCGGACGATCGCGTTCGACGTTATCCCCCTCGCCGGCTCGATCGTCGATGACGGCGAGCATGAAACCGACGAAGAGAAGAAGCTCCGCAACGAGAGCCGGAAGATCCTCGAACTGCCCGAGCTTCTCGTGAGCGGAACCTGCGTTCGTGTCCCCGTGTTCACCGGGCACTCGCTTTCGATCAACGCGGAGTTCGCCTCGCCCCTCTCGGTCGCCCGGGCGAAAGAGCTGCTCGCGAACGCCCCCGGCGTCGAGCTGAGCGACGTCCCGACCCCGCTGCACGCTGCGGGCAAGGACCCGAGCTTCGTGGGGCGCATCCGCCAGGATCCCGGGGTACCGGACGGGCGCGGCCTTGCGCTGTTCATCAGCAACGACAACCTTCGCAAAGGCGCGGCGCTCAACGCCGTGCAGATCGCCGAGCTGGTGGCATCCGAGCTGGTCGGGTCCTAACCGAGACTGGCTGCCCGTCGGAGAATAGCGATGCGATTTCCGATCGCTACGGCCTCCCGTGGCGAAGTAGGGTCATGCACAAGCGCCGATTACTCCTAGCCTCGATTGTGGGGGCACTGATTGCCGCTGTGATTGGGGTCAGTGTGGTTCTCGGCGGAGCAGGCGGGCACTCGGCGATCGAACCCGTTCCGAGCGCGGGGTCCGGGCCCATCGTGGCCTTCTACGGCGACTCCTACACACTCGGAACCGGAGCGAGCGGCGACGAGCGGCGCTGGTCCACGCAGATCTGCCGCGACCGGGGCTGGCAGGAGTTCAACCCGAGCGTCAACGGCCTCGGGTTCATCAACAACCGCGACCGCTTCGGTGCTGGCGACCTGCCCGACCTGATTATCACGGCGAGGCCCGACATCGTCTTCGTGACAATGGGGCTCAATGACAACTTCTCGTACGATCTCGCTGCGCCGGACATCAAGACGCAGATCAGCGACGACCTGTCCCGCATGGCCACCGCGCTCCCCGACGCCCGATTCATCGTCGTCGAGCCCTTCTGGTACACCGATGAGCGCCGGCGCTCGGTCGAGATGATCATCAGCTGGGTGAAGTCCGCGGCGACCGCCATCGGCGCCGACTATATCGCGGGGGCATCGCGGTGGATCGAGGGGCACCCCGAATGGATGGCGTCGGACGGACTGCATCCCAACGACGACGGCTACCTCGAGATGGCCCGGCGGATGGACCTCGAACTCGAGGCGCTCGGGCTGTGACCGGCCACCCATAAACTAGTCTCGTGAGCACCCAAGCCCCGATCGACGTCGCCCTCATTGGCGGCGGTGTCATGAGCGCCACCCTCGGCGCTCTCATCAAGCAGCTGCAGCCCGACTGGACGATCACAATCTTCGAGCGCCTGAGCGATGTCGCGAGGGAGTCGTCTAACCCGTGGAACAACGCCGGAACCGGGCACTCCGCGCTGTGCGAGCTCAACTACACCCCCGAGAAGCCCGACGGCACGATCGAGATCTCGAGCGCGGTGAAGGTCAACGAACAGTTCCAGATCTCCCGGCAGTTCTGGGCGCACCTCGTTGCCGAAGGGCTGATGCCCGACCCGCAGGCATTCATCAACCCCGTCCCGCACATGAGTTTCGTCTGGGGCGAGGCGAACGTCGTCTACCTGCGCAAGCGGTTCGAGGCACTCAAGGACCACCCGCTGTTCGCGGGCATGGAGTACAGCGAAGACGCTGCGGTCATCCGCAAGTGGGCACCCGCGATGATCGACGGCCGGCTGAAGTCGGAGAAGATCGCCGCAACGAAGATCGACTCCGGCACCGACATCGATTTCGGCGCGCTCACCAACGGACTGTTCGACTACATCACCGACAACGGCGCGGACCTCCGGACCGAGCACACCGTGACGGGGCTCCGGCAGCAGCAGGATGGCTCGTGGCGCATCCGGCTCAAGCAGGAGGTCGGAATGACCCGCGTGGATGTCTCGGCGCGGTTCGTCTTCGTTGGGGCTGGCGGCGGGGCGCTCAGGCTGCTGCAGAAGTCCGGGATTCCCGAGGCGCGTGGCTTCGGTGGATTCCCCGTCAGTGGGCAGTTCCTGCGCACCGATAATCCCGAGCTCGTCGCCCGCCACCAGGCGAAGGCCTATGGCAAGGCCGCCGTCGGCTCGCCACCGATGTCGGTACCACACCTCGACACGCGCATCGTCGACGGCACAGCGAGCCTCATGTTCGGCCCGTACGCGGGGTTCAGTCCGAAGTTCCTCAAGACCGGCTCCTGGCTCGACCTTGTCGCCTCGGTTCGACCGCACAACCTCTTGCCGATGCTCGCGGTCGGCCGCGACAATCTCGACCTCACCTGGTACCTCGTCAAGCAGGTGCTCGCGAGCCGCCACGCGAAGTTCGCGGCGCTCACCGAGTTCATGCCGAACGCGATGCCGGAGGACTGGTACGAGATCACCGCGGGTCAGCGCGTGCAGGTCATCAAGAAAGATGACAAGAAGGGCGGCGTTCTTCAGTTCGGCACCGAGGTGGTTACCTCGGCCGACGGCACGATCGCCGGACTTCTCGGGGCCTCCCCGGGGGCATCGACCGCGGTGCCGATCATGCTCACGGTGCTCGAGCGTTGCTTCCCCGAGCACATCGCGGGCTGGACGCCGACGATCAAGACGATGATTCCGAGCTACGGCACGGCACTCGCCGAGAACGCGGTGCTCGCCAAGAAGACCATCGCGTCGACGAAGAAGGCACTCGCAATCACCTGAGTCAGACGTGTCGAAATGGGGCACAGGATCCTTCGCTATGCCACCAGCTACGGTTCCGCACCTCCCACAACGGGGTACAGAACGAGAAACGCCAGTCGGCTAGTTTGGATGGATGGCGGTAAGTTCACACGGATCGGGGCGGATGTCGCTCGGCCTCCCGCCGCACCTGGCGCCGCGAGCGGTGAGCCGCTCCTTCATCAGCGCCATTCACGTGACCGCGGCCGTCTGCCTTGTCGGCGCGATGTTCGTCTCGCTCGCGTTCCAGCTTGAGTGGCCGAACCTGATCGTCTGGCCGGCAGTGCTCGCGCTCGTGCCCATGCTCGTGGTGCTGTACCTTCTCGACCGAACCCCGACGCGCTTCTTCTCGGTCTCCTACCTCATCATCGGCGGCGCGTCGGTGTACTGGTACAGCCTGACCTTCGCAAGCCAGATGGATCTCGACGGCTTCGCCGATTCGATCACCGTGGCGCTGCCCAAGATCGCGCTCATGCTTGTCGGCGGGGCGGGGATCGGCGCAGGGGCTGCGCTGCGCTGGGCGACCAGCGGCATTCTCGTGGCCGAGTTCGCATCATTTGCCGCGATCGTGCAGACGTCGCAGCGGTACACGCTCGACGTGATCTCTATCGCGGCGTACCTCATCACGGCGACGGTGCTGGTCGGCTCGTGGGTTGGGCAGAGTGGCGCGCGCCGGATGCAGCCGCTGCTGTACCGCGCGGCGAAGGAGGAGCTCGTCGCCGATCTTCGCCACCGCATGGAGTTGAGGGCCGCGGCTCTCCTCCATGACACCGTGCTCAACCACATGTCCGTCATCGCGGAGTCGTCCCCGGGAGAACTAGGCCCGATGCTGCGGGAGCAGATCGGGCGGGATCTGGCTTTGCTCATCGGCGAGGAATGGCTCACCGAGACGCCTCGCGCCGATGCCAGCAATGACACCGAGTGGCATGACAGCGACCTCTACCGGACGGTCCGCGAGGCGCGAGCGATGGGCCTCGAGGTCGACGCCACGGGTGACACGACCGCGCTCTTGCGCCTTGAGGGCGAGAAGTCGAGCGAACTCGCACTTGCGGTCAGGCAGTGTCTCGTCAACGTGCTCGCCCACTCCGGAAGCTCGGACGCCGAGGTCGTCATCTACGGTGCCGACGACGAAGTGCTCGTCATGGTCGTCGACACCGGATGCGGGTTCGACACCGACACGGTCGGGTCAGATCGACTCGGGCTCAAGACGTCGGTGCACCAGCGCATCGAAGCCGTCGGTGGAACAGCGCAGGTCTGGTCGACGGCTGGCCACGGAACCTCGATCGTGATCCGCCTGCCGGTCGGACCCGTCAGGTCTACCCGTCCGATCGTCTCGGGAAGCGCGCAGTGACCGGCTCGGAGGCCACCCCCCAACGACTGGACCCCGCGGGGACCCTTGGCGCGCACTTGCTCACGATCGTGCTGGTCGTCGTCGCCTTTCTCTGGGCGATCGTCTTCTCCGCGTTCGCGCTGTCGCGGGGCGGCGACCCGGTTCCCGCGGTCGGCGCCCTCATCGTGCTCGCGATCGCCTGCGCGCTCGTCGTCCGCGCATCGGGCAAGGGACACGGCGTCTTTACGGCTGGCATCCACCTCACGATGCACCTTCTCGTGGGCGCGAGCTTCATTCTGGCAAGTTGGTCGACCTGGTCGACAGACGACTTCAGCAGGGACCAGTGGGCACCGCTCAGCCTCGGCATCATGATGGTCGCGGTGGCCCCGTACCGCCCCGCACGCGAACTCATCGCCGCCGGCACCGCATCCGCCGTGGTCATGGGTACCGTGACATTCGCGCACGCGGTCGTCATCGGGACAACCGCACCGCCGCTGGCCCTCGCGGTCGTCGCGGTGATCGGGGTCGTGGCGCTCTGTTACGGGGCGGCGATGTACTCGCAGCGCACGGTCGAGGCGCTCCAGCGTTGGCACCGGCGGGCGGATGTCGTGGCGGAAGCGCTCGCCGACGAGGTGCGGGTGGGGATAGCCCGGTCGGTGCAGCAGGACCGCGTGACGATCCTCAACCGGGACGTCGTGCCGTTCTTCGGCGACCTTCTCGGTCGCGAGGCGATCACCGACGCTGACCGCGTCCGGGCGCGGGCGATCGCCACCGCCGTCCGCAGCGTGATGGTCGCCGACGCCGACCGCACCTGGCTCGAGGTCGTGGTGCAGCAGGCTGGCCGCCCCGGGCGCGCCCTGATCGCCGTCGACGATCCCTACTTCCTCGCCACCGCGATGACCACGGCACAGCGCACCGCGCTGCGCGCCCACGTCGTCGCGCTCGCCGCCGACCGGAAGGTCGCGGAGGGCTTCGCGATCAGGCTCTCCCGGCACGGCCGACTGTGCGTCGGCACCCTCACCGTGCCCATCCTCTCCGCAGACCACGCCCTGCGATCCCGGTATGCCCCGATTCACGCCGTGATGCGAGTCGCGTTCGACTCCGTCAGCATCCAGACCCACTCTCCTGACCTGATTGTGAGATTCAACTATGAGCATTCGTGAGACGACGAGCCGGCGGATCCGGCTCGCGATCCTCGACGACCACGAGATGCTGCTCGACACCATGAGCAGCTGGATCAAAGCCAACGCGACCGACTTCGATCTGGCGCTCAGTGCGGCGTCCTGGGTCGACCTCGTGCACAGCGACAACTTCCCGACCGAACTGGTGCTGATCGACTTCCAGCTGCGCGAGCACGTGTCGATCGAGGCGCGAGTGCGCACCTGCCGTGCGGCCGGGGCGAAGGTCGTCGTGATCTCGAGCCTCGACACCCGCGAGGCCCGGCAGCGAGCGCTCAATGCCGGAGCATCCGGTTTCCTGTCGAAGTCACTCCCGATGGTCGAGATCATGGACGAGGTGCGCACCGTGATGGGCGCACCTCGCGGCTCCCAGCCGCCCAGGGACTGGCGACCGCTGCCCAGCGGGGCGACCTCCTACCCGCGCCCCAAGCTCAGTGCCGGAGAAACGGAAGCGCTTAGGCTGTATGCGTCGGGCTCAAGCACGACCGAGGTCGCGCGCGAGATGAACGTGCAGTATGAGACCGCGAAGACCTACATTCGCCGGGTGCGTGAGAAATACGCCAAGGTGAATCGACCGGCGGGAAAGAAGGCGGACCTCATCCGCCGCGCCGCCGAGGACGGATACCTGCTCTGATGGCGAAGCTTTATTTTCGGTACGGCGCGATGAACAGCGGCAAGAGCACGGCAATGCTCCAGGCGGCATTCAACTACGAGGAGCGCGGACAGCAGGTTCTTCTGGCCAAACCGCAGATCGACACCAAGGGCGACTCAGCGATCGTCTCCCGGCTCGGCGTCAGTCGCCCGGTCGACTTCGTGCTCTCGCCCGGAGAGGACGCCTACCGGGCTTTTACTGCCCAGCGGGAGCAGGTTCGGGCCAGCACGGGGCTCGACGTGAGCTGCCTTCTTGTCGACGAGGCGCAGTTCCTCACCGAGTCGCAGGTGGACGACCTCCTGCGCATCGCGATCCGCGAGGGAGTCCCCGTGCTTGCCTACGGCATCCGCACCGACTTCCAGACGGTCGCCTTCCCTGGCAGCCGGAGGCTGCTCGAGATCGCCCACTCCCTCGAGGAGCTGAAGACCATCTGCCGCTGCGGCCGCAAGGCCGTCTTCAACGCACGCAGCATCGACGGAGTGTTCGTCTTCGACGGAGACCAGGTCGCGATCGACGGAGTGGACGTCGCGTATGAGTCGCTCTGCGGGGCCTGCTACCTCGAGGAGAGCGGGGGGGTGCTCAACAGCGGTCGCCGCCCCCGGGCCGACTTCAGCTACGGCTCGGCCCCCGATGCCGACTTCGCCTGAACGCGATCACGGACTCCGACCGCGTTAACCAACTCAGGGCCGCACACTGTGCGGCCCTGAGTCTTGTGTCGGGGTAGCGGGATTTGAACCCACGACCTCTTCGTCCCGAACGAAGCGCGCTACCAAGCTGCGCCACACCCCGATCAACCCGAACAAACCAGCGGCCTGTTCGCGTCCTTAACCAGAATAGCTGAAATCATCGCCCGTCAAAGTCACCAGCACAGCTTCGGGCTTGCAGGCGAAACGAACGGGCGCGTAAATCGAGGTTCCGAGCCCAGCGGAGACGTTGAGGTACGCGGCCCTCAGTGCGTGATGCCACAGGCTGAGCCCGCGAACCTGGTCCCTGGGAACATCGCAATTGGTGACGAGTGCGCCGTAGCCGGGTACGCAAACCTGACCGCCGTGGGTGTGCCCGGAGAAGATGACGTCGGCCCCGTTGGTCACGAGGGAGTTGAGCACGCGGCGGTAGGGAGCGTGGGCGAGGGCGATCGAGACCACCTCCGGACCGTTCCGCTCGTCGAGCCATCCGACGTTCTCGCGCAGCTCGTCCAGCGCACCGGGCAGCTTGTCGAGCCGGTCGAATCCGGCATGGGGATCGTTCACGCCCATGAACTCGAGGCGCGCGCCCTTGATCGACATCGCGCGCGCGGTGTTGTTGAGGCCCAGCCAGCCGAGTCCGTCGAAGAATGCCTCGAGGGCGGCCGTGTCGAGGCTCGGCTTCGTGCGACTCGCGCTCTTCGACGGCCCGGTGAGGTAGCTGAGGGGGTTCTTGGGCTCGGGCCCCACGTAGTCGTTCGATCCGTGCACATAGACGCCCGGCACGTTGCGGAACGGTTCGAGCGCGTACTCGAGCCCGACGAGCCCCTCCTGATGGCCGAGGTTGTCGCCCGTGTTGATGATCAGGTCCGGCTCGAAGATCGCGAGTGAGCGTATCCAGTCCTGCTTGGCGCGCTGCCACGGCGCCATGTGGATGTCCGAGAGGTGCAGGAGAGTGAGCGGTCGGGCGCCGGGTGCAAGCAGCGGGAGGGTCTCCCGTCTGATGGTGAAGGCGTTGCGCTCGACGAGCGTGCCCCACGCCAGGGCACCCAGGCCGAGAGCAGCCGCTGTCGCCAGCGCCGCTCCCGCGCGACTCGAGTTCGTCACTAGCAGTCGGGTTCTTCGTCGGGCACGATCACGCCGCCGTTCACGGTGAGCGTCACCGCCGTGGACTTCGACGTGGGGGTGCCGCCGGCCGGGTCGCTCGCGATCACCTCGCACTTGTCCGGTGGCACGCTCGGCGTCCACTTCACCGATACCGAGGTGAACCCCTCGTCCTTCAGCGTCTTGAGCGCATCCTTCACCTGCATGCCAACGACGTTCGGTACGGTCGCCGACAGGCTGCCGTCGCTGGTGAATACGCGCACCAGAGTCCCCTTGGACACGAGTGCGCCCGCACCGGGTTGAGTCGACGCCACCCGTCCGGCGGGAAGCTCCGACGCGATTGTTCCACCGTCGGAGAAGGCCAGACCGAGGCTCTGGATCACGCTGCGCGCCTGATCGACGCTCTGGCCGGTCACATTGGGCACGGACTGGGTCGATCCGCGGATGAGCTCAGGGGGCGGTTCGGGGAAGTCGGCCGTCGTCGCGTAGAGCGGACTCCCATCGAGGGCGGTCTGCACGGGCTTCAGGATGCGGTGGCGTGCCGTATTGGCGTTGCCACTGGAGAGCTCCATCCGCGACATCACCTGCGAGCCGACGATGTTCCCAACCCAGACGGCGCTGGCGACAGTGGTGCTCGCCGCGGCGACCCATGTCTGCAGCGAGTCATCAGTCGTTCCAGTCTTACCGAGGAGCGCGGTGCCGTCTCCCGGGTTCGAGGCCGAGCCGGTCCCGCCGCGGTCCATGACGCCCTTCAGGGCGGTGGCGGCCGCCGCGGCGACCTCCGGTGAGATGGCCTTGTTGCACTTCTGGGGCTGCCCCTCGAGCTCAGTGCCGCTCGCGTCGACGACCTTGTCGACGGCGATCGGCTCGCAGAGGATTCCGCCGCTCGCGACGGTCGCGTAGGCGTTCGCCATCGTGAGAGGCGCGATCTCGTTGGTGCCGAGAATTGCGCTCGGGTAAATGAGCAATTCGTTCCCGTCGGCGCGGTGAACGCCCATCGACTGCGCCGTCTCGCGGATGTCGCAGAGGTCGAGCTTCGACGCCATATTGATGAACGCGGCGTTGATCGACTGGTTCGTGGCGGTCTGGACCGAGACGCGGCCGGCGTTAGTCCTGGTGAAGTTGTCGGGCTCGTAGGGTTCGGCAAGCTTCATCGTGCCGCCCTGGCAGTTGGCGGGGAAGGACGAGTAGCCCTTCACGTTGCCGTCGACGACCTCGCGCAGGCCGTGGCCGTTCTGCAGCCAATTGACCAGGGTGAACAGCTTGTAGGTCGAGCCGGTCTGAAATCCGGAGGACTGCCCGTACTCCCTGTCGGTGTTGAAGTTGACCGCTGTGGTCGTGGGGCCACCGCCCTCGCCCGAGTTGTCATACAACTTGTTCTGCGCCATGATGACGATTCGCCCGGTTCCGACCTCGACGGTCGAGATGGCGGCACCTAGCTCGAACCTCGACTCGTCGGCCGGCGTCTGGATGGCGAGCACCTGCTCCGCATGGGCTTGCTGGTCGAGGTCGACGGTCGTGTAGATGTCGTATCCGCCCCGCTTCCAGTTGTCGGCGCGCTCCTCTTCGGTCGTGCCGAGGGCTTCGAGGTTCTTGACGTTGCGTACGACGTAGTCACAGAAGTGCTTCGCGCCGGATGCGGAAAGGCAGCCGTTTCTGGGTGCGCTGACGATGACGGTCGTGTCGTCGACCGGGGTCGCGATCGCCTCGTCGTACTGCTCCTTGGTCAGCATGCCCTGTTCGACCATGTTGCCCAGGATCGCGTCACGACGGACTTGATTACGCTCGCGATTCTCCGCGATGTCGGGGCGCCGGGACGGGGGCGCCTGCACGATGCCGATGAGGCTCGCCGCTTGGGCCGCGGTCAGGTCCTTTGCGGTTGTTGAGTAGTACTGCTGCGCGGCCGACTCGATGCCGTAGGTGTTGCCTCCGAAGCCGGCGATGTTGAGGTAGGCAAGCAGGATCTGGTCCTTGGTGTACCGCTTCTCGAGGCCGATCGCGAGCTTCGCCTCCTTGAGCTTGCGGTCGATGGTCGACGCCTGCGCGGCGTCGATGCCGGCCTGCTGCTTCTCAGCGGTGTCGTAGGTCAGCGCCTCCTGAATGAGGAGGTTCTTGACGAGTTGCTGCGACAGTGTCGACGCGCCCTGGGTCGTGGAGGAGGTGATGTTGTTGATCGCCGCCCTTGCGATACCCGCAAGGTCCACCCCGCCGTGCTCGTAGAAGCGTTCGTCCTCGCCCGCGATCGCGGCGTCCTTGGCGAACTGGGACACCTCGTCCCACGCGACTTCCTCGCGGTTCTGGTCGTAGATCTGGGCGAACGGCACCTGCTCGCCGGCCTGCAGTGCCCACAGCGTGTTGCGCTGCGACTGCTGGTTGATGACCATGTAGTCAGGCAGGTCTTCGAAGATTCCGACGGTGTTGTTCGCGGTCAAGCTGGTCACAGCGATGGCGGGTGTGACCATGGCGGTGACGAGCACCCCCGCGAGAGCGCTGAAACCGAGAAAGCCGAGGATCGCGCCAAACACACCAACGGGCTTCGAATTTTGCGCAGACATATGATCAAGGGTAAGTCATACGCCCCTATTTCAATCTGAATGGACACTTCGATGCCAACTTGGGAGTATCTGACAACCCCCCTCATGATCCACAACACCGCCGCGATCCTCAACAATTGGGGCTCCGACGGCTGGGAACTCGTGCAGGTCGTCAACGGCCCGGAGGGCGGCCTGGTCGCCTACCTCAAGCGTGAGAAGAAGGAGAACGACTGATGTCGGTGCTGGATGATCGCCTCGCCGAGCTCGGCCTCACGATTCCGGAGGTCGCCGCTCCGGTGGCCGCCTACGTGCCAGCCGTCGTGAGCGGGCACCTCGTCTACACCTCGGGCCAGCTGCCGTTTGTCGCCGGCGCGCTTCCGGAGACGGGAAAGGTCGGCGCCTCCGTGTCGCCGGAGCGAGCCAAGGAGCTTGCCGCGATCTGCGTGCTCAACGGGCTCGCTGCGGTGCGTTCGGTGATCGGGTCGCTCGACCGCGTCACCCGCATCGTCAAGGTAGTCGGCTTCGTGGCATCCGATCCGGCGTTCACCGGCCAGCCGGGCGTCATCAACGGGGCCTCGGAGCTGCTCGGCGAAATCTTCGGCGATGCGGGACGCCACGGGCGCAGCGCCGTCGGCGTCGCGGTGCTCCCGCTCGACTCGCCGGTCGAGGTCGAGTTCATCATCGAATTCGCCTGATTCGCCTGGCAGGGGGCCCCGACCGATAAGGTCGGGGCCCCCTTCTCACCCGCTACTTCATCTTGTCGCTGATGATCTGCATCACTGACGTGTCTGCAAGGGTGGTGGTGTCGCCGATCTCGCGACCCTCGGCGACATCCTGAAGCAGGCGGCGCATGATCTTGCCGGAGCGGGTCTTCGGCAGCTCGTTCACGATGAAGATCTGCTTCGGACGCGCGATCGCGCCGATCTGCTCCGCGACGTGGCTGCGCAGCATCGCCACGGCCTCGTCGGTGGTCTGCTTCTTAGCCTGCTTGGATTTCAGGATCACGAATGCGACCACGGCCTGTCCGGTCGCCTCGTCGGCGGCACCGACGACAGCGGCCTCCGCCACTATCTTGTGCGACACGAGGGCCGACTCGATCTCCGCTGTCGAGAGGCGGTGCCCGGAGATGTTCATCACGTCGTCCACGCGTCCGAGCAGCCAGATGTCGCCATCGGCATCGACATGCGCCCCGTCGCCCGCGAAGTACTTCGTCCCGCTGAGGGCCTTGAAACGGTCCCAGTAGGTCTCCTGGAATCGCTCCGGGTCGCCCCAGATGCCCCGCAGCATCGATGGCCACGGCTCCGAGACGACGAGCAGACCACCGTTGGGCGGGTCAACCCGTGTGCCGTCCTCGCCGAGGATGTCGATCTTGATGCCGGGGATCGGCACCTGCGCCGATCCGGGCTTCAGTGTCGTGACGCCGGGCAGTCCCGAGATCATGATCGCGCCGGTCTCGGTCTGCCACCAGGTGTCGACGACCGGCGCCGTGCCGCCGCCGATGATGTCGCGGTACCAGACCCA
>Ga0136639_10000561_pt1 | contig 12592 bp, 16 predicted proteins | sample AntDrymUQ8592106_2_FD_113739 | JGI IMG/M metagenome (GOLD analysis project Ga0136639, IMG submission 113739) | Polar desert sand microbial communities from Dry Valleys, Antarctica - metaG UQ859 (21.06) | ecosystem: Environmental > Terrestrial > Soil > Desert | place: Antarctica: Dry Valley...
ACTACACCCGCATCCTGCGCTACATCACGCCGGACTTCGTGCACGTGTTCGTCGACGGCCGCATCGCCGAGCAGGGTGGCCCCGAGCTCGCCGACCGCCTCGAAGACGAGGGCTACGACCGCTTTCTCACGGAATCGAATGTAGGCTAAACACATGGTTTCCACGCTGACCCCGGCGCGTTTCGATGAAATCGAAGAGGCGCTCAAAGACGTCATGGACCCGGAACTCGGCATCAACGTCGTCGACCTCGGGCTTATCTACGACCTGGGCTGGGACGATGAGAACGATGCCTTGATCATCCACATGACTCTGACTTCGGCCGGCTGCCCGCTGACCGACGTGCTCGAGGAACAGACCGCCGAGGCGCTGGACGGCGTCGTCGATCAGTTCCGTATCAATTGGGTCTGGATGCCGCCGTGGGGTCCTGAGAAGATCACCGATGACGGTCGGGACATGATGAGGGCTCTCGGCTTCTCCATCTAATCCACGGTTGCTCAACGCGCCACGAGAAGGGGCACCGGCCAGATGGCCGGTGCCCCTTCTCTGTGATCTGTTCCGTTGAACCGGTTCTGCTCCACGGTCACTCGTCCGTCGCCTCGCCCTCCGGCTCCGTTCCCTCTGCGCTGGCGGACGACGCCAGATCTGACGACTCCCAGTTCTTTAGATTAATGAGGGACGGGTGCGGTCCGACGTCTGTCTCACCCTCCTCAAACATGTCACCCACCGGACTGGCGGATTCCTGATCGTCGCCTGGATCAGACGGGGGAGACCCGCTCTCGCCCGGCAGGGCTGGTGTGGCTGAATCGTGATCCATCGTCGACCTCCTCGCATTCATGCAGCGACCGCTGCGGCTGCAACCGACGGTAGGCCTCAGGTCTGCTCGCCGCTAGGTGGGTGAGCAAGGCGCTTGAGTCAAACTGGTCGATACCGCTACGACGTTGCGACGGTCACGGACACCGGAGTAGGGTTCGCGAACAGGTCGAGAACCGGGCAGCCCGCCGAGCGCCATCTCCACGGGGCTGGCCGCGATATCGTTTCCGGCGAGGTTTTCGCGTTCGTTCACGAGGAAGACGTGCCTGCCAGCCGTGGCCCGATAGGTCAGCTGCGCCTTCGTGGCGTCAGCAGTGATCCGTTCGTTCCAGGCGATTCCGGCGGCGACGAGGCGGTGAGCCCGATCTTCGGCAAGGGGAGAGAGAGCTGCGGGAGTCTGTAGGAGTGTCATGTCGCATCCTTAGAAGCCGGCCCCGGCCCAGGTGCCGCGCCCGGTCACACACTGTCATGATGCTGTGGCCGGAGTGACTTCGGGCCGCAACTCAGTCCCTTGGAGCGTCCTTCCACTCAATAGAACGCTATTCTAATCACATGGTTGAATTGCCGATGAGGGCCAAATCCCGCCGTGAGGCCCACGTGCTGGAGACTCGCATTGTGATTGTGAGGGCTGCGCTGCGGTTAATGCTTGAGCGTGGGTACATTCCCACAACCATCGGCGCCATCGCCGTCGAGGCAGGCGTTGCGGTTCAGACGGTCTACAACTCGGTCGGCGGTAAGGCCGCGGTTCTGTCCGCCGTGCTCGACCTCGCGGCCGTGGACCCGGAGACGCCCGATACCGGTCCCGCACCGTTGCGCAGCCATGTCGGAGGGGCATCCGGTCCCGCCGAGATCGTCCGAGTCCTCACCGATCACCTTGCCGACCTGAATGAACGAACGTCCGGCGTCCACCGGGTAATCGCCCAGGCGGCCGGTGTCGATGCGAACATTGCAGAGCTGGAGATCAGGCGCTCCGCCCAACGGCTGCTCCGGTACGGTGAGGTGGCGTCCGCGCTGCGCTCACGGCACAGTCTTCGGAGTGGACTGAGCGACCACGAGGCTGCGGCCACGGTGTGGGCACTCGGGCATCCTCAGGCGTACCGGTCTCTGGTCCTTGACCTCGGCTGGTCAGGTGACGCCTACCGGGCCTGGTTGCTCAAGGCTCTGCAGGGGGCACTTTTGTTTCCCGGCGCACACGGAGGCGGAGGCGATCAAATATAGTGGAGAGTTGGCCCGCTTCGGGCCAGCAAAAATTCTATGACTCCCCTGATCGGACTGTTGCTGTGTTGAGTGTGCAAAATCTCGAAATCCGAGTTGGGGCGCGCGTGCTCATGGAAGACGTCAGTTTCCGCGTTTCCGCCGGCGACAAGATCGGACTGGTCGGCCGAAACGGCGCCGGCAAGACGACACTGACGAAAACACTCGCAGGGGAGACCGTTCCGACCAACGGCTCGATCGATCGCACGGGTGAGATCGGCTACCTTCCTCAGGATCCCCGCTCCGGGGACCCGGAGATGCTCGCCCGCACCCGCATTTTGGATGCCCGCGGCCTCGGCACCATTTCTCTGGGTCTCAGTCAGGCCGGCATCGACATGGGCAGCGATGACCCCAAAGTCAGTGCGAAGGCCATGCGAACCTATGGCAACCTCACCGACGAGTTCAACGCGCTCGGTGGCTACGCTGCGGAGGCGGAAGCCGCGTCGATCGCCAGCAATCTGAACCTTCCCGACCGCATCCTCGACCAGCAGCTGCGAACCCTGTCCGGCGGACAGCGCCGTCGCATCGAACTTGCCCGCATCCTGTTCTCGGCGGCGGATACGATGATTCTGGACGAGCCCACCAACCACCTCGACGCCGACTCCGTGGTCTGGCTGCGCGAGTTCGTCAAGAACTACCGTGGCGGATGCATCATCATCAGCCACGACATCGAGCTGGTCGGTGACACGGTGAACCGGGTGTTCTACCTCGACGCCAACCGCATGGTCATCGACATCTACAACATGAATTGGAGGAACTACCAGCGGCAGCGCGTCGCAGACGCGGACCGTCGCAAGAAGGAACGCGCCAACGCCGAGAAAAAGGCGTCGACCCTGCAGCTCCAGGCCGCGAAGTTCGGTGCCAAGGCGAGCAAGGCCGCCGCCGCCCACCAGATGGTGGCACGCGCCGAGAAGCTCCTCTCCGGATTGGACGCCGTGCGGGCAGTCGACCGCGTCGCCAAGCTGCGCTTCCCCGAACCCGCGCCCTGCGGACGTACGCCGCTGATGGCCACAGATCTCTCCAAAAGCTACGGCTCCCTGGAGATCTTCGCGGCCGTCGACCTGGCCATCGACCGTGGTTCGAAGGTCGTCATCCTCGGTCTGAACGGAGCAGGCAAGACCACTCTCCTGCGCATGCTAGCCGGCGTCGACAAACCGGACACCGGCGAGATCGTGCCTGGCCACGGGCTGCGGATCGGCTACTACGCCCAGGAGCACGAGACGATCGACGTCAAGCGCAGCGTGCTCGAGAACATGGTGTCTTCCTCGCCCAACATCACCGAGATGGAGGCGCGGCGGGTTTTGGGTTCGTTCCTCTTCACCGGCGACGACTCTCACAAGCCGGCCGGGGTACTGTCCGGTGGCGAGAAGACCCGACTGGCGCTGGCCATGATTGTGGTCTCCGGTGCCAACGTACTGCTGCTCGACGAACCGACTAACAACCTCGACCCGGCCAGCCGTGAGGAAATCCTGGACGCACTGGCGCACTATGCCGGCGCTGTTGTCCTCGTCAGCCACGACGAGGGTGCAGTCGAGGCTCTCAACCCGGAGCGGGTGTTGATCATGCCCGACGGCACCGAGGACCACTGGAACAAGGACTACCTCGATCTGATCATGCTCGCCTGATCACCCTCACGAAACCAAAAGCCCGGGCCGGTCGGTCCGGGCTTTTGGTCTGTTCCCGTCGATCAGTGGCGGTCGATGAGCTCGTCCTCGATCTCCGAGTCGCTGCGTGGTTTGGCAGCCTGACGCCGGGCCCGGTCGGCGGCGCGAATACGCTCGCCCGGGTCGTCGAAGTTGACGGTGCGGTATTCCTGCCGTATGGCCCAGCCCAGGCCGACGAAGCCCATCAGCGCGAACACGAACCACTGGAAGGCGTAGGACAGGTGCGGTCCCTCGTCTTTCACCGGGCGGGTGACCGCCACGGGGCGTTCGTCCGGTGCCGGGTCCTCGGTCGCCATCAGCCCGTAGGCCGCGGTGAACGTCGGAAGACCGAGCCGGGTGGCCACGTCGTCGAGATTGATCGTCGCGATCTGGTTGCCTGTGGCCGAACGACCAGCCAGCAGAGGCTCACCAGCCTTGAGGCGAGCGACAACGCTCACTACTCCCGAAGGCGCGGAGGGAACGGAGGCCGGTGCGTCTGCGGTCTGCCCGGTCGGCAGCCAGCCTCGGTTAACGATGAAGACCGAGCCGTCCGCGAGCAGCAGGGGAGTGAGAACCTCGAAACCCGGGTTGATCTGGAGAGGGCGATTGCGCACGATCAGCTCCTCGTTCGTCAGATACGTGCCCGTCATGACAACGGGCAGCCACTTCTGGGACTCCGAGAATGTGTCCAGGTCAGGTAGAGCCTCGGCGAGGGGAACCGGGTCCGCCGCATAGTTCGTCTCGACTTTGTCCATCTCGGCGAGAGCGTCGGCCCGGCGCGCGAGCTGCCAGAGGCCGAGTCCGGAGCACACGGCTGCGAAGAGGATGGTCAGCGCGAGGTATCCAGCCCAGCGCCGGGTGAACGCGAATTTCCAGCCGATCACACGGGCCCAACTTCCTGCTCCGCAGCCGGCGGCGAGACAACCAAGGGGGATACGGCCAGCGGGAAGTCCCGGGTGGCCAAGAAATCGCGAAGGAAGTCAACGTGCAGGTCGCAGGCCAGCCAGGTCTTCACGCGGTCTTCCGCGTGGATACGGGGATTGCGCCAGTCCAAACGCCAGCCGGCGCTCTCACGGCAGCCCGCGCGCGAGCAGTTCGTCGTTTCGAGTTCGGCGCCGAGGCCGATCACGTTCCGCTCTCATCGTTGCTCGGTCCGCGGTTCGGCCCACGGAATACCTGCACGGCTCCCGGGCGCATGACGGTCGACACGGCACCGCTGCCCTGCACATTCGCGAACACGACAGCGAAATAAGGGAGCACGATCGCGCCGAGGGCGAACACGAGCAGCCACCAGCCCTGGACGAAGAGCAGTAGCACGATGCAGACCATCCGGATGCCCATGGCGACTGTGTATTTGATCATTCGTGAGCGCCGCTCCTCCTCGGGCGAGGGCGGGAGGGAGGTGATCGACTGCTGCTTCATGGGTGCCATCGATTCGGTCAGTCGGGGGAATTCTGCCCTGATAATTCTACGTCTCGTCAGGGCCAAACGCAGACGCCCTAAACTGAAACATACGTGCGTACGGCTGTTCGTTCGCTGAGAAAATGAGATTGGACCCAGCATGACGACTGGCAGAACCGTCCTTGTCACCGGGGGCAACCGTGGCATCGGATTCTCGATTGCCGAGGAGTTCATCAGGCAGGGTCACCGCGTCGCGGTCACCGCCCGCTCCGGGGAAGGCCCGGCCGGCAGCCTGACGGTGCGCGCCGACGTAACGGACGCCGCCTCCATAGACGCCGCATTCACGGAGATCGAGTCGGCGCTCGGTCCAGTTGAGGTTGTCGTCGCAAATGCGGGCATCACCCGCGACATGCTTCTGATGCGCATGAGTGAAGATGACTTCACCTCGGTCATCGATACCAACCTGAGCGGCGCGTTCCGCGTCGTGAAGCGTGCCTCCAAAGGCATGCTCAAGGCCCGGTTCGGGCGCATCGTACTGATTTCCAGTGTCGTCGGGCTCTACGGATCCGCTGGTCAGGTCAACTACTCCGCCTCCAAGAGCGGGCTGATCGGGCTGGCCCGATCGGTGACCCGTGAACTCGGCGCCCGGGGGATCACGGCCAACGTCGTCGCTCCCGGCTTCATCGAAACCGACATGACCGCGAAGCTGTCCGAGTCACAGCAGGCCGACTACAAGCGCAGCATCCCCGCGGGACGCTTTGCCACCCCGGGGGAGGTGGCTCGAGTCGTCACCTGGATCGCCGGTGACGATGCCGCGTATATCTCGGGCGCCGTCATTCCCGTCGATGGCGGGCTGGGGATGGGACACTAACCGCGCAGGCCGAGCATCGGCAGGATCTGGCTGAGGTCGCGGGCGTCTACCGCAAGGTCCGCCTGCGCCCTCACGATCGGCCGCGCGTTGAAAGCAATGCCCAGACCGGCAACCCGCATCATCTGCAGGTCGTTCGCCCCGTCACCGACGGCGATGGTCTGAGGGAGCGCGACGCCCTCCAGCTCAGCCCATTCCTTCAGCGCGACGGCCTTCGCCGCGGCGTCGATGATGGGTCCGACCAAGTCGCCGGTGAGGCGGCCATCGGCGACCTCCAACCGGTTGGCGCGCCAGTGGTCAACACCCAGGGCGGCGGCGATCGGGTCGAGCACTTCGTGGAAGCCGCCCGAGACCACGCCGACCCGGCTGCCGTTGGAATGCAGGGTGTCGATCAGATCCTTTGCCCCCAGGGTCGGGCGGACACGCCGCCCGACCTCCTCGAATACGGCCGTGGACAATCCGGCCAGGGTCTTGACGCGCAACCGGAGGCTCTCGGCGAAATCGATTTCACCGCTCATGGCCTGCTCGGTCACCGCGGCGACGAGGGCCAGCGAGCCGGCCGCATCGGCGAGCAGCTCGATGACCTCGTCTTCGATCAGGGTGGAATCGGCGTCCAGGACGACGAGGAAACGAACGGGGACGGTCACGGGTGGACGTGCACTCCCTTGCCGACCACGGTGATGCCGGACTCGGTGACGCTGAAGCCGCGTGCGAGGTCTCGCTCGCGATCAACGCCGACTTCCGCCCCGGCAGCGACCACCACATCCTTGTCCAGAATCGCTCGACGCACGGTTGCACCAGGCTTGATCTGCACCCGGTCGAAGACGATCGAGTCCACCACCTGGGCACCGGAGTCGATGGCGGCCCAGGGGCCGAGAACGCTACGTTCGATGTGAGCTCCCGAAATGACGCAGCCGAGGGAGACGATCGAGTCGATCATCGTCCCGAGGAAGCCGCGTCCGTCGCGGACGAACTTCGCCGGTGGCGAGTTGAGCTGCTGGCTGAAGATCGGCCAGTTCTGGTTGTAGAGATTGAAGACCGGGAGCGCGCTGATCAGGTCCTGGTGCGCCTCGAAGAAGGAGTCGATGGTACCCACGTCGCGCCAGTAATCGCGGTCGCGGTCGGTGGAGCCGGGGACGTCGTTGAGTTTGAGGTCGTAGACGCCGGCCTCGCCGCGGGACACGAAGTCGGGAATGATGTCGCCGCCCATGTCGTGGCTCGAATCAGAGCGTTCGCCGTCGCGCAAAACGGCCTCGATCAAGGCTTCCGTGTTGAACACGTAGTTACCCATCGACGCGAAGACCTCGTGCGGGGCATCGGCAAGGCCGACGGCATCCTTCGGTTTTTCGCGGAAATCGCGGATGCGGTCCGGCGTTGCCGCGTCGACCTCGATGACGCCGAACTGGTCGGCCAGAGCGATCGGCTGACGGATGGCCGCGACGGTCGCGGCGGCTCCGGAGGCGATGTGAGCCTCGATCATCTTACTGAAGTCCATCCGATATACGTGGTCGGCTCCGACGACGACGACGATGTCGGGCTTCTCATCATGGATCAGGTTCAGGCTCTGCAGGATCGCGTCGGCCGAACCACTGAACCAGCGTTTACCCAGACGCTGCTGCGCCGGCACCGATGCGATGTAGGAGTTGAACAGGCCGCCGGAGACGTGCCAGGTCTGTGACACGTGGCGGTCGAGACTGTGCGACTTGTACTGGGTGAGCACCACGATCTGGGTGAGGCCCGAATTGATCAAGTTCGACAACGCGAAGTCGATCAGTCGGTAGTGACCTCCGAAGGGCACGGCCGGTTTTGCGCGGTCCTCAGTAAGCGGCATCAGCCGTTTTCCTTCTCCACCTGCGAGCACGATTCCAAAGATCTTCCTTGACAGCATGTCTTTACAGTAGGGCCATTCGTCACGTCGATCCAGCTTGCATGGGTGTGTCCCCGGTCAGCCTGCGCTAGCTTTGCCTCATGCGAGTGGATCTGTTGACGAAGGAATACCCCCCGGAGATTTACGGCGGGGCAGGCGTGCATGTGGCTGAGCTCGTAAAGGCTCTCCGCACCGATATTGATGTGTCCGTGCGATGTTTCGGCGCTCCCCGCGACGCCCTCGACACCTTCGCCTACGACGTCCCCCCGCAGCTAGCCGACGCGAATGCGACGTTGGCGACACTCGGGGTGGACCTCCAGATGGCGCAGGACGTGCAGGGTGCCGACATCGTGCACTCGCACACCTGGTATGCCAATGGCGCCGGTCACTTCGCCAAGCTCCTGCATGGAATCCCGCACGTCGTCACGGCGCACAGCCTCGAACCGCTGCGCCCGTGGAAGGCCGAACAACTCGGCGGAGGATACCGCGTCTCCAGTTGGATCGAGCGAACGGCGTTCGAGGCAGCGGATGCCGTGATCGCCGTCAGCGGCGGCATGCGCCGCGACATCCTGCGCAGCTATCCCGCGCTCGACGCGGCCCGCGTGCACGTCGTTTACAACGGCATCGACCTCGAACGGTGGAAGCCCACCGAAGACCTGGATACCGTGCGCGCGCTCGGAATCGACCCGGACCGACCTGCCGTGGTTTTTGTGGGTCGCATCACCAGGCAGAAGGGCCTGCCCTACCTGCTTCGCGCCGCCGCCCTGTTACCGCCAGAGGTGCAGCTGGTGCTCTGCGCCGGCGCTCCGGATACCCCGGGGATCCTGGCCGAGGTCACGGCCGGCGTCGAGGCACTGCAACAGGAGCGCTCCGGCGTGGTCTGGATCGACCGCCTGCTGTCGCAGCACGACCTGGCGGCTGTGCTCACCGCCGGCACCGTCTTCGTCTGCCCGTCGGTCTACGAACCACTCGGCATCGTCAATCTGGAGGCCATGGCCTGTGGGCTGCCGGTCGTTGGAACGGCCACTGGAGGAATCCCCGAGGTGGTTGCCGACGGTGTGACCGGCCGGCTGGTGCCGATCGACCAGGTCACCGACGGAACCGGGACCCCGATCGACCCTGACCTCTTCGTGGCCGACCTCTCGCGCACCCTGATCGAGGTGCTCTCCGATCCCGCGAAAGCGGCCGAGATGGGCCGTGCCGGCCGCGTGCGAGCCGAGCAGATGTTCAGCTGGACCCAGATCGCGACCCGCACCCGCGAGATTTACGCCGCACTGCTCTGACACTCGCTGTGACGGGTGCCGACGCTTCGCGCGGCGCCTGTCTTGCGTGTCTGTCGCTCCGCGGCGGCGGCTAGCATGGCTATATGGTCAACGTTCTCCAATTCACCGACGTCTCCGTCGTCCGGGATGGCACATCCATTCTTGACTCAGTGAACTGGAGTGTTGATGACGACCAGCGATGGGTGATCCTTGGCCCGAACGGGGCCGGTAAGACCACCCTGCTGCAGATCGCCGCCGCTCTCATCCATCCGTCGAAGGGGAGCGCCGTCGTGCTGGATGAGCCCATTGGGCGCACCGACCTGTTCGAGCTTCGACCGCGCATCGGCTTCGCCTCCACGGCGATGGCACGTCGGGTTCCCGCGAACGAGAAGGTCATCGACGTCGTCATGACGGCCGCCTACTCGGTCACGGGCCGCTGGACCGAAGAGTACGAGACCATCGACGAGCGCCGCGCCCAGCGGGTGCTGGGGGAGTGGAAGCTCGACGCACTGGCCGACCGCAAGTTCGGCACGCTCAGCGACGGCGAACAAAAGCGCGTGCAGATCGCCCGCTCGATCATGACCGACCCTGAGGTTCTGCTTCTGGACGAACCGGCTGCGAGTCTCGACCTCGGCGCGCGGGAGGAACTCCTGCAGCTTCTCGGCGGCTACGCGAGCGAGCCAGGGTCACCGGCCATCATCATGGTCACCCACCACGTCGAAGAGATTCCTCTCGGCTTCACGCATGTGCTGCTCCTGTCCGGCGGCCGCGTCGTCAGCGCCGGGCCTCTGGCCGAAGCCCTGACCGCGGCAGCGCTGACCGAGGCATTCGGGCTTCCGATCGACCTGGTCGAGACGGACGGCCGATTCAACGCCCGCGCAGCCTGACCGAACCCGGATGGCGGCCATCGTCACCGGATTCTGCTAAACTCGACAGTCGGTCCTAGGGCCGCACATTTTTTCTGCCGCCCCTGGCGAGTCTGAACTCGCTCATCGAAGCGCTACTCACCAATCGAACAGCAATAAGGAAGTCTCATGAAGTCTGACATTCACCCCACGTACGCTCCCGTGGTTTTCCGCGACCTCGCGTCGGGTGCGACGTTCCTTACCCGTTCGACGGTTGGCAGTGCCAAGACCATCGAGTGGACCGATGGAACGACCTACCCGGTCATCGACGTTGAAATCTCGTCGGAGTCGCACCCGTTCTACACCGGCAAGCAGCGCATCATGGACTCCGCCGGACGTGTCGAGAAGTTCAACACGCGTTACAAAGGCTTCGGCAAGTAACCACGCCGCACCACGCAGCACCCTGAATATCAGAAAGGGCGACCAGCTTCGGCTGGTCGCCCTTTTTGGGTGTTCGTCTCCGTGCAAACTCGGCTACCGCTCGGGCCAGCCGCCGGCCGCGACGAATTCGGGGTCGCGTTCGCGACGCATGTACGCCTGGAAGTTCTCTGCCTGCGACAGCGCCCACCCGGCCTGGAGCACATGCAGTTCGCCGACGGTGAGCGGCAGGGTCTTCACATGCGCTCGGGCGATGGCCTGAGCAACCCGACCAGCCGCGATGGCGTCCGCGCCCGAGTCGTGGGCGTCGTCCAGTGTGACGCCGTAGAACTTGCTGGTCACCTCGAGGGTTCGTTTCCCCTTGCGGTACCGGTCGACGGCCTTGTCGATGACCAGCGGGTCGACCACGGGGGACGGGGAGGCGAGAGGGGGCACGCCGTACCGGACCGACTCTCGGTTGAGCAGGGTGAGGTCGTAGGGGGCGTTGTACGCCACCAGAGGAAGACCGCGCGCGAGGTGCTCCCGGATGGTCGCAACGATCTCGGCGACGCCGTCCGCCGCGACCCGGCCGTTCTGCGCTGCGTACTCGGTCGTGATGCCATGCACGTTCGTGGCCTGGACCGGGATCTCGATGCCTGGATCCAGCAGCCAGTCCACCCGCTCGAGAACCTCTCCGGCCACATCGATGATGGCGACGGTCGCCGACACGATGCGGCTCGTCTCCACGTCGATACCGGTTGTTTCGAGGTCGAAAACGGCCAGGGTGTCACTCCAGTTGCTCATGGGGAAAGCCTACGGCCGACCACCGTCATCCACGGTCGCCCTAAACTGAGGGTGATGAATGTTCCTTCGCCCTACGACGCCATGCTCGCCCGGATCCCCGTGAGGGTCTGGGATGTCCCGGTGCTCGGCAGCGTCACCCGGTATTGGGAGTACGGCGATCCGACGGCCGACACCACGATCGTCATGGTGCACGGCTTCCGGGGCGACCACCACGGCCTTGAGCCCGTCGTCGCCCAGCTTCCCGGCTTCCGCATGATTTCCCCTGACCTCCCCGGTTTCGGCGAGTCCGCCGTGCTCGCGGCAAGCCGGCACGACATTGCCGGGTACGGTCGGTGGCTGGCGGAGTTCGTGGCGGTGCTGGGGCTGACCGGTCGAATCGTGGTGCTCGGGCACTCCTTCGGGTCGATCATCGTCGCTGCCTCGGTCGCGGGCGGACTCCCGGCCCACGATGTGGTTCTGGTCAACCCCATCGCCGCGCCCGCCCTAGCTGGGCCGCGCGGCATCCTCACCCGCCTGGCCGTGTTCTACTATTGGGCGGCCGCGTGCCTGCCGGAGCGGCTCGGCTTCGCGCTACTGCGCAACCGAGTCATCGTGCGGGCGATGAGTGTGACCATGGCGAAAACGGGGGATCCCGGGCTGCGCCGCTGGATCCACAACCAGCACGACCGCTACTTCTCCGCCTTCGCCGACCGCCGGGTCGTGCTCGAGGCCTTCACCGCGTCGGTGGGTGCCGACGTCAGCGAGTTCGCCGCGGGCATCCGACAACGCACCCTGCTGATCGCCGCGGAGAAAGACGACATCACCCCGGTCGCTGCCCAGCACCGGCTCCAAGCGCTCTTCCCCGACGCCACGCTCGAGGTGATTCCCGACGTGGGGCACCTGATCCACTACGAGGTGCCGGCGCAGGCGGCCGATGCCCTGCGCCGTTTCCTCGTCGCTGGGGAGACACCATGAGGATCGTCTTCGACTGCCGGTACACCCGGTTCGACCGGCATGACGGCATCAGCCGATACACGGCTGGCCTGGTCACCGAGCTGGGCAAGCTGCACCCGGTGACCATGCTGATCAACGACCACCGCCAGCTTGACCTGCTGCCGGACCTGCCCTGGCAGCTCGTGAGCGCGCCTACCAGCATCCGGGAACCGTTCATCGCGTGGCAGATCAACCAGTTGCACCCCGACGTGGTGTTCACACCGATGCAAACTATGGGTTCCTGGGGTCGACGGTACCGCCTCCTGCTGACCGTGCACGATCTGATCTACTACCGCAATCGCACCCCGCCGCGGGACCTGCACCGTCTGCTGCGCGTCGCCTGGCGCCTGTACCACCTGTCCTGGTGGCCGCAACGGATGCTGCTGAACCGGGCCGACGGGGTCGTCACCGTCTCCGAGACCACCCGAGGACTGATCAGGGACAACGCT
>Ga0136639_10000563_pt1 | contig 12570 bp, 13 predicted proteins | sample AntDrymUQ8592106_2_FD_113739 | JGI IMG/M metagenome (GOLD analysis project Ga0136639, IMG submission 113739) | Polar desert sand microbial communities from Dry Valleys, Antarctica - metaG UQ859 (21.06) | ecosystem: Environmental > Terrestrial > Soil > Desert | place: Antarctica: Dry Valley...
ACGACCTCGACGAGTCCGACCCCCAATGGTCCCCCGACGGCAAAACCATCGCCTTCGTCTCCGACCGCACCGACCGCGTCAACGCCGACTCCCACGACTCCGACGTCTGGACCATCCCCGCCGCCGGCGGCCCCCTCACCAAAATCTCCGATCACCCCGAAGCCGACTACTCCCCCCGCTGGGCCCCCGACGGCAAAACCATCGCTTTCCTCGGCAGCGTCAAGCCCCGCCAGCACCCGAAGATCTACCTCGCCCCCGCCGCCGGTGGCCAACCCTCCGTCCTCGCCGCCAACGGCATGGATCTGATCCCCGCAAACCTCCAATTCGCCGGCCCCACCGCCATGCTCTTCGAAACCGGCCACCGCGGAGCCTATCGAATCTACCGCGTCGACCTCACCGCCAAAACCGCCGTACCCCTCATCGCCGGCGAGCGCGCCGTCCGTTCTTACTCCAAACAAGGCGACCGCCTAGCCTACCTCGTCAACGATTTCAAAACCCTCGACGACATCTATACCGCCCGCACCGACGGCTCCGCCGAACGCCGCCTCACGACCCACAACGCCGCTCTCTGGAAGGATCTCGACCTCTCCAGCGTCGAACGCCTCGCCTATAAATCCTCCGACGGCCTCCCCGTCGAAGGCTTCCTCGTCAAACCCATCGGCTTCGTCCCCGGCCGCCAATACCCGCTGCTCCTCAACATTCACGGAGGCCCGGCCGGCATGTACGGCGTCGACTGGTTCCACGAGTTCCAGATCTACGCCGGCAAAGGCTACGGCGTCTTCTTCCCCAACCCGCGCGGCTCCACCGGCTATGGCGAAGAGTTCGCCCGCGGCATCAAAGACAACTGGGGCAAAATGGACTACGTCGACGTCATCACCGGTCTCGACGAAGCCATCAAGCGCAACCCATGGATCGACTCCAACCGCCTCGGCGTCACCGGCGGCAGTTACGGCGGCTTCCTCACCAACTGGATCGTCGGCCACACCAACCGCTTCAAAGCCGCCGTCACCCTCCGCAGTATCTCCAACTTCATCAGCGACGAAGGCACCCGCGATGGCGCCTACGGCCACGACGAAGACTTCGGCGGCATCCTCTTCGACCACTTCGATACTTACTGGGAAGCCTCTCCTCTCAAATACGCCAAAAACGTCAAAACCCCCACCCTCGTCCTCCACTCCGACAACGACCTCCGCGTCCCTCTCGAACAAGGGGAACAATGGTTCCGCGCCCTCCAGCACTACGGCGTCACCTCCGAGTTCGTCGTCTTCCCCCGCGAAAACCACAACCTCACTCGCTCCGGCGAACCCAAGCATCTCGTCGAAAGCCTCAACTGGCAGCTCAAATGGTTCAACCGCTTCATCCCCGCCGGCCAGTGGGTTGAACTATTCAACGGCAAAAATCTCGACGGCTGGGTCGTCAAAATCGCCGGCCACGAACTCGGCGACAACTACGGCGACACCTTCCGGGTCAAGGACGGCGTCATCCAAGTCTCCTACGACAAGTACACAGAATTCGGTGCCCGCTTCTCCCATCTCTTCTACAAGCAGCCCTTCTCCCGCTACCGTCTCGCGCTCGAATACCGCCTCGTCGGCCAGCAGATGACGGACGGCCCCAGCTACGCCCGCCTTAACAGCGGCGTCATGATCCACTCCCAATCCCCCGAATCCATCCTGAAGGATCAGGACTGGCCCATCTCCGTCGAAGCCCAATTTCTCAGCAACGATGGCACCCTGAACCGCCCGACGATGAACGTCTGCACCCCCGGCACGGAAATCTTCATGAAGGGCACCATGGTGAAGGCCCACTGCACCAACTCCTCCTCCCGCATCCTCCGCGGTGCCGACTGGGTCCATGTCGAAGTCGAGGTCCTCGGCTCGGAACGAGTCCGCCACTTCCTCGACGGCGAACTCGTCCTCGAATACGAAAAGCCCCAAATCGGCGGAGGCGTCGCCAACCGCTTCAACCCCGCCGTGAAGATCGACGGCAAGCTCCTCAGCGAAGGCTATATCGGCCTCCAGTCCGAAAGCCACCCCGTCGAGTTCCGCAACATCCGCCTCCTTCCCCTCCCCTAGCGCCGAACCCGCCACGGCCTCCGGTGCGGCGATCATCTTCCCGTTGGAAGATAAGCCATACGGCGGCCGTGCGTTCTCCTGCCAGGACCCCACCGGCTACAACGGGCACGTCGGCAGTTACAACCCCTGGGCGACTACTTTACCTTCAGCGACACGGAGCCCGAAAGGTTCTCCCACTCCAGCGTCAGCGAAGAATCCGTCAGCGTATACTTCAGGTTCTCCGCCATCGCGGCGGGCTTGGCCATCTTCATCTTCACCCGGCCCACGTCCGCCGTCTTGTCGTAGCTCAAACCCCACTGGCCGGTCTTCTTGTTCACAATCAGCGTCCACTGGTCCGGCGTCGTCAGGTCAACGTAAAGCGTATAGTCGCCGGCTGGAACGGCCAATCCGCCCAGGTCGATGTCGCCGTCCAGGTGCAGTTTGGTCGCCGAGTTGGCACCGGCGCGCCATACCGGATAGTTACGGTCTTTACCAATCTGGCCATCGGCGCCAAACAGCTTTCCCGCCCGGCCGTTCACGCGCGGGGAGGCATAAGAAATAGAAACGGTCTTGCCGTTGATGGTCTTGGACTCAGTCATCGCGGGGCTTTGGGCGAACGCGAAGCTGGCGAAAGCAAGGGCGATGGTCGCAATGCGGAAAGTGTTCAACATATGCTCTCAGCATAACCGGATTACCTAACGGACGGTAACCGTCTGAATCGTGATGCCCAAGTTCCGCTGGTCGCGGCCCATTCTCACGGTGTGGTCGACGCTGATGCCGAGCACCCAGCGGCACCCCGATCCGGAGCGACTGCGAGCAGTCTCGAATCGTCTGCCGCGAAAGCGGCGCTCCGCCCATCGTCAGCAATTCACCCGGCGGGGAAATCTTCACCGTCGCCCGTTGTCCCATCCAGCGGCAGCATTCCCCGCCTCATGCCAATGCCCGCAAAACCGGGTCAGATCGACGGAGGCGATCCGCATAGGCCGCAGTGACGTTCACGAGCTACTCCCCGCAAACCTCAAAGATTGGCGCACGATGACTGTCCGTCTCTCGCACGACCGCCGCCGGTTGCGGGTAATCGGAGTATACGCATCGCCGCGTTATCAGGCGTCAGAAACGCCAGCGACAATCCAAGCCGCGGCACGATCAGGTAGTAGTCCGGGACATGATTGGGAAGCAACAACACGGGCCGAGAGTAACAAAGAACCATCCCAGCCCGGAGCCAATCGCCCGATCCCGCCGCCAGCCCTATGCAGAAGCCCAATTTTCGACGAACGTTGCAGGCAGTCGAGAGCCCCAAGCCACGGCATAAATCCCGTTCGCGGACTTCGGCGCGAACCGGCTAGGGAGCAGCGCCCACACGGCCGCCCGTTCGGCATAGCGAAGGAAGAGCACCGTGGCACCCGGCAAGACGCAAGCGCACAATACGTGGTTGTACGCAGAGACCCACGTCAACGGCAAGTAGAGGTAGGCAGAACCGTCCAAACCGTCGCCCCCGCCGGCCCGCCAGGAAGAACAGCCACTCGCTGATCATCCCCACGGCACCCTGCGCCATCCGAACGAACAGCGGGTACAGCAAGCTCAGCCCCAGCCAAGTCGTTGGCTGAGGCTGAGCCAGGCAAAATCGTCCCGTCGGAACCAAGCCCCCAGAGCAGGCCAGCAAGCAGAGGAAGGAGCGGGCTGAAGCCCCTAGACTACGTCCGCGTAAACGGCCATCAGCTTCTCCAGATCCGCCTGATCCGCCGGCGTCACGTTCGACAGCGGAGGCCGAACCGGCCCCGCCGGATGACCCAGAATCTCCATCGCGTTCTTCATGATCGAGACTTCGTAGCCCTTCATCCGGTCCCGCAACGCATACAACGGATGAACGTACTTCTTCATCATCGCGTCCATCGCCACCCGATCGCCCTTAAAGCCGGCCTCGGCAATCGCGAGCGAAAGCTTCGGAGCAATGTTCGAAATCGACGACGTGTACGCCTGGCATCCAATCGCAAAATAACCGGGAGCCAAATCGTCACCCAGTCCGCCGACCCAAGCCACCCGATCTCCCACTTCGAGCATGATGCGATGGTACTTCCGAATGTCGCCCTGCCCGTCTTTCCACATCTTCAAACTCGGAACTCGATCCAGCAAGCGCGACACCTGCGCCGGGCTCATGCCTGCCCAGTCGCGGGTGTAGAACGAGAGCGGCAGCCCGCAGCTATTGCCAATTGCCTCAAAGTAATCGAGCAATCCCGACTCCGGAGCGTTGATGTAGTACGGCGGCATCACGAGCAGCGCTTCCGCCCCCGCCTTCTCCATCTCGCGAGCCATCTGGCAAGCCATTACCGTGTTGTAGCCAACACCAGCCACGATCGGCATCCGGCCATTGACAGCCTTCACCGAAACCCGAACGCACTCAACGGCCTCTTCCGGGGTTAGCGAATAGATCTCGCCGGTACCACCGACGACGACCTGCGCGCAAAAATCGTAGCCGGCCATCCAGTCGCAGTTCTTTTCGAGCGCGGGAAGGTCCAACGAAAGGTCTTTCTGGAAGGGCGTGATCGGGAAACCGAAGACGCCGCGGAAGGCTTGTTTAGGATCGAGCATGAGAGCTTGTGGAATTCTACCAGCGGGGGAGGATACGTTTCCAGTTCGGGTCGACGTGCTTCTGCATTTCGAGCTCATCGTCGCGCTTGCGGTACGGCAGTTTCCGATACCGTTCTTCGCCCCGGGCTACTTGGTCGTAGTCGAGTTCCACGCCCAAACCCGGCTTGTCCGGAATCACCACCGAGCCTTCGTGGAACTTCACGCGGCCGCCGACAACGACTTCGTCGATCTCCGTCTGCCAAGGATAGTGCGTGTCGCAGCCGTAGGTCAGCATCGGGCAAACCGCCGCGGCATGCGCCATCGTCATCAAGCTCACGCCCAAATGATTATTGGAATGCATACTCATTCCGAGCCCAAGCACTTCACAAAGGTCGCTCAGCTTCTGCTGCGCGCGAACCCCGCCCCAGTAATGCGGATCGGAGAGAATAATCTGCACCCCGTCCGTCTGCTTGGCCACCGGAACATGCGCAAAACAAGTCGTCGCCACGTTCGAAGCCAGCGGAGTGTCCACGCCCGCCGCGAGCAGCCGACGCCGAACCTCGCCCATCCCTTCCATCCCGGCGCAGGGGTCTTCCAGGTAACCACCGTCGCTCAACTCGTCCGCCAGCCCCAATCCAACCCGAACCGAAGTATCCACCGACCAAGCGCAGTTCGGATCAATGCGCAAAGGAAACGTGGGCCCGAACTCAGCCCGCAACGCCCGAATCGCGTCCATCTCGGCGTCCGGATCCAAAACGCCGCCTTTCAGCTTGATCTCTTTGAAGCCGTACTGCGCCACCATCTGCTTAGCGCTGCGGACCACCGCTTCCGGCGTCAAAATCTCGCCGTACTCGTCTTCCCGCACGTCGTCGCCCATGCCGCCGCCGCCCGCATGCTTATAAAACAGGTAAGCAGAAAACGGAACCGCGTCCCGGCACTTGCCCCCCACCAGGTCGCACAAAGGCCGACCGAGCGCTTTGCCGATCGCATCTAGACAAGCGACTTCAATCGCCGCGTTGGTACGAGTATGCACGTCCAACGGATTCTCGCCCGGCACGAGCCACGTCTGGGATCGAGCTCCCGTAGAGCTGGCTTGGGCTTCAATCTCCCGAGCCTGCCCCTGCAGGTACTGCCAAAATCCAGTGAGCTGAAAGGGGTCCATCCCCTCGACACGGTGGCGAATGCTTTCTAAAGCGCCAACCGGGCCATCACCGCCATAAGTCTCACTAATTCCAGTAATGCCATCCGTTGTGATCACTTCCACAATGGTCCGGAGGGCGTAAGGGGCGTGAAGACCGTAGGAGGAACGCAGGGGGCCGTCGGCCACCGCGATGGGATGGAGCTTCAGCTCTTTAATGCGCAAGAACTACTTCCGCATACCCGGCTTCGGGCTACGAACGGCCTGTTGACGGCGTTTCCGCTTGGAGCGCTTCGGCTTCGAGATGATGAAGGTGCCACTTCCGATATATTCGGCGGCGTAGGTGTTTGCTTTAGCCATGACTTTCTAGTGTACCGGAAAAAAACTATTCCTGGGCCCAATCCGGCCGAGAAAGGATCACGTGACCACTGGCATGGAAGCGAAACGGCTTTTTAAACAGATCGGCCGACGCCGAGGATTCTTCCGGAATCTCGGCCCGGCCGCCGCGACCGTCACCGCGGCCACGGCCCAACCAACGGCCAGCGCGCCGTTCCAATTCCATAGTCCGGACTCAGATCTTGATCGCGGCGCTCATCGCTGAGGATCTGGCGACAACGTTCTACTGCAACTTCCTGGCGGGCAAGCTCGCCGAGGGCCCAGCGGTCTCCGTCGAACTGAAGAACAAAAACTACATCCGCGACTGAAACTCGCCGGGCGCGGCTAAAGCCGCCGGAAAGCCTCCCCGCGATAGGGGGCGCAACTCGTCAAGGGAGCAAAGCCATCAGACCCGGCCGATGGAACTCTCTCCAGCATCGCTCTGCCAACTCCTGGCTCAACAGCACTGTGGCTGAAAGCAGCCCGCCTGAAAGGCGGGGGGATTAGACCCAGCCTCCTCGGCATTGCCGCACCCGCGGCCGACCCATCCAGATTTTTTACTTCCCCAAGGGAACGTTCGACAAGCTCGATGCCACCACCGGAGCGGCCACCCTGCCCATGCTCTAATGCGCTCGAAAACGCCTTTATCGGGGCCTATCTCACCGCCATGCCCGCCTTCTCCCTCATGGCCGCCAACACCAGCACCAACCGTGGCGTCTACTACAAACTCGGCAACTCCAACCTCAGCGCCGACCAACTGGCCTACTTTTACCAAGTGTGCGCATCCATCATGGGAGTCGAAGCCGAGCACCGAGCCCTGGGAAGGATCATCGGCGGCCAGGACCCCGCCAACAACCGATGCTACCAACAGACCGCCGGCCTGGACTCGGTCTTCACCGGAACCAAGTCGGCGGTCGTCGCCCTCACGCCGTTCCTGACGCCGGCCATCGGCCCGGCCTTCTCCTTAAAAAGGAAGCGCTCGACAAAGATGCCGCGCTCACTCTGCCCTGCGAGTTCGGCCCCCCGGCGTTTTAGACCATGTACATGCCGCCGTTGATTTCAATCGTCTGTCCGTGAATGCCGCTCGCGGCATCGCTAAGCAAAAACGCAATCACGGCGGCAATCTCCTCGTTATTCTGTAAGCGGCCTGCCGGGGTCAACGACTTTGCCGTATCCAACATCTGCTGCGTCGAGTACTTCTCGTGGAAGTAATTGTCGACCGTACCAGGAGAAACCGCGTTCACTCGAATGCCCGCCGGAGCCAGTTCCTTCGCCAAGCCTTTTGTTATGCAAGAGACCGCAGCCTTTGAAGCCGCATAGATCGTCGCGCCAGGCCCGCCGCCATTGCGGGCCGCGATCGAACTCAGGTTGATGACGTGACCCGAGCCTTTGGCGATCATGGCCGGAGCCAGGGCCTGCGTGATGAAGTAGACGCTCTTCGAATTTAACGTCATGACCCGGTCATAGAGGTCAAAGGTAAACTCCGGCATCTTTGCCCGATGCACCAAGTGCCCGGCGTTGTTGATCAGGATATCGACCTCCGGCGCGGTAGCTTTCAGTTGATTGATGAAGCCGGTCAGCCCGGCATCGGTTGAAAGGTCGGCGCCGATCAGGTCCACCTGACAGTTTGTTAGCTCGACGGCGAGTTCCGCCGCCCCCTGTTGATAGGACGAGTAGTGAAGGACGAGACGAGCGGCACCGGCGGCGGCTAGCATTCGAGCGGTGGCGGCCCCGATGCCTCGTGAGGCGCCGGTAATGACGACTGTTTTTCCTGCGATTCCGTTGGGATTCATGAGCTATTATCGTATACCGAGATCCCGGACGCGACCAAGCGGCGGCGGTCGATGACCCGGGCGACCCACCAACCGCGATCACAAACCCCAAACCAGCCAACGATCTCGTCGGCCAAGAAGGGCGAGATCGGGGCTAATTCTACTTCCCTTTCCAGATGAGATTAACAACGCTACATTGACTTCATGGCAAGACCGAGAAGAATCGATGAAGGGTTGGTTGCGTCCACCGCATTGCTCTTACACGGCGAACGCCAAGAGGATTTCGATGCCCTCCACGCTGAAATCGGCCAGAGCTTTGCCCGCGCTCCCGACGAAGAGAACTTGCTCGCCTCCCAGCTAACCGAGGCTGCCGAGTCGAAGCCAAAGCCTTCGACATCATGATCGCGGACACCTCCGTCGCTTACGCCGAACAGGGAGCCGAACAATCCCAACCGACCCCCGACTTCCATATGGCTTGCTCGTTCTGGACCGAATCCACCGTCAAGTCGCTGAACTGTCTCCAACGATACACGACCGCCGCCGAACGCAACTATCGCCAAGCTCTGAAAGCGCTCCAGCAGGCGCAACAACTCCGCCGAAGCCAGCCAGTCCCGGCGCCGGACGAATATAAAAACAGATCCCGGCACGAGCAACAAGACCACCATCCTTAATAATCACGCCATTTTATTTTCAACCGAGCAGAAGTGAACGAATTCCCCAGATTTTATTGGTACCTCGTCGAGGCGCAGTCACGGCATGCTCCGAAGACGGTCAATTCGTGTCGCAGCGCATGAAACCCTTCCGGCACAAACTTGTTCAAGCCGGCAACGCATCCAGGCAATTCGAAAAGTTGCCCGCAGTTCCCGCATACGAAATGATGGTGGTGCGCCTTGCCTGCACGTTCGTAGCGGCAAGGTTGTCCAGCCAATTCCACCTGGACCAACTGATCGCGACGAAGCATTTGGCCCAATTGCCGATAGACTGTCGCGATGCCAAGCCGAGGAGATTTGATCCTGGCTCTGGCATGCAGTTCGACCGCCGTCATCGGGGCAGGATGCGAGTCCAGGACCGCATTAATGGTCTCGGCTTGTCTAGTTTTCCGCATAAAGTACAATCGTCCTTGAACCTTTTCTGATATTGCTATATCATTATACTTAAAAGGAGCGAAAGTGCATATCAGCGAAGGATTTTTACCATGGGCGCACTCATTGGGTTGGACGGCAGTCAGTACACCGTTCCTGATTCATAGCGTCAGGGCAGTCTCCAAACGGCTCGACGAGGGCGTTGAGACGAGGCTGCGCTTAGCCGCGGCGGCAGGGTTCCTTTTTGCCCTCTCGGCGCTCAAGCTGCCCTCTTTTGCGGGCACCTGCTCCCATGCCGTGGGTGTTGCCTTGGGCGCGATCCTATTGGGCCCATCCGTCATGCCCGCACTGGCGTTCGTGGTTCTGACCTTCCAAGCTTTGGTTCTCGCACATGGGGGCGTTACGACCCTCGGAGCGAACCTTTTCGCCATGGGAATTGTGGGGCCGTGGGTGGCCTGGTGGCTGGCCGGCGGGCTCAATCCTTCCCGACAGAGAGCGTTTCTGGCCGGTCTGGGAGGATCACTGGCAACGTATGGGACAACTTCAGTGGAACTTGCGGCGGCGTTTCCGGATGCGCATTCCGGAATCGCGGGTTCCTTTCTCCGATTTGCCGGTTTGTTCGCGATCACTCAGGTGCCAATTGGAATCGTGGAAGGCATCGTGACGTTTACGGTGCTCGCCGCGATCAGCGGGTATCTGGATGCGCCTCGGGTGAGCGAAGCATGATGTGGCGTCTTACTGGTTGGCTTGCCTTGGCCGCCGCAGTCCCCCTTGCGTGCTGGCTCTTTGCTCCCGCCAACGCTAGCTGGGCGGGTACGGATGACCGGATCGGAGAATTGGCCCAACCGGCCGGCTCACCGCTCGTCAACGGGCCGGAGTGGTCGCCCGCAACTGAGCGGGTACTCTTCCTGAGTCAAAGCGGCTTGGGGTGCTTGCTCCTGGGCGGGAGCATCTGGGTGCTGCACAGACGAAGGATTCGGAGTAACCGCGATGCACATTGAACCGGGGTTGCTTCTCTTGCCATACTCCAATCGTTGGTCCGCTGTACCTGCTGGGCGCAAGGCCGCGCTTTGCGGATTCCTGCTCGTTACGGCGATCGCCCCCTTCCCGGTTGCGGTGCCCCTAACGATCGGGCTTGTCGCGGGACTCTTAGCTTGCTTGGGAGCAGGGATTCGACTGCACACGTGGGCCGAACTGCTGGTAGCGCCCTTGCTCTTCACGGCGGCTGGGGGGGTGGTAATCGCACTCTCCTCTCCGCATGGAACGGTTGTCGCGGCGCATACCCTGGCGAGGGTGTTTGGCGCGGCTTCGGCGACGCTACTGCTCGCGACCACCACCCCGGTTCTCGACCTCCTGGCGCTTTTACCTGCCAGTCGAGGGTTTCGAACTCTACACGCCCTATTTACGCTCAGCTATCGGGCCGTCGCCGCTCTGTGTGGAGCGGGTCTTGAAATGATCAACGCGATTCGCGTCCGCAACCTTGGGCAGTCCTGGCGCAATGCACCTGGCTTTTACGGCAGTTTCGCCGGGGCCTTGGCGATTCGTTCCCTTGAGAAGGCACGGCGTTCGGAAATCGGAATCGAGTTGCGCGGCTTCACGAGCCGAATGCCCTATTTGCCACCCCTCCGAGGCCGGCAATGATCCGCCTAAACAACGTCAGCTTTTCCTACAGTCCAAAACATCCCGTCCTGCGCGACATTTCCTTTGTCCTTCGGCCGGGCGAGCGAGTGGTTGTGCTGGGTGCCAACGGCGCCGGAAAGTCCACCTTACTTTCCGTCCTAAACGGGCTCGCTCATCCCTGCGGCGGGAGTTACTCATTCGCGGAGCGGCCCGTGAATTACACCCGCTCCGGACTGCGCGAACTGCGCAAGCAAGTCGGCACCGTCGTCCAGGACCCGGACGATCAACTGTTCGGCGCCACGGTCCTGCAAGATGTCGCGATGGGTCCCTTGGAAAGCGGTGAATCGGAGCCCAAAGCACGGGAGCAGGGCTTGCGCGCCATCGAGTCCATGGGCATCCTCCATCTTGCGGACCGCCCGATCCATGCCTTGAGTTTGGGCGAAAAGAAGCGAGCGGCGCTCGCAGGTGTTTTGGTAACCAGCCCGGCTGTGATTCTTCTCGACGAACCGTCGGCAGGCCTTGACGCGGGTGGCGAAGATTCCCTCTTCCACATCCTCAACGGACTCTCCAGCATTATCTGCATCGCCACCCACGATACGAGCCTGCTCGTTCGTTGGGCTTCGCGAGTGCTGCTCCTGCAGGCTGGCCGGCTGGTATACGACGGCGCCCCCGACAAGCTATTGGCGGATTGGGACCATCGAACGGCCGGCTGCGGCTTACGGGAACCGCCAATCGTCGCGTTTCAGCGGAAGATGCGCTTAGAAATGGAGATACCGACTCGATGAGCCGCAAGAGCGAGACCACTCGAAAGACTTTGGGGCAGGTCATCATTTGCCAAGGCTGCTGCTGCGGACGGACCGAAAAGGGCCATCCGGCGGTACCCGAGGATTGGTTGAAGGCGCAATGGCGCAGCCGCATGCTCCCGAAGAAAATTCACTTGGCGATCAGCCGCTGCCTGGGTCCCTGCGACGCCAGCAACGTGGTGACGCTGATGCTGGGCGATACGGCGGTCTGGCTAGGGGGCCTCTCCGAATTCGCGCACTACGAAGCCATTGCGGACTGGGCGGAAGCGTGCGCCAACGCTGACGAGATCGTTCCCCTCCCCTCGTCTCTCACCCCGTTCCGTATGGTCCGATTTCATCAAACCGCAGTCCTCAGTGAGGTATAAAAACAATGACTCCAGAAACTTTCGAACGTGTCCCGGTGACGGTCTTGACCGGTTTTCTCGGCTCCGGAAAGACCACTCTTCTCAACCGGATTCTGACGGAGAATCACGGCAAACGCATCGCCGTGATTGAGAACGAATACGGCGAAATCGGCATCGACAACGAACTGGTTATCAACGCCGAAGAAGAGATCTTCGAAATGAACAACGGCTGCATCTGCTGCACCGTGCGCGGAGATTTAATTCGGATTCTCGGCAATCTGATGAAGCGGAAAGACCGTTTCGATCACATTCTGATCGAAACGACCGGTCTCGCCGATCCGGCGCCCGTGGCGCAGACCTTCTTCGTCGATGACGAGATGAAGGAACGGCTCGCCCTGGATGGCATCGTGACCATCGTGGACGCCAAGCATATCTGGCTGCACATTGATGAATCGGACCAGGCCAAGGAGCAGATTGCCTTCGCCGATGTGCTGCTGCTAAACAAAATCGACTTGGTGCCGCCGAATGAAGTGGACAAGCTCGAAGCCCGGATTCGCGAAATGAATCCGGCGGCGCGGATTTACCGCACCAAGGACGCGCAGATTGATCTGGACCGCGTGCTGAACCAGGGTGGATTCAACCTGGAACGAGCGCTGGACGTGGACCCGATGTTTCTGGAGCCTGAGTATCCGTTCGAATGGGGCGGGGCGTTTGCGCTGGAAGCGGGGCAGTATGAATTCGTTTTTCAGGAAGGGCCGGACCCGGCGATGAACCTCGTGTTGTTGCCGCTGAAGTCGGCAGACTATGCCGGACTGGA
>Ga0136639_10000564_pt1 | contig 12550 bp, 8 predicted proteins | sample AntDrymUQ8592106_2_FD_113739 | JGI IMG/M metagenome (GOLD analysis project Ga0136639, IMG submission 113739) | Polar desert sand microbial communities from Dry Valleys, Antarctica - metaG UQ859 (21.06) | ecosystem: Environmental > Terrestrial > Soil > Desert | place: Antarctica: Dry Valley...
CCGCCGCGCGCGGCGGCTGATCCCCGCCAAGGTCACGATGCTCCTCGGCGTGCTGATCATGAGCTACTTCCTGCTCACCCCGGTCGGTGCCCAGCAGGAGACCGCCCGCTCGGTGGCCGCCGCTGCCGGCTTCGTGTCCAACATCTTCTTCTGGCAGATCTCCGGCGAGGTGGAGTACTTCGCCCACCAGCCGGGCACCGGGGTGCTGCTGCACACCTGGTCCCTCTCGGTGGAGGAGCAGTTCTACCTGTTCCTGCCGGTGCTGCTGATCCTCGCGGTGCTCCTCTCGCGGCTGCTGCGCTTCGACGTACGCCGGATCCTGCTGGTCGCCTGCCTCGGCCTGACCGCTGGCTCGGTCTACCTGGCCGTCACGCTGGCGGAGTCCAGCCCGCAGGCCGCCTACTACCTGCCGATGTCGCGTGCCTACGAGTTCCTGCTCGGGGTCGCGTTGTCGTTGGTCGTGGCCAAAGTGACCCTGCCCCACTGGATCCGCGAGATCCTCGGTGTCGTCGGGCTGGCGATCGTGGTCTACGCCGTGATCTTCCCGCTCTCCACGCTCGGGTACCCGAACACCACGGCCCTGGTGCCCTGCGCCGCCGCGATCGCGCTGGTGTGGGCCGGCTGCGGCTCGGAGACCCTGGCGACCAAGGTGTTGAAGTTCCCCCTGTTCGTGGGCCTGGGCCTGGTCTCCTACGGGTGGTACCTGTGGCACTGGCCGCTGCTGGTCATCGGGGAGGCGGTCAACCTGGCCCCGCCACCCCTGGCCATCCGGATCGGCCTGGTGCTCCTGGGTCTGGGCATCGCCCTGCTCAGCTATCGCTACATCGAGGGCGTGTTCTACTCCCGCGGTGGCGGCACCCAGCCCTCGATCAGCTTCAAGCCGCACATCTCGATCCTCACCGGTGTCACCGCGATGGCGCTGGTGGCGGCGCTCGCCGGCGGCGCCCTGGCGGTGGCGCGTGACCAGGCCGAGTCGGACAAGTGGACCCAGGTCCAAGCCGAGCTCGACGACTACCCGCTGATGCCGCCGGTCTGCGTCAAGCGCGAGGACCTGATCCCGCAACGACCGGGCGCCTGCAACCTGACCACCTTCGACGCCGAGCGCCCGACCCTCGTGCTCTGGGGCGACTCCCACGCCTGGATGATGATCCCGGCGGCTCGCGCCGCCATCGCCAACCGCAAGGTCAACCTGGTCGCCTTCGTGATGGGTTCGTGTCCGCCGATGGTGCCTGCCCCGTCGACCGCAGCGGCCGAGAAGCGGCTCGACTGCGAGGTCAACAACGACCTGGCCCTCGACTACGTCACCGACTTGGTCGATCGTGGTCGCACCGTGCGGGTGGTGCTCGGGGCCAGCTGGGAGATCTACCGGGGAGTCGACTCGGCCTCGCTGATGACTCGCCGGGCCACCGAGCTCGGCCAGCCGCGCTACCTCGACAACATCATCCCGCTCTTCGAGAAGGGCACGCCCCGGGCGTTCCAGGTCCTGGGGCGCCTCGGCGTTCCCGTCGACGTCATCGCCCCGACCGCCGAGCTGCCGCGCAGCGCCCCACTGTGCCTGTCGGGGCCACGGCCCTACTCCTGCGACTCCATCGCCGCAGAGGTGAGCCGCAGCGAGGCCTCCACCCGGTTCTGGCTGGCCGGACAGATGGGGCGCCTGGCCGGGAAGCCGCGGTTGATCGACGTCAACCAGGCCATCTGCGACGACGTCTATTGCCGCGCCGAGATCGACGACGTCATCGCCTACTTCGACGACGACCACCTGAGCGCGAGCATGGCCCGCTCGCTCAAGGGCTACTTCAAGCCGACGGTCAACAGCCTCCTGTGATGCATCGTCCCCTCCGCAGTGCCGCGCTGTTCCTGCTCGCCCTCGTGACGGTCACGGCTGCGGTCTTCGTCCTGCAGCAGACGCTCTACGCCCGCGACCTTGTCGTGGACCTGACACCCACCGCCGCCCCGCCGGCCGCGCCACCTCCCGCCACCGCGGCGGCCGCACCGGCCAGCAGCGTCCCGGTCGTCGACCCGGGCTGGGTCCGTGACGCCGCTGCGCGCACGGGCATCCCCGAGCCGGCCCTGCTGGCCTACGCCCGGGCCACCCTGCGCGCGCCCGGCGCGTGCGGGCTGGGCTGGACCACCCTGGCCGGCATCGGGTGGGTCGAGTCGCAGCACGGGACGATCGGGGGGCGCACCATCGGGACGGACGGTACCTCCTCGAGCCGCATCCTGGGCCCCGCCCTCGACGGCGTCGGACCGGTCGCGGCGATCCGCGCGTCGGCTGCGTCGACGCGCTGGCACGGCGACCCGGACTGGGACCACGCCGTGGGTCAGCTGCAGTTCATCCCCAGCACGTGGGACCTCTGGGGCTCCGACGGCGACGGCGACGGCGTGTCCAGCCCCAACGACATCGATGACGCCGCCTGGGCCGCGGCGCGCTACCTCTGCGCCGACGACCGGGACCTCACGACGGGCTCCGGCTGGGCTGCCGGGGTGTTCTCCTACAACCACGCGCAGGTCTACGTGGACTCGGTCTACACCGCAGCCACGACCTATGCGGAACGGATCGGCTGAATGCTCGTTGATGTGGCATGACCGCCCTGATCCGTGCACTGCTCGTCCTCACTGTCGCCCTCCTCGGGCTCACGGTGTCGGGGCCCAGCAGCGCCAGCGCCTCGTCCGAGAGGGCCAAGAACCCCCGCACCGACTACCCGTCGATGCCCAGCAAGTGCGTGGCGCGCAGGGACCTCATCCCGCAGACCCCGACGCGCTGCGAGATGAACGCCTACGACGGCTCCCGGCCGACCCTCGTGCTGTGGGGCGACTCGCACGCCTGGGAGATGATCCCCGCGATCAACGCGGCGCTGGGTGATCGCGACATCAACTTCGTCGCCTACGTCCTCGGCGGGTGCGCGCCGCTGGACGCCAACATCACCACCCGGGCCAAGCGCTCCCGCGCCTCCGACTGCGACCTCAACAACGACCTGGCCCTCCGCTTCGTCAAGGAGCAGCAGAAGGTCGCTCCCGTGAAGGTGATCCTCGGCGGTGCCTGGCACTACTACCTCGAGGAGATCCGCAAGGGCTCCAAGCCCGACGACAGCTACCGCGCGCGCATCGCCAACGACGTCAAGACCGACACCCCGCGCCTCTTCCGCACCCTGGGCCAGGCCCGCGTCGACGTCGACGTCATCGGCCAGACGTTGACCGTCCCGGAGACCGCCACGTGCAAGGCGGGCCGCAACCCGTTCGTCTGCACGCTCCCGCGCTCGCGCGCAGTGCCGAAGGCTGCGGCCAACAGGAACTACCTGCGCAGCGTGATGAAACCGCTCGCCGGCTCCCCGCGCTACATCGAGGTCAACAACGCGCTGTGCTCGAAGAAGACCTGCCGCGGCAAGATCGACGGGGTCTACACCTTCTTCGACGACTTCCACGTCAGTGCGACGCGCTCCGGCACCCTGGGCCGGTTCTTCGCGCCCAGCATCCGCGACATCACGCCGGCCACCACGCCCGTCGACGGCGGGGACGGCTGCGTGCTGATCCTGTTCTGCTGATGCATCGTCGGCTGGACAGCGGTTGGTGACGTGTCCTATTCTCTTGCGTGAGGGGAGTACCCCGCTCAGCATCATTCGGTCAGTACGGCTCCCCCACGGGCGTCCCGGATGGTCGCCGTCCGAGTCCGGGCGGTGGGAGAGACCTCGGCGCAGCACCTGTCTGAGGAGACCCTTCCATGCTGGACACCATCGGAACGCCCACCTTGTGGGCGATCACCATCGGCGCGGTCATCGCACTACTGGCCGTCGACTTCATCGCCACCCGCAAGCCGCATGAGGTCTCGATGCGCGAGGCGGTCGCCTGGTCGGTCTTCTACGTCGCGCTCCCGCTCAGCTTCGGTGGCTACGTCTGGTCGCAGCACGGCAGCGAGCGAGGCGTGGAGTACTACACCGGTTACCTCGTGGAGAAGACGCTGAGCGTCGACAACCTCTTCGTGTTCATGCTGCTGCTGGCGGCCTTCGCCGTGCCTGCGGCGCTGCAGCAGCGAGTCCTGCTCTACGGCATCATCGGCGCACTCGTGCTGCGAGGCATCTTCATCGCCCTGGGCGCCGCAGCCCTGGAGGCCTTCGACTGGGTCTTCCTGGTCTTCGGCCTGATCCTGCTCGCCACCGGCGTCAAGCTACTGCGAGACGCGCTGCGCGGCCACAGCCACGACGTCGACATCTCCGAGATGCGCGTGGTCAAGATCGCGCGCAGGCTGATGCCTGTCACCGAGGAGTACGAAGGCACGCGGATGACCGTCATCCGGGGCGGCAAGCGCGCGCTCACGCCCTTCGCGCTGGTCGTGGCCGCTGTCTTCGCGACCGACCTCGTCTTCGCCATCGACTCGGTGCCCGCGGTCTACGGCATCACCAACGACCCCTACCTGGTCTTCGTCACCAACGCCTTCGCCCTGCTCGGCCTCCGTGCGCTCTACTTCGTCCTCCAGGGCGCGCTCGCCAAGCTGGTCCACCTCAGCTACGGCCTGGCCGCGATCCTCGGCTTCATCGGCGTCAAGCTGGCCCTGCACTGGGGTCACATGACGTGGGCCTGGGTGCCCGAGATCCCGACGCTGGTCTCGCTCGGCGTCATCATCGGCATCCTCATGGTCACTACGACGACCTCCCTGCTGGCCGCCCGGCGGGCCGAGGTCGAGAAGTCGGACGTGCCGGCCGAGGTCTGAGCCCGGGCCTCTCGTCCACCGACGACACCGCGCCGCCACCCGTGAGGGGTGACGGCGCGGTGTGCGGTGCGGGTGGTGCGGTGCGTGCGGTGCTGGGTCAGCCGACCAGGTCGCAGACGACCGGGATCTCCACGGTGGCGCAGAGCGTCCCGAGGGGCACCTGGCTGGTGAGCGGCGACAGGGCGAGCAGGATCAGGTCGAGACCGGGGATGGACTCCACGCCCGGGAACGGCAGCTCCGGGAGACCCGGCAGTCCTCCGGGGATCGGCAGGGTGCCCGGACCGACCTGGCCGGTGGCGATGTCGCAGATGCCCTGGGGCAGACCGGCGTCGCAGAGTGCCTGGAGCGGGTTGTCACCGCCCGGGAGGCTCGGCACGTTGGTCGCGGCGTCGCAGATGGCCTGGGGCAGACCGGCGTCACACAGCATCTGGATCGGGCTGGGGGCTCCGTCCACGCCGGCGGGGAAGGGGAGACCGTCGAGGGCGTCGCAGATGGGCTGCGGGAGTCCGGCGTCGCAGACGGGCTGGAGCGGACCGGTGGATCCGCCGCCACCGCCTCCGGCGTTCTGGCAGGCACGCAGCTGCTGAGCGGCCACGGCGACCATGCGACGCGCCGTCTTCAGGTTCTTCGCCTTCAGGGCCTTGTTGGCCTTGGCACGCTTGAGGTTCTTCTTGGCATTCTTGACCAGCGCCTTCTGGCCGGACTTCTTGGCCTTCTGCAGGCGCTTGTTGGCCTGCTTGAGGACCTTGCCGGCCTTGGCGAACTGGGCGCGCTTGATCTTGGCGTTGCGCTGGGCCTTCGCCACGCGCGACTGCTGCTGACCGCAGTCGTTGGCGCGCTCTGCCGACTGCTGGGCCGACTGCTGGGCCGACTGCTGCACGCCGGCACGGACCGGCGCGGCGGTGGCGGACGTGCCGGCGAAGCCGACCACGAGCGCGACGCTGATGAAGGTCGCGAGCGCGAGCTTCCACATGCTTCTCATGGGTTTCCCTCCCTCGAGCCCGGGGCGGGGGACCCCGAGCGGTCGAAACGTAACCCCGGTCGAGTGTCTTGCGGGGCACTTCTCGTGACATCGGTCACTGATCGACGGACCTGCGCACAACGGACGGCCTTCTTGGCGCACTAGAACAAGTTCTCGTTTCTTGGTTGGATGGCCCGGTGACCGACCACCGCACCGGCTCGTTCAGCGCCGAGGAGATCACCGACGCCTACGCCGCGATGCATGCGCGGGTCCAGGAGCACGCCCGCACGGGCAACTGGGACGACTTCGCCCTGAACTTCACCGAGGACGCTGAGTACGTCGAGCACGCCTTCGGCACCTTCCGGGGGCGCGCTGCGATCCGGGAGTGGTCGGTGGCGACCATGACGGCGTTCCCCGGCGGGGTGATGACGTCGTTCCCGCTGGCCTGGCAGGTGGCCGACGTGGCGACCTCGAGGCTCATCTGCGAGGTGCGCAACCTGATGCCCGATCCCGGTGACGGGTCGCTGCACGAGGCCTCCAACCTCACCATCATGACCTATGCCGGCGACGGCCTCTTCAGCCGCGAGGAGGACGTCTACAACCCGCTGCGCTTCATGCGGATGTCGGTCCGCTGGGCCAAGGTCGCCCAGGCACACGGCCGTCTCGACGACGAGGGTCGCGCCTATCTCGCGCAGTACGCCGGGGCCTGAGGTGCTCGTCGCCGGCGTGCTGCTTGCCCGGTCTGCCAGAGTCTGGGCATGAAAGGTGCCGCGAAGAGGGTCGCGCTCGAAGGTGTCGGTTGGCTGCTGGTGATCGCCGGCGTCGCCGCGCTGATCCTGCCGGGGCCGGGCCTGCTGATGGTCTTCGGCGGTCTGGCGATCCTCTCCCAGCAGTACGAGTGGGCCGAACGCCGCCTCGCCCCCATCAAGTTCCGCGCGCTCAAGGGCGCTGCCGAGAGCGTCGAGACCATCCCGCGTGTGGTGGCCTCCGTCATCGGCGCGCTGCTCCTGTTCGTCGCGGGTGCGGTGTGGATCTGGAGCCCGCCGGCCCCCGGTTGGTGGCCGCTGGGCGAGGGCTTGTGGCTGCCGGGTGGCCTGGCCACCGCGGTCACCCAGATCGCGTCGGGCTTCATCGCCCTGGCGCTCATCATCTACAGCTTCCGCCGTTTCCACGGCCACCCCGATGCGGTCTCCGAGCTCGCGGCCGAACTCGAGGAGGCTGACGCCGCGGCCCATTGGGGCGACGACTGAGTCAACGCTCGGACGCCCTGCTCAGTCAAGGACCGCAGCGGGAGCGCCGGTGCGGAAGAGCGTCGAGACGTAGAGGACGACCGGCGTGCTGCCGCGATTGGCGGCGTGATGAGTCATGTCCGGCTGCTCGACGATCCACTGACCCGCCTTGATCCGAGCGGTCTCGCCTGCCCTGATCCGGCGTACGACGCGGGGTGCGTCCGACGGGCCGGTCCGGACGGCGATCGAGGAGGTCTCGACGCTGTAGGTGAGGACGCCGGTCTCGACGTAGGCGATCTGGGTGCCCGGGTGGTGGTGGGAGGCCAACCTGGCTCCCGGCATCACGGTCACGCGGTTCAGCCCGAGCGTGCGATCCGGGGCGCCACGAGGAGCCTCGTCCTGGGCCAGCAGCTCGCGGACGACGACGACGGGTGCCGGGTCGACGGCCGCGGCGCTCCAGCCGACGCCGACCCCGGAGGCGACCAGGGCGACCGCAGCAGCGGGGACGAGCACGTGGCGAGGTGTCATGGTGCGCAACCTAGCGCCGTACGACGGGTGCGCGTGCCGTTTCGGGAGCGCGCTGTCGGCCCGTCCGTCTAGGGTCGGCCGCGATGAGCCTCCACCTCCATCGCGCCCCCCGCACCGACCAGCTCGCCGACGCCCTCGGCGAGCTGCTCGTCACGCCGCTGGAGGACCCGTTCGCCCAGGAGCTCGTGGTCGTACCGGCAAAGGGTGTCGAGCGGTGGCTCACCCAGCGTCTCTCGCACCGGCTGGGTGTCGGCGACCGCGGCGCTGACGGCGTCTGCGCCGGGGTCCGCTTCCTCAACCCGCGCTCCCTGGTCTCGCTCCTGCTCGACCGCGACCGCGACGACGTGTGGGACGCCGACCGTTTGGTCTGGCCGCTGCTCGCGACCATCGACGCGAGCCTCGACGAGCCCTGGGCCGCCACGCTCGCCGCCCACCTCGGCCACGGACGCGACGGAGAGGAGGGCGGGCTGCGCCGGGACCGCCGCTTCTCGGTGGCTCGTCGGCTCGCCGGTCTCTTCTCCTCCTACGCCGTCCAGCGCCCACAGCTGGTGACCGACTGGCGCCACGGGCACCTCACCGACGGTGCCGGCGCCGACCTCGCCCCCGACCTGGTGTGGCAGGCGATGCTCTGGCCGCGGCTGCTCGAGCGCGTCGACGCCGAGCCGCCCGACGTCCGCCACTCCCGCGCGCTGGAGCTGCTGCAGGCCGGAGGGGTCGGACTCGACCTGCCGGACCGGCTCTCCCTCTTCGGGCACACCCGCCTGCCCGCCACCGAGGTGAGCCTCCTGGGGGCCTTGGCGACCTCGCGTGAGGTGCACCTCTGGCTGCCCCAGCCCTCGCCCGCCCTGTGGGAGGCGCTCACCGGCGTTGGTGGCGTGGTCGCTCGTGACGACGACGAGTCAGCTCAGCGGGTCGGCCACCCGCTCCTCGCCTCCCTCGGACGCGACACCCGCGAGCTGCGCCGCACCCTCGACACGGTCGACACGGTCGACGAGCCGGTCGTCGTGGCGACCGACGAGCCGACCACCCTGCTGGGCTGGCTCCAGCACGACCTGCGCGCCAACCAGGCGCCCTCGCCCCAGGCGCGCGCGGCGCGCCACCACGCCGGCTCCGACCGCAGTGTCCAGGTCCACGCCTGCCACGGCGCGGCACGCCAGGTCGACGTGCTGCGCGAGGTGCTGGTCGGGCTGCTCGCCGACGACCCGACGCTCGAGCCGCGCGACATCCTGGTGATGTGTCCCGACATCGAGACCTATGCGCCGCTGTTCAGCGCGGGGTTCGGGCTCGCCGACGTCGTCGACCAGGCCGCAGGGGGAGGACACCCCGCCCACCGGCTGCGCGTGCGCCTGGCCGACCGTGCCCTCACCAGCACCAACCCGCTCCTCGCCGTCGCGGCCGGCCTGGTCGAGCTCGCGTCCGGCCGGCTGACCGCCTCGGAGGTCCTCGACCTGGCCAGCACGCCCGCAGTGCGGCTGCGCTTCGGCTTCACCGACGACGACCTGGACCGCGTGGCCCGCTGGGTCGGCGAGGCCGGCATCCGGTGGGGCCTCGACGCCGCCCAGCGGGGCCGCTTCGAGATGCAGGGCTTCGAGCACAACACCTGGCGAGCGGGGCTCGACCGGATGCTGCTGGGCGTGGCGATGAGCGGCGACGACCACCGCCACGTCGGACGCGGGCTCCCGGTCGACGACGTGGGCAGCAACGACGTCGACCTGGTCGGTCGCCTGGCCGAGCTGGTCGACCGGTTGGCCTCCTGCCTGGGGGCCCTCGCGGCGGCCAGCGCCGTCGACTCGTGGATGCAGGCCCTCACCGAGGGGGTGCGCGGGCTGACCGACGTGGGGGTCGACGACGCGTGGCAGGTGCCGCAGCTGGAGCGAGAGCTCACCCGCGCCGCGCTCTCGGGCCAGGACACCCCCGAGGTGCCGCTCCGCCTCGCGGACGTGCGGGCGCTGCTGCACTCGCGGCTGGGCGGGCGCCCCACGCGTGCCAATTTCCGCACCGGCACGCTCACCGTCTGCACGATGGTCCCGATGCGCTCGGTGCCTCACCGCGTCGTGTGCCTGGTGGGTCTCGACGACGGGGTCTTCCCGCGGGTGAGCGTCGACGACGGCGACGACGTGCTGGCCCGACGGCCCCTCACCGGTGAGCGCGACGCGCGCAGCGAGGACCGCCAGCTCCTGCTCGACGCCCTGCTCGCCGCGACCGAGACGGTGGTCATCACCTACGCCGGTGCCAACGAGCACTCGGGCGCCGCGCGGCCCCCCGCCGTCCCCCTGGGGGAGGTGCTCGACGCAGCCGATCGCACCGCGGCGACGCCGGTGCGTGCTGCGGTCCTGGTCGAGCACCCGCTCCAGCCGCACGACCCCCGCAACCTCCAGCCCGGTCGGCTGGTCGTGGGGGACCGGCAGCGCCCCTTCAGCTTCGACCGCGCCGCGCTGGCCGGCGCGCGGGCGCTGGTCGCTGAGCGCACCCCACCACCGCCGCTGCTCGACGGTCCACTCGCCGAGCGTGCGACCGAGGACGTCTCGCTCGCCGACCTCAAGGCCTTCTTCGCCCACCCCGTCCGCGCGTTCCTCCGCGAGCGCCTCGAGGTCTCGGTGCCCCTGTCGCCTGATGAGCTGCGTGACGCGATCCCCGTCGAGCTCGACAGCCTCGAGGCCTGGCACGTCGGCGACCACCTGTTGCGCGAGGTGCTCACCGGTCAGGACCCGATGGCCGTGATGACCGCCGAGCAGCTGCGCGGCACGCTCCCCCCGGGTGGGCTCGGCTCGGGCGCCCTCACCCGCGTGGTGGCGGAGTCGCAGAAGCTCTTCGCCCGCACGGCCGACCTGCGCGTCGGCGAGCCGCGCGCTGTCGACGTCGACGTCGACCTCGGTGGTGGCCGTCGCCTGTCCGGCACGGTGTCGGGGCTCTACGGAGCCAAGCTGGTCACCCTGGGCTACTCCCGGCTCAAGCCGCGACAGCGTCTGCACTCGTGGATCGACCTTCTCGCGCTGAGCGCTGCCCGGCCCGACTCCAGCTACACCGCGCACGCCGTCGGGCGGGAGAAGGCAGGACCACGGCGTGCCCTGGCCGGTCCACTGGACCACCGGGCCGTCGACCACCTGCGCGTGCTCGTCGCCCTGCGCGACCTCGGGCTGCGCAGCCCGCTGCCGCTGCCGATCCAGACCGCGGCCGCCTGGGCCGAGGGCCGCGCGCGCGAGCTGACGGGCGACGACGTCTCTCCCGTCGAGCTGGCCCGCCGGGCCTGGACCACCGACCCGCACAACTCCTTCGGCATCGAGGGCGAGGACGCCGACGCCCACCACGTCCGGGCGTTCGGTCCCGACCAGCCGGTCGAGGTGCTCCTGGACGCCGGGCTGGCGACCTACGCCTGGCAGGTCTGGGAGCCGCTGCTCTCCGGCGGCGAGAGGGTGGGGCCGCTGTGATGCCCGACCTGTCGATCTTCGACATCACCGCACCGCTCCCCGGGGTCGGGACGACGCTGCTGGAGGCCAGCGCCGGCACCGGCAAGACCTGGACGATCGCGGCCCTCGTGACCCGCTACGTCGCCGAGGGCGTCGCCGACCTCGAGGAGATGCTGGTCGTCACCTTCGGTCGCGCCGCCAGCCAGGAGCTGCGCGAGCGGGTGCGGGCCCAGCTCGTCGAGGCCGAGCGTGCGCTCGACGGTGACCCGACCGCCGACGCGGCGACGTCCTCGCTGCTCACCCTGCTGCTCACCTGCGACGCCGACGAGCGCGAGCGCCGCCACCGAAGGGTCGTGGCGGCACTCGTGGGCTTCGATGGGGCGACGATCGCCACGACCCACCAGTTCTGCTCGCTGGTGCTCAGCTCGCTGGGGGTGGCTGGCGACACCGACGCCCGAGCACGTCTGGTCGAGGACCTCGACGACCTGGTGGGGGAGGTCGTCGACGACCTCTACCTCCGCGCCTTCGCCTTTGCCCCGGGCGCCCCGGTGTTCACCCATGCCGAGGCCCTGGAGATCGCCCGGTCGGTCGTGCGGGACCCCCAGGCCTGGCTGGAGCCGGTCGCAGCCGACCGCACGACGCCGGCGGGGCGACGGGTGGGCTTCGCGCTCAAGGTCCGCGAGGAGCTCGAGCTGCGCAAGCGGCGACGGGGGATCCTGTCCTACGACGACCTGCTCAGCCAGCTCGCCACCGCGCTCGCGCCGGAGGACTCGCCGGCCCGGGTGCGGATGCGCGCGCGGTGGCGGATCGTGCTGGTCGACGAGTTCCAGGACACCGACCCGGTCCAGTGGAAGGTCCTGGACCGCGCGTTCACCGGCGTCGCCACCATGGTCCTCATCGGCGACCCCAAGCAGGCCATCTACGCCTTCCGTGGAGGCGACGTCGCGACCTACCTCGCGGCCGCCGAGACCGCGACCACGCAGCAGACCCTCGGCACCAACCGACGCAGCGACGCCGGCCTGCTCAAGGGCCTCCAGGAGCTCCTCGTCGGAGCCGAGCTCGGCGAGCGACGCATCGTCGTGCGACCGGTGACGGCGCACCACCAGGAGGGTCGGCTGACCGGTGCTCCTTCCGCTGCGCCGTTCCGGCTGCGGGTCGTGCGGCGCGACGCCTTCGGACGCAGCGGCGGCGCAACGCTCCCCGTCGCTGACGTCCGCCGCCACGTCGCCCACGACCTCGCCCTCGACGTACGCCGCCTGCTGGCGTCCGGTGCGAGGTTCGACGGGCGTGCCCTGGAGCCCCGTGACGTCGCGGTCATCTCCTACCGCCACGCCGACCTCGCCGCGTCCCAGCGGGCGCTGCACGGGGTCGGGGTGCCCGCCGTCATCGCGGGTGGCGGCAGCGTGTTCGCGACGGCGTCCGCGCTGGAGTGGCTCACGTTGCTCGAGGCGCTCGAGCAGCCGCACCGGGCCCCCCGGGTGCGGGCGGCGGCACTCACCTGCTTCCTGGGCCACACCGCCCGCCAGCTCGACGAGCGCGGCGATGAGCTGACCGAGCAGGTCGGCGAGGTGCTGCGCGAGTGGGTCGAGATGGTGCCGCGCCGCGGCATCGCCGCCGTGCTCGAGGCGGCCTCGGCTGCCGGGCTGCCGGCCCGGGTGCTCGGCGAGACCGGGGGCGAGCGGAGCCTCACCGACCTGCGCCACATCGGTGAGGCGCTCCA
>Ga0136639_10000565_pt1 | contig 12550 bp, 7 predicted proteins | sample AntDrymUQ8592106_2_FD_113739 | JGI IMG/M metagenome (GOLD analysis project Ga0136639, IMG submission 113739) | Polar desert sand microbial communities from Dry Valleys, Antarctica - metaG UQ859 (21.06) | ecosystem: Environmental > Terrestrial > Soil > Desert | place: Antarctica: Dry Valley...
ATGCGATTCAAGATCCTGCAGACATTGCATCGGGTGCGCGGGAAATGTCGTGAAGAGCTTGCCAAAGATGCCACGGATCCCGCGATGGCGGGTGACCGGGAGGTGGTGGAGTGGTTGCTCGCCGAGATGCCGGATCAGCTGCCGGGTGTTTTCGCCGATGCGGCACACGGCGGGCATTTTCGGAAGGAAGACGCCTGCCACTTGAGCGAGCCGTTTCTTTCATCCTATCTGGAAGCCGTCCGGCGATGGGATTGCGGTGGCCGCGAAATGTTCGTCGCTTTGCGCTGCGCGGAAAGCGGCAGGCTTGAGGGCAGCGCGTTAAAGGTGCTGCTCGCGAACCAATTGCAAGCCAAAGGCTGGGACTCGGTATTCGTGAATTGGGCATCAGGTCGATCCGCAGACATCGCAGCGGCGTTGTGGACGGAAGTTGCCGCTTGGATCAAGAGCGCGCCGGGCGAGGTTCCTGCTTCCATCCGCACGGAACTCCTCGTCCTGCTGGGAGATAAATCAAAGAGGCTTCGGGAAGTTGCCGTTGATTGCCTTGTCGCGCTTCGAGACGCCACAGCGGAGCAGGAGGCGGCGAAGTGGTTGGAGTCTGGGAAAATCGATCAAAAGCTTGGGGCTGTCAGCTTGCTCGCGGCCACCGATCCGAAAGCGGCCGATGCCTTCCTGCGTGCTTTGCGAACTGAAATCAACGATAAGGTGCGGCAGTCCCTGCATGGGGCAATCGCATCACTTGGCGCTTCCGTGGAAGTCGCGGCAGTCGAAGCTCAGGAAGATCGGCCCGCAGGGAACCTCGATGAGTTCGTCGCCAGTCAGTCGAAAGGCCTGAAGGTTCCGAAATGCCCTTGGCTGGACATCGCCAAGCTCCCGCCCCTGATCGGCACGGACGAGAATGCGCTTTCGCTACCTGTCGTTGCGTTTCTCATCGCAAAGCAAGCAACGCACAAGGCCATCGAAGTTGCGCCCGACGTTCTGCCGGTAATGTCCCACATCGACAGCGAACGGAACGGCCTGTTTGCGGTTGCACTGGTGGAAGGATTCCTCAACTCGGAGCAAGCAGCGGCTGACCGCTGGGCTCTGACGCTTGGCGGCTTGTTAGGCGACAAGCGCATCATCAATCTGCTCCTCCCGCGCATCCAGGACTGGTGTGAGAATTCCCGGCACAAGCTAGCCGAATACGCGGCGCAGGCGATTTCCCTGCTGCCGGGGAACGAGCCGTTGATGGTGCTCGACGCGCTCTCTAACCGCTACCGCAGCAAGTTTAAGAATGTTGGGCGTGCTTGTTCGGATGCATTCAGCGCGGCGGCCACGGCGCGTGGAATCACCGCGGACGAGCTTGCCGACATGGTGGTTCCGGACTTCGATTTTGATGCCGAGGGGGTGCGGCGTTTTGCTTGGGAAGGCGGCGGGACGAGCGCGGAGCTGGGCGCGGATTTCAAGCTTTCGTGGTTTGATCCCGAGACGGATAGATCTTGGAAAAGCCTGCCGGCAAATGCCCCGGATGAGGTGAAGGAGGAGGTCAAGGCGGTGACCAAGCTGATCCGTGAAACCGTGAAGGCGCAGACCGCGCGGCTCGAGATGTCGCTTGTCCGCCAGCGCCGCTGGCCGGTGGCGCGCTGGAAGGAGCTTTTCGAGAACCATCCGCTGCTGCGCTCCTTCGCCAGCGGGGTGGTGTGGGGAATTTACGATGAGAATGGTGAATTGCTCCGCACCTTCCGACGCTATGCCAATGGAATCCTTGCCGATGCCTCGGGCGCGGTGGAGGAACTGCCGGAAGCGAGATCCATCATTGGCATGATTCATCCGCTGGAGCTTGCGCCCGAATTGCTCGATGCTTGGCAGGGCCATTTTGCCCGGATGAAAGTAAAACAGCCATTCCCGCAACTGGCGCGTCCGGTGGAAATCATGGATCCGCTCCACGCCAACCGCCGTGAGATTTCCCTAACCACGGATCGCCAGCTCAGTGCCGGCACCTTCCGCACCCGCGCCGAAAAGCGCGGCTGGACGCGCGGCTCGGTCGTCGATGCGGGCGGGATTTCCAGCTGCTACAAGCTCTATCCGGGTGCTGAGATTGAAGCCATCCTGCCGACTGAGAATTTCTGGGTCGGCTGCGATCCGATGGAAACCATTGAGCTTGCAGCTGCCTACTTCGCCAAATCCGGCAGCGTCGAGCGCGGAAGCTACATCTACGATGAACCAGCCTCCGACGATCCACGGGTGCTGCGCTTCGATCAAGTGCCCCCCGTTGTTTTTTCCGAAACTCTGGGTGACCTCAAGGCCATCATCGCGACGAGAGAATGACCACGATCTTCGGCATCCGACACCATGGTCCGGGCTGCGCGCGCAGCCTGATGGCGGCGCTTGCGGAGTTGGCTCCGGATGTGGTTTTGATCGAGATGCCGATGGAGCTGGAGCCGTTGTTAGTGCATGCGGCGGATGCGGCGATGAAGCCGCCAGTGGCCCTTATGGTGCACCGGACGGATTTGCCTGAGAAGTCGGCGTTCTATCCGTTTGCTGAGTATTCGCCCGAGTGGAACGCGGTCCGCTGGGCAGTGGGGAGCAAAGTGCCGCTGCGGTGTTTTGACCTGCCGTCGGCGCACATGTTTGCGCTGCGCGAGAGCGATGAGGAATCGCCGCCGCGGCCGGATGCCTTCGAGTGGTTTGCCAAGGCGGACGGCTACAGCGATGGCGAGCGCTGGTGGAACGACCGCGTCGAGGAGCGGCGCGATGACAAGGATTTCTTCAAGGCCATCCTTGAGGCGGTAACGGAGTTGCGCCACGAGCTGGCGATGGAGGAATCGTGCGAATCCTTGGTGCGCGAGGCATGGATGCGCCGCTGCATGCGCGCGGCGGAAACGGATGGATTCTCCAACATCGCGGTGATCTGCGGGGCCTGGCATGCACCGGCCTTGAACCGATCCCACAAGGTGGCCGCCGACAACGCGTTGCTCAAGGGGTTGGAGAAACACAAGGTCGCCGCAACTTGGATCCCATGGACCGACGAGCGGCTAACAATTTCTAGCGGCTACGGAGCCGGCGTGCGCTCGCCGGGATGGTATGGTCATTTGTGGGAGTCCCCGGACGACCCCATCCCCGGATGGCTCACCAAGGCCGCCAGGGTCCTTCGCGCTGAGGGCCAGGAGGCATCCTCCGCCTCGGTCATTGAGGCGCTGCGCTTGGCAAACTCCCTGGCCGGCATCCGTGGCAGACCGCTGCCAGGCTTGGATGAGACCTTGCAGGCGATCCAGGCGGTCTTTTGCCAGGGCGATCCGCTGCCGCTGGAGTTTCTAGGCAAAAAGTTGTTGGTCGGCGAGCGTCTCGGCGAGCTGCCGGAGGGCCTGCCCGCCATGCCGCTGCAACAGGATATCGATGCGATCATCCGGCGCCTGCGGATGAAACCCACGGCATCCGTCACGCCGCTGGAGCTCGACCTGCGGGAGGACGGCGGCCTGGCACGCAGCGTTTTCCTCCACCGCCTCATGGCCCTCAAAATCCACTGGGGCGAAAAGCACCACGCCCGCAGCAAAGGCACATTCAAGGAGTTATGGCAGCTGCAATGGAAGCCCGAACTGGCTGTGGCCATCATCGATGCCTCCGCGTTCGGCAACACCGTCGAGGCGGCCGCCGCCAACCGCCTAACAAAGGAGCTTGACCCTCACGAGGCCATTGCCGCGATCACCGCGCGGCTCGACCTTGCGCTGTTAGGCGACCTGCCGCAGGCCGCCGCCAGTCTGCTAGGCATGCTGGATGCGGCGGCGGCCACCGCGCACGATATCGCCGAGCTGCTAGACGCGGCGCCCGCGCTGGCGCGGATTTCGCGCTATGGGAACGTGCGCACCAGGGATTGCGCGGCGGTGGTTGGGGTTTTGGAGGGATTTGCGGCGCGGATTCATGCGGGGCTGCTAGCGGCGGCGAGTGGGATTGCCGATGAGGCGGCGGACCGGCTGATGGCTTCGGTGGCGGCCTATTCCTCGGCGTTGGCGATTTTGGAGAACCCCGCGCTGGTAGAGGATTTCAGGGAGGTGTTGGGCCGGATGATTGCCGCCGAGACGGTTTATCCCAAGATCAACGGGCATGCCGTGCGCCTGCTGCGCGACGCCTCCCATCTTGACGATGAAACGGTGGCCCGCCACCTGGGGTTTGCGCTTTCACCCGGCATGCCCGCTTCTTCCGCCGCCGCATGGCTGGAGGGATTCCTCCAGGGCGGCGGCAGCTTGTTAGTCCATGACCTGGCGTTGTTAGACCTGGTGGACGCGTGGGTGTGCTCGCTGGGTGGTGAGAATTTCCAGGTGACGCTGCCGTTGCTGCGGCGGACGTTTGGCAGTTTTTCGGTGCCGGAGCGGACGCGGATCGCGGGTTCCATCGCGCAGGGAAGAGGCGCGCGGTCCCCCGTGGCCACGGCAATGGATTGCAACCGGAAACGAGCGCAGCGCGCCATCGCGGCGGTGGCGAAACTTTTAGGACTTTCACAGCCATGAATGAAACCGAACGACTGCGCCGGTGGCGCCTGGTGCTGGGAAAAGAGCCCGCCGCCATCCTTGATGTGTCGCTCAGCCTGGAGGAGATTCGCATGGATGAGGCCCTGCAGAACCTCTACGATGCGGGCGAGCAGCGCGGCGGCCTTGGAGGGTCCAATCCGAATGTGACGCGATGGCTCGGCGATATCCGCCGGTATTTTCCGACCGAGATGGTCCAGGTGATGCAAAAGGATGCGATCGAACGGTTGGATCTGAAGCGGCTGTTGTTGGAGCCAGAGATTCTAGCCGAAGCGGTGCCGGATATCCACTTGGTTAGCACGCTGATCTCCATGAACCGGGTGATCCCGGAAAAAACCCGCGAGACCGCTCGCATGGTGGTGCGCAGGCTTGTTGACCAACTCCTGGAGAAACTTGAGCAGCCGACCCGCCAGGCGATTAAGGGCGCGCTTTCCCGCAGCTTGCGCAACCGCCGCCCGCGCCTCAACGAAATCGACTGGCACCGCACCATCCGCGCGAACCTCCGGACCTACCTGCACGAGCACAAGACGATCATTCCGGAAACGCTGATAGGCTATGGCAGGCGGCGCAGCTCGCTGCGCGACGTGGTGCTGTGCATTGACCAAAGCGGGTCGATGGCCGCCTCGGTGGTTTACTCATCAATTTTCGGCGCGGTGATGGCGGCGATGCCGTCCATCTCCACCCGCTTCGTGCTGTTTGATACGGCGGTGGTTGATCTAACTGACCAGTTGCACGACCCCGTGGACCTGCTGTTCGGTACCCAGCTTGGGGGCGGCACGGACATTCACAAGGCGCTCACCTACTGCGAAAGCCAGATCACCCGCCCGGCCGATACGGTGATGATCCTGGTGTCGGATCTCTGCGAAGGCGGCAGCGTCTCCGGGATGCTCAAATCCGCCGCCCGTTTGAAGGAATCCGGCGTGCATCTCATCGCCTTGCTCGCTCTGAGCGACGAGGGCAAGCCATGGTATGACAAGAACAACGCCGCCCATTTCGCCGCCCTGGACATCCCCGTCTTCGCCTGCACCCCGGACCGCTTCCCGGATCTCATGGCCGCTGCGCTGGCCAAGAAAGACCTGCGACTCTGGGGCGGGGAGTCGAAAGTCTGAAGGTCAAATGTCGATATGGAGGATCCACCTCTTCATCCGCGTCTTGGACTTTCGGCGTGCGGGGAGCGGAAGTTGGCGCGCTCTTGCGTATTTGATCCAGCAAGGATCGGCTAGTTGCGGGAGCAGGAGGCTTCCGCGGCGGGGAGTTGGCAAGAACCATGGCTGTGGTGTGGGAGTGCCAGCGGCTGAGGTTTGCACCTCGGGCATCCAACGTTGAAAGTTGGAATCGAGCTACGCCGCATCGTGGAAATGCCGCCAACTCCCGCCTTGCCCCGGACCGCCCCAACTGCATGATTAACAAAAGAAACCGAACCCAAGGGCCAGCCTCACACCGGCTGCGCGTCCATCCGAGGAGCCCGGTGCGGTAGTTCCGCACGCCGGGATCTGCGAGGGGGGCGCCAGGCAACTGGCGTCCCTACCTCAATCTGGTAATGCAATCCTTGTTCGCTGCGCTGACCTTACTGGCTTTGCCGTGCAATCTCTGGGCTCAAGCTCCCAACGGTTGGATCCGAACGAAGGAGAAGACCACGATTGAGGCCAAGGGCGAGAAGATCACTCAATACGGCGAGTGGACTAGCGATGATGAGACACGGTCAGTGACTGTCGTGGATGCGGGACAGGCAAAGACGGTGAAGGATCTTGGTGAGCGGGGAGCAGGAATGGTGTCGGGCGTCATGCGCACCGGGATTTTGCCTCTCAAGTTTGAATTTCGTCGTGCGCCGCACCCGGTACTGATTGTAAGAGGACAAGCGGAATACGAAGGAGGGGAGTATTTCCAAGATACCTACGCCGTTCTTACGCAAAAGGGGCTTTTCATGATCAAGGTAAACGGCCTTGAGAAGAAGGTGCCATTTGATCTAGAGAAGTGGGATCTTGGTGAGCCGATCAAGGACGACGACGGGAGTTTTGCTGACCGGATGGAGAAGCTCGCCGCGGATTTGAATGGAGGACTCGCCAAACTTCAAGAACTAGTTAAGAAGGAGAGGCAGGCATCGAGAAAACCATAACAAGGCGTCGCTCTTAAGGCATGCCCCGCTGCGAGTTCCAATCCGCGATGACCACTACAACCCGCTGTCGCAGCCTCGCCCCCGGGCAGGTGCTTGACGTTCTGCCAAAATAATCCAATGCAAGGGACACAAGACAGCGATTGGCCCGATTTCTATTTCAACGGCCAGGAACTGTCGAAGTGGACCGGACGATGGCACCTATGTGCGTTAACGGAGTCGCTTGAAGACTACCAAGACGATTGGGACGAATTCATCGGCTTGAAGCACATTTGGCATCTTCAGTGCCGATTGGATCACGTCGGCGTGATTGAAAGTGAGGATCCGCTGATACACCGCATTTGTGTGCAGCAAGTCCTTTTGATCTTACTCAGACATCGTGACGAGGTTGCCGCGGGAATGCGAGAGGCGCTCGATTGCGATGTGAATGCGGATGAGGTTTTAGACGGTCTCATCGACGGGGCGGCCCAGATGATTAGGCTGTCGCATAGGGATCAATTCGCCATATGGACCAATGGGAATGAAGAAGATCATGCAAGGCTTCTCGGATTTATTTCGCGATTCAGGGCGGATCCTAGAGCAATAACATTACCCCACGTGCAGCAGAGAATAGATGAGATGCGCTTGCGTAGTTGTCTGCAGATCAGCGAATTGCGAAAGCTGGCGCAATCGGGGATACTGAAGAAGTCTTACCGCACGCTGATCTGCCAACTGCCAAAAGAGTTAGCGTGAACTTTAGAGTGCGAAGCTCGTGAGAGCTTCGGCGGGGGGAGGCGGGGAGTTCGTTTGCGGGTTCGGGCGTTCTGGCGGCAGGCGGTGGCCCCGCCGAACTTCTCACGAAGTTCGCTACGGGGAATGAAGTTCGCGTAGCGAAGCTCGTGAGAGCTTCGGCGGGGGGAGGCGGGGAGTTCGTTTGCGGGTTCGGGCGTTCTGGCGGCAGGCGGTTGGCCCCGCCGAACTTCTCACGAAGTTCGCTACGGAAAGAGTTCGCTACGGACAAGGGTTGCTAGGTGGACTAGCTACTCGGCGATGCCGGCGCGGCGGAGTTTTTGGCGCAGGGTGGCGCGGTTGAGGCGCATGGCGGCGGCGAGGTGGGTCGGGCGGTGGTGGAAGCGGTCCATGAGGAGTTTCAGGAGGGTGGCTTCGAGGCGGTCGACGAGGGCGTCGTAGTGCCAGTGGTCCTCGGGGAGGATTTGCAATTGGGAGTCGAGCCAGCGGGAGAGGACGGCGTCGAGCTCGGAGGAGGCGACGGTGCCGCCGGATTGTTGGAGTGCGGCGGCGACATGGGGCGGGAGGTGTCCGGGGAACAAGGGTCCGCCGCGGCTCATGGCGTGGGCGTGTTCGAGGACATGTCGGAGCTCGCGGACGTTGCCTGGCCACGCGTAGGCCTGCATGGCGCAGAGGGTGGAGGCCATGATCTCGACGGGCTTGCCGCTGGTGAGCAGCAGGCCAAAGAAGAACTCGCTGAGCGCGGGGATGTCGCCGCTGCGTTGCGCCAGTGAGGGCATGCGCAGGCTCAACGCACTGAGGGTGTAGAACAGGTCGGAACGCAGCGCGCCGCTCTCGACCGCGGCGGCCGGATCGAGGTGGGTGGTGGCGATGAGTTTTTGCCGGGTGTCGGCCGACCCGCCGAGCACCTCGGCAAGAAGCGCTTGGGAGGGGCCGTCGAGAGCGGTGATGTCTTTGAGGACAAGGGTGCCGCCGCCGGTGGCGAGAAGCGCCTCAAGCGCCTCGCGACCGTGGATGGTGGCGCTTTCCACCAAGCGGAGCGGACCAGAGTTGCTCGCGCCATGGGTGTGAATCACTTGAGCAGCCAAGCTCTTGCCCGACCCGCAGGGGCCATGGATCAGCACCGGCGTGGCGCTTGCACAGGCGCGGGCAATTCCGAGAAAAACCTCCCGCATACACGGCGCGGAGCCAATCAGCGTCACAAACGAGCTTTCCGCCGGCTGCACCACCACCATCCCCTTGGTCACCAAGGCGGCGAGAGATTCCTCGAAGCGCTTCAGGTCAAGCGGCTTCATCAGGTAGTCGGCGATCCCGAGCTTCTGCGAGCTGATCGCGTGGTCAAGATGCGCGTGGGCCGTAATGATCAGCACCGGAACCCTTGACCCGCTGGCACGCAATCTCTCAAGGACCTCAATGCCGCTGATGTCCGGCAGGCCAATGTCCAGAACGACCGCTTCAAACGAATGTTTCCCGAGCGTCTCCAGGGCGGCCGCGCCGCTGGCGGCCAGCATCGGGAGGTGGCCGAGGCGGCGCACGGCCAGCGCCAGGGCGCTGCCGAGGGCGTGTTCGTCTTCAACGATCAGGATGTTGGACATGGCAAGGGAGCCGCGGTGGGCGGCCAGGTGATGCGGACTCGCGCGCCGCGGCGCGGGAGGTTTTCCGCGCTGAGGGTGGCGCCGTGGGATTCGAGAATTTCCTTGGAAACGGCCAGTCCGAGGCCCATGCCGCCTTCCCGTTCAGAATAAAAGGCTTCGCCAAAATGGGCGATGGCCGGATCGCGGAAGCCGCCGCCCTGGTCCTCAACTTCCAGGACCCCGGGACGGACGCGCAGGAGAACGCTGCCGCCGCTGGGCATGCTCTGGATGGCATTGAGCAGGAGGTTGCTAAGAACTTGCTGGAGGCGCGCGCGGTCGCCCAAAACCGGATGGGACGGCCAATTTGGATCAATTTCCTGGTGGATGTTGACGCCGGCATGCTCCGCCTGGGGCCGCAGAATCTGGCAGGCCTCGGCCACCAGTACCTGCAGGTCAACGGGAACCATGGTCACCGGGGCGGGCTTGGCGAAAAACAGCCATTGGGAAACGAGCGACTCGATCCGGCCGGCCTCGGTGACAATGAGTTCGGCGGATTCCTGTTCGTCTGGCGGCACGACGCGCTCAAGCAACTGGGCATGCAAGCGGATGGCGGCGATCGGGTTGCGCACTTCGTGAGCCAGGCTGGTGGCCATCTTTCCAAGCAGGGCAAGCCGCTCGGCGTGGCGCCGCTTTTCGCGCTCATCGACTAAGGATGCGTGGGTTTCGCGCAGCGCGGCGGCAAGCTGGAGGATTTCCTGCGGCCCGGAATCCGGAAGTCCCTGCAGCGCTTGATCGGTGCCAATCCCGGGGAGGGCGGCGGCTAACTTCGCCAGCGGGCGCGACACGCGGCGCCCAAGCCATAACGCAAGGATGAGCGCCAAGACCCAGAAGCTGCTCAAGGCCAGGATGGTATCCAAGCGCATCCATGCCGGCTTGGCACCCGCTTGGCGGCTATCGCGGGTGAACCACACCTCGCGGTTGTTTTCCAGCGGGAAGCTGACCTCGATGAGGTGGCCGCTGCGCCGGGCCTTGCCGTCTGCCTGTTCTCCGTTGGCCTCCTTTGGGTTACGGAAGGTCACGGTGGCCCCCATGACGCGTCCAAGTTGCTCGGCCATCCGGTCGCTCTGAGGCAAGCGGTTTTGATCAAGAAACAACGCGTTGGTCCGCCCAAGCGACTCAAGGGCAACGGCCTCCTCAACCCGCGACAAGTGCTGGAAAAACGCCAGCACCGCCAGCGAACCCGCCAGCACGAAGATCCCCATGCCGATCGCCAGCCAGGCGGCCAATGAGCGCGATTTTCGGTGCGATGGTCGGTTTTTGCTCATGGCCTGATCCGTGGGCTGATTGCCATGGAATCTAGGAATTCATGCTCTGTCAATGGTGGGCGGGGGCGGCGGATGACCGCGGATCGGCCGCGTGGGCGATTTTTGCCCACCCGTGCTGCTTGTGGGATTGGCCGCGGGCAACTAACTGATGGGTTCTCCCAACCATGAAAATCCATGTTCTCCCCGCTCTGGTCTGTCTATCGACGCCCGCCCTTGCCCAGGATTTCCTTGATCCTTTGGTGGTAACAGCGACGCGGTCAATGCAGTCGGCGAGCGATGTGGCGTACTCGACGAGCGTGATCGGGGCGGACTTTATCCGTGAGAACAACCGGCGGACGCTGCCGGACGCGCTGCAGTACACGCCCGGAGTGCTGGTGCAGAAGACCGCCCACGGGCATGGCTCGCCGATCATCCGGGGCTTCACGGGGCGTCAGAACTTGTTGCTGGTGGAGGGCGTGCGCATGAACAACTCGACCTTTCGCAGCGGTCCGGTGCAATACTGGAACACGGTGGACCCGTTCTCGGTGGATCACCTTGAGTTGATCAAGAGCCAAGGCTCAGTGCTTTACGGCTCAGACGCGGTGGGTGGCACGCTGCAGACGTTCACCAAGTTTGCCGACTTCCGCGCCAAGCCGACAGGGCAGGCATTTGTTGGCGGCGAATCGTATTACGAGTTCCGCAGCAACGGGCAGGGGAGTCACATCGGCCGGCTTGAGGCGCAGGCGGGGGTGGGTGGCCAGTTTGGGGTGATGCTGGGACTCACCGGCAAGGAGTTTGGAGACATTGAGGATTCCTCGCTGGGGCGGATGAAGGGGACTGGTTATCCGGAGCAGGATTTTGACCTGCGCCTGGACTGGGCGGTGAGCAAGGGCTCCACCCTGACGCTGGCGCATTATTATGTGAACCAGGACGAGGTTTCCCGTTGGCACCGGACAGTGAACAACCCCGGTTGGAACCACGACGGACATGTCACCGCGCCGGGGACCTTCAGCGCCAACACCTACGATCAGGAGCGATCGCTCACCTTCCTGCGCTATGCGGGCGAAAACCCACGCGCCAACGCAGCCATCACCCGTTGGAGCGCAACGCTTTCCTACCAGACGGTGAACGACTCGGAGTTTCAGGATCGCAATCCGGGCAAGGACGATGTGCGCGCCGCGGACATCGATGTGAACACGTTCGGCTTTGACCTCACGCTGGAGTCCCCGGTGGGGCCGGGGACGCTGGTCTATGGCTTTGATTATTACCACGATCAGGTCGATTCCTCGGGCTATAAGACAACGGCTGACCGCCTGGTTCTCACCGAGTTGCTGCCGATCGCGGATGACTCGGAGTACGATCTTTTCGGGATTTTTGGCCAATACGTGTGGAAGCCGGTTGAGCGGGTGGAAGTCACGACGGGAGTGCGCTATACTTATGCGGAAGCGTCGCTCGGTCGCTTTGCGGATGCCGGCGGGGTGGAGAAATCCAATGAGTCGGAGAGCTGGGACTCGGTGGTTGGATCCGTCCGCGGGCTCTATCGTTTCAATGATCGCTGGAGCGCATTTGGCGGGGTCTCCCAATCATTCCGCGCGCCGAACCTCGACGACCTCACCGGCAACATGACGGCCAAGGCGGGGGAAACCTCGCTCGGGTCGACCGATGTTGAACCTGAGGAGTTTGTGACCTACGAAATCGGTGCCCGCCAGACCGGCGAAACCACCGCGCTGCAAGCCTCGGTGTTTTACACGGACGGGCGCGACTTGATCACCAGGGTGAAGCGCACGGAAACCGATAGCACCACCATCATCACCAATGCCTCCGACGCCTATACCTATGGCGTTGAACTGGAAGGCGCGTGGCGATTCCGCCCGCAGTGGACCCTGTCCGGCTTTGCTGCATGGCAGGAAGGCCGGCTGCAGAGCCCGGTTTTCTTCGGCGGACCGGTTGCTGGCAAGCCAATGACCCGCCAACTGCCGTTGACCGGTTCGGTGGCGCTGCGCTGGACGCATTCGTCCAAAAAATTCTGGATTGAAGGGCGGGTTCTCGCCGCCACCAAGGAGGATCGTATCACTGCGGCTGATCAGCTTGCTGACAACCAGCGGATTCCCACCGGTGGCACGCCCGGCTACATGGTCGCCTCGCTCCACAGCGGCTGGAAAATCAACGACCACCTTGATCTCACCCTTGGTCTGGAAAATCTCACCGACGAGGACTACCGCAACCACGGATCCGGCCAAAACGAACCCGGCCTCAATGGCATCCTCGGCGTGAAGGTGACTTGGTAGAGGAAACGTCGAAATTTGGAGTGCGGTGGGAAGGGGACATCAG
>Ga0136639_10000566_pt1 | contig 12536 bp, 13 predicted proteins | sample AntDrymUQ8592106_2_FD_113739 | JGI IMG/M metagenome (GOLD analysis project Ga0136639, IMG submission 113739) | Polar desert sand microbial communities from Dry Valleys, Antarctica - metaG UQ859 (21.06) | ecosystem: Environmental > Terrestrial > Soil > Desert | place: Antarctica: Dry Valley...
CTGCTCACCCGCGCTGATCCAATTTGCTTCTTCAGCGCAGTCGGTGGAGGGAGCATTCAATGGGCGGGCGGAGCGGGTTCCCGCCAGCAAGCTGGATGGCCTACAGCGGCAGCGAGCTGCAGCTGTCCACGGACACGGCCTGCGGCCGGGTCACCGGCGGCCCGCCACGCCGTCCTGCGGCGCCTCTGGCGGTCCTTCAGGCCGGCGGACGTCACCCCGAGATGATTCGCCGATTGCGCAAGGAAAGGGGATCAGGCACGGTGGAGGTATGACAAAAGTGATTTTTCGGAGGGTGGCAACGTTGAGCCTGCCGATGGCGGTCGGTTTGAGTTTTGCCAGCTGCGGGGCAGGGCAGGGGCCGGTCACCGAGGCCATCCGGGTGCCCGTCTCCACCCAGTCCGCCCACTCGGTGACGCCGCCAAGCGCGCCGCGGCTACCGCTAAACACGGTTTTCAAGGGACAGGAAAAATTCACCGAGCTTGTGGCGCGTGCGGAGCGCGAGCAGTGGCGCACCCTCCCGTTGGGTCAGCGCACGGCCACCGTCGGCAGGGCCATGCTGGGGGCCGCCTACGTCAACTTCACCCTTGAGGTCGACGATCGGATTGAGTCACCGGTGGTCAACTTTCACGGCCAGGACTGTTGGACGTTCTACGAAAAATCCCTCGGGTTTGCCCGCATGCTCGCCTACAAGCCCGCCCCGTACCGCCCCGAGGACCTGCTGCACATGATTGAGCTTGAGCGCTATCGCAATGGCCGCTGCACCGGCTCCTACACCAGTCGGATGCACCACCTCGAGGAGGTCTTCGCCGACAACCAGCGCCGCGGCCTGGCCCGCAACATCACCCGCGAACTGCCCGGGGCCGTGCGCCTGCAGCGCGAGGTCAACCAGATGGCCGGCTCGTGGAAGAGCTTCCGCTACCTCCGCAACAATCCCTCACTGGTTCCCGAAATCGCCCGCATCGAGAAGCGGGTTTCCGCCCTCCCGGTTTTCCACATTCCACGCAGCAGGGTGCGGGCAATCGAAAACCGCCTTCAGGACGGTGACATCTGTGCCATCACTTCCTCCTACCAAGGCGGATACACCTCCCATGTCGGCCTCATCGTGCGCCGCGGCGAGCGCGCATGGTTCATGCACGCCACTTCCGAGCGCGACAAGGGCCGCCGCGTCATTCTTGACCGCCCGATCAGCGATTATCTCGCCCAATCCTCCAGCCGCGCCGGCATCGTCATCTGCCGCCCCAAGGAGTTGCCCGCCTCACCGATGTGGCAGCAAGCCACCGCCGCCGCCCCAAATCGTTGACTTGCACACTCGGCCGCCGAACTTTTTGCCGCTTGCGGAACAGTTTCCCCTTGCATCGCGGCGCGTATCGGGTAAATCACCGCCGCCTATGGCCAAGAAGTCCTGGATCGCTCGCAATGAGCGCAAAAAAAAGATCGTTGAGAAGTACGCTGCCCTCCGCCACAAGCTGAAGGCGGAGAAAGACTATATCGGATTGAGCATGTTGCCGCGCAACGCGAGCCCAACCCGGTTGGTGAATCGCTGCGAGGTCACCGGTCGCCGCCGCGCATTCCTGCGCCGCTTCCGCCTTTCCCGTATTGCCTTCCGCGATCTTGCCTCGCACGGGATGATTCCCGGCGTGACAAAGTCGAGCTGGTAAGAACGGCCTAACGGGCGCTATATTGGTCGCGGTCCGGATCCATTCCCGGGCGCGTGCCTTGCTGATGCCAACCGAAGAAAACGAATCTGACAACGCGGACGGTCCCGAGCGATCGTGCCGCGTGTTATCGTGTTTGGAGGGGCTGATATGATCGGCGCGTCGATGGGGATGGATTTTCTTGCCACCGCTGCCGAGCCTGAGCTGACGCTTGGCATGGCCCTGCTGTATCTGTTTGGCATCGGGCTCTTCCTGTTGCTCAACGCATTTTTCGTCGCCTCGGAGTTTGCCATCGTCAAGGTGCGCCCGAGCCAGTTGGAGTCCGAGGGCAAGGACCAACCGGAGAAGCTCAAGCGCGCTCTCAAGGTGGTCAACCACCTGGATGGCTATTTGTCAGCGAACCAGTTGGGGATCACCATTGCATCCCTGGCGCTGGGTTTTCTGGGTGAGCCGTTTGTGGCGGCCCTGCTCAAACCCTTGCTGCTGCAAACCGGTCTCTCCGATTGGTGGGTGAAGGCGATCTCGTTTGCCTCGGCGATGGTGTCCTTTACCTTCCTTCACGTGGTCATTGGCGAGCTGATGCCGAAGTCCATCGCTATCCGTCGCTCGGTCCAGGTGACCATGGCGCTGGCCGGGCCGCTGCACGCGTTTTACCGGATGGCCCGCTTGGCGATCATTGTCCTGAACGGCACGGCCAACTGGTTGCTTAAGAAGTTGTTCAACATCGACCCGGTGACCGAGGGCGACCACCCGCACTCAGCCCAAGAGCTGGCCTTGCTGGTGACCCAGAGCGGACACTCCCAGGAGGTTACCGAGACGGAACGGGAGATCCTAATCAATGCTCTGGAACTCAACGACCTCTGGGTGCGGGATGTGATGACCAACCGGAGCGATGTGGTGGTGCTGGATGTGGACGCGCCGTTTGCATCAATTCTTGAAATTGCCTCGCGCACCAAGCACACGCGCTTCCCGTTGGTGAAAGGCCACCTGGATAACGCCGTCGGCTTGATCCACATCAAGGACTTGCTCAAGCTCATCAGCGAGCCGGACCCGGACCTCATGCGCATCAAGCGCGAGCTCAAGGTGGTCCCCGATACCATGCCGCTGGACATGTTGTTGAAGTTCTTCCTCAAGGAGCACGCGCACCTGGCACTGGCGGTTGACGAGTTTGGCGATCCGGTTGGCATCGTGTTCTTGGACAACGTGATTGAAGAGCTGGTTGGCGATATCCAGGACGAGTTCGACAACGAACGGAGCTCCTTCACCTTGGTCAACGAACGCGAGTTTGTCGTCGAAGGGGCCATGACGCTCAATGAGCTCTCCGACCACGCCGAGGATCTCGTGTTGGATAGCGGCGAGGTGACCACCGTGGGCGGTTATCTCACCCAGCAGCTTGGACGCTTTCCGGAGGTCGGCGAATCCATGAATGTTCTTGGTTACGAGGCGACCGTGACAAGTACCGACGGCCGCCGCGTCGGCCAAGTCCACTTCCGTCGCCTAGACCCGGATGAATCCGGTGAGGATGTCCAGCGCGACCTCCAGCGAGCTGCTGGATAGTTTCAGGCTAAGCGTGGTGCAGCAGGATGGAGTCGGCCGCGAAGTGGTCCGAAAGGATGTCACTGACGATGACTATGGGCGTGCCCGGCTGCACGAGGTCCTCGGCGCGGAGCACCGCAATGGCCCGCTTGATGGTTTCCTCGATGTTGGAGGCGAAGGCCATGCGGAAGGCGCGCACGCCGCGGGTCAGCGCCAGTTGGCGGCAGACGCGGTCGGTCGGCGTGAAGGCAAAAAAACCGCTGGTGCGGGGCCGCAGCATGGCCGTGGTGTTGGCCAATACCCCCCGGCGAGTGAAGACGACAAGGCGGGCATCCGGCAGCGAGTCAGCCAAGGTGACCGCGGCGCGCGCGGTCTTGGCCCGTTCGTCGCGCAGGATCGTATGGTCGCCGTAGCCAAGGCCTCCTGAACGCTCGAGGCGCATGGCGATGCGCACCAGAACTTCCACGCAGCGTTCCGGATAGCGGCCGACGCTGGTTTCTCCGCTGAGCATCAAGGCATCCGCTTCCTCATAGGCGGCGTTGGCCACATCGGTGACCTCCGCGCGGGTTGGCGTCGGATTGCTGATCATCGATTCAAGCAACTGGGTGGCCACAATCACGCGCCGGCCTAGCTGGTGGCAGCGCTTCACGATGCGCCGCTGCAGGATCGGAAGCTCCTCGTACTCAACTTCAATCCCGAGGTCGCCGCGGGCAATCATGATGACATCCGACCCGCGGATGATGTCGTCAATGTTGCGGATCGCCTCCTGGTCCTCGATTTTGGCCACCACCTGGGCAGTCCCTTCAAGACTGGCAATCGCCTGACGCAGCTCAAGCACGTGGGCCGCATCTCGCACAAAGCTCCCGGCAATATAGTCCGCCTCGCACTCAACGGCTACCGACAGGTCCGCGTGGTCTTTCTCCGTCAGCGCGGGAAGGTTGAGCCGCACGCCGGGCAGGTTGATATGCCGCCGGCTGCCCAGCACACCCGCGGTAAGCACCTCGCACACAAGCCGGTCATCACGCACCGTAAGAATCTTCATCAACAGCGTGCCGTTATCGACCACCAGCTTGTTGCCCTCGGCCACATCCTTCATCAGCCCGTCGTAGTTGACCGTCGTGGACAGTTCGAGCTCTGCCGCCGCCTTGCGCTCGCGAAACTCCACCCGGTCGCCCACCTTCAGCTGGAACGGCTCAGGCAGATCCCCTGTGCGGATCGACGGCCCCTGAAGGTCGAAAAGTACCGAAACAAACGCAGTCCTCGCCGCCGCCTGCCGCCGGACCCGCGCGCTCATCTCCCGCGCCCAGTCATGCGGCGCATGGCTCATGTTGAGGCGAAACACGTTGGTTCCGCCGTCTATCAAACGGCCAATGATTTCTTCCGACTCGGTGGCCGGCCCCAGGGTGCAGATGATCTTGGTTTTACGCGCCATACAGGCCGCCAGTCAGCCCCCAAATCATCCCCGCCGCAAGCCCCGATCAGGTCCCCGTGCAACTTGCACCCCCAGGGAGTAGCGCCTCCAGTCGCTTTCCAAGGAGCGGCGATCTCCGAATCGCCCGACCATGGGAGGACAATGAAGAGCGGATTCCTCTGATCATTGGCATCTCATTGGCGCTGGCGCATCGGAGTCCGTCGCTCATTGCCCGAGCCTTTCTGATACGCTTGCTAAGAGGCCTCTTGAATCCGCACCCCGACTGTCTTACAGGTTCCACCATGAGTAAGACAATCACTGTCAGGCTGCCGGAGGATTTGCTTCAATGGCTTGAGTATGAGTCACACCTCACCGGGCTGCCAAAAGGGCGCATTGTTAGGGAGCAGTTGGAGCAGGCGCGGACCAGAAAGGCGCGGCAGCCCTTTCTGGATCTTGCCGGGAGTGTGGAGAAAGCGCCCGATCTGAGTGGTAAGAAGGGCTTTGAAGCGTGATCGGAATCGCGGATACCGGATTTTTGGTTGCCTTCGCCAATCGCAGGGATTCCCACTTCCCCTGAGCTTACGCGCTTGCGCAGCACCTCCGCGAGCCTCTTCTGACCTGCGATGCGGTTCTGGCTGAAACCGCCTTCCACCTGCAGGACAGTTCCTTAGTGCTGCGCTTTGTGCACATGGGCTTGGTGCGCTTGGCCTTCGAAATCGAAAACCACCGCCGCGAGCTCGTCGGACTGGCGAAGCGCTACGCCGACCGCAAGCCCGACCTCGCCGATCTGTGCTTGATCCGGATGAGCGAGCTAAATCCAAAACTCCCCGCCATCACAGTGGATGGTGACTTTCGAATTTATCGCCGCAATCGAAATGAAGTCATCCCCGTGATCATGCCGCCGGATCGTGGCTGATCCTGAGCTTACGCGCCGCAACGGGTGAAATCCAAGCCAAACTTGCCCAGGTACTTCTTGAGCCGGTCCGCGTCGTTGGTTTTCGCCCGGCTTTGGCGCGACACGGAAAATAGCTCGCGCCCGGCATCCGACAGGCTGCGCGAGCGTCGGCACACGGCCACCACGTGGGCGAGTTGCACCCGGTCAAAGGGATCGATGGCTGCAAGCTCCGCGCCTAACAACCCCGCGAGATCCGCGCATTCCGCGGCCGGCGTTGCACCCGGCCGGTCCCAACTGGTGCGCAAGCGGAGGATTTCCTCCTCGACCTCCTCAAGGCGGATGCGTCCGCGCGGTGCCAGAGTGCTCATGCGGATGACCGCGGCATTGAGGTCGCGGAAGTTGCCACTCCAGCGGGTGTCGGGTGCCTCGGCAAATCGCAGGAACGCCTCGCGCGCTTCTTTGTTGAAGGATGCCTTGCGCCCGTGGGTGCGGCTGAAGCGCTCCAGCTCGTAGTCGAGGTTGGGAGCAATATCCTCGCGCCGCTGGCTGAGGCCGGGCAGGGCGAAGGTCCACAGGTGGATCCGGGCTAACAAATCCTCGCGGAATCTACCTGCCGCGACCGCCTCGCGCAGGTCGCGGTTGGTTCCGGCGATGAGCTGGAAGTCGCTGGTCACCGGCTGGTCGGCGCCAACCGGCAGGAACACCTTGTCCTCGAGGGCGCGCAGCAGCATCGCCTGCTCGTCGAGCCCCAACTCGCCAACCTCGTCAAGAAACAGCAGCCCGCCATCCGCCGCGCACAGCAATCCCGCCCGGTCTTTCTGCGCCCCGGTGAACGAGCCACGCACGTGGCCAAACAACGCCGAGGAGGCGGTGTCCCCGGTGAGCGTCGCGCAGTTGACCTCCACGAAGTCGCCGCGCAAGCCGCCGCGCTGCCGGCGCAGGTCAAAAATCCGCCGCGCCAGCTGAGATTTCCCAGCCCCTGTTGGACCCGTCAATAACAGCGGGGCCTGCGAGCGCAGCGCGACCTGCTCGATTCTATCAATCAAACGGTTAAACCCAACATTCCTGGTGGGAATTCCGCTCTTGAGAAAATCCGCCGCCTCCACCGCCTCCTTGGCGAAGCGGGTGCTCAGCGCGTCGTACTTGGAGAGGTCCAAATCAATGATCGAATAGCGTCCCGCCGGGTCGGCGTCGCGCCCGGTCACCCGCGGCGAGGTCTGGATCAGCTTGCCCGGCAGGAAGCCGGCCTCGACTAACAGGAAGAGCGAGATCTGCGCCACGTGGGTCCCGGTGGTGATGTGGACAAAATACTCCTCCCGCTCCGGATCAAACGCATAGCCCCGCGCCCAATCGTGCAGCGTCCCAAACACCTGCGCCAAATCCCACGGGTCGCGCCCGAAATCCACCACGTGGCACCTCACCTCGGTCTCCGGCGACACCCGCGCCACATCCTCCGCCACCTGCGCCTGGAGAGTTCCAAACTTTGCCTCGGATAACAGTTCGAACCGATCGACCAACAACTCCTGGTGCTGGAAAAGGCCCACGCTCGGCCGCCAGTGGTCCCAGCGCCCGGGGCCGGTCCCGCCGTCGAGCTTTGTTCCCAACAATCCGATGACGACCCGCAGCATGGGTTGCTGAATACTAGCTGAATTTATAAAATGCTAGCATATTTGCGCGTGATCGCTGGCGTGTCGGGCGCGGGGGAGAGTCATGGTTTTCCCGCGGTTGATTTTAATTCATTTGTGATAAGCGATTTGTGATTTATCTTGGGCTTCCCTCCGGATCTTGGCACGGCCGCTGCGATACCCTCCGCATGGCTAACAATAACATCTTCCGCTCCCTGCGCGGTGCCCTTCTGCCGGTGGCGGGCCAAACCAACGACGCCGGCGGGCGCGCCTATGAGCTGGGGCCCGAAGCGTGCCTGGCGCGCATGGCGGCGACCGGATGCCTGACCAACACTTATTATGCGAGTGGCGAGGTTCAGCTGGCCCGGGTGTTAGAGCTGGCCTGGCAGGTGGACGTCGACTTCCTGGCGCGCACGGCGCTGTATGCGCGGCGCGAGGGCTTGATGAAGGACATGCCGGCGCTGCTGTGCGCGGTGCTGGCAAGCCGCGACCTTGACCGGCTGAGCGAGATTTTTCCCGAGGTGATCGACACCGGCAAGATGCTGCGCAACTTCGTGCAGATTCTCCGCTCGGGGGTGACCGGGCGCAAGTCGCTGGGGTCGGGTCCGAAGCGGCTGGTCCGCCAGTGGCTTGAGCGGGCCAGCGCCCGGCAGTTGCTGCAGGCCTCGGTTGGCAACGATCCGTCGCTGGCGGATGTGGTCAAGATGGTCCACCCGCGTCCGGCCGATGCCAAGCGCGAGGCGTTCTACGCCTGGCTGGTGGGCAAGACGCCTAACACCGAAGCCCTGCCTGAAATCATCCGCACCTACGAGGGATGGAAGCTTTCGCGCCAGGGCGAGGTGCCGGACGTGCCGTTCCAACTGCTCACCGCGCTCAATCTCGGGACCGCCGAGTGGTCGGCCATTGCGGCAAACGCCTCATGGCAGACGACCCGGATGAACCTCAATACCTTTGCCCGCCACGGCGTGCTCTCTAACCAGGCGTTGGTCGAGCGGCTCGCCGCCCGGCTGGCCGACCCGCAGCTTGTCCGCCGCGCCCGCGCGTTTCCCTATCAGCTCCTCGGTGCCTTCATGAACCTTACTAACAACGTGCCGGTGGAACTGCGCGACGCGCTGCAGGAGGCGATGGAAGTGGCTGTTAGCAACGTCCCGGAACTTGCCGGCAAGGTGGTGGTGTGCCCTGACGTGTCAGGCTCGATGCAGTCGCCGGTGACCGGTTTCCGCGCCGGCGCCAGCTCGAAGGTGCGCTGCATTGATGTGGCGGCCCTGGTTGCCGCGGCGATTCTGCGCAAGAACCGCGCTGCCCGGGTGCTGCCCTTCGAGATCCAGGTGGTGCCGGTGGTTTTGAACTCCCGGGACTCGGTGATGACCAACGCCGCCACTCTAGCAAGTGTTGGCGGTGGCGGAACCAACTGTTCGGCGCCGCTGGCCCGGCTCAATGCCGAGAAGGCGGCGGTGGACCTGGTGGTTTTTGTGTCGGACAACGAGTCGTGGGCCGATCCGGCCACTCCCCGGGCCACCGCGATGCTTGCCGAATGGCAAATTCTCAAGCGGCGCAACCCGAAGGCGCGCCTGGTTTGCATCGACCTCGTTCCCAACACCACGACCCAGGCCCCGGACCGCAGTGACATCCTCAACATCGGCGGCTTCAGCGACAGCGTGTTTGACCTCATCGCCAGCTTTGCCGCCGGTGCCGGGGGAGCCACCCACTGGGTCGACAAGATCAACTCCCAACCCCTGCGCGAACGCATGAAGAGCGCCTGACTCCGGGCGGCCCGGCGGATGCCGGCGAGACTACACCACATTATTCCATGTTTGGCGCAAGCCTACGTCTCGCTTCACCTTGCCTCCGGGCCGCCCATCCCTTTCTCCGCGAATGCAGGGAAGATTACATTTGTCGCCGGTTCGAATCCGGCTCCGGTTAGCGCCGGGTAGCTCAGTTGGCAGAGCGATGTTCTTCCCAACTCCTTGTCGCGGTCTCCCTCTTTTTTGCTGAATGCCTGGGTGACTACATCGGTAACCAGCGGGTTCGAATCCCGCCCGCACAGAGATGTCCGTGAAATGCTCACCCAATCCCTTGTCAGCACCCATCGGCCGCGAATGCAGGCACGACTCCAACATTGATTCCAAAGGTCGCCGGTTCAAATCCGGCCCCGCTCCAGCAGCGGGTACCTCAGCCAGGAAAAGAGCAGTGGAAGTTTGTCGTCCCAACCCCTTGTCGCGGTCCTTTTCTTTCCGTCCCCGAACCCACACCATTGAACAGAAACATGACGTCCATCCACAAAACCCACGAGGCCATCGGCTTCATGCCGCTGCCCGGCGACAAAGGCAAGCCGATCACCGTCATCGGCACCGACGCAATCTGCGAGGGCTTTGACGCAACCTGTCTCCAACAGGCGCTCAACTCGCGGATGGCCCCCGGGGTCACCGACGTGATCCTCAACCCGGACGCCCACGCCGGCTACGGCGCGCCGGTTGGCTGCGTGATGGTCTCGCCTACCCACATCTATCCAGGGCCTGTTGGGGTGGACATCAAGTGCTCGATGTCGCTCTTGCAGTTAGACCTCCCCGAGGACGTCATCTCCGACAAGGCAACGCGCCGGGCGATCATCAACGCAATTGTCGAGCGCACCCCGACCGGGGCGGGGCGCGGCCAGCGCTCGGTCAAGAAGTCGCGCCGGGTGGACGCCGCACTTGGGACCATTGCTGTTAGCGAGGGCGCCTCGGTGGCGGTTTGTGAGGCGCTCGGGATTCCGCCTGAGTGGGCGCAGCGCTGTGAGGACTCGTCCCACCACGGCCACGACGGGACCCACGCCGCCCTGTTAGCCCGGCTGGAACGCATCCTTGCCATGGGGCGCATCCGCAACTTCGAGGACAAGATTGGCCAGCTCGGCTCCTACGGGGGCGGCAACCACTTTGGCGAGTGCGAGATCACGCGAGTCGAGGAGGATCCGGCCAAGCGCGCGATCGCGGACGTCTTTGGGCTGCGCGACAAGCATGTTTCATTTTTGAGCCACTGCGGGTCGCGCGGGCTTGGCAACATCCTTGCCCAAGGGCAGTTCAAGGACCTGGAGCACAAGTTCAACTCATGGAGCACCCCGTTTCCGGCGCTCGACAAGCAGCTTGTCTACGCTCCGCTGGGAACCCCGGAGGCCGACGCTTATCTTGACGACATGGCCATCGGGGCCAACTTTGCCACAGTCAACCACCTGCTCATCAACGCGCTGGTCCTGGAGGCCTTCCAGCAGGTGCTGCCCGGCGCCACCGGCAAGCTCGTCTACTTCATCTCCCACAACATCGCCCGCGAGGAAATCATCGACGGCAAAAAAAACTGGGTCCACCGCAAGGGCGCAACCCGGGCGATTCCCGCCGGTCATTTCTCGCTGGCGGCCACTCCGTTTGCCCAGACCGGCCATCCGATCCTGCTGCCCGGCAACCCGCGCGACGGCTCGGTCGTCATGGTCGCCCAGCCGGGTGCCGAACGCACCGCCTGGTCGGTCAACCACGGTGCCGGCCGCCAGATGGGACGCAAGCACGCCGCGCGCACCCTGGACCAAGCAAGCGTCGACGCGCAGTTTGACACCTCCGACATTCTAACCAACTGCCGCAAGTATCCCATCGACGAAGCGCCCGATGCCTACAAGAACTTCCCCGAGGTGCTGCGCAGCGTCGAGTCCGCGGGCCTCGCGCAGACGGTGGCCAAGCTGCAGGCGCGCTTTGTCATCAAGGATTCAAGCGGCGCCGACGACTAACAACATCCAACAGCCGATGCCAACAACCCAGATGAAGGTTATCCAACTAGACGGCCGCGCCGGTGGCGGACAGATGCTGCGCACCGCCCTGTCGCTGGCGATGGTCACCGGGCAGGCGTTCCGCATGACGAATATCCGTGGCCAGCGCTCACGCCCCGGGCTGATGCGCCAGCACCTAACCTGTGTGCAGGCGGCGTGCGAGATTTCCGGCGGCAGTGCGGATGGAGCGGCGATTGGTTCCACCGAGTTGGTATTCCGCGCCGGGAAAATCCGCCCAGGGACGTACCGGTTTGCCATCGGCACGGCCGGGAGCACCACCCTGTTGTTGCAAACCCTGCTGCCCGCCCTGTGGCAGGGTGGGGGACCTAGCACTCTGCGGCTTGAAGGGGGAACCCACAACCCGATGGCCCCGCCGTTTGAGTTCATCGACCGGGTGTTCCTGCCGGCCTTGCGCACGCTCGGCGTGGAGGCGAGCGTCTCCCTGGTCACCCCCGGCTTCGCCCCGGCCGGCGGTGGCGTCATCGAGTGCCTTATCCAGCCATGCGCCGCGCTGGGATCCCTCGATCTAACCGAGCGGGGCGAGCCCGGCGAGCCGCGGATCCGGGTGAAGACCCGCCACCTGCCGCTGGCCATCGCCGAGCGGATGCTCAAGGCGGCCAACGAGGTGCTTCCCAGCCGGGACATTGCGGTGGAGGACTGCGACGATGGCCCCGGCGCGGGGATTTGCTGCTGGGTTGAGACCGATCTGGGCGACCGCTGCGAGCTGACCAGCAGCGTTGGCGAGCGCGGAGTTTCCGCCGAACGCGTCGGCCAGCGCGCCGCCAAGACGATGCGGGACTTCCTCAACTCGGGCGCTCCCGTTGGCCGCCACCTTGCCGACCAGTTGCTGCTCCCGATGGCTCTAGCAGGCCGCGGCCAGTTCCTCACCGTCGCCCCGGATAACCACGTCCCGACTAACATCTCGGTCATCGGGAAATTTCTCCCTGTTAGCTTTTCGCTCCATCCCCGCGACCACGGGACCCAGCTCATCGAAGTGACCAGCCCCCCCTGAGCTTTTGCGCCCGAGCTCTTGATATCTGATGCGTCTGGATTTTCATCTGATGGGTGAGAACCACCCTTGACCTTGAAAAGCCGGTGCTCGACGGCCTGCGGCGCCTCCAAGAGAATGAGAAGCTGCCGCTCGGCAAGTTTGCCTCGCGCCTGCTCGCGGAAGCCATGGCCGGCGAGCGATTGTTGCCACCCGAGCGCCCTTTCGAATGGGTCAGCGCGGACATGAGGGCAAAGGTCGATCTTGCCGACAAGGATGCGCTCTACCGTGAACTAGACCGGCCATGAGCTATTCCATCGATGCGAACATTCTTCTCTACGCGAGCGACAGTTCCTCCGGCCTCTGCGGTCGGGCACGGGAGCTCCTCGCTGCACGGGCCGATGACGGCGATCTGTTATGTCTGACTTTGATGGCCTACCTCCGCATCTCCACGCATCCGTCGGTTTTTTCCGCACCGCTTGCGCCCTCATACGCATGGAAGAACATCGGATCTCTTTGGATCTGCCGCGCTGCCGGGTGATCGTTGAGGGGAAATCCTTTGCGCTCGACTACGCGGGCGTCACCCAATGCATCATCGTCCGGGGAAACCTCGTGCCCGACGCCCACATCGCCACC
>Ga0136639_10000567_pt1 | contig 12533 bp, 10 predicted proteins | sample AntDrymUQ8592106_2_FD_113739 | JGI IMG/M metagenome (GOLD analysis project Ga0136639, IMG submission 113739) | Polar desert sand microbial communities from Dry Valleys, Antarctica - metaG UQ859 (21.06) | ecosystem: Environmental > Terrestrial > Soil > Desert | place: Antarctica: Dry Valley...
AGACGCCGGGCACCACGTCCTCGCGGGCCATGCCGTAGAGGATCCGCGACTGGGTCACGACCGAGACGAGCGTGGTGTTGGTGATGGCGACCATGGCGATGATCGAGAAGAGGATGACCATGAAGCCGATCGGCGGCGGGATGATGCCTTGGCGCACGACCTCGAGCAGGGCCGGCTCGTCGCTCGCACCGGCGTCCTGGAGGACCCCGAGCGGCACCGTGAGAGCGGCCGCGACCGCGACCAGGACGTAGATGACGCCGGCGACGACCATGCCGCCGATCAGTGCCCGCGGGAAGGTCGTGACCGGGTCCACCGTCTCCTCGGCCACGTTCGCGGCGTTCTCGAAGCCGGTCATCGCGAAGAAGGCCAGCGCGACCCCGGAGATCACGCCGAGCACCGGGCTCGACTCCGTCTCGAATTCGACGAGCACCCCGAAGTCGGCATTGCCCTGCACGACGTACCAGATCCCGATGATCATCACGATGACCAGCCCGGCCACCTCCACGAATGTCATCACCATGTTCATCACCACCGACTCGGTGATGCCGATGAAGTTGACGATGGCCAGGACGACGATGAAGCCGATCGTCAGCAGCAGCGCGGGCGGCAGGCCCCACACCTCGTTGAAGTAGGCAGCGAACCCGGTCGCGAGCGACCCGGACGCCGCGAAGCTCGCCGAGAGCATGCAGACGGTGGTCAGGAAGGTCAGCGGGCGGAAGCCGAAGGCCTTGTTGACGTAGAGCGCGGCGCCCGCCGCTTGCGGGTACTTCGTGACGAGCTCGGCGTAGGCGAGTCCGGTGATGGTGGCCACGGAGATGCCGACGGCGAAGGCGACCCAGAAGGCACCGCCCACGGCCAGGGCCACCGCCCCGATCAGGACGTAGATCCCCGAACCGAGCACGTCACCGAGCACGTAGAAGAAGAGGAGTCGACCGGTGATGGTCCGCTTGAGCCCCCCACCATCGGTGGTGGTGGTGTCGGCTGTCGCTGTGCTCACAGGAGCCTCCTGGGTCGTCAAAGGCGTTGGCGCCCGACTACCCGTCCTGGGGATGTCCGAAACACCTCACCCCCAGGCGGAGCAGAGCCCCTCAGAGCAGACGTCGGTCCGACGCCCACCGCGTGAGCTCGTGGCGCGAGGACAGCTGCAGCTTGCGCAGCACCGATGACATGTGGGTCTCGACGGTCTTGATCGAGATGAAGAGCTCCTTGGCCACCTCCTTGTAGGCGTAGCCGCGGGCGATCAGTCGCATCACCTCCCGCTCGCGCTCGGTGAGGCGGTCGAGGTCCTCGTCGACGGCTGACACGTCGATCGAGCCCGCGAAGGCGTCGAGCACGAAACCTGCGAGCCGGGGCGAGAACACGGCGTCCCCGTCCGCGACGCGGCCGATGGCCGAGACCAGCTCGGGGCCGGTGATCGTCTTGGTCACGTAGCCGCGTGCCCCGCCGCGGATGGTGCCGATCACGTCCTCGGCAGCATCGCTCACCGACAGGGCGAGGAACGACGTCGAGCCCCGCAGGGCCGGCGGCAGCCGACGCATCACCTCCACTCCCCCACCCCCAGGCAGGTGCACGTCGAGGAGCACCACGTCCGGCTGGTGTGCGACCACGGCCGCGAGCGCCTCGTCGACGTCCGCCGCCTCGGCGAGCACCTCGACCGATCCTGCGCCCACCGTGGTCAGCTCGCCGCGCACCCCGCTGCGGAACATCGCATGGTCGTCGACGATCACGACCCGCACCGGTGTGGTCCTGGGCTCAGTCATGGGGCTCCTCCTGGGTGGGTCGCGGCAGGTGCAGGCGCACCTCGGTGCCCTCGGGGTTCGATCGGACCTCGGCGGAGCCACCGTGGCGCTGCATCCGGTCCACGATGCTGTGTCGTACGCCGTAGCGGTCGGCAGGCACCCGCTCGGGGTCGAAGCCGGGCCCACGGTCGCGGACGAAGACGTCGACGGCCTGGCCGCTCACCTCGGCGTAGACGTCGACCTGGCCGACCCCCGCGTGCTTGGCCGCGTTGGTGATCGCCTCACGGGTCGCGGCGACGACCGGACGCAGCGCCTCGTCCATCGGGCAGTCCCCGACCGTGACCACGTCGACGGCGATGGCGTGCGCGTCCTCGATCGCCGCGGCGACGCCCCGCAACGCGCTGGCAACGCTGCTCTCGTCGAGGGACTCCCCGGAGTAGAGCCACGCCCGTAGGTCGCGCTCCTGGGAACGTGCCAGGCGGGCGACGCTCGCCGCGTCACCGGGGTTCTTCTGGATCAGCGCGAGCGTCTGCAGCACGGAGTCGTGCAGGTGGGCGGCCATGTCGGCGCGCTCCTGGGTGCGGACCCGTTCGGAGCGCTCTGAGGTGAGCTCGGAGGCGAGCCGGAAGACCCACGGACCGATGACGATCCCGAGCCCGACGACCCCCAGCAGTGCTGCCACGGTCACGTCACGGGCGATCGCGAGGGAACCACCTCTCACGGAGAAGAGCAGCACGGCGAGCACGATCAGCCCGAGTCCGGCCAGGAGGCGCCCGTAGGCGGCCCAGCTGCCGTCCCCGAGCACCACGCGCACGGGGTCGATGCGACCGGTCGAGTCGAGCCAGCGCTCGCGCTGGGCCTCGTCGGCCTGTCGCCAGAGCAGCGCCACGCCGACGGCACCGATGACCAGCGGCCACAGCCAACCACCGCGACCGACGAACGCCTCGAACAGCAGCACGGCGCCGACCCCGAGCGCGAGCAGCGCGATGACCGGGCCGAGGTCGGTGAGGCGACGGATCCGGCTGGGGCGCCGACCGCCGCGGGTCGCACTCTCCAGCCCGGGCGCCTGGGGCGTGAACTGCTGCTCCGCGGGGAGCATCAACCAGAGTCCGGAGTAGAGCGCGACGCCCAGGCCCCCGAGGGCCGAGGTGGCGACGAAGAAGGCCCGCACCCACAGCCGCGGCAGACCGAGGTGGCGTGCCAGGCCGCCGGCCACGCCGCCGATGATCGGCTCGTGCAGGTCGCGGTAGGCGCGGCGTACCTCGGAGAGAGGGGGCGCGGGGGCGGTGCTCATGTCAAGACAATCGTCACACACGCAGGCGCCTCGCTCCATGAGGGCGAACCCCGGCTCACCCCTGAGCTCCTGAGGCGTCAGGAGCCTCAGGATCAGGGGCGTCCCTGATGGTGGGACGCCGTCCGAGGCCCCAGAGTTGAGTCATGAACACCACCCCACCCGAAGCACCTCCCGGACCGCCCGCCGGTCCGCCCCCCGTCCCGGGCGACGGCCCCTCGTCTGACGGGTCTCACGACGGGCCCCACGACGGGCCCCACGACGGGCCCCACAACGGGCCCCACAACGGGCCCCACGACGGGCCCCACGACGGGCCCCGCGTCAGCCGCGACCAGGTCCGCGACCTCGGTCGACTGCGTCGCTCGGCCTACGACCGCAAGGTCGCCGGCGTCGCCGGCGGGCTGGCCCGACACCTCGACATCGACCCGGTCATCGTGCGCGTCGGCTTCGTGGTGCTCGCCTTCTTCGGCGGGGCCGGCATCCTGCTGTACGGCGCCTGCTGGCTGCTGGTCCCCGACGACCTGACCGGCGAGTCCACCGTGCGCCTCGACGAGCGCAGCAGGTCGGTGGCGCTGATCGTGGTGGGTGCCCTGGCGACGCTGGCCCTCCTGGGCGACTCCTTGGGTGGTTTCGGCTTCCCGTGGCCCCTGGCGATCATCGGTCTGGTCGTGCTGCTCGTGCTGTCCAACCGGAACAGCGACGCCCGCAGCCGCCGCACCGGCGGCCAGGCCCCGCCCGCCTACGCCCCGCCCGGGTACGTCGGACCGGCGTACGCCCCTGCGGCGACAGGCCCGACCCAGCCGGGTCAGGTGCAGCCGGGTCAGTCCCAGCCGGGTCAGGTGCCGCCGACCTACCAGCCGGTCGCCCCGATGCCACCGAGGCCTCGCAACCCCAAGCGCCGGGGTCCGATCCTGTTCTGGTTCACCCTCGCGCTGAGCGCCCTCGGCATCGGCATCCTGGGGATCGTCGACCTGGCGGGCGTCCCGGTCGACGGGGCTGCCTATCCGGCGCTGGTCCTCGCCACCAGCGGCGTCATGCTGCTGGTCGGCGCGTTCTACGGCCGAGCCGGCGGCCTGATCCTGGTCGGTCTTCTCGCGGCCGTCGCGACCCTCGGCGCCACGGCAGCGCAGGAGGTCGACAGGGTCCAGATCGATGCCGCCCCCCGCACCGCCGCGGACGTCGAGGACACCTACCAGCTCCTCGCCGGCGAGATCGTCCTGGACCTCAGTGACGTCGAGGACCTGGATGCCCTCGACGGACGCACCCTGCGGGTCGAGAACGTCTTCGGACGGATCGAGGTGATCGTGCCCGACGGGCTCGACGTCGACGTCCGCTCGACGATCGACGGAGGAGGGCGCAGCGCGCTCTTCGGCGGCGACACCGACGGCTCCGACTCCCGCTTCCACGACGGTGGCGACGACGCCCCCGTCCTCGTGCTCGAAACCCAGGTGGTCTTCGGCGAGGTCGTCGTCGACACCGAGGAGAGGCTCGTCCGATGAGTGACACCAGCACCGCCGCCGCCAACACCGGCATCCCCACCGGGCCCGAGTCGGGCCGCCATCCGGTCAACGTCGCCCACCTCGTCATGGGCATCGCCTTCGTCGGCCTGGCCCTGGTCTGGTCGCTCGTCCAGTACGACGTCGTGGCCGGTCGTGACATCCGCTGGCTGCTGCCCGTCCCGTGGGTGCTCGCCGGCGCAGCAGGACTCGCGGCGAGCGCCGTCACCGGCACCCGCCGCCACCAGAACCGTCAGACCGGCTGGACCGACCAGCCGGACCACCAGGAGGAGACGTCATGACCCCGCCCACCGCCCCGCAGCCCCCCGCCGGCCCGAAGCGCCTGGTCCGCGACACCCACGACCAGATGGTCGGCGGGGTCTGCTCCGGCCTGGCGCACTACCTCGGCGTCGACGTCACGCTGGTGCGTCTGCTCACCGTGCTCGGCGCGATCTTCAGCGCCGGCTCCGTGGCACTCGCCTACCTCGTGGCGTGGATCCTGGTCCCACGACGCTAGGCCCCTGGCCGGGGATTCGGCCGGGGATTCGGCCGGGGGTTCGGCCGGGGGTTCGGCCTGGGGTTCGGCCGGGGAACTGGCCGGAGCACTGGCCGGGGCGCAGGATGGGTCCGTGGACCTCCCCCGCCTCGGCACCCTTCGTCCCCTGCCCGCCGTCGACCACCCGGAGCTGCTCGCTCCGTCCGTGGCGGCGGCGCTGACGTCCTGGTCGGAGAGCGTGCACGCGGCGGTCGCCGAGATCGACCCGACCCTCGCCGACACCGCCGCCTTCTGCGCGGCCTACGAGGTCCCGCTCACGGCCAGCGCCAACTGCGTGCTCGTCGCGGGACGTCGCGACGGCCAGGAGCGCATCGCCGCGTGCCTGGTGCGAGCCGACACCCGTGCGGACGTCAACGGTCTGGTCAAGCGGCTGCTCGACGTGCGTAAGGCGTCCTTCCTCCCGATGGACCGTGCGGTCGCGGAGTCCGGGATGGAGCACGGCGGCATCAACCCCGTCGGCCTGCCACCCACCTGGCGCCTGCTGGTGGACTCGCGGGTGACGCTGGTCGACGTGGTCCTGGTCGGCTCCGGCCTACGACGGTCCAAGTTGCTGCTGCCCGGCTCGATCGTCGCCTCGCTCCCCGGCGCGGAGGTCGTGGAGGGCCTCGCCGGCTGAGGTTCGCCTCGGCGTCCGAGGGACGCCGATAACGGTTAGCGCCGACCCCTCGTCGCTCCGTACCCTGGGACGAGTGCGCCTCCTCCCTCTCGACCACCCCGGCACCGCTGACCACAGCTCGCCGGGGCGCTTCCTGTGGTGGCTAGCCCGCGCCCAGTGGCGCACGCTGGCCGGCGGGATGGTCTTCGGCATCATCTGGATGAGCACCCAGGCCGTGATGCCCGCGGTGATCGGCCGCGCGATCGACCGCGGCGTGGCCGACAAGGACGGCACGGCGCTGCTGCAGCTCGCCGGGTTGATGCTGTTCATCGGGCTCGTGCAGGCCGCCAGCGGGATCATCCGGCACCGCTTCGCGGTCACCAACTGGCTCATCACCGCCTACCGCACCGTGCAGCTGGTCTCGCGGCACACCGTCCACCTCGGCGGGGCGCTGCCGCGCAAGGTCTCGACCGGTGAGGTGGTCGCGATCGGCACCAGCGACATCTCCCACCTGGGCCAGGTCATGGATGTCTCCGCTCGCTTCGCCGGCGCGGTCGTCTCGTTCGTGCTGGTCGCGGTGATCCTGCTCCAGACGTCGGTGACGCTCGGGCTCATCGTGCTGGTCGGCGTTCCCCTCCTGGTGCTGCTCGTCGGCCCGCTGCTCTCACCGCTGCAGACCCGCAGCGCGCGCCAGCGACAGCTGATGGGCGAGCTCTCCAACACCGCCACCGACATCGTCGGTGGGCTGCGGGTGCTGCGCGGGATCGGCGGCGAGCAGGTCTTCCACGACCGTTACCGCCGCGAGAGCCAGACCACCCGTCAGGCCGGTGTGCAGGTCGCCAGGATCCAGTCGGTGCTGGACGCGCTCCAGGTGTTCCTGCCCGGGCTCTTCGTGGTCATCATCGTCTGGCTCGGCGCCCGCTACGCCGTGACCGGCCGCATCACGCCGGGTGAGCTGGTCGCGTTCTACGGCTACTCGGCGTTCTTGATGATCCCGTTGCGCACCGCCACCGAATTCGCCAACAAGGTGATCCGGGGACGGGTCTCGGCCCGACGCGTCTGCCATGTCCTGGCGCTGACACCCGACGTCGTCGAGCCCGTCGACCCGGCCCCGGCCCCCGCCCCGATGGCCGAGCTGCGCGACTCCCGCTCGGGCCTGCGACTGCGCCCGGGGGCGATCACGGCCCTGGTCAGCGACCGGCCCGACGACACCGCTGCTCTGGCCGACCGGCTCGGCCTGTGCGCCGCAGTGGTCGACGACGAGGTCACGCTCGGCGGGGTCCCCCTGACGCGGCTCCCGCGCGCCGACGTCAGGCGCCGCATCGTCGTCTCCGACACGAGCGCGGCGCTCTTCTCCGGACGTCTTGCCGACCGGCTCGACGTCACCGGCCGGGCGCGTACGACCGGTGACCTCGAGCGCGCGCTCTTCACCGCCTCCTCCGACGACATCCTGGACGCGCTCCCCGACGGGCTCGACACCGTCGTCACCGAGCGTGGGCGCAGCTTCTCCGGGGGCCAGCGCCAGCGGCTGGTGCTGGCTCGTGTCCTCACCATCGACCCCGAGATCCTGGTGCTGGTCGAGCCGACCTCGGCCGTCGACGCCCACACGGAGGCGCGGATCGCCTCCCGGTTGCGCGAGCACCGCTCCGGCCGGACGACGCTCGTGGCCACCTCCAGCCCGCTGATGCTCGACGCCGTGGACGAGGTCGCCTTCCTCGAGGACGGCGTCGTCGTCGCGACCGGACACCACCGTGACCTCCTCGACACCCATGCCCGCTACCGCGCGGTCGTCACCCGTGAGACCGAGCTCGTCCCTTCCGGAGCCGAGCAGTGAGCACGACGCTGCCGATCGCCGGCCCGGGTGCCATGCGCACCTACCTCGGCGCGCTCGTACGACGCCACCCCCGGCTGGTGTGGGGCGCCCTGGCGCTCCACGTGCTCGCGGCCCTCGCCGGGCTGGCCGCGCCGCGACTGCTCGGTGGGCTCGTGGAGAGCGTCGAGAACGGCACCACCACCGACCACGTCGACACGATCATCGGGCTGCTCGCCCTCTTCCTGGTCGTGCAGACGGTCGTGACCCGCTACGCGCGCTACGTCAGCCAGGTGCTGGGCGAGCAGGTCCTCGCCGAGCTCCGTGAGGACTTCGTCGGCAACGCGCTGGCGCTGCCGGTCGGCGTCGTGGAGTCCGCAGGCTCCGGCGACCTGCTCACCCGCACCAGCCGCGACGTGGATCAGCTCGGCTGGTCGGTGCGCTGGGCCCTGCCCGAGTGGACCATCGCGGTCATCACCGCGATCCTCACCTTCGCTGCCGCCCTGAGCGTCGGCTGGTGGGTCGGGCTGCCGTGCCTGCTGGGCGTGCCGCCCCTGGTGATCGGTCTGCGGTGGTACCTCGCGCGCGCCAAGGACGGCTACCTGCGCGAGAGCGCGTCGTACTCCGCCATCAACGCCTCCCTCACCGAGACCGTCGAGGGCGCCCGCTCGGTCGAGGCGCTCGGTCTCGGCCAGCAGCGCATCGACGCGATCGATGACGACATCCGTGAGTCCTACACCGCCGAGCGCTACACCCTCTGGCTGCGCACGGTGTTCTTCCCGAGCATGGAGCTCAGCTACCTGATCCCCACCGTCTCGACGCTGCTGTTCGGCGGTTACCTCTACGCCCAGGGGCAGGTCTCGCTGGGCGACGTCACGACCGCGGTGCTCTACGTGCAGATGCTCATCGACCCTGTCGACCGGATCGTCTCGATCCTCGACGAGCTGCAGATGGGGGCGGCGTCGCTGTCGCGCCTGCTCGGGGTGGCGCAGGTGCCCGACGACCGCACCGCGACCGGCGAGGTGCCCGACGGTGAGGCGATCGAGGCCCGCGACGTGCGCTTCTCCTACGTCGAGGGACGCGACGTGCTCCACGGCATCGACCTGTCCGTCGGCGTGGGCGAGCGGATCGCGATGGTAGGCCCGTCAGGTGCGGGCAAGTCGACGCTCGGCCGGCTGCTCGCCGGCATCCATCCCCCGCGCACCGGCGCAGTGAGCGTCGGCGGAGTCGGGCTGGTCGACCTGCCGCTGCAGGACCTGCGCGGCCACGTGGCCCTCGTGACGCAGGAGCACCACGTCTTCGTCGGGACGCTGCGCGAGAACCTCGCGCTCGCCGTCGCGACGAGCTCGACCGACGATGAGGGTGCCACCGACCACGACATCCGCGATGCGCTCGCCGCCGTCGACGCGCTCGACTGGGTTGACGCGCTGACCGACGGCCTCGACACGGTCGTCGGCTCCGGCGGGCGCGAGGTCACGGCAGCCCAGGCGCAGCAGATCGCGCTGGCCCGCCTGGTCCTGGCCGACCCGCACACGCTGGTGCTCGACGAGGCGACCTCGCTGATCGACCCGCGTGCTGCGCGACACCTCGAGCGCTCGCTCGCGGCCGTGCTGGAGGGCCGGACCGTCATCGCGATCGCCCACCGGTTGTTCTCGGCCCACGACGCAGACCGGGTCGCAGTCGTCGAGGACGGGGTGATCGCCGAGTTCGGCTCCCACGACGAGCTGGTCGCCGCGGGTGGGTCCTACGCCGCACTCTGGGACAGCTGGAACGGCGGACGCTGACCCTGTCACTCCCGCCTGGGAGTCCTCAGTTGTGGGGAAAGCACCGCGTCGTTTCGTCGTCTACGTGGGACCTTGATATTTTCTTCGGACCATGGACCCGACGAGCGCGCCCCAGCAGGCGCGCAAGCCAGGATTTCGTGAGGACGTCCAGGGTCTGCGCGCGATCGCGGTGCTCACGGTCATCGCGGCGCACGCCGGGGTGGCGTTCTTCCCAGGCGGCTACGTCGGGGTCGACGTCTTCTTCGTCATCTCCGGGTTCCTCATCACCCAGCTGCTCGTCACCGAGGCATCGAGGTCCGGTCGGGTCTCGCTGAGCGGCTTCTACGCGCGCCGGGCCCGCCGTATCCTCCCGGCCGCCAGCATCGTGCTGGTCGCGACCGTCGCAGCCTCGGTGCTGTGGATGAGCGTGCTGGAGGCCATCGACCTGGCCAAGGACGCCCTCTGGGCCGCGGTCTTCGCCGCCAACGTGCGCTTCGCCCAGCAGGAAGTCGACTACTTCGCGGCCGAGGCCGCACCGTCTCCCATCCAGCACTACTGGTCGCTGGCGGTCGAGGAGCAGTTCTACCTCGTCTGGCCCCTGCTCGTCGGTGCGGTCTTCTGGGTCGTCTCCCGCCGTCGTACGAAGGAGACCGGGTCCTCAGGATCCTCGAGTGGCGTCGTGCGGGCCCTGGTCGTGACCATCGCGGTCATCGGGCTGGCCAGCTTCGCGTGGTCGCTGCTGCGCACGGGGGCCGAGCCGCAGTCGGCCTACTTCTCCACCTTCACCCGCGCCTGGGAGCTGGCCGTCGGGGCCGGCGTCGCGATCGCCGTGCACGCCGGACGCACGCTCAAGCACCGCCGGGGCGCCGAGGTCCTCGCATGGGGCGGTCTGGTGGCGATCCTCGTGGCCTGCCTGGTCTTCGACGAGACCCTGCCGTTCCCGGGTTACGCCGCCGCCCTGCCTGTGCTCGGCACCGCTGCCGTCCTCTACGCCGGCGCGCACCTTGGCCCCCAGTCCGGCGGGGCCACGAGCGCGGCACGGCTGTTGTCGCTGCGCCCGATGCGCGCGGTCGGCGACTGGTCCTACTCCCTCTACCTCTGGCACTGGCCGCTGCTGATCGTGCCCCCCACCGCCCTCGGCCGCGACCTCCGTCCCCTCGAGGTGGTGCTGCTGGTGGCGCTCACCTTCGAGCTCGCCTACCTCACCTACCGCTACGTCGAGCAGCCCTTCCGCACCCGTCGCGTCTCCGCGCGACCTCGGCGGGCGCTGGTCCTCTACCCCGTGTTCCTCGCTCTCGTGGGCTCGACGGCCGGGGCCGGATGGGCGTGGTCCGACTACCGCGTCAGCGAGCACGGCGACGCCCCGGCGATCACGACCAGTCAGTTCGGCATCACCGAAGAGGGGCCGGAGGCGCTCGTGCGCGCGTCGGTCCTCGCCGCCCAGTCCGACCAGGCGACCCCCAGCGACCTGACGCCCAACCTCGTCGACCTCGAGGACGACCTCGCCGACGTCGGCGACTGCCTCTACGAGGGCGGCACGACGTGGGAGCTGTGCCCCCGCGGGGACGACAACGGCGACAAGACGCTGGTCGTCATCGGCGACTCGCACGCCCGTGCCTGGATCCCCGCCTTCAACCAGATCGCCGAACGGTCCGGCTACCGCGCCTACTACCTCGTCAAGGCCCAGTGCAGTGCGGCCTTCGTGGACCCCTCCGAGGCGTTCACCGGCGATCCGTGGCCCGAGTGCGAGGACTTCCACCGCTGGACCCAGCAACAGATCAGCGACCTCGACCCCGACCTGGTCGTGATGACGTCCTCGGCACCGATCACCGGGCTCTACTCCGAGGGTCGCCGGCTGCGCAGCATGGACGACATCGCCGGCGAGCTCGGCATCGGTCTCGCGGACATGCTGCAGGCCTACACGCCGCTCACCGAGCGTCTGGTGATGCTCGTCGACGTGCCGCGGCTGTCCCTCGACCCTGGCGTGTGCCTGTCCACCTTCGGGTCCGACCTCGGCGACTGTGCCCAGCCTCCGGACGCGACCGGCGTACTCATGCGTGACCTGACCGTCGACGTCGCCACCGAGGCAGGCGTCGAGGTCGTCGACCCCGAGGCCTGGTTCTGCGCCGAGGGGTTGTGCCCCACCGTCGTCGGCTCGACGATCAACTATCGCGACCGCGGCCACATCAGCTCCACCCGGGCCGCCGAGCTCGCCGAGCCCCTCGGCACCGCGCTCGGCATCTGGTAGCCCCCGAGTCGGCGCAACGTGACAACACCGAGCGGTCTGCCACGATGTCGCCGTGCTCATCGACCTCGAACCGTGGGAGCCGATGCTGCCCGCCGAGGTCACCGATCTCCTTCGGCAGGCAACGTTCCCCTGGTGGATCGCCGGTGGCTGGGCCATCGACCTCCACCTCGGACGCCAGACGCGCCCCCACGGCGACCTCGACGTGCTGATCCTCCGCGAGGACCAGCTGGCGGTGCAGCAGACCCTCAGCGGTTGGGACCTCCATGCTGCCGATCCGCCGGGCACCCTTCGCCCCTGGCTCGCTGGAGAGGTGCTCCCTGCCGAGGTCCACGACCTCTGGTGTCGTCGTACGCCCAGCTCAGCGTGGTCGCTCCAGGTCATGATCGATGACGCATCGGACGGGGTCTGGACCTACCGCAGGGACGACAGGATCAGGCGTCCCGTCGATGACCTCGACGGCAATGCCTGCGACGGGGACCCGCGGGTGCTCGCACCGGAGATCCAGCTCCTGCAGAAGAGCAAGACGCCCCGTCCCAAGGACGAGGCCGACTTCCTCGCCGTGAAGGACCTGCTCGGTCCGGACCAGCGCACGTGGCTCGTCCAGTGCCTGACGCTGACAGCGCCGACCCATCACTGGCTCGCTCAGCTCTGAGCGTCGTCCGGCGGTCAAGCAACGCGGGCGTCTCCTATCGGGCGATCCCTCCGGCGGAGGCACGGATCTGCTCAGGGCCGGTAGACGTCATTACAGTCAGGCGATGCCCGATCCCCCGCCCATGGCATCCGAGGATCCCGAGGAGGATGCAACAGCTGTCCTCGACACCGGGATTCGAGGTCAACGGCTCGTGATCAACGGATGGTTCGCCAGCCATGCCGACAGCGGAGCGCCGGGACCCCACGTTCGCCTGCACGTGCGCGGAGACATGGACGCGGTCCTCAGGACCAGTCAGATCCCTGCTCTCGTCGATGGACTCAACACCGTTGCCGATCGGATAGAGCGCCAGTGGGAGAGCGAGGGCGAGGACTTCCTCGAAGCGA
>Ga0136639_10000568_pt1 | contig 12529 bp, 13 predicted proteins | sample AntDrymUQ8592106_2_FD_113739 | JGI IMG/M metagenome (GOLD analysis project Ga0136639, IMG submission 113739) | Polar desert sand microbial communities from Dry Valleys, Antarctica - metaG UQ859 (21.06) | ecosystem: Environmental > Terrestrial > Soil > Desert | place: Antarctica: Dry Valley...
CCCTGCTGCTCGCCGACTTGAAGTCGATGGCTGGCGGCATGGGCATCGCGGGCGCCAAGAGCATGAAGAAGGCCCAGCTGGTCGAGGCCATCAAGGCGGCCCAGTCGGGCTCGACGAGCGGCGCTCCGGCCAAGGCCGACACGGCGTCCGCCCAGTCGTCCGCCCAGTCGTCCGCCCAGCCCGATCCCGCCTCACCGGCCGAGTCCAGCGGCGCTGTGCAGAAGCCAGCACGCCGCGAGGCGCGTCAGCAGCGCCCGGTCCGTGCGGAGCGTGCTGAGGCCAACCAGGCACCCGGGGCGCCGGAAGCCGACGAGGCACCCCAGGTCGCCGAGGCACCCCCGGCTCCCCAGGTCACCGACCGCCCCCGGCGCACCCGGGATCGTCAGCAGGACCGCGACGCCCAGCCCAACCGCGACCGCGAGGCCCAGGCCAACCGGGACCGCGAGGCCCAGGCCAACCGGGACCGCGAGCGCCAGCAGGACCGGGACCGCGAGGCCCAGGCCAACCGCGACCGCGAGCGCCAGCAGGACCGGGACCGGGGCCAGGACCGTCCTGCGGACCGCGATCGCCAGCAGGACAACCAGCAGGACAACCAGCAGGACAACCAGGGCGGCGAGGAGGGCAGCGGCCGCAACCGCCGCCGTCGCGGCCGCGACCGCAACACACGTCCAGCCGGCCCCGGGGGATCTGGGCGCAACGAGCCCGACACCACGATCCTCGAGGACGACGTGCTGGTGCCGGCTGCCGGCATCCTCGACGTTCTCGACAACTACGCCTTCGTGCGCACGAGCGGTTACCTGCCCGGCACCGAGGACGTCTACGTCTCGCTGTCGATGGTGCGCAAGTACGGCCTGCGTCGCGGTGATGCCATCCTCGGCCAGGTGCGCCAGCCCCGCGAAGGCGAGGGCAAGGCGAAGTTCAACCCGATGGTCCACATCGAGAGCGTCAACGGCGCCGACCCCGAGACAGCGAAGAACCGGGTGGACTTCCAGAAGCTCACGCCGCTCTACCCCTCGGAGCGGCTGCGCCTCGAGACCGTCCCGGGCAACCTGATCGGTCGCGTCATCGACATCGCCGCCCCTATCGGCAAGGGCCAGCGGGGTCTCATCGTGTCGCCGTCCAAGGCTGGCAAGACGATGATCATGCAGTCGATCGCCAACTCGATCACGACCAACAATCCCGAGTGCCACCTGATGGTGGTGCTGGTCGACGAGCGTCCGGAGGAGGTCACCGATTTCGAGCGCTCCGTCAAGGGCGAGGTCATCTCCTCGACCTTCGACCGTCCTGCCTCGGACCACACGATGGTCGCGGAGCTCGCGATCGAGCGCGCCAAGCGCCTCGTGGAGCTCGGTCACGACGTCGTGGTGCTGCTCGACGGCATCACCCGCCTGGGTCGCGCCTACAACCTGGCGGCCCCCGCCAGCGGCCGGATCCTCTCCGGTGGCGTCGACTCCGCCGCGCTCTATCCACCCAAGAAGTTCTTCGGTGCCGCTCGCAACATCGAGAACGGCGGCTCGCTGACGATCCTGGCGACGGCCCTGATCGAGAGCGGCTCGAAGATGGACGAGGTGATCTTCGAGGAGTTCAAGGGCACCGGCAACATGGAGCTCCGACTGCGACGCGACTTCGCCGACAGGCGCATCTTCCCCGCGATCGACGCCGTGCAGTCGGGCACCCGTCGCGAGGAGCTCTTGATGAGCAAGGAGGAGCTGGCGATCGTCTGGAAGCTCCGCCGCGTGCTGTCCGGACTCGACAGCCAGCAGGCACTCGAGCTGCTTCTGGAGCGGCTGAAGAAGTCGCAGAGCAACATGGAGTTCCTCCTGCAGGTCCAGAAGACCACGCCGACTGCCGGTAGCCAGGACGACTGAGGTCGTCCGGGGCTAGGCTGACAACACCAATACCTGAGGAGGGGGACGACGTGGCACGCATCGTGGTCGCTGACGACGACGTGGACATCCGTGAGCTCGTCGAGTTCAAGCTGTCGACGCTCGGGCACGAGATCGTCGCCGTGGGCGACGGTGCTGCGGCGGTGGAGGCCTGCCAGGCGCAGCGCCCCGACCTCGCGGTGCTCGACGTGATGATGCCCGGCACCTCGGGGCTCGACGCGATCCGGATGATCCGGGCCGACCCCGCCCTGGTCGACCTCCCGGTCATCCTGCTCACCGCCCGGGCCCAGGAGTCCGATGTGGAGACCGGCTTCGACTCCGGCGCCGACGACTACATCACCAAGCCGTTCAGCCCGCGTGAGCTGGCCTCGCGGGTCGAGGCGTTGCTCGCGCGCTCCCTGGGCGGTGCCTCCTAGCACCATGTGGTCGGGGACGGTGGCTTCCAGCACAGCGCTGGCGTTGTCCCACGGGGCGCCGTCGTACCGAGTACCGTTGAGCCTGGCGGTGGGGACCGCCGCAGGTGAGGGGGGACCGTGGTCGGAGCCGCGCGCACGACACCGAGCGCCTTGTCGCGCCCTTCGGTGACGGCGAAGCCCCCGAAGGCCTCTCGCGGTCGCCCCGTCGCCCGCCTGGTCGGGCCGGTCTTCTTCCGGGTCAGCATGCTCGTGCTGGCGATGACCGTCGTCTGCGTGGCCGGTGTCGTCCTCTCGCTGCGCTCCGTCGCCGACCTGACCGATGGCGTCGAGCGCTCCGCTGATGCCAACGCTGCTGTCCTGCTGGACCTGACCGAGATGGACGCCGCCGTCGGGGACTGGGTCCAGAGCGGCCAGGACTCAGCACGTGACGACTACACCCAGGCCTTCCGTCGGCTGCCGGCCGACCAGGAGGTCGTGCGCCGCCTCGCGGTCGGCGATGCGGAGCTGGACTTGCTGGTCACCCGCCTCGAGGACACCACGCAGGCCTGGATCGACGGCTATGCGGCGCCCCGCGTCGTGGCCAAGGGCGGCGCAGGCACCTTCCAGGCCCAGCGCTTCCGCGTGGGACAAGAGCTCTTCGCGGACGTCAGGTCCGCGCATGCCGAGACCGAGCGGGCGCTCGACAGCCGCGCCCGGGACGCCCACGCCGAGGCGACGCTGCGGTTGCGGGGCACGATCGGGGGGGTCCTGCTGCTGGCGATTGCCGCCTGGGTCGTCCTCGGGCGGTCGCGGCGGCGTCTGCTCGCCGAGATCTCCGAGCCACTGCTGGCGCTGGAGTCGGCGGTGCAGAAGATGACCAGGACCGACCTGGACGCGCGTGCCGACGCACGGGGGCCCAAGGAGGTCCAGGCCGTCGCGGTCGCGCTCAACGACTATGCCGACGGGCAGAGCCGGGCGCGGGCCGTCGAGGGCAGGATCCAGAACGAGCTGCGCGTGCTCGACACCGCCAAGGACGACTTCGTCTCCAACGTCTCGCACGAGCTCCGCACGCCACTGACCACGATCAGCGGCTACCTCGAGATGGTCGCCGAGGAGTTCGAGGGGAGCATCGAGCCGCGCCACGAGAGGATGCTCGAGGCCACGCGTCGCAACGTGACCCGGCTCAAGATCCTCATCGACGACCTTCTCGCGTTGTCCAAGGCCGAGAGCCGCGCGACCGACCTCGAGGCCTCCGACGTCACCGCGATGGTGCGCGACGCCGTCACCGACGTCAAGATCACCGCGGCCAGGCGCCGCATCCGGATCGATGTCACCTCGCCCGACGAGCCGATGCTGGTGCTCTCGGACCGAGCGATGCTGCAGCGTGCCCTGCTCAACGTGCTCTCCAACGCGGTGAAGTTCAGCCACGACGACGGCACCGTCGAGGTCGTCGTGGCCCGCCACCAGGACGAGCAGGTCGAGATCGTGGTGCGTGACCACGGCATCGGCATCCCGCAGACCGAGCTCGACCGGCTCGGCACCCGCTTCTTCCGCGCCTCCAACGCGGTGTCCAACGAGATCGCGGGCACCGGCCTCGGTCTGCGGATCGTGCAGACGATCATCGACAAGCACGCCGGAGACGTCATGATCGAGTCGGCCGAGGGGGAGGGCACCTCGGTCTTCATCCGGCTGCGGCGACACGGTGCCACCGTGCTCGCTGCCAGCGAGCCCGCTACCCCGCTGGCCCGGGTGTCCCCGTTGACCCCAGCAGGGAATTAGGCAGCGCTCAGCAGCGTTCTCTATCATCGTCAGCCGGTCCCGGTTCACGCTCCCGCACTCCGCAGGAACGACCCGGCGGCCCTCCCAGCAATGGGAACAGAGAGGACAGTCATGAAGAAGGATATCCACCCCGATTACGTCTCCGCCGAGGTCCTCTGCACCTGCGGCGCGCAGTTCACCACGCGCAGCACCTCGAAGGGCGGCACCATCCGCACCGACGTCTGCTCGCAGTGCCACCCGTTCTACACCGGCAAGCAGAAGATCCTCGACACCGGCGGTCGCGTCGCCCGCTTCGAGGCTCGTTACGCCAAGAAGGCCAAGACCGACGCCGAGGCCGAGGCCAAGTAGCAACCTCCGAGCGCCGACCCGCTGCCTGTCCGCAGTGGGTCGGCGCTCGTGATTTGTCCCCTCCGCCCCCACCCCAGGAGTTCTCATGTTCGAGGCCGTCGAGGGCTACCTCGCCGAGCACAGCGAGCTCGAGAGCCGCTTGGGTGCTCCCGAGACCCATGCAGACGCCCGTCTGGCCAAGCGTCTCAACCAGCGCTACGCCGAGCTCACCGCGATCATCACCGCCTGGCGGGAGTGGCAGGCCCTCGACGGCGACATCGACGCCGCGCGTGAGCTGGCGGCCGAGGACCCCACCTTCGCCGAGGAGGTCGACTCCCTCGTCGCCCGGCGGGCCCCGGCGGAGGAGCGCGTTCGCTACCTCCTCATCCCGCGCGACCCGGCGGACGACAAGGACACGTTGCTGGAGATCAAGTCGGGGGAGGGTGGTGAGGAGTCGGCCCTCTTCGCCGCCGACCTCCTGCGGATGTACACCCGCTTCGCCGAGGCCCGGGGTTGGCGGACCGAGCTGATCGACGCCACCGAGTCCGACCTCGGCGGCTACAAGTCGGCCACGGTGGCAGTCAAGGCCAAGGGCACCCCGGCGCCGGGCGAGGGTCCGTTCGCCCAGCTCAAGTTCGAGGGCGGGGTGCACCGCGTCCAGCGCGTGCCCGTGACCGAGTCGCAGGGCCGCGTGCACACCAGCGCCGCCGGTGTCCTCGTGCTGCCCGAGGCCGAGCAGATCGACGTCACCGTCGACGACAACGACCTGCGCATCGACGTCTACCGCAGCAGCGGTCCCGGTGGTCAGAGCGTCAACACCACCGACTCCGCGGTGCGCATCACGCACGTGCCCACCGGCATCGTGGCCAGCTGTCAGAACGAGAAGAGCCAGCTGCAGAACAAGGAGCAGGCCATGCGCATCCTGCGGGCCCGGTTGCTGGCCGCAGCCCAGGAGGAGGCCGACGCCGAAGCCAGCGAGGCACGGCGCAGCCAGATCCGGACCGTGGATCGCTCCGAGCGGATCCGCACCTACAACTACCCGGAGAACCGCATCTCCGATCACCGCACCGGCTACAAGGCCTACAACCTCGACCAGGTGCTCGACGGCGACCTCCAACCGGTCCTCGACTCCTGCATCCAGGCCGACCTGGACGCCCAGCTCGCTGCACTGGAGCAGTGATGGCGCCGCGTCGTCGGCTGCTGTCGGTCGCGACCGACCGGCTCCGCTCGGCGGGCGTGCCGAGCCCCGAGCACGATGCTGCCGAGCTGCTGGCCCACGTCCTGGGCACCGAGCGGTCGCGCCTGTTCCTCCTCGACGAGGTCGCCACCCCGCAGGTCGAGCAGTACGACGAGCTGGTCGCCCGCCGCGCTGCTCGCGAGCCGCTGCAGCACCTGACCGGCACCGCGTGGTTCCGCCACGTCGAGCTCCAGGTCGGTCCTGGAGTCTTCGTGCCCCGGCCGGAGACCGAGCTGTTGGCAGGGTGGGCCATCGAGCAGGCGACGGCCCTGGACTCGCCCGTGGTCCTCGACCTCTGCACCGGGTCGGGCGCGATCGCCAAGTCGATCGCTGACGAGGTCCCCGCGGCCCAGGTCCACGCGGTCGAGCTCGACGAGCAGGCTCACGCGTGGGCAGTGCGCAACCTTGCCGGGACCGGGGTCGAGCTGCGTCATGGCGACCTCGCCACGGCCTTCGACGACCTGGCCGGCCAGGTCGACGTGATCGCCTGCAACCCGCCCTACATCCCGCTCGAGGCGTGGGAGTCCGTGGCCGTCGAGGCACGTGACCACGACCCGCACCTGGCGCTCTTCTCCGGCGCCGACGGTCTCGACGCGATGCGGGTCCTCGAGGAGCGCGCTGCCCTGCTCCTGCGAGCCGGCGGCCTGGTCGGCGCCGAGCACGCCGACGTCCAGGGGGAGTCCGCGCCCGCGGTTTTCGCGCGCACCGGACGGTGGACCGACGTACGAGATCATCGTGATCTGGCCGGGCGTGCGCGCTTCGTGACGGCACGACTGGCACGATGAGGGCGTGAGTGAGCGCTACGCGACGACGAGTCCCGACGAGCTGGAGTCTGCGATCGAGGCGGCGAGCCTGGCAGTCCAACGCGGGCTGCTCATCGTCTTGCCGACCGACACCGTCTACGGCGTCGGTGCCGACGCCTTCGAGCCCGACGCCGTGACGTCGCTCCTCGAGGCCAAGGGGCGCGGCCGCGAGATGCCGCCTCCGGTCCTGGTGAGCTCCGCGACCACCATCGACGCGCTCGCGGTCAAGGTGCCGGGCTATGCCCGAGCGTTGATCGAGGCCTTCTGGCCCGGGCCGCTCACGCTCGTGTGCCACCAGCAGCAGTCCCTGCAGTGGGACCTCGGCGACACCCGCGGCACGGTCGCCATCCGGATGCCCGACCACCCGATCACCCTCGAGATCCTCGAGCGCACCGGTCCCTTGGCGGTCAGCTCCGCCAACCGCACCGGCATGCCGGCCGCGACCGACGCGGACCAGGCTGCCGACATGCTCGGCGACCAGGTCGCGGTGATCGTCGATGCGGGGGAGTCCCCGGGAGGTCAGGCCTCGACGATCGTCGACGTGACCGGCAGCCAGGGCCGCATCCTGCGTCGCGGTGCCCTGTCGCTGGAGGAGCTGAACGAGGTCCTCGAACCCCTCGGTGCGACCCTCACCGACGAAGGTTGAGGACGCCCGCCATGAGCCGGGGAGCTGAGCCGAGGTCCGGGGCATGAGGGAGTACCTCCTGGTCTTCCTCGTCGCCGCGGCCGTCACCTACCTCCTGACCGTCGTCGCCCGCGAGATCGCGCTGCGCACCGGTGCTGTCGCGCAGGTGCGGGACCGCGACGTGCACGCCGAGCCGATCCCCTACCTCGGCGGGATCGCGATGCTCGGGGGACTGGTCGCTGCCTACGTCGTGGCGCGCGAGCTGCCGTTCCTCTCCAACGGCGGGCCGTTCGTGTTCGAGGACGCCAAGATCGTGCTGATCGCCGGTGCGATGGTCTGCGGCATCGGGGTGCTCGACGACATCTTCGACCTCGACGCGCTGACCAAGTTCGGTGGCCAGGTCCTGGCCGTCGGGCTGCTGATCTACTCCGGTCTCCAGTTCAACTTCTTCCCGCGCCCCGACGGTTACCAACTCGCGCTCGACCCGGCCCAGGGCGCGCTCCTCACGCTCGTCGTGGTCGTCGCCACCGTCAACGCCGTCAACTTCGTCGACGGGCTGGACGGGCTCGCGGCCGGCGTGGTCGGCATCGGAGCCGCGGCCTTCTTCCTGTTCAGCTATCAGCTCGCCAACCTCAACGGCGCGAGCCTGGCCACCACCGCGGCCCTGCTCTCAGCATCGCTGGCCGGCGCGTGCGCGGGCTTCCTGGTCCACAACGTCCATCCCGCCCGGCTGTTCATGGGCGACAGTGGATCGATGTTGATCGGGCTGGTGCTCTCGACGACCGCGCTCACCATCACCACGCAGTTCCGCGGCAACGAGCTCACCCAGGGCGCGGACGGCTCGCAGGCCAGCCTGCTGCCGTTCCTGCTGCCCCTGGCGCTGCCCGTCCTGATCCTCATCGTGCCGCTGGCCGACCTCGTCCTCGCCGTCGTACGACGCACGCGGGCCGGTCGGTCGCCGTTCGCCCCGGACAAGCAGCACCTGCACCACCGGTTGCTGGAGATCGGGCACTCCCACCGTCGAGCGGTCGCCATCATGTGGCTCTGGGCGGCCCTGATCGCCTTCGGCACCGTGCTCGCGAGCCTCTACACCGGGCCCCGGATGTGGGGGTCGCTGGGCGTGATGGCGGCCGTGACCGTGGTGCTCACCTTCGTGCTGCCGGTGCTGCGCCGACCGCAGGTCCTGACCGACGTCTTGACCGACTCTTCGAGTGATGAGGAGCCGTCGGACACCTTGTGATAACTTTCACGAGAACCTGGACCGATTACAGACCCTTCAAGGACGGCCGCCGACCATGACGACCGAGTCCCGCCCGGCGAACAGCGGGGAGCGACGCAGCAGTGGCGACGCCGTGCTGGCTGCCGCTGCGGGTGTCGTGGTCCTCACCACCGTCGCCGCCACCGTGGTGGGCGCCTACGCCGACGGGGGTGACGCCGCGCGCGGGGCGGCCGCCGGGGGAGCAGTGGCGGTGCTGGTGCTGGCCTTCGGAACCTTCAGCCTCAACGTGGTCTCACGAGTGATGCCGGCGGCCTCGTTGGCGTTGGCGATGCTGACCTATCTCTTCCAGATGACGCTGACCCTTGTCATCCTGCTTGCCATCAGCCGATCAGGAGCCCTCGAGACCTCCTTGGATCGACGTTGGCTGGGCCTGACCCTCATCCTCGGTGTCATCGCCTGGATGGTGGGTCACGTCGTGGCCGCCCAGCGCGCCCGGATCCCCGCCTTCGAGCCGGTCATCGGCTCACCTTCGGACAAGACGGGGGTGGATGCGCACTGAGGGCCAACGACTGCTACCGTCCGGACCGCGATGGATGCCCACGACGCGCAACAAGACGTCCAGCCGTCGGGGGACCCGTGGCAAGCATTCTGCTACATCCTGACCGGCGTGATCCTCTACGGCGGACTGGGCTGGCTGGTCGATCGCTGGTGGAACACCTCGTTCTTCGTGCTGATCGGAATCCTGCTCGGAGCCGGGTTGGGGATCTTCCTCGTTTTCAAACGATTCGGACACCACCCCACGCAAGGCGAGCAGCTCACGCCAGCGCGGGACGACACCGCATGAACCATTCGACGAAGACCAAGGAGACAGGGTGCTGATCGCAGGCATCAACACGCTCGCCAGTGGAGGTGGCTTCACGCCTCCCGGACCGGCCGACTTCGACCTGCCGCCGATCTTCGGCGAGGTCACCAAGCCCATGGTCATGGTGGTTTTCTCCGCCGTGTTCATCTTTGCGCTCACCTACGCCATGTCGCGGAAGGCTGCCGTGGTTCCTGGGCGCCTGCAGTTCGCCGGCGAGGCCGTCTATGGCGGCGTACGCAACAGCATCGGGCGCGACATCATCGGCACCGAGCACTACATGAAGTTCGTGCCCTACCTCTTCACGCTCTTCATGTTCGTGCTGGTCAACAACTACTTCGGGCTGGTTCCACTCATCCAGTTCCCGACCTTCTCCCACGCGGGCTACGCCTACGGTCTGGCCATCTTGACCTGGCTGCTCTACAACGGCGTCGGGATCTGGAAGCACGGGGTGCTGGGCTACCTCAAGCACACCACCATGCCGGCTGGTGTCAGCGGGGCAGTGCTGCTCCTGATCGTGCCTCTCGAGTTCCTCTCCAACATCGTGGTGCGCCCCGTCACGCTCGCCTTGCGTCTCTTCGCCAACATGTTCGCCGGGCACCTGCTGCTGATCCTGTTCGCTCTCGGCGGCGAGTACCTCCTCTTCGAAGCACCCTCGACGCTGAACGTCGTGGGTGGCGTCCTCTCCTTCGTGATGTTCTTCGGCGTGAGCGTGCTCGAGCTCTTGGTGATGTTCCTGCAGGCCTACGTGTTCACGCTGCTCACCGCGATGTACATCCAAGGCTCACTCGCCGACGACCACTGATCTCACAACTTCATAGCCTCAGTTCTCAGCTCAAGAGTTCGCCCAACGACGCACAACGACTGCGTCACGACGAAAGGAAAGCCGTGGAAGGCTCTCTGAACATGCTCGGCTACGGCATCGCGACGATCGGTCCGGCCATCGCCGTTGGTCTGATCTTCGCCGCCTACATCAACGGTGTTGCGCGCCAGCCCGAGGCCCAGTCCCGCCTGCAGTCGATCGCGATTCTCGGGTTCGCTCTCGCAGAGGCGCTGGCGATCATCGGTATCGCGCTCGCCTTCGCTCTTTGATCCGGTCCGGCATCCCGTCCGGGTCACCGGCACAACAGAAGGTGTGACACATGCCTGATTCCATCCGGGCCGCGGAAGAGCTCAACCCGCTCATCCCGCACCTCTCGGAGGTCTTCCTCGGAAGCGCTGTCTTCCTGATCCTGCTTGCAGCGGTCTGGAAGTTCGTCGTTCCGAACTTCGAGAAGGCCTACGCGGAGCGGACCACCGCGATCGAGGGCGGCCTCGCCGCAGCCGAAACCAAGCAGGCCGAGGCTGACGCGAAGCTCAACGAGCTGGAGAAGCAGCTCGCTGACGCCCGTCACGAAGCCGCGCGCATCCGTGAGGAGGCCCGCGAGCAAGGTGCCCAGATCGTCGCCGAGATGCGGGAGCAGGCTCAGACCGAGTCGACGCGCATCGTGGAGCACGGCAAGGCCCAGATCGAGGCGGAGCGCCAGCAGGCGGTCACCTCGTTGCGAGCCGAGGTTGGCTCATTGGCCACGGGCCTGGCCGGACGTATCGTCGGGGAGAGCCTCGAGGACGACGCCCGCCAGACCCGGGTCGTCGAGCGTTTCCTCGCTGACCTCGAGACCGGCACCCCGGGACAGAACTGATGGGCCACAACTGATGGAGGAACTCCGATGATGTTGCGTGGTGCGTCTGCCGACGCGATGGCCTCGCTCACCGCAGAGCTGGAGACGGTTGTCTCCAACTCGCCGGAGACCGCGGCCCGGATCAGCGACGACCTGTTCGGCGTCGCGACGACCCTGCGTTCCGAGGGTGCGTTGCGCCGCTTCGCTTCCGACGTCTCGGTTCAGACCGAGGCCAAGACCGGGCTCGTGACACAGGTCTTCGGCGGCAAGGTCGCCGACGGCGCCCTGACGCTGCTCACCTCGGCGGTGAGCAAGCGCTGGACGACGTCGCGTGAGCTGGCCGACGGGCTCGAGAGCCTCAGCGTCATCGCCGCGGTGCGTTCGGTCGGCAATGACACGGCCCGACTCAGCGATGAGCTGTTCGAGTTGGGCCAGGCCGTCTCCCAGCACCCGGAGCTGCGCGACGCGCTCTCCGACCCGGCGCGCTCGATCCAGGCCAAGTCGGCGCTGATCGACGACCTGCTGGGCTCCTCGGCGCTGCCGGCAACCATCACGCTGGCCAAGCAGTCGTTGGCCGGGACCCACCGCACGGTGGGGGTCGCGTTGAAGGAGTACCAGCGCATCACCTCCGATGTTCACGGAGAACGCGTCGCCACCGTCCATGTGGCCCGCGAGCTCTCCGCGGCTGACCAGACCCGTTTGGCCGACGTGCTTTCGCGTCAATACGGTCGACCGGTCCATCTCAACCTCCTGGTCGACCCGAACGTCCTCGGCGGCATCCGCGTCGAGATCGGTGACGACGTCATCGACGGAACCGTTTCCAGCCGCCTCGACGACGCTCGCCGTCGCCTCGTGGGCTGAGCACCACCCCCCACGACCATCCAGCCCTAAGTACAGACAAGAGAGAAGGCACCACATGACGGAGCTCTCCATCCGTCCGGAGGAGATCCGCGACGCGCTGCAGAAGTATGTCGCGGACTACAAGCCCGACGCCGCGACCAAGGAAGAGGTCGGCCATGTGGCCGAGGCCGGCGACGGCATCGCGCGGATCAGCGGCCTTCCTTCGTGCATGGCCAACGAGCTGTTGGAGTTCGAGGACGGCACCCGTGGTCTGGCCCTGAACCTCGACACTCGTGAGATCGGCGCCGTCGTCCTGGGTGACTTCGACAAGATCGAGGAGGGCCAGACGGTCCGCCGCACCGGCGAGGTCCTCTCGGTCCCCGTCGGCGACGCCTACCTCGGCCGGGTCGTCGACCCGCTCGGTGTCCCGATCGACGGACTCGGTGAGATCGCGACCACCGAGCGTCGTGCCCTCGAGCTGCAGGCGCCCTCGGTGATGGACCGCAAGTCGGTCCACGAGCCGCTCGCCACCGGCATCAAGGCGATCGACGCCATGACCCCGATCGGTCGCGGTCAGCGTCAGCTGATCATCGGCGACCGCGCGACCGGCAAGACCACGGTCGCCATCGACACGATCATCAACCAGAAGCAGTACTGGGACTCCGGCGACCCGGACAAGCAGGTCCGCTGCATCTACGTCGCCATCGGTCAGAAGGGCTCGACCATCGCCTCCGTGCGTGGTGCCCTCGAGGAGGCCGGCGCGCTCGAGTACACGACGATCGTGGCCTCGCCCGCGTCCGACTCGGCCGGCTTCAAGTACCTCGCGCCCTACACGGGCTCGGCCATCGGCCAGCACTGGATGTACGACGGCAAGCACGTCCTCATCGTGTTCGACGAC
>Ga0136639_10000569_pt1 | contig 12517 bp, 10 predicted proteins | sample AntDrymUQ8592106_2_FD_113739 | JGI IMG/M metagenome (GOLD analysis project Ga0136639, IMG submission 113739) | Polar desert sand microbial communities from Dry Valleys, Antarctica - metaG UQ859 (21.06) | ecosystem: Environmental > Terrestrial > Soil > Desert | place: Antarctica: Dry Valley...
CTTGAAAACCGTTGGGCGGGTCACCACCCGTCTCGTGGGTTCGAATCCCACGCCCTCCGCTGACTGGAGTAAACCGCCCTTGACCTGCAGTAATGCGCTGACCTGCGGGGATGCGCCTGTCGATAGACGTCAACGGTGCGGAGAGCCGTGAGGCGGTGTTCGGCTGTCATCGGCGGCCGACGGCCGTCGTCGGTTCTGAGGGCCGAATTCGGGTGCTCGTGCCCGAGGAGTGCCTGAAAATCAGCCCGTCTGACGAGCCTCTCCGGCCGGCGTCCGGTCCCTCCCGGGGCACCGCGCTCGTCGGCGGACTCACCACGACCGGGCGCGACGGCGCTGTCGTCGGGTGTCCGACAGGACGCACCGGCGGGTCGCCCGACGTCCCACTGACCACCCTCACCAGCGAAAAGCCCTTCGGCCACTGGGGCGAGGTCTTCGGCGACGACACCGTCGCCGAGGCCATGATCGACCGCCTCGTCCACCACGCCGACGTCATCGCCCTCAAGGGCGACTCCTACCGCCGCAAGAACCGCGACCTCGGCCGCTTACCAGCAGCCACCAACGACTGAACAGACCGACAACAACCAGCCGCAGGGGGTCAGTTTTCACCCTCGAACCCGCCCGTCGCCAGGGGTTCACTTCGGCCGTCGTTGACACGTGGGACGCACTGAAGTTGAAGCTCGTCAGCCGGCCGATTCCGGGGGAGCGGGTTGGGATGGCGTGTCAGCCCGATGCTGAGCCTTCCGGATCAGCCGTGACCGGGCTGTCTGCGTCGGCCGGGTCTCCCGGTCCCGGGTCGGTTCTGCTGGCGCGCGCGAAGGCGTGCGCGATCGGCACGTCTGTCGAGGAGTGCGCGAGGATCGACGCGAAGATGACCAGCGCCACGAGGTGGAACATGGCGTCGGCCTGCGCTGCGCCGCTGTCCAGCACGAGCAGCCCGTAGACCACTGAGGCGAAGCCCTTCGGCCCGAACCAGGCGACCGCCGCCTTCTCCCAGAGCGGGAGCCGACTGCCCAGCAGCGCCAGCCCGATGGCCACCGGCCGGGAGACCACTAGCGCGAGGACCGCGAAGACGTAGCCGAGCACAGGGATCTCGCCGAGGAACGCCGGGGAAATGAGCGTGCCGAAGACCAGGATGGCTGCCAGCTTCAGCAGCTCCGTGATGATCTCACCGAGGTCCTCGAACGCCCGCATCACCGCGGGGGACACGCTGGCGACGGTGATGCCGGCGGTGAAGGCTGCGAGGAACAGGTTGGCGTGCGTCAGGTTCGCCAGGCCGAGGACGAGCAGGCCGATCGAGAGCCCGGACAACGCCTCGTACAGCGGCGTTGTGCCGGTGAACCGGCTGCGGATGAGCAGCGCCGCGAGGGCGGGGACTCCGACGCCGAGCAGGACGCCCAGCGCCAGCTCCCCGGCCAGTACCGACAGCGGCGCGTCCTCCCCGCCGACTACGGACAGCAGCACCAGCACCACCGGCAGCGCGAGCCCGTCGTTCAGTCCGCTCTCGACGTTGAGCAGGCGGCGCAGCCGCTGCGGCACCTCTGGTCGGCCGACGATGGCCGAGGCGAAGACCGGGTCGGTCGGTGCGAGGACCGCCCCGACGAGCATCGACTCCAGCCAGGGCAGGCCGGCGACGAAGTGGGCGAGCAGCGCGGTGATGCCGAAGGTCAGTGGCATGCCGAGGATGAGCGCACGCCCCGGCAGGCGCCAGGCGGACCGCAGCTCACCGACGCCGATCCGCATGCCGTCGGTGAACAGCACGCTGAACAGCGCCAGCTCGGCCAGCTCGCGCACGATGTCGTCGTCCGGTTGCAGCGGGAGGGCCCCGAGGACGCCCTCTCCGAGGACGAAGCCGGCGAGCAGGAAGAGCACGGCGGTCGACAGGACCGTGCGGTGCGCCAGGCCCGAGAACAGCACGGCGACGAAGAGCAGCGCCGCGAAGGCGAGCAGCAGGTCCACAGCGCACTGTTACCCAACCTCTGAACTCGGCATGCAGCCGTCTGGTCCGAATGCACGTCGGGCGCATCGCCGTGAGCGAGAAGCCGTGGTCGAGGAGCCACGGACGAGGCCGACGGTCCCGTGCCGGCGATGAAGGTGGAACACGGGCGGAGGTGATCGATGCCTGGGAAGGCGTCCGGATTGTCGGCCCGCTTCACCCGCTGAGAGGATGCGCAGATGGGCACCTGGCGCACGAACGTGGGCGATGCCATCCAGACCAAGCTGTGGCCCCTCCCCACCGCGGCCGTGGTGATCGCCCTGCTGCTTGGCGCGGGGCTGCCCGCGCTCGACGCCGCGGTGGGCCGGGAACTGCCGCCCATCGTGGGTCAGTGGCTCTTCGGGGGTGATGCTGGCGCGGCCCGCACCCTGCTCGCTGCGATCGCCTCCTCGCTGATCACGGTGACCGCGCTGACCTTCTCGCTGACCGTGGTGACCTTGCAGCTGGCCAGCAGCCAGTTCTCGCCCCGACTGCTGCGTAGCTTCACCAGCGACCAGGTGGTCCAGAGAACGCTCGCACTGTTCCTGGCGTCCTTCACCTTCGCGCTGACTGTGCTCCGCTCAGTGCGCAGCGCCGAAGGTGTGCAGAGCGAGTTCGTCCCCACGTTCGCGGTCACCATGGCCTTCCTGCTCGCCGTGGCCAGCGTGGTGGCACTCGTGCTGTTCCTGGCCCACCTCACCGAGCTGATCCGGGTCGAGGCGATGGTGCGCAATGTGCATCAGGAAGCCTCGAGCACCATGGAGTCGCTGCTGGGGGAGCGACACCCCACCGACGGCGACCAGCGGCCCACCCTCAGGCCGCCCGTCAGCGCCGTACGGCTGCTCGTCCGCGGCGATGGCTTCGTGAACCGTGTGGACCAGCAGCGACTCCTCCGCATCGCCGTCGACGAGGACGCGATGGTCAGACTCGACGTCCACCCGGGCAGCTTCGTGGTCCGCGGGACCCCCTTGGGCACCGCATGGCCCCTCGCTCCAGGAACGCTCAGCACCGAGGTCGCCGACCGGATCGCTGATCGGGTCGCAGGGTGCGTCCGCCTGGGCTTCGAACGGACCAAGTCCCAGGACGTGGGCTTGGGGTTGCGCCAGCTGGCCGACGTCGCGAGCAAGGCTCTCTCGCCCGGCATCAACGACCCCACGACCGCGGTCCACACGTTGGGACACATCTCGTCGTTCCTGTGCGACCTGACCGACCGTGACCTCGGCCCCGTCGTGCTGTACGACGAGGACGGCCGGGCCCGGGTGGAGCTGGACCGGCCGGATCTGGCGAGCTACGTCGACCTCGGCCTTTCCCAGCCGCGACGCTATGGCGCCGGGGACCCCCAGCTGCTGGCGCAGATCGCCCAGGTCCTGCTCGATCTCAGTCACCGCGTGGCCCCCGACCAGCGGCCGGTCGTGCGGGACCACTTGGAACGCTTGCGCGCCACCATCCACGCACAACCGTTCGATTCCGCCGAGCAGACCTCACTCGCTGCTCTGCTCCAGCGGATCGAGGAAAGGCTGGGCCCCCCCTTATCCGCGTAGATCCACGGTCGTTGAGTTGAGCCAGCACGGAGCTTGAGGACTATCTCGTCACTATGACGTGTCGCCTAAGTCTCTTCCCGATGAGGTAAGAGATTGAGGCATGCGTGCGAAGCCTCTGGGATTGCGGGACGGCGAGAAGGAGGAGCTGAGCCGGTGGTTGCGGTCCTCGACGATCGGCGCGGGGTTGGCGCAGCGGGCACGGATCGTGCTGCTGGCCGCTGACGGGTACTCCAACGTGGACGTCGCCGCCCAGGTCGGCGTGTCGTTGCCCACGGTCCGGCAGTGGCGGCAGCGATACGCCCGCAGCGGTCTGGCCGGGCTGTCGGACGCGGAGCGATCGGGGCGACCGAAGACCTTAGATGACCGGAAGATCGTGCAGGCCACGTTGCGCCCGCCGCCGAAGAAGCTGGGCGTGACGCACTGGTCGAGCCGGCGACTGGCGCCCCGGCTTGGGGTTGACCACGCCACCGTAGCTCGAGCGTGACCTCGGCGAGGTTGGCCGCGCCCAGCACAGAGCCGGGCAGGGCAGCCAGGACGGCGTCGGCCCCGGGTTCGTCGTGCAGGATCGCGAGGACGGCGGAGGCGTCGAGCAGCGTCATTCGCTGGCTGCAGCCTGACGCCGCTCGAGAGCAGCTCCTCGACCAGGGAGCGAGAGGCCGGCACCGAAGCGGCCAAGCCCCGCAGCTCGGCGGCGGCGTCCTGTTAAGGCTGCGGGACGAGCCGGCGGCCGGCCAGGTGCAGGTGCAGGCGGTCACCGGGAGCCAGTCCGAGCGCGGAGCGGACCTCTGCGGGGATGACGAGGCGCTCCTGCTGTCCGAGCACGAGTGTGGCATCCATGGCTCAGGCATGGCACGGGCTGAGACAGGGTGCCACTGTCGGCTGTCGGGGTCTCCAGCAGCCGATCGGCTGCGGAACAGGTCGGCGCCCGCCGGGGTCGTTCGTCAGTCTCTCTCCCGCCGGGCGCGTCCGTGTCCGGCGGTCACCGACTGCCGACGGCCGTTGTCGGCTGTAGGTGCTGCGCGGGCCATGACTGCCTCGCGGGGCGCGGGTTCCTGACGCCGTGCCTGAGCGGTGCCCCAGGCCCGCGGGAGATGGCGGAAACGCGCAGGTCAGGGCCGGTACGCCCAACGGTCTTGAAAACCGATGAACGTTTAACCACAACGTTTCGTGGGTTCGAATCCCACGCCCTCCGCTGACAACGACTATGTCGCCCTGCGTGGGAGTCGTCAACGCGCCGGGCGCTGTTATCCACAGGCGAGGATGCGAGGCGTCGCGCTGGGCGGTGTGGCTCGAACGTCCGTGGGGAACCGGGTGAAGCCGATGCAGAGCTCGGTGGGTGGGGCAACAGCCATGAGGCGTTCGGTCGGCCGGGTCAGATCCGACGGTGGTGTCCCGGACAGCGCCCTTCGTCTACCGGTCCTTTTTGACCCACCCAGTCGGCGATGCCTGGCGTCCGGTCGGTCGGGGTATGCCTGCGGGTGTCGACGTTGTGGATTGCTCGTCCGAAGTTGACCCGGCGGGGGTCCATCTAGTTGCACGAGGCTGGCCGAGGAAGGGGTTGCCCGCTCTGTCAGAGTCGGTTGTCAGCGGGACAGGGTGAAGGTGTCGACGAGCGCGCCGGACTGGTCGATCGCACGGCCGACGAGTCGGTCGTCGTAGACGAGCAGCTCCAGGTAGTGCAGTGTCGAGGTGCTGACCGCGGTGAAGACTTCCCGGCCGGCGGGGCGCAACTTGGCGCCGGCTCCTGTAACCACATAGGTCACCCCGTCCTGAGGGGTGCTGCGCTGGTAGTCGTGGTCATGCCCGGCCAGGACCAGCGGGACGTGGGCCTCGGCGAACAGCGACCCCCACTGCTCGCGAACCGCGAGATCGGAGCCGTGATGGCCGGCGGAGTAGGCGGGGTGGTGCATCGCGGCCACAGTCCACGTGCCCGCCGGTTGTGGCTCGGCCAGAGCCTGGCGCAACCACCGGGTCTGGTCAGGATCGTGGACCTGGTTGGAGTCCAGCACCAGGACGCGGAGCGGTCCGACGTGTTCGTCGTACCAGTAAGTGTCGCGGCCAAGTGCGGCCAAGATCTGCTGCTGCTCGCCACTGGCGTAGTCGTGGTTGCCGAGCACGGGAAGCAAACGGTCACCGCCTTCCAAGACGGCCGCGAACGGCTCGGTGACCATCTGGTCGACCAGCGCCACGTCACCTTCTTCGTAGATCAGGTCGCCGAGCAGCAGCAGTCCGTCGTACGGGCTGGACCCTGCCTGCGCGGCCATCGCCTGAGCGGTGGCGTACTCAGCGGCGGTCCCGGTGCCGGTGTCTCCGGCTACCGCCAGGCGTGCGATGGGCTCTTCGGTGATCGTCGGCGGCTCCTGTCCGGCGACCATCGACAGCACCTCCTGCGGGTCTGTCCAAGGCCAGCCCCCCTCGGCGGCGATGACCCATGACGTGGCGGCCAGGATGGCTGCCGTCGTGAGGCCCGCCGCTGCGAACAGCCGTGGCCGCCACCGGCGACTCACGTCCACCATGTCGCCCGATTAGTGCTGCTACGTGTCATGACGCGATCGAGCTCCTCGTGGTCAGCCGGGCGCTTCCAGTGTCGACGTACGGTGGGCAGTCGTGCGCTCGGGGGTCACCGCCGCGTGTGGTCGATGCCCGCAGCCCGCCAACGACGCCGCCTGCCGCGCGAACCACTGGCCGGGCCATCAGTGTTCGTGTCGCTCGTGGCTTGCCTCGGCGCGAGGTGCCGGAAGGATGTCGTGAAGTTGTGTGTGGCCGTCTGGTGGTCGGCCAGAGCCGACGGCACCGCGACCGCGCGCCTGACGGCGCGCGCCGAACCGGTGGCGAGAGCGCTCTCGCCACCGGAGTTGCGCTGGCGGTCAGACCGCCGTGGTCTCAGTCGTCGTTGGTCTCGGTGTCGTCATCGGTCTCCTGGGCCAGAACGGCGGCGTTGCCGGCGTCGATCTTGACCTCGACGGTGGTCCCGTCGGCGGTGGTCACCTCGACGCTGTAGACGACGTAGCCGTTCTCGTTCTCGAGCTCCACGGCGCCCGCGGTGCCGGGCACGGCCGCCGTTGCGGCGGCAGTGGCCTCCTGCGGGGTGGTGGTGGCCAGCGACTCGAGTGCCTTGGTTTCCTCGGCTTCGCCCGCGTCGCCGTCGTTGGTCTCGGCCTCGTCCTCGGCGTCCTCCGGTGCGGGGACGCTGCCGGTGTAGGACGGGTACTGGTCGCCGTTCGCGGTCTCGCCGGCCTCGTCCTGCTCGGTCCCGGGCGCCTCGTTCTCCTCGGCGTCGGACTCGGCCGTGGGGTCTACAGCCGTGCTGGTCCCGCCGGGAGCCGACTCGTCGGCGGCCATGGCGATCCCTGCGCCACCCAGAGCCAGACCGGTGACCAGAGCGCCGACGGCGATCGTCCGCTTGGTGGGGAGGTTCATGAAGGTTGCTCCTCATTCGCGTCGCGGACCACCGTGGTGGTGGACCTGTCCGACGAAAGTGACCCTGCCCGAACGGGACTGTGGCTCCCCTGAGAGAACCTGAGAGCCTTCTCAGCGGATCGGAGGCCCGAGCCGCCTGTCGGTGGCGCGGACCGCACGGCGCTGTCTGTACGTACCTGCCTTCTCAGCGGACTCCCAGGGTCGGGCTCCTAACCTGTCCAGATGACCCGCTCCTCGGCCGTGCAGCCGCCTGCATCACCGGCCCGGGCGGTGTTGGCTGGGGGACGAGTGGCGCCCAGTTGGCGTCGACGGCTGGGAGTGCGGGCACGCTCCGCACTGGCCGCGACGCTTGTGGTGGCACTCGTTCTGGCGGTGGCCGCGGTCGCCCAGGTCTTCCTGCTGCAACGCTCACTGGTCGTCGGCATCGACTCAGCCGTCGCCACCCGGGCGCAACAGGTGGCCGGCGCGATACCGCCGACCGGGGTGGGCCGCGGGAGTGATGATGACGTGGAGGCGCTGACCGAGGCCGTCACCGCCGCCTCACTCCAAGCTTCGGTGGTGCAGGTCCTCGCCCCGAACGGCACGGTCGTGGCCGCCAGCGACGACATCGACGGTGAGGAGCCGCTCAGCCCGGTCCGTCCAGGACCTGGTGACCTGGTGCGGGAGGACCGGCGCGTTCCGGTCGGGGACGAGGACGAGTTTCGTCTGGTCATCACCGCCGTGCGAACCGACGCGGGCCTGTACACGGTCATCGTCGGGCAGTCCATGGGCGCGGCTCGAGACAGCATCCAGGCAGTGGCGGTTCTGGTGGTCCTGGGTTACCCGATCCTGCTGGTGGTCGTCGGCTCGGCCACGTTCTGGTTCGTGGGCCGCTCGCTGCGCCCGGTAGAGGCAATCCGCGCGAAGGTTGCCCGTATCGGTGGGCGCGAGCTCACCGAACGGGTCCCGGTCCCGCCCGCCGAAGACGAGGTGGCGCGGCTGGCAGTCACCATGAACCAGATGCTCGACCGGCTCGAGGCGGCCGCACGCTCCCAGCGCCGATTCGTCGCCGACGCCAGCCACGAGCTGCGCAGCCCGATCGCCACACTCAAGGCAACTGCGGAGATCGCGCTAGCTCACCCGGACCAGTCCGACGCCGACCGGGCCGCGGTCGCGGCCGGGACCCTGGCCGAGACCCGCCGGTTGGAGCGCCTCGTCAACGATCTTCTGCTGCTCGCCCGCGCTGATGAGAGCGGACTGCGCCTCGACCGGCGCGAGGTCGACCTCGATGACCTCCTCACCGCCGAGACGACCCGGATCCGCGCCACCACCGGCCTGCAGGTCACCGTGCACATCAACGCCGTGCGCGTCCTGGGTGACCCGCACCAGCTCGCCCAGGCGATGCGCAACCTGATAGACAACGCCACCCGGCACGCCAGGACCCAGGTCGGCCTCATCCTGACCCGTGACGCAACCCACGCCGTGCTCGAAGTCAGCGACGACGGGCCCGGTATCCCACCCGCGGACCGCAAACGCGTCTTCGATCGGTTTGTACGCCTGGACGAAAGTCGGCAACGCGCCCGCGGCGGCAGCGGGCTCGGCCTGGCCATCGTCCGAGAGATCGTCACCGCCCACGGCGGCACCGTCGCCGTCGCGGACAGCCCGACCGGAGCCCGGCTACGGCTCGTCCTTCCCCTCGAGCTGTAGCGCGCTGGTCACAGGTGCGTGCGTTGACGGGATGGTGGCGGTCCAGTCCGCCACCGTCAGGACGCAAGCCCTGTCCTCAACCGCCATCGTGGGCGAGCCGGTAGCCGGCTCCGCGCACCGTCTCGATCGCCCGGCGACCGTAGGGAACGTCGACCTTGCGCCGCAGGTACCCGACGTACACCTCCACCACGTTTGGGTCTCCTTCGTAATGGGCGTCCCACACCCCCTGGAGGATCTCGCTCTTGCTCACCACGTCACCGCGGTGGCGCAACAGGAACTCCAGCAGCCCGAACTCCCGCGGCGTGAGCGTCACCTCCTGCCCGCCGCGCTCCACCCGACGGCGAGCAGGGTCCAACGACAAGTCACCGGCGACCAGCACGGCCGGGCGCTCGGGAGCACCGCGACGGATCAACGCGCGCAGCCTGGCCACCAGGATGATGAAGGAGAACGGCTTGGTCAGGTAGTCATCAGCACCCAGGTCGAAGGCGTCGGTCTGGTCGTACTCGCCGTCTTTGGCCGTCAGCATCAGCACCGGCGTCCACACCCCCGCCGCCCTGAGCTGCTCGCACACCTTGTAGCCGTTCAAGCCCGGCAACATGATGTCCAGCACGATCACGTCGTAGGCGTTCTCCCTCGCACGCCACAAGCCCTCCGTGCCGTCGTGGACCACCTCGACGTTGAAGCCCTCTGCCTCCAGACCGCGGCGAACCGTGTCAGCGAGCCGGACCTCGTCCTCAACCATCAGCACGCGCATCACTGCCTCCTCACACCACCATGGCTTGTGGGGACGCGCTACCTGGCATGCCCGCACCGCGCCCACCCGGCCGCGGCACTCCCTCGATCGATGATTGCTGCTGCTCTGCCCCGGCGTCTACCCGCGGAGAAATCGCGAACGCCACCAGCCCCGCCACCGCACGGCGCGAGCTGCGCGCCGGTCGAGGCGCGCGAGGCGACGCTGCTGCTTCTGCGCCAGCAGGATCGGCGCGAGCGGCACCATCTTCCAGGAGGCCGGTAGCTGCTGGTTCGCGATCGTGGCTTGCGCGGGGGTCAGTCGGGCCGTGACGGACCATCCGCTGTCGTGGAACGTGGCCAGGGGCCTGTCGTCGAAGAGGTCCACGTTGATCGACCAGGAGGCGTAGATGCAAAGCTGGTGCCAGTCGGCGTCGTCCGTGGGGTCCAACTCGACGCCCATGCGTCCCAGGTTGGACCGCCGGCGGGACTCGCCCCTGGCCGCGATCCAGTCCTCTACCTCCCGCACGTCGGCAGGCATGACGTCGTCGAAGTCGGAGTACGCGTCGACCTGGAGCCACTGCACCTGCGGCCGCAGGAGCTCGAGCAGGACATCACACGCGAGTGCCATCCGTTCCCGGTCTTCGGCGTCGGCGTCCCCTCCGGCGGCGTCCACCAGCACGCACCACTCCGGCCCCGTCACCGGTGGCGGCGGTTCGAGGACGAGCGAGGCCAACTGTCGGAGACGCCTGAAGTACTCCACCTAAGCCGGCGTGGACAGCGCCTCGAGCACCGACTCCGCATCGCGAACCAGCAGACGCAGGCTGCTCTCACGGGCGGCCTGCTGCTCAGCTTCGCCAGTTCCCAGCTCACGACGCAACCCGCGATGTCAGCGTCCAACCTCTCGAAATCGATGCCAGCCACCTCCTCACCGCGCAGCCGGGCAGGAAACTCGGCCCGCATATGCTCGTCCCAGAGGGACGCCCATGCCGGTGCGTTCCGCTTCATGTCGGCATCGTGACGCACCCCGCAGCAGGGCAAAGCCCTCACCCACCACCCGAAGGTCACCGCAGTCCGAGAACGAAGGCCTGCGACAGCGGGCGGGGGAGTCGCCCACCCGCTCGGCCCCGCGATGTCCAGGGACGGTCACTAACAGAACTGCTGGCCCGTCCCGGCAGCCGATCGGCTACCGGAGTAGTCGTACTTGGACCGGCACGTCCAGTTCGGCCCACACGCGGTCGGCGGTGAGGACGTGGGGCGGATCGCTGCGGACGGCCAGGGCGAGGCAGCAGCGGTCCTCGAGGGACAGGGACCGTCCGCCGGGGAGGCCGCGCAGTGCCCCGGCGAGTTCGGCGTCGGCTTCGGTGACCGGTTCGACGCGCACTCCCGCGGCGCTGAGCAGCTCGCGCAGTCGCGAGGAGTCCACGTCTTCATCGACCAGCTTGGCCATGACCTCGGGGAGGTTGGCCGCGCCGAGCACGGAGCCGGGCAGGGCAGCCAGGACGGCGTCGGCCCCGGGTTCGTCGTGCAGCAGAGCGAGGACGGCGGACGCGTCGAGCACCGTCATTCGCTGGGTGCAGCCTGACGCCGCTCGCAGAGCAGCTCCTGCTGCCCGGGCACGAGTGTGGCGTCCATGCCTCGAGCAGGGCATGGACGGAGACACCATGCCACTGTCAGCTGCCGGGGTCTGGAGCAGTCGATCGGCTGCGGAGCAGGTCGGCGCCCGCCGGGGTCGTTGGTCAGTGGCTCTCTCCCACGGGGCGCGGCGGTGTCCGGTGGTCACCGACTGCCGACGGCCGTTGTCGGCTGTGGGTGCTGTTCGTGCCATGACTGGCCCCGCGGGGCGCGGGTTCCTGACGCCGTGCCTGAGCAGTGCCCTCGCGCCGCCGGAACAGAGGGAACCCGCAGTCCAGAGGCGGTACAGCGGACGGTCTTGGAAACCGTTGGGCGGGTCACCACCCGTCTCGTGGGTTCGAATCCCACGCCCTCCGCTGACCAGGGTAAAGCGCCGTTGACCTGCGAGAACGACGCTGGCCTGCAGGAACGTCGCGCATGCGGGTCGTCAGGAGCTGACCACGCTCTGGAGAGCCGTGAGACGCGTCCGGCTGTCAACGACGGCCAGCGGCCGTCGTCGGCTCTAAGGGCCGAATGTGGGTGCGCGTGCCTGAGGGGTGCCTGAGAATTGGCCGCTCGACGAGCCGCTCAGACCAGGGTCTGCGGCGCCGTGCTCGTCGACGAGGTCACCGCGGCCGGCCGCGACGAACAGCTCACCGTTTCCGACGCCGGTTCGACGCGTGGGGTTGAGGCCCCCGAGGTGTCCGGGCGCTTGCACCGGTTTGGCCTGAGTAGCCGCCGGGTCCTCAATCGGAGGCGGCGACGGTGACCGGGCGCGCGGGCACGACGGAGGCGTCGACCACCTCGCGGTCACCGAGCGGCTCGGCGAGCTCGACGGTGAAGGGGGTCCCCGGGTTGCTCGGGCAGTTCTGGCCGCCTGGCAAGGGTCGCACCCCGACCCGAAGCCGGACCTGTGTGGCGGTCTCCGCCAGGTCGACCTCGATGCGGCCGTCGGCGTCCTGTCCTGACGCGCATGCCCGCTCCTGGATCAGCAGGTCGAGGGTGCTGTCCTCGGGCGCTGGTGTGTCCGCGAGGGTGACGTCTGCTACTTCCAGGCCGGTGTCGTCAACCAGCCGTGGCGCGCAGGGGCCAGCCGACATCCGCATCCAGGTGCCGTCGGGCACGTTGCTGGAGCCGGTGATGCGCTCCAGGCTGATGGACTCGTGCGTGCGGATGTCACCGCCCCCGTTGTCGAAGGGTTCCTCCAGCTCGCGGACGAGGTCGACCCGGCCGTCGTCCTGTTGCACCACAGACCAGTCCAGCGTCGGGTCGAAAGCGGGGTCCCCCAGGTCGTCCACCGCGCCCGCCGGCCCCCCGGTCAGCGAGGACGCGGGCGGGGCGTCGGCCAGCTCGTCGGCGTCGTAGACGCTGCCGCCACACTCGACCGTCCTCGAGCCGTCGCCTCCACCCGGCTCGCCGCCGCCAAGCGGCTTGAAGTTGCTCGCCCCCTGCCCGCAGCCGGTGAGCAGCAGTGCCCCCAGCACGGCGGCGGTCCTCATCCCTTCCCGCATGGCCATGAGACGCAGCATCCAGCACCGCGGTTCCCTGGCGAGGC